>Ga0307377_10005928_pt1 | contig 12946 bp, 17 predicted proteins | sample TR3MG_FD_202535 | JGI IMG/M metagenome (GOLD analysis project Ga0307377, IMG submission 202535) | Soil microbial communities from Risofladan, Vaasa, Finland - TR-3 | ecosystem: Environmental > Terrestrial > Soil > Coastal area > Acid sulfate soil | place: Finland: Risofladan, Vaasa | collected... | reverse complement strand
GATGAAATGTGGTAATAAAAATATTAAAGGCATCTTCTAATAGTTCATTCATGTCATCTTCAATATCATCGCCAATATCTAAATCATCAATATGATCTTCCATTTGAACATAAAATATATCTTTAATCTCTTCTAATAATATTTCATGAAAATTTGGCTCTGAAATGGTTGTAGGATGATACGTCATATATTCATCCATTAAATGTAATGCTGTTTCAACCAATTCTATAGCATATTCTTCCGTAAATATAGACGGTTCATCCTCAAATACTAGTTTATCCGTTATATCTTCAAGGTCTTCTAAATCCTCCAATTTGAAAAATTCTAACATATTAGTATATATATTACTTTAAATGTTTTTAATATAATTAATATAATTAATAAAGTATATTAAAAATTTACTTTTCATCGTCAGATTCAGAATCATCAGCTTTATTAACTTGGACCAAATCTTTGTGTCTGACAGTTCCATTTACTTTTTTAGGTGCTAATGATTTTAATGTTGAAACGCGTTTATCCATGTTTTTTAATGTAAAATGTTTATTAGATTTTGTGTACGTTAATGATGGGATTTCTTTAACAATTCCATTTATTTTATCATAAATGACATCTTTTACGCGACATAATTTCTTTTTATCGAGACTATCTTTAAAAAATATTACAAGATTTTTTGCTTCATTTTCATCAAGATTTTTTTCCTTTTTATAAATTTCAACATACTCAATTAATTTTTTTGTCTTGATCGTTTTATTTAGTTTACACCAGGGTTCGTTGCTATTATTAATTTTTTCGTCTTCAAGAAATTTTTCAAGATTAGAAATATCATTCAAAGATTTAGTTTCTTGTAATGGAGCTCCATTCAATAACATTGTTTTATATTTAATATTCTTTAACTCTTGACATTCATGAACAGATATATCAGTATTGGTATCTTCTTCCATTGTATATACATAATATATTGTCTTAAGTTTAACTCAGTTTTATAAAATATATATTTATTGAACAATATTTATATCGATTTAAAAATTAATTATATAATATACATTATTAACATATATGGAAGAAGTATCTAAAAAAATAAATATAACTGGTACCTCTAATCGGTACCAAATGAAAAAATTAACAAATAATTCTTCTGATAATGCGTATAAAAAACGTGTTGAATCTGAAAAATGGATTTTTTCCGAAGAACATTATAAATATCAGAATCAGTTAAAGATGATACAAGATATATCAAATAATATAACTGATGAAGTATCTAAAATTGTTATTCAACAAATAAATAAAAAACTGTATAGTTATAAACAACAAGATATTTTAAAAAAACGTTATGATGAGAAATTTTTTTTAACATTTGAATCTGTTATCAATAAAATGATTGAATGTGATTTGAAATGTCGATATTGTAAAAAAGAAATGAATGTTTTATATGATATATCGAGAGAAATTAGACAATGGACTGTTGACAGAATTAATAATGATTTAGGACATAATATTGATAATTTCCATTTAGCGTGCTTGGATTGTAATTTGAAGAGAAGACGACGAACTGATGAGAAATTCTTATTTACAAAACAATTAAACATTATAAAACAAGATAATTAAGTTTATTAATAATAATTAATACCTGTTTAAATATTATTAATATGGAGTGGAAATGGACAAAAGGGGAACCTTATGAAAGATCGCGTCGACAAAAACATGTAGAGGAATATGAAAATAAAAAATTTAGTAAAGAAATGGAATCCTCTGCTTATACAACATCACTAAATCATGATGAAAATACCTGGGATATTTTGAATCAAACTCAAGCTGGTTTTGGATTTAAAGTATCCAATAAGAGAGAAGAACTTGATTCTAAAATATCCGATAGAGGTTTAGTACAACAAATCGGATTTAATCCATTTTTAGGTGAGACTAATTACGTTAATGATATAGGTATTAGAGATCAGTTTTTAAAACCAGTTAATACAACGCAAGGTTCAACCAAAGCATCGCAAAATGAACATAATTAAGCTAAAGATTTATAACACATTGTGTATAATAATCGATTAACAAAATAAGCAATAAAAGAATTGAATAATAACAAAACACCACTTGTTATAACTGTAAAATTTAATTCCTTATATCTTTTAACTACGAAAATTAATTCACCTATCATTGTAAAAATTAAGACGGCAAAGAATATCATTGATAATATTAAAAAATATATACAAGACTGCTTATCTAAAGGACCAAAGTACATTGTCATAAAGTCGGACATTTATATTATATGTTAGGTTTTTAAAATTTAATAAATATGTATTTAATTATTAAATATTTTCTCTGATAAACAACTTAAATAATTTTACATGATTTTAACATAATGAGTGTAACTTCAAATTATACAACGCAGAATGAATTATTGCTAAATAATCTAATGGATTTTTATAAAGATGAAAAATATCTTAGTAGAATGCTAAAAATTATTACAGGTGAATCTAAAATATCTCTTCGGATTGTTGATTGGTTTGCGACAAATTATGCCAAAAAGAATTATACATTATATACGTTTTCTGATATTAATAAAAATATAATTAGATTTAAGGTTTACTTTGATTATAAACTTAAATTAAAGGCTTACAGTAAGAAACGATTTGACCCTTTTTGTCGTTGGGATAGAATTAGCATTCCTTACAAAAATGACACATGTATTGAAACAACTATTGGACAATTAAATTTCTTTAAGTGGGCAATTGAAAATAAGGTTATTGAATATATTGAAGAAAATTATGATACAATTGAAAAGGATATGAACAATCGTAATAGCACTTCCAAGAGAAAAGAAACTATTACAGATAATTCTAAAACACGTAAGAAGAGAGAAGAGTTGTCAATTTCTGCTACCAAAAGCATAAAGAAAGAAGAAGTTGAAATTGTTGTACAGTTTAATTAAAATTTATATTAAATATTTATGTAATATAAGATGAATGAGATTCAAAAACGATTTCTATTATTTTTAATAGGTTGTATTGGAACTAGATTTTTATTTGTCTACGTTGCTAAAAATATTGATATCAAATATCTGCCATTACTTGGTTATTTAGCTTTACTGCCTGCGATTGGATTTATTTATATTTACTTAACAGGTTCAAGAAAAACTGGCGGGGAAGTTTTTGGAGAGAAAATATGGTGGAATGATCTAAGACCTATTCATTCATTAATATATTTTTTATTTGCTTACAATGCTATAATTGGTAATAATAAAGCATGGATATATCTATTAGTAGATGTTATACTTGGATTAAGTAGTTTTTTAATTTTTCATTTTAAAAATGGCGATTTTAAAAAATTAAATATATAAATTTTAAATATTTAATCATTTAATATTTAAAATTAAGTAAATTAATTATGTATGGGTAATTCTCAATCATCTCAAAAAATAAATTACGAAGATGTTCAGTATGTTATAAAAAATTCTGAATTACATGTATTAATAAATACATTAAATGAAGCTGAACAAGTGTGTTTAATACCAAATACAGTAAATAGTAATAAGGAAGTAGAATTAATTAATCAATTTATCAAAATGGGCAATAAACAGGTAAAAATAATAATATATGGACGAAACTGTAATGATGAAAAAATATACACAAAATATAATCAGCTAAATTCATTAGGGTTTTACAATATTTATATCTATCCTGGTGGGTTATTTGAATGGCTAATGTTACAAGACATTTATGGTGAAAAAGAATTTCCTACTACAAAAAAAGAACTCGATATATTAAAATATAAACCAAATAAAGTTTTAAATATTCACCGCTTAGAGTATTAGTATATATTTTATGATTTATTAATATTATCATCAAGTACATTTATATAAATCTTTAATAGCGTCATTCGATAATTGGTCTGCTCTTTTATTAAAATTTCTTAAAATATGAACATAATAAATATTTTCAAATTTTTTTTCTAGTTCTTTAGCTTTATTATATAGTTCAATTATATTTTCTGAATTACAATTATATTTTCCTATCATTTGATTAATAACTAGTTGACTATCTCCTTTAACTAATAATGTTTTAATATTCATATCTATTGCTTGTTGAAGTCCAAATATTAACCCATTATATTCCGATTGATTATTTGTTATATATTTTCCAAGAAATAAACTACCGCTCCAAATTTCATCATCTAAACAGTAAATAACAGCCCCTACTCCAGCTAATCCTGGATTTCCTTTACTACAACCATCAAAATTCATAATAAAATCTGGTTCAGGGAAAATCCTAGCTTCTTGATTTTTTAAAGGTATCTTAATCTTTGGTAACATTCTCCGTAACATATTATTATATTATTTATAAAATATATTTAATATATTCAATTTTATTATATATTAAATATATTTTGTAAAGTAATATAAAGAATGATGCAATTGTTTTTAATTCTTTCTTTATTTGCTGGTATAGTTTTTTCTGATAGTGAATGTCCTGCTGTTACCAGTATTGGTGATAGACGCAGCGATAAAAGTAAATTACGGCTTGTACAGTATAATGTAGAATGGTTATTTATTGATTATTTTAGTACTATGGATTGCCCTGGAAATGGATGTACATGGAAAAACACTACTGAAGCTGAAACACATTTATCTTATGTTTCAAAAGTAATTCATGATTTAAATCCTGATATTATTAATTTTTGTGAAATTGAAGGTTGTGATGAGCTTAATATGTTAAAAACATCATTGAATGATAATACATATATGCCTTACTTAAAAAAAGGCACCGATACAAGTACCGGACAAAATGTTGGTATGTTGACTCGAGTAGATCCTGTTGTTAGTTTATATAGGACGGAAGACAGATATGATTATCCCATATATGGTTCAACTTGTGGATATACTGGTACCGGTTCAACTGGAGTAAGTAAACATTATATTACCGAATTTAAATTAAGCAACATGAATATTGCTCTAATTGGAACTCATTTTGTCGCAATTCCAACTGAATCTTCTAAATGCGCTCAGAGAGAAGGTCAGGCGTCTGTTTTACAACCAGTTATTGCTAATTATGTCTCAAAAGGATATGAAGTTATTCTTATTGGAGATTTAAATGATTTTGACGGTGTAGTTTTAGATCTTAACAGCAACAAACCTACTTCACAAGTTTTAAGTATTCTTAAGGGCGACTTTGGTGAATATAAAGGAAAATATGAATTAATCAGCGCTGCTGAAAATGTTCAACAAAGTGAAAGATATAGTGACTGGTATGATTCTGATAATAACTGTAACACAGCGTCTATCAAGGATTATTCTATGATTGACCATGTATTAGTTACATCTGGAATAAAAAATAAGATTTCAGATGTATATTTTTATCATGGCTATTCTGAATATTGTGGTACATACAATTCAGACCACTATCCAGTTGTAATTGATTTAAATATCTAATATATTTTTAAGACTTTCGACATCATTTTTTGCCTTTTTATGTAATTTTAATGATTCTCTCCTAGAGTATTCTGTTTTAAATAGATGGTCTTGCCTCATTCTAAATACACGATTATCAAATAATTCAAGAGCTCTCTTTAATCCTTCACTGTATTCAACTGATTCTTTATACATTGAATACATAATACATCTATCAATATCATAAGCAGATAATAAATCTGCTTCTCTCACTATATCATATGCTAACTGATATTCACCTAAATCTGGATATCCATTAGTTTTTACTTTCGAATAAGACATTGTTCCTATTATTTTTCCCATTATTTCTAAATCTGACGATGACATAAGATTTGATAAATGATTTTTATATCGTATAATTCCATCTTTTTCATCCATGTATTTTTTATCACACATATCATGACCAATTGCTGACATATAAATTATTTCTCTCTGTTGTTCCAATTCAGGATGTGTTTTAAATTCACTTTCATAAATTCTTTTCGCAAATCCATATACTTCCATACTATGTTTCAAAGCATGAGATTCATCAATTTTAAAATGTTCGCTTGTATCTATCACGTATTTAAACCCGTGATTTATCAAACTAACAAGACTAACCATTGTTGACACTATTTTCATTATTTTATATGTTTAATTTATTTTAGTTTTTGAATTCAATTTTTTTAAATATAATCACAAATTTGTATTTCAAATTTCTCTCCATTTTTTATAATTTGAAAAGGTTTTCCACAACCATAAATTAATTTTCTATGAGAATATTGGTCACATATTTGTTTGCTTTCATGTGGATTTATTTGTTGTCCATTTGATATTAATATTCCATGTCTAAATATACCACAATTAAGTTTTTCAATAATAATAAAATCACTACAATGTGGACATTTTAATACAGGTTCTTCCTGAGGTTTTCCTTCACTCATAAATAATATTTATATAATAGTTAATATTATTTACGTTAATTTCTTCTTTTTTTACTTCTGCTTTTTACTTTACGAGTTTTTCTAAAAGACTTGCGCAACCTTTTTGTTTTTCGCCTTCTGCTACCGCCTAATTTAACAATTATTGGTAATAATTTGCCATCAAAATATCTTGATTGTGGATTTTCATCTTCATCTTTTGAAGCAGGTGATTTCATTTGTATACCTATTTGAATGGTTTCAAACATTTTTTGAATGTCTTCTGGTGAAATATATCTACTATAAACTTGATTAAATTCTTCTCTCTGTCCATTTTTAACCAAACCTCTTATAAAAGATGCGGAATAAGCAGAAGGATCAATATCTTCTATGCTACGTTCACCTAATCCAGATGTTTTTAATTCATTCATTCCTTCTCTACCCAAAATCTCTCCATCAATAGAGTTTACATAATCCTTTGTTTTAAAATTTTCAACAATAGTATCTAAAAAATCTGCTCTATCTCGACCAACAATAAAAAACATATTTATTTTTGGTACTCCTCTATCTATAAAATCTATTTTAATTATATTGTATATAAATCCAAATGGACTTCCCGTTGAACATAAAACAATAACATCAAGATTTTCTATTTGTCTTATTCTATTTCCTCCAACCATTGCACAACTGTCTCCAACACAATCGGTTTTAGACGTAGATGCTTCTTTTTCATGACTTGTTCCTTCAAGAGGTTCTGCGTCTATTAGCTGGCGTTTATAAGACGCGATCATTTCTTCCAAAATAGACGACTTATATACTAAATCTGAAGTAAGAATTTGATCAATAATAGCTCCATCTGCTTTTGTTTTTGGTTTTGGTAACGTCTCTCTACTACACGGTAAAGGATTTTTTCCGTCCAATGAACTTGAGGTTATTATATATGCTTTTTCTGAACCTAGTTCTATAGCTTTATCAATTAATGTTTTTATTACCACTAAATGCCCAGGAGTTGGTGGATTCATTCTAACAAAAGAAAAAATAAATGTATTATTCGGTGCGTAATCTATACTCATATACAGTATAATAATATTAATTTCTATTAAATTTGTCAATTTCATTAATCCATTCGTTAACTTGATTTTTATTTTCATAAATATCAACATTTCCATCCAATATAAGTTGATCCAAACAAGCACATTCTTGATTTTCTTTATCTAACATATTATCATGATAATTAGAACAACTAGTTAGATACTCTAACGGAATATTTTCTTCTCCGGTTCTTGAACGTTTTACTATTCTTTGGTAGCATTTATTAGGCGATGTTTTTACATAAACTACTTTATTAACAGGAAATTCATCCGAAAATGTATCAAACCAATTTAAATAAATCTGATAATTAACATGCTCTATTTTTTTACTATCATAAAGCATTTTAGCAAAAACCATTTTATCAGTATATAAACTTCGCTCTGTGATAATAATAATATTTTTATCCTCCGTATCAGTTTTAATAGTTTTTAAAGTGTCGCGTAATACTTTTAGTCTTGAAACGTATGCCATCATTTGGAAGGGAAACGAGTATTTCTCCTGGTCCGCATAAAACTTCTTCAAAATTGTTTCGCCGTTTTCATCTTTAATCTTTTCCCATTCATCAACAGGTTCCTTTAAAAACACGACGTTTGAATTATTTTCATAATGTTGACGCAAATTAGATAATAAGGTTGACTTTCCGGAGCCAATATTTCCTTCAATAGAAACAATAGTATAAGTTACTGACATTGTATTATATTATATTATATTACCCTTAATTTATTTATATTATTTTATCTCAATTTTAAAAAAAATTGATATAAAAAATACATATAAAGAAATAAGTATAAATAACATATAAGTAACCCAAAAATGGATTTAAAGCAACGTAAACTTAACAGATCAGAATGGGACTCTATTGAGATTCCTGTTCCAAAGAGTGAAAACGATATATTAAATATGATAGTTCAAGGATATCATGATGTTAATATAAGAATTAATAATAATAATTCTATCTTTTCGTATTTAAAGATAGAATTTTCAGAAAAAATGGAAAGTTATCTATTTAATAAATATTTTAGAGAAAGAACTGCGTCAATCGAAAAAGAATTAAAAAAAAACAATCCAGAATACAAGCCTATGAAAATTGATAGTGATATAAAACTTAATTCTATTGATAGAATTAGATTAGAAAGATTTGATGAGAAAACGTTATTTGTTAATGACATTTATGAAAATACGTTACTAACGAATATTGAAAAATTCTTAGAAAACAAAAAGAGTAATGTCACAAAGTTATTTCATTATCATTATTTCACACTCTATAAATTAATTCGCAATAACATTAATAAACTTAATGTTCATATAAAAAATTTAGTTGATATAGTTCTTAGTATGTTTGAAGATGTAATAAGTCTATCTACTATAATTGAAAATGCTGTTGAATTTATAGAAAAAAATCAAAATATTCTTAAATACGGAGATTTAACTTTGTATGAGCATCAAAAAGACATATTTACAGCATGTAAAGCACCAAATGCTAAGCTAGTTTTATATATGGCTCCTACCGGTACAGGAAAAACGTTGTCACCAATTGCGTTATCCGAGGGACATAAGATAATATTCGTGTGTGCTGCGAGACACGTTGGTTTAGCATTGGCAAAAGCAGCAATTTCTGTTAATAAAAAGATTGCCTTTGCGTTTGGTTGTAGTTGCGCTGATGATGTTAGATTACATTATTTTGCGGCTAAGGTCTTTACTAGAAATAGACGAACTGGTGGAATTCGAAAAGTAGATAATAGTGTTGGTGATAATGTTGAAATTATGATTTGTGATATTAAATCTTACTTACCAGCTATGTATTATATGTTAGCACATTTTCCAGCAGATAATATAATTATGTATTGGGATGAACCAACAATTACAATGGACTACAGTGAACATGACTTTCATTCAACAATTAGAAAAAACTGGAAGAAAAATACAATTCCTAATGTTGTATTATCATCTGCTACGTTACCAAAGCTTAATGAGCTTACTGAGACAATACCTGACTTCCTAAACTCATTTCCTGAAGCAGAGATTGTTAATATTGTTAGTCATGATTGTAAAAAATCTATTCCAATTGTAAACAAAGATGGTTTAGTAGTACTACCACATTATCTTGCTGAGGATTATGATAAAACTAAGGAAATTGCTGATCATTGTGAAAATTATTTAACTCTTCTAAGATATTTTGACTTGAAAGAAGTAGTTGAATTTATTACGTTTGTAAATTCTAATAATTACGGTAATAGCAGAACACTCATTGAAAGACATTTTGAAACTTTAAATGATTTAAATATGAAAAATATTAAGAGATATTACATATTTCTTCTTAAAAATATTATGGACAATTATTGGGGTGTTATTTATACTCATTTCAAACAAATAAGAAGACCTAGAATATTTGAAAATGATACTATTGATCCAAAGGGTAATAAAATTATTAAAGCAAGAAGCATCGGACCTGGAACGAGTCGCAACACTAGTCAAAATTCATTATCTGGTTCTAGTTTAACCAGACTATCCAGTCAACAAGTAAGTCAACCTACTGTTAAGCCTGGAACATCTGGGGTTTACTTTACTACAAAGGATGCTTATACATTAACTGATGGACCAACTATATTAATTTCAGATGATATTGAAAAAATTTCTAGATTTTGTATTCAACAAGCAAATATTCCTAGTTTAGTTATGGATGAAATAATGAAAAAAATTGAATATAATAATTATATTAATGAAAAATTATTTGCGTTGGAATCAGAAGTTGATATTATTAAAGAGGAACAAGAGAAAAAGATTAAAAATGAAATTAATGATACACCTGGCTCTCGTAAAAATTATGGAAGAAATAAATCTAGTAAGGATAGTAGAAAGATTAATAGAGACGTCCCAGAAGAGTTACTAAATAAAGGAACCATTACAAAATTAACTCAACAAATTAATGAATTAAGAAGTATGATTAAATCGGCAGCATTAAATGATGCGTTTATTCCTAATAGGAAAATGCATCAAGATAAATGGGCTCAAGGGTTAGATACACAAGATGCTTTTACAAGTAATATAGATGAAAGTGTTGTATCTGATATAATGGCATTAAAAGGGGTCGATAATACATGGAAAGTGCTTTTAATGATGGGAATAGGAGTGTTTATTAATCATGAAAATATTACTTACACTGAAATCATGAAAAGACTCGCAGATGAACAAAAATTATATATGATTATTGCTACAAGTGATTATATTTATGGCACTAATTATCAATTCTGTCATGGATTCCTTAGCAAAGATTTGAACTTGACTCAAGAAAAGGTTATTCAAGCAATGGGACGTATTGGAAGAAATAATGTCCAACAAACTTATACTGTTAGATTTCGCGATGATGAACAAATCTTAAAACTATTTACATCTGAAACAGAAAAACCTGAAATTATAAATATGAATAGGTTATTTAATACTCGCAAGGTAATTTGGCAGGACAATTTGTATATTGAGGTTCCTGATGATATTGATAATGATTTCGGAACTGAAACAGTTGAAGAACATCAAGATGAAGAGGTAGAGGTAGAGGAAGATGAAGAGGAAGGCGAAGCATATTAAAAAATATATAAAATATATAAAAAGTTTATAAATTTATTTTTTATATGATTATTTTTTAACTAATATTTTGATTAATATTTTCCTCTAGGAGCATTTGGTATATTACAGTCGTCATTTTCAAGATAATCTGGTATAATAATTCTCAGATGTCTATTAATTTTTCTAATATAAAATGCCGTTTGTTTATAATTATCACCATATGTTTGTAATATAGTATAAGTAGTTGCTTCCAAAGCAGGTGCCAATTCAGCATTACGACCATTTACATTGTTAAATTGACCAGATTCTACAATTTCAATATCATAATTATTATCAATATTGAAATCAATCCTAATTTTTTCTTTTACATAATTTATAAATTCTCTTATTGGCATGTCTAAATTAATGTCATAGTTAATAGTTTGGCAAGTATATGCCAATTTAAAATAAAAGCTATGCGTGCTCATTGTAGTATTTAGTATTATGATTTATTATTTAAATAATAATACAATTTCATTTTTATTTTAAATAATTTATAAAATACTTTCTTCCTCATATTTTTCTTTAATTTTGTCATTTAATTTTTCAAGTTGTTCTTGTAAATCATATTCTTCTGGTAATACCATTTTTAACCCTAAACGTTTAATAGTTCATCCGTTCCATATATGGGTTTCATTTTTGTTAATATGTTATTATTATCTGTCTCAAAATATAAATCAATTTTATTATTCATATTATGATATAGTTCTTTTTAAGTAGTTTTTGGATTTAATTAATAAATTAAAATAATTAAGTATAATTTTAAAAGCCGTCCAAACCGCTCAATTGGAATATGCTAACCCACCCATACCACTCATAATTCTGAGCACGTTGTAGTTGGTAGCATAGACACGAACCTTGGCAGTCTTGGTACCTTCAACAGTGGCGTTGGAGAGAACAAGTTGAAGGGTAGCATTGTCAATTCTGGAGAAGTTGCAAGTTCCTGAAGGTTGGTGTTCCTCAGGGCGAAGAGCGAAAGAGTAAACGTTAATACCTTCATCAGGGTTTCTGGTGTGGGCTTGGTAAGGTTGAACCCAAGAGAAGTAAGATCCTTCACGCTCAGAGAAGCGGTCTTGGCCGTTAAGTTGGAGCTTAGCGGTGACGACAGGGTTTTGTCCCCAACAATGCATGTCAAGAGAGGTCTCAGATAGAACGAAAGTACCGGCATCAGAGACACCAGAGTTATCAAGGTGACTGCCGACAGGGGGAGTGATACCAAAAGGATATCCACCAGGAGGAGCAGGAACAGCTTCACCTCCAAAGTTAACCTCATTGTAAGGATTGGAGGGACCATGCCAGTAACCAGTGAAATTATTGTCAGGGATGTAGTCAAGAGCACCAGCGTCTTGGAAAAGACCTTGTGCGTCAATGTAAGCACGAGAGTCAGCAGCAACAGATGCGGGTCCACCGAAAGCATGGATAGCATTAGGAAGAGCATCAATGGCATCAGTGTAGTTGAAAGGTTGAGCACCAAGGACCCTGAAAAGAAGAGCATCGCAAGTTAAGGATGAGCAATAATCAACGTTTTGATCAGGTTGGACAACCCAGATGAGCTCCTTAACAGGGTGGTTAAAGTTGAGCTTGATCTTGTTAGATGATGAACCAACAGACTCATCACCAGTGAATTGGAGCTGAGTGATTAAGTACTCATGGGGATTTTGGGCCATTCTTCTACGTTCATCAGTGTCAAGGAAGACATAGTCAACATAGAGAGAAGCAGCAACCAAAGATTGATTGTAGGCAATGGTGGCAGGGACAGGGCGACCAACACTGTATTGACCATTAGAACCACCATAAGGATTAGTGTTACAGTTCAAAGTAGTAACAGCCCACAAGCACTCGTCAATAGGACGAATATCAAGGTTAATCTTGACTTCGTGGTATTGAAGGACAATAAGAGGAAGAG
>Ga0307377_10005927_pt1 | contig 12947 bp, 8 predicted proteins | sample TR3MG_FD_202535 | JGI IMG/M metagenome (GOLD analysis project Ga0307377, IMG submission 202535) | Soil microbial communities from Risofladan, Vaasa, Finland - TR-3 | ecosystem: Environmental > Terrestrial > Soil > Coastal area > Acid sulfate soil | place: Finland: Risofladan, Vaasa | collected... | reverse complement strand
TAGTTTGTCCGCTTAGTAAGGTGCCTGATCCCGAATTAGCTGTTACTATCCCAATATTCTTTACCCACTGTACCCCCGTACCACCATCCCAATAAGCCCCAAATCCGCCAGCAGTAACATTGTTGCCAAGGAAGAGAGTCCTTAACGGAACCGCCCCATGATACAGCTGGTAACCTGTGTTCCCGTATATAGTACAATTACTAACGGTATTATCATCGGTCCCTAGCGCCCCACCTGTATTGCTAACATGTATACCAGAGCCCCCATTGGCATAGCTATTTATTCCTACGATTCTGGTGTAATCACTATCAGCTATCTCCACACCGGCGCCGTAATTGGAATAGAATTGTCCGCCAATTACTTGGGAACCGTTGGCTTGTGACAGGATGATTCCAGCACCTTGTGTACCGTTGCCGTTTTCCCATCCATAACAGTCAGTAACCGTCCACTGTCCAGATATCAAGAAACCGTGCCCGTAGATGCAAGTCCCTGTAGCGTCGGTGTTCACACCCGCACCCGTTGACCTACAATTTATTAGAGAGCAATTTACGAATACGGGGACGTACTCGCAATGGAATCCTGATTCCCACGCTCCGTCCGACACACAGTTGATGGCGGTTACGTTTTCCATCGTCATCGCATCATCAGAATCGCAGAAATCGAATCCCGTAACAAAACATTCTCCGACTCGTACGATGATTGAACCAGCACCCCCAGCGTTGACTGTTACCGCATTGGCCCCGGCAACCAGTGCTTGAGGCGAGCCGTCAACGGCCCATCCATCGGATGTAGCTTTACCATTAACACCGGTTAGGGTAACGGTAAATGTTCCTGCTGTAGTAATACCCACAGTGTTAAATCCCGCTTTCAAAGTTAGGGGTGAAGCAGCGGTTAAAGTACCGGTTCCGTTGGCTATTGTGCCCGCCCCGACATAGTACCTGGTAACGGCTACACCGCAGTCGATCGCTTTGCAATCTCGGTAGGTTAGGTTTGAAATCTTGGATACTGCGCTAACATCATTATTATTCAAGAACCCGAACCCATCAGGGGAGTCGGCTGTACATCGTTCAAAGAGAATATCGTCTATCGTGAACGCTCCCCCAGCATAGACATAGAACACGGACTTCTGCGAAATGCAAGTTGACCATATATCGTGAATATAGAACTTGGACACATTCCCCGTGGTCTGACTGATTTTTACCGTGTGCCCCCACCAGGTTACGGGGTCATCAGCCGCGTAGGAGGTGTTACCGATCATCTTGAACCCACCTACCTCCACGTTACTGACGTTACTGATTGATATACCTGCGCTGACGTGGGTCGCTGGAGCAGCATTGATGATGGTCTTGTTTATTCCTTGACCTAGTAAACGCGAGTTGTCAAGCATCAAAATATCCCCGTCTATTGTGAACGTCCCGGAAGACAGGATAACGTTACCGGATGCGGTAATTGCAGTATTGATATCCGTCTCGTCGGAAGTGCCATCGCACACTATTCCATCCGAGGCAACTGCGGCTAATTTCTCCGCGGCCGTTGCGTTGTCCGCAGCTACCAAAACAGGAGCATAAGTACCACTCCCCCCTGCCGGAGTCTGCCATGTAGAATCCCCTCTAAGATAAGTTGTATTACTGGCCCCCGTTGAATATAGAATATGATAATTGTCACTGGTGGTGACATTTCTCCATTCCCACCCGGTAGTCGCTCCCATGGCCGCCTCGAGCACAGCTGTTGTGACACTTACCCGCAAATTTTCCAGTACCCAGTTATTGCCGCCTGCGGTAAATGGTGAGGTTGCTCCATCACCGGTAATATACGTACCGACCCCGGTCCCAGATATTGTTATACCCGGACTAGCATCTGTAACAGTGGTCCCGTTAGCCCAGACGTATGTACCTGTAAGAATATAGAGTCTTCCACCGGCGGCAGGTAGTGCAGTCACCAGTGCTTGGGCCTGGATATCGTCTGCGGCGCCGTCACAGGTAGCATCGGCCACACCAGCAGCATCAACCGAGGAACCGAGACCAAGAGTAAGTGTGTTACTCGCTACCTGTGTAGCCTGTCTAAAGGATCCTAACGTTGGTGGGTAGAACAACATTGCCAGCAACGCTAGAGACAGCAGAGCGAGTGCTATTCTTTTCGGTGTCGCTATTGCTACCATCTTCTTTAACATATATCTCGTCCTCTCTCTTTTTTGTGGTGCTGTATTATAATACCAGCTCTATAATCATACTTACTATCACGAAAGCCAGCATACCAATTAGTATTGTGGACATTAGAACAGAGATCCCACGATGGCTCTGCTTAATGGCATTGATGATTACGGCAGCAGCTGCGCAGATACGAAGCAGGTTCTTCAGCAGGATGTTGCCCAGTTCCGCTGGGGGAGAGCCGAAGGATAGTACCGTACCGTATGCCGTTCCGTCTGCATCTGTTACAAAACGATAATAAACAGTAATGTCAGTCGACGTGAATCCAGTGATTATTTTAGAGTAGTTACCTATAGCCGTTATCGGGATCGTGGCCGTTGTATTCGTTAGCGCACCCACAGCGTACCCCCACTGGAAGTACCCCGTCGCTGAGGGAAGTCCTTTCATACTGGTGACAGTAGCTTGTAAAGTAGCCGTTGTAACTCCACCAACTTCACCTATTGCTGTCGCTGGCAGAGTCGACACTACTGGGGCGAAACCGATAACAGACAAGGTTGTATTGGTGCCCGTGCGGGATAACAGCAGACTGGAATCAGAGATCCCCGTGCGACCCAACATCTTCTCGGATATCATACCCCCGAGACCAACTTGGGCTTCGGTAAGGAGTACAGAAAGTATCGTAACGCCAATAGTGGCTACAATAGCGACGGATGTACCGACAAGGATACGCCGAAGCCATCTTGACCAACCTCGTTTACAATGCGATAGTGGACTCATTATGTTCACATTTGTGGTCATTTTCCTACCTATTTAAATCTGTTTTATCTCCGAGTTGATTTCCGTCTCGGTTTGTCACTCACGACTTTACTAAGGGACTTGAATAGGTCCTTTCCAAGTCGGGCACCAGCGCCCGCCGTACTTCTGACGACTCTGCTCCCAGCAACACTCTTACCGACACGTGCTGCCCGTTGACCGCCGTGTAGTGTTTTCTCCCGGAGGGTGAACACGCCGGCACGATGCCGTGCATCAGTCACAGCTCTTTTCTCTTCTACAACTGCGGCCTTAGCTTCGTACATCTGACGCTGGAGAGCATAATTCTCCCGCTCCCACTCCGCTTTAATACGTTCTCGCTCGTACTGAGATCTGGCCTTCTTCATTTTAGCTCGAGCCTTTACTTCTGCAGCTTTAACACGCTGTTTGTGGGCAGCCTGAATCTTGGCTACGGTGCCTTTAATTGTTGCTTTAATGCCCATTTTGTATCTCCTTGTTACTTCATTCCTCTTAAACATATTTGGTTTTTACGGTAGTTTTTGTTTTTATTGCGCCTCGTTGTTGTTTTACGCTTTTCTGGGGTTGATTCTGCATCTCTGTCCCCAGCTGTTGTATCTGCGTCCTGTTCGGGGAACAGTACGCTCATGTTAGTTATAACGACCTGTTTACCTGTTGGTATACCCGGACCCATGTGCTTGACGATGTACGCGTCCACATTGGGATAGTTGTTGCGGACGTATATCTCGATGATCCTCCCGAATCTTTGAGCATTGGAATTGTTCACCTTAGGTCTCACGTACCCTTGCATAGTCTGAGCCATCCGTTCTATTTCCTGTCGTATAAACTGTATCAGATTGTCCAAATTACGGCCGGTTGATAAATCTACGATCCTATCTTTGTTTAACATAATCTTGTGCAGTGTTTCATCGTGAGCTGTATAATACTTTCGCATAGCGTTGTTTGGAACATATGCGTAGACTCCTCTTCCAGCTTCCCCGTAAGATGTGGTTATGTCACCACCCCGCTCAACAATAAATTTTGTGTTAGACACGACGCCCTCCTGCCATTGCAATAAAGAAACTTACGATCATTCCCATCCCGATGACCGCCCAGAATATTCCAAGGATCTGTAAATCTGTCCCAAAGAACTTTAGTGGCAGGAAAAAGAAACTGGACAGTAATCTTAACGCGGCTGTAGGTTTAGCGATAAATGCCTGTAGACCAGCCGAGTCAGCTAGAACAGCCACGGAATACTGCATCTCCTGATTGAACATTCCTCCAGCTGGCGTACGAACTTGGTCATCAATAGCGTGATCCGCTGCTTCGGTGTCTTGTGTTCCCCGCAATAGTGGGTTTGAGATTCCCGCGAATCCTCCCCCCTCAAACACTGTGGCAGTTTTGTGGGCGTACGCGATCCTCTCATTGCCTATTTCAATGATGCCACAAACGGGGAATCCGGCCGTGGAACTGACGTGTATATGGTTATCGCCCACTAAGACGGCCGTGGTCACTCTGGTATTTGCGATATCAACGTACCCCGCCATCACACTTCCTGCGATGCAGACAATGAGGAAGATAAATGCCATGAAGGCCACACCTTTTCCCAAAGAATCCCTCCTTAGAAGTTAGCCTGTCTATAGAATATTACGTAACCAGTGAGTACTCCGAACCCGATAAACATTAACGCGGCCACGATCGGATGTAGTAGACCCAATAGTGCTCCACCGATAACGCAGAAGTCAAATACCAGCATTACCACCTTTGTTGCGCCGCTGCCACTGCCGAACTGTCCCATACCACTTTTGCCTTTCATCCCATAAACAGCTGCACAAATAACAATAGTAATTAATATCCAGACAATGCCGGATATGTACCATCTACTCATCCCGAACCGGAGACCGAGCTCAGTCAGGTCGAACCCTGTTCCTGTGACGTTGTCCTCTTGTGTAGCTGCTGTGTCAGATTGGTAGACAGTGATAAGGATTTCACCGGTGCCGCCATTGTCCGCCGTGATAGTGTTCGATCCGTTTACCAGGTAAACAGGGCTATCCGTTACCGTGCCTCCCCCAGCGAGAGATGCTATCGTTCCGGCTGTACCCTGTGCCAACGTGACCGTGAAGTCACCAGTTGCAACAACGTCTACTCGGTTCTGGATCGTATACTCATGAGTGACACCACCAGCTCCCCCGTAGGGTACATCCAGTGTCAAGTGGGTCGCATCCACAACAACCAAAATTGTAGACCATACAGCATCCGTAGTGTGCTGAATAGACATACCAGCCATAGCTGCTACCCAATACGTATCCGTCCCAACTACTGAGGCACTACCATTGGTGAATAGCGCGGTTCCAGCATCGTATGTCGGATATAATGTTATCGGGGACGCCCCACCCAGCATATCTTGCACAGTTCCTGTATCGTTGGCTATTGTAGCCCCGAAGGACGTACTGTAATCGATATCCTCCGTAATTGGATCGTAGGAACTGGCAGTGAAAGCACTGGGAGCAATTAAACGCAGGTTAGGGATAACATTTTCAAAGTAGTTCTCCCCCTCTGGTGAGGTGAGGCGGTTACCGAGACCCGTTATTTCCACCAAATCTACTACTGGAGGACCCCATATCAGTTCCAGCTGGTCGGCATAGTATAGTATACGTAGAGCCAGCAGTATATTGGGATCGCCAGCAGTCTGCCAGTAGTCTATCGTGGCGATTGTCTTTGGGACAGATGCTGGCACACCGGTATCTTCCCATACCAAAGTAGGATTACCTACCAACCATATCTCAAAGTCGGCTATATGACCGACCACCAGGTCATATGCTGTGGTCTCAGCAGCGGTAAAGTATAACCAGATTAACCCCCGACCGTAGCCACTATCCACGTACGTGTAGGGAGCGGTTGATTTTATCTGTGCACCGGTCTGATCAATGAACACAGCCAGGTAAGCATCCGTGGCTGTTTCTCCCCCCACAGGGAGCACCGCGTAGTCCAAATAGTAGTCAATCAAGACACCTCTGTCCCCAGCTTCTAACAGACTCTCGTAGACGTAGACAGTGTTGATCGACGGCGGCGTGTCAGGGATTTCAATGTCAGCAAAAATGGGCATAGGAACGATAACCACGAGAAGTGGGATAATGAGAACAACAAGTAGCAACTTACACAGTAGTCTCATAATGATGGACTCCTCTCCGCAATTATCCCTCCCACGACTGCTCCAATCATAAACACTAACGCCCATAACGGGAATATTGTTTGTTGGACACATATCCCGATAGCTGCCCCTGTGGCAATACCGGTAATCAGGTAGTGTCCATTTACACTGGCGGCTGTCAACACCAGTACAACCACTACAAATATGATGCCGTAGTATCTCCAAGTCTGTAGTTCGGTTAGAGGAGTATTATCTGATATCAATGTGACAAGCGGGCGTAGTGGGTTCGTGCGTAACGTGGTCGGCAAATCAGGTTCAGTAAACCAGTCACTAACTTCAACCTCGGGTAAGACATCAATGGGAACAACCGTTGCTGCTACTCCCGCGGATGGTTGCGATGAACTTACCAACCCTCCGAGGGTTACCGTGGTACCCGTGGGATTCGCCCCCCAAACAATGATGCCATCCTGCGCAGGCGCTTCTAGATCGGGCAGGGTGCCAAAAGCTATGGAATAGGTGTCATTGATATCCACGGCAGCTGACAGGTTAGCAAACTGTAATGTATCGGTAGCAGCATCAAAATTGGATACAACCGCTGTCTCGCCTTGCGGGGCAAGACCGTCCACAGTGGTAACAATGGTGAGTCGTGCTCCATTCCAATAGTCATTAGCCTCAACCAGGGCTGCGTCTACTAAAGTAGCTGCTGTTCCGGAGTCGGCGGTCCCCGCAGTCAAGTCGTATGTATTCAACACTATAGCTTCAGGGTGATAGTGTGCTATGAGGACTAAACCGGCACCCGAATCGACACTGTGACTGTAGTATTGCATATAAGGAGCGGAAGTAGACATCAGTCGCCAATCGGCTGCATTGTCCGTAACTGTTGCTGCTCCAGTCGTTTGTACTATAGCGGTGTCGTAATATAAGGTTGTATTGGTGGCATCATTTGTGACTTTTAAAAGATGCTCACCCTCCGTGAAAGCATTGGTTAATTTAGTTTGCTCTATATATTGTAGTTCATACAGGGTAGCAGTTTGAGCACCCCCAGCAGTATTGTAGAAACTAACACGCCATGAGGTTATCCCCTGTACCGCTAAACCAACCGTGAACTTGTAAAGAAGTACACTTGCATCATTGGAACCATTATACACGTCGACCCATACTCCACCGTAGAAAGCATCCAAATCCACTTTGGTAATCTGGGCTACATTATAGTTCGATCGTATTCTGACACCAATACAATTTATAGACGCATGGGGCAGTTCCAGGAATGTGCTCCAAGATGTGGCGGCAACCGACACAGTTGCACCGGTAGTGAAATCCAAATCATAAGCATTAGTTTCAGTCGCCCAGCCACCACCATCTACGAAGCTGTCGGGACTATGAAGTCTTCTGATCTCGTCGACTACTATATTGTTGTTCCCGTCCTGGTATAAGCTAATTGCACCTTGTTTATCAACAATTGGACCACCAGTGTAGGTCACAACAACGTAACAATAAGTACATCGTATGGAATCACCAGCGACTGTCGCACTATTGTAAAGAACATAACATAATTCGGCTAAATCGCCAACGTCCCAATCTTGCCCCGTAATGGGGTTAGTTGCCCAGCTGGCGGAGTACGTAGCATAGGCAATTGTGACAGCTGTAATAGCTCCATAATTGATATTAGTCGAGCTTGTGGCATTGTATTGTGTTCCGATCCCCAGCTTTATGGAGTTAGCACCGCCTGCTGTACTCCTGGCTTTAGCGTACATGGTAACGTTAGTTATCCTGCCGATAAACGCGACGGGGTCAGCCAATGTGTACTGGTCAACTTGTCCGCTACTGGATTCTGGAGTACTAACGTAATTGGCGTCGTCGCTATCAACATTCACTTTACTAAAGTTGGTTCCACCGCCACTTGGAGTCCACCCTGCTGCGAGATCCGCGTCAGGCAGGAGACTATCTGAGCTGCGGACTGTGGCATCATCTATCACGTATGCAGTCGTTTCTATTTCAAAATCATTACCTGATTCCAACGCCGCCGCATCGGGCACCGAAACATATCCACCGTACCCTGTAACGATGTCCATAGGGGCAACCGGGGTATTTCCAGTAGTAAGATACAGGTTGGTCTGTGAACCGGTAGCGACCGGTATGACTGTCAGGATAGCATCTTCTGTAAGCATGTGAGGCTTAAGAGTACTACCCAGTGTTTCTATGTGAGTGTCTTGACCCGTCGACGACATAAACCCATTAGCTGCCATCCACGTATTCGGGGAAGCTACAGATAAGGGCAACATCGTATAAGATGTAGCACTGGTTGAGTTGATAGTCACCGGAGCCCGGTAGAGGTAGGCAAACACGGGGATAACCAGCAACACAGCAACCAACAGCGAAGCAACGACAGCACAAGCAACCCTGATAAAGCGTTTAGCGAACATCAGTACTGTAGTCCTCCCAAATTTGACGGTGGGGGTACGTATGGTCTGACAGTTCTTCGGAACTGCTTGGGATGCTTTGGTTCGGGTGCTTTTCCCATGACATCCTCTTCAGTGACTTCCAGCACATCCGAAAGGTCATCGGACTCGCCAGTCAGGTCTTCCGCATCCGAGCGCTCCATTTCGTCGATGCTGCCATCAGCACGCGGACCCACACCAAAAATATCTTCTTCGTCACTTTTAGACAAACCGGCCTCTGGGATGAAATTAACATCATCCTCGTCCATCGGGGGAGGATTGTACGACTCGGCTATTTCCTCTTCCGGGGACTCACCCGACCTTTCTATCTCCCCTGTAGGTAAAGAATCGGCGGGCAATGGATACCCCTGATTGTCATCTTGCATCGTCATGTTCACCCTCCTGTGCACGTTCTAATATTCTGTTAATTTTCATCTCTTCCTTATGCTTTCGCACGTACTGCAGACCTTTAATGAAGACAAACGGTGTCCAAACGAGCAGGGGCCAAACGGACCCCCCCGATCCAGATAGTGCAAGTATCAATATCACGATAATCGCTATAGGCAGCGAAGCAATGCCAACCCAACCTAGAATATAAAGTAACTTATTCATATTCGGAACCCCTTCAATGTCGTCATTCGCTCATACGAGGTCAGCCTCTTTGTTTTTTTCCTTGGTAGTTGTTTGTTGGTTAATTTTCGGTTGGTTCCTCTAACAGGCAACTCCGGAGAATCATAGGTACCCCCCTCTTCCATCGACATACCGGAAGTAGTACTGTCAATTCTCGTACCAACATTGGTCTCACCGCCTCCCCCCTTAAATTGTATCTCTTTTCCACCAACTACTGAAATATCGGCCCAACCTAAGTCTACATCAACTTTATCAGGTACTCTAGCCCCAGGCTTGCCGATAACTTGAATGGTGCCTCTTGCCGTCCTCGCGTCGGTGTTTTTGGCTCCAATTGGCGGAGCATACAACGTTCTCGGTTTTGCACCCGTCACAAAGTCCTCAGGGGGAATGTACTTCCATACAGGTCGTAACACTCTACCTTTACCCCTACCTTGGAGCATCTCCCCTTGATACCATGTGATAGAACCGGGAGGTATACGTTGTGACTCAGTACGACTGCTGGACACGCGGCTTCTGCCGATTGTGATTGGCGTTTCAGGCACAGGCGGAGGTGGTGGAGGTTCCGGTGGTATCGGCGGGGGTCTAATTGGCGGAGGGGGAGGACGCACTGGCGGGGGAGGAAGACGTATCGGTGGACGAAGTGGAGGAATTCTCACTGCAACTATCTGAGGAATTCTCGGTGATTCCGGAACACGAGGAGCAGCAGCAGTCCGTGCCGTCACGGGTGGTCTCGCAGATGTTGGCTCTCTAGAGGTAATACTCTCTCTGGCGGATGCCGCTTCCCGAGTAGACTGTGTGCCTCTAGTAGACGCTGCCTCTCTAGTAGACGCTGCCTCTCTAGTAGACGCTGCCTCTCTAGTAGACGTCGGTGTTCTGGTAGCTTCTATTATTCTAGTGGAAACTGGTTCTCTCGCTGAGCCAGCCTCTCTTGAGGATTCAGTTCCAGACGTTCCTTCGATCTCCCTTGCAGAAACAACTTCACGTCCAGTCGCCACAATGTCGTCACCATCAGGTATTGCGGGAGTGCGCGAAGACACATCCACAGCACCGGATGTGCGTGATCTGCTGGTTGTAACTTTTGGACTTTCACCGCTCACAAACACAGATTCGGAAGACCTAATCTTGGACGGTCTAATCTCAGCAGAAACAATATTCGGTGATACTCTGCCTTGTACAGTTCTGGTAGTTGTGGTTCCAGCAATTCGAGGACGAAGACTTGCACGTGGTCTGTAACCTACAGAATCAACCTCGTCAAGCACAGAACCGACCATACCGACGCCGGACGTCTTGGACTTTGAGTAAGTCACAAATTTCCTCTTTGTGACTTTACCCTGTATTATGTCATCCAATTCCTCGGAAATAGCCCTCAGCGCCGCCGGATTATTACCGTATCGCATTAAGAGCTCATCTGCTAGAGCATCCATGTCCGTCAAATTGGGTGCTTTCATCTTTATGGCTCGACGAGTGAACGGGGATACATTTATCTTGCTCTTTCCGTCCCACCATACGTACTCAGCAATCTCTGTTCCCGGATCAATCACTGGTTTGGTCGTTGGCAGGTCCGCGTCAAATATCTGGAAAAGACGCTGTGTACCGCCCTTGCGGAAGGATGACTTAGTGGAACCGACGTAGTCCAGATCGGTTTTCAGTCCTACCTCTTCCCATAGTTCTCGGGAAGCAGCCGCAGATATTGACTCACTTTGCGGTATTGCTGACCGTCTTCCTTTAACATCCAGTGGTCTCGCGGACACTCCGCCACCCGGCAGATCAAACTGTTTGGCACCTTTAGTACGAGTGAGCAGTATATTACCGTCAGCATCGCGGATAACCGTGCTCACACGACCAGCGGCCACATTCTCCGGCACCGATTTCAGGTTTATCGCCTTAACCGTTGAGTGGAACGGGGAGTCCGTATAGTAGCCACTTTCCGCGATCGTCTTGGGGATGCGTAATCTTACGTTCCACGGTAATTTCGCTTTTATAGCAGTCAAATCACCCAGTATCTTGGCTGCATACATTTGTCGAGCAGACGGCACACCTAAACCGGCGTCCAATGCCTCTCTCGTCCCGAACCAGTACATTGGGATTTCTTGCCCGATTCGTACGGACTTACCTGCTTTAACTGGGGTCATACCAGAGATGGACTCCGGTTTATAACCAACCAAACTGCTGATAGTTGTCTTGGGGATCGCGCCCTTGGCCCACATAGTTGACGGAGCCGGGTAAACTTTCGCTCCATTGGTGGCATAAATCTCATACTCCAGAGTAAACTTACCACCTGGGGGAGTGTAGCCTTTGAACAGGGAGTAGAATCCAGGCTCTAACTGTCCCGATTTCTCCAAGGCGTACATCTTCTCCCGCATAATTTTCAATGTTGGAGAGTCAGCCACAGCCAACGGGACTGGTTTAAGATCCCCAGGGCGCAGACGAATGGCCATCACACCTTCATTGCTGCCCCCAATACCAAACGACTGCGCGTCCTGTTGACTCAAGAATAAACCACGTTTGGACTCGGACAGACTAGTGTCCACTTCAAAGTAGCCTTTCTTCCTGGTTTGGGCCAGCAGGTCGTCAATATTCGGGGACACATGAAAGATAGTATCATTGATCGCTCTTTGGTATCCTGTAACATGCGCCACAATATCGCCGTCCGCGCTCCTCAGCACAATGTCGGTTCTCAAACCACTTCGTTGGATATCAGCGGTAACAGCCTTGGGTACACCGGACAACGACCGTAATCTGGAGGCTGGTACAGTTCCGTTAAGTTGGAGTTGTTGGATATCCTCAACAAGCTGTCTTCCTACCAGCTGGTTCATACCCTTGGGCAGAGTGGATCGGTCAACATCAGCCGCTAACGCAACTGAAGACCCGGTAAGAGCACTGGGCTTCACCCGAGTTGCGATACCGCGGGCGGCCGGGACAACATGAAACAACAACGGTATTGTAGCAGCCCCGAAACTAAATATACGCTGTCCGGTCGTCTGTTCAGGGGATAACTTAATGGCCGTAGCCACAGCCAATCCTTCCATAGCCGTCCCCAACCCCAATTGCCCAAGTGTTTTTACAGCCAGTAACGTGGAAGCTGTCTTGGCCCCTATTCGTGTGGCAGCCCCGGTAATAAGCGACGCGGGAGTCAACGCCAAAGGCAGTAACGCTACCCCCACGCCGGTGAAAGCATACTCTAACCCGGAGATATCCTTCTTAGTTACCCCGGGTTGCAGGGCTCGCAAAGCCGGGAACCCTAGTGAAGCAACATCAATGGCGGCACTCTCGGCCACCTGCTTAAATCCGTAAAGACGCTGGTACTCGTGGGCTGCCTCAAGCTGGGTTGTTACATATCGTTCCCGAGACGCCACATCCTTCGGCATTTTTTCCGGAAATCCGCGAGCGGTCAGGTAATTTAATGTAAATTGGGTTGGTGTCATGTCGGCCTGTTTCGGGTTCACGGATGACGGCAATGCAGCTTCGAGCATACTCTTAAGCTTATTGTCTCTCAATAAATCTTTGTGAAATTCCGGGTTGCTCAGGGCAAACGTCTCCGGACCGGTGATGTTGACCATGTTTGCTAGCACAGCTAACGCCTCAGCATCCCCGTATCTTTTTCGGAGTTCCATGGTAAGTCTCTCACTCGGGTTGAGAATGACCGAGTCCTGCTTGATATATTCCTCTATCGGAGCAAGATCTTCATCTTTATATCCCAAGGATATTAAATAGCCCTTAGGATCATCGTCCGGGTTTTCTCTCATATAGCGATAGACGTCTATATCCCCTGTTGTCGTCCGATAGTCCTCCAGAGTGATATCTATCTCATGA
>Ga0307377_10005926_pt1 | contig 12947 bp, 11 predicted proteins | sample TR3MG_FD_202535 | JGI IMG/M metagenome (GOLD analysis project Ga0307377, IMG submission 202535) | Soil microbial communities from Risofladan, Vaasa, Finland - TR-3 | ecosystem: Environmental > Terrestrial > Soil > Coastal area > Acid sulfate soil | place: Finland: Risofladan, Vaasa | collected... | reverse complement strand
CTAATGAATAAGTATTACCATCATATTATTTAATTTTCCTGGTCTAAGAACATTTTGTGGTAAATTTAGGAACGATTGATCGGGAGCTAAACACGTACTTGGTATTAATTGCTCCCATCCTTTTTTCTCGCACTAACACCTTGTTTACATGATGCCTCCGAGCCGCAGAAATCCAGAATTAATTTCTCATTTTCTATAATATCAAGTTCAAATTCTTGAATCTCAGCCAGAGTCTCTGTTTCATTTTTATAAGCTCTTGTGAATGTTGGATACACTTTTTTAGATTCAATCCACAAATTAACGTCTAAGAAATCTAAAGAGATTAAATCAATGGCTCCCGTGTTGGTTAATAACTGGATGTTTGGAATATTAAGTCTAATATTAAGTCTAATTCTTGTCTTATGGATTTTAGAGCCGTCTTTAGGAACATCTGAATATATCTTCTCAGCGTGGCTCGCCCAGATGATGTCTAAAGATATAGGTCTTCCCTCTTTTTTATTTACAAAAATTGGTGCTTGCCAGCTATTAGGCAATTCAATTTTTTTCGTCGTCTTCTTCTTCAAGTTAATATTCACGGTTGAAACGGTTTTCATTTGGATATTATGATATATATATCCTGATGTGAGGAACCATCGGTGTATTTCTTCAGGGTCAATCTCATCAAATGTACGTAATTCAATTTCATTTTTTTTGGCTTTTATTTTGGCTGGCTCGGTGAAACCCTTTGAGGATACTGCTATAAGCTTATCTGCACCTACGCTCTTTTGCTTACACGTTATTTGCTCGATCCAAGTAACATCCTGTGGCGGACGTTTCATGCGATCACGGCATTCAATAATGACCAGGATGTTTGAAGACCCAATCTTTCCTCGTAAAGAAACATCAACTTCCCTAAGCTGTCCAGTGTCTTTATCGGGAATATAGTCTGGCGATTTGACTTCAATGTTTTCTCCAGCAATTGTTTCTTCAATCAATTTAACAACTTCTTCGAAATTTCGTCCTTCTCGCACCATATCGTATTAACTCCCAGATAAATTCCATAAATACTTTTTTCTTCACATACTACGACGAAAATGCTGGTTTGTAAAGGGCTATCTGAATGCAATGCGAGAATCGCATTTCCTGCACTTAAGCATTCCGGATTTTGTGATATTCTGAACAGAATCACCGTTGTCCTGATGCACTACCTGGCATCTGGGCTGACTGGCAAAAGAATATTGGTGATCAACAGGGATTTAACAGGGATTGAGTATCTTATCTATCGAAGCCAGCCTTTTAATACGCCTTCCTCCGATGGTTCGGTCTTGCCCGCAGGTAAATTGCCGCAGTAGTCAGCGAAGATTATCCCAGCTGTTGTTGTAGATAGCTAATATCTATCCCGGCATCAAGTGACCACCGACTGAAGATGTGCCTCAGCAGATGCGGCATGATTCTCTTTCGCTGCCTTACTTTGCTGATCCTTGTCCCCTGGAGCCTTGCCTTCTCAGCAACTTCGTCCAACAGTCTCTGGATCTTTCTGGTTAAGATATGGCCCCGATCTCTGCCTTCGAAGATGTATCCGCCGTTTCGACCCTGAAGATGGGCTTCCAGGGCCTCCATGACTGGCTTGAGGGGGATGGAGGTGCGCTGTTTGCCGCCCTTGCCGTTCACGGAAATTGGTACATGGTAAAATTGTACTAAGTGCTTATAACGCAATAACCTATTTATATAAATATTCCGACATGATTTAAGCATGGCTTGCATATGTCGATCTCCTGAGGTCCATATGAGAATATCCACCTAGGTTATTTCGCTGCAAGCCCTAATCCAATCATCTCTCATCTATATCCATTCGTCGATATTGATGGAATAAGGTTTACTTTTATAAATATTTTTTGATATGTCCCTAAAATAGGCAATAAGTTCAACTTTTCCATTATAGCCATTTTTGGTTAACCGTTTGATGATACCATCCATATACTTGCCAACGCTGCATAAGTCATCCTTGGAAACCTTACAGGGATATGAAAAATTGTTAACTTCCCTTGGAAATCCTGCTTCGTCTAAGTAGTATTTAGCGGGACCTAGCGGATAAATATCGGGGATCTCTTTCTCCCCAGAGGTATCTTTTACCATGATTCCATAGCTATCAAGCGTTGTCTCACCACCACTATTGAATGCGGTGAAAACAAATATTTCTGGGTGTGAAATTTTATCTATATCTCTTAATTCCCACTTTCCTAATGTAATTTCAATATTTATATCAGGCTTACTTTTCAAATTAATTATGGTATTTGTATCTATTTCGTTCAATTTTGCTGCGTTAATCTCTCGCAATAAAATCTCTTTCCATTCATCCTTTTTGTCCAATGGTATGTACAATATACCTTCGATATCTGAAGGTCGTTCAACTTCGGGAGAGAGCAAAGCAAAAACTCTCCGTCGCCCTAGTTTTCCAAAAAAATGACCCATTTCAAAAACAACGTTCTGGCGTGCGCGTGGAGATTGTTTGGTTGGCTCAGACCTCAATCCACCTAGATCATCGGGGGTAAGCAGGACAACTGCATACTTGACATTTGATGAATGATCTTCAAATTTTTCGATTATAGTGCGACCTTTATTTGCTTGTTCATGTAGAATGATAGGTTCCAGCCCTAACTTCTTGAGGAATTGGGCTACAACCATCTTTGTTGAATCATCTCGCCCATGAACAATAAAAACTGAGTCCGTTTCCTTTGGAATAGCTGCAAAACCTTGAGCGGTATTTGATACTATGTGAGTATTTGTTGTATCATGCGCCTTCGTCTCTTTTTGTACATCCATCTCTATATAACCGAGATCTTTATCTTCATGATAGTTCAATTGCAGTAATGAATATTTTTCTTCTTTTCCATTTTTTAGTTTTCGTATTAATATATCCCCATCTTCTATCTGTAAGGACGTGTAACCTATATAAATTTTATTTCTTTGAACAGAAGCAGGAATGCTATCGATTCGATCTCCGTTCTTTCTGATCAAACTGACCTCGTCAGTTAGAAGATCATCCATTTCTGAGGTGATTATCGGCCTAATCATATGTCATACATTAAGTCAAATAGTAGATGTATCTTTCCAGAAAATGGACAAAGTCTGTTATCTCGGAGGTGGATGAGATGATCCAGAACCGCTTTGAGAAAGTTCCTTCCTCAGAAGCCTGCTACGAAAAGGACGAGCTATGGCCGCAAGAGTTCTGGCTGGAAGGGTATCTATTTCAAGTGTATCATTTTTCTCGCGTCCATCATCCTGAAAGTTTGGTCCAATCAATACCGTGTGGGATCTTCGCCCTTGCAACTCCAATGACCCATTCCTCTTTTACTGGCGTAAGGAAGCTGATGCCCTCGCCCACAAAGGTACCATTCTTGGTCTTGTAAATGAGCAGGCCCGTATTTTTATCCATGTATACGTCGTTTCCAACATACATAATTTCGTTTCGGTGTGTCTCGATGTAGGATGTATTGGCTGCGCCGAAGATCTGCCCGGCCATCTGGTCGATCACCTCATTGTGATCTCCTTTGGTGATATAGCCGGAGGAGGGTGCGACGGGGCCGCCTTCCCACATGGGCTCTCCCTCTTTCACATAATACAGCGCGCGGTGAATTATGGGCGTTGCCTTTTCTTTGCCAGGAGCAAATCCTAGAAGCATTTGGCATTGATCCTGGCGTGTCAGGTTATCTTTCCCATAAGGGCGATAAAGGATTACATCTCCTGGTAAGTTAAACGATTTATAGCCTGTTTGTTCTGCTTCGTCCCATGTAATTATATCGTTTTTCGAAGCAGTCTCTACAACAACCAGATCTCCGATATTTAGGTTAGGCGACATGCTGCCCGCGTCTACAGAAACCATTAGTTGACAAACCGTCTGGCCATTGCGTTCAATGTAGTTCTCCGATAAAACATCGGCTGAAATGCTCTCACTAATCAATAACAAGATAAATAATAGGATCATACCAACGAAGCAAACGGGTTTCATATGATGCCCTCATTTCCAGAACAGCCACCAGCCCTTCGCCCTGGCCTCTTCCTGTGATGGATATCGCCATATGTGCATCAAGTTTTGCACGTCCCTGCCCATCCTCGATATGTTTCTTGCACGGGTACATGCCGGCTTCGTATGCTTTCAATAAGGCAAGCAATGCAATACAGGTCGCCAGGAGGGTACTTCCACATTCCCTCCTGTATCCCCCTAGCCGTAATTAGCATTTCTTATTGATAGCAGCCAAGCGACGCCTTTCTTAACAGATTCGGAATCCATTCCGCGTCCTGCCTTTAAATGGGCCTGGAGAGCAAAAGATGAACGAATCGGGTCACCCACTTCCACCCCCTTTTCGCGAAAAGGGGGCTTATCGCCGCTCAGATTTTCAACTGCCCCTTTCCATAAAGGTCCTCAGCCACCTGCAACAGATTGTCTCCCTTCACCTCTCCCCCGTAGTCGGGCAGGATAGCGATGTGCTTTTTCTGGTAGCGATTCCTCAGATCTTCGACGTAAGAGACCTGAGATACTTTCTTCTCCTGGCAAAAACGGCAGTCACAGTCGCCGATCACGTGGTTGATGACAATGGAAGATACATGGACACCGTGCGACTCTACCGTCTCAATCAGGCGCCTGCTCTCTTCCACGGCAGCCTTCTCAGGAATGGTGACCACGGTGATGCTGGCCGTCTCCGGGTCGAGCAGGGCATTTCGCATGGTCTCGGCTTTCTGGCGCATGCTCCTGACCTCAGCGAGTATGCTGTCGCCAAAACCAGGTTGCAGCAGGTCGAGCACACCCATCCATCTATTTCTCATGCCCAGCACTTTGGTAACAAATCCTGTTGTGATGGAGGGCAGTTGCAGCAAAGGCAGGACCATGGCTGTTGGTGCCGAGTCTATGACCACAAAGTCGTACTTTTTCTCTACGTAGATGTCGTTTAATTTGTCCATGAAGATGAGCTCGGAGACGCCGGGCATATTCCCGAAGTCCTCTGGTTTAACCTCCACCTCGAATAGACCGAAGAGGGCGGTGAAGATGTTCTTGTACCTGCGAAAGAAGCCTCGTGCTTCCTCGGCCAGGTCTGGCTCATAAGCATAGAGATGCTCGCGGATCTTCGTGGGCCGGCTTCCCAGATCGATGTCGAAGATGTCAGAGAGCGAGTGGGCCGGGTCCATGGAGAAGACTAGCGTATCCTTGCCCTGATGCGCCGTCCAGATGCCGGAAGCTGCAGAGCAGACGCTTTTGCCCACGCCTCCTTTGCCCGCTACATAGATCAGTTTCATAGGCCTCAATCTTCCGGGAGGAGATTTAATGGTTTGCGCCTGCATGGACCGAAATGCTGGATTGCATAAAGGAAAGAAAAACAGGATGGCAACAAAAGGTTTTTCTACTTCCAAGACATTTTAATAGACTTAATTATAAAAGGGGGCGAAAGGTTTGAGAGGGCAAATAGTTCTGATCAGCATACTTATTCTATGGGCATCTGTCGCACATGGTGCCATCAGCGGGCAGGCGACTGGCCTTGACATTTTAGGAAGCCTGGCGAACAATACCACGATCATAGCGCCTGAAGGCATGCCGATTGAGGTGGATATCATCGGCAGCACAGCTTCCAATATCCAGATTGGTTATCCTATAGAAGTGATCAATAAAGCTTGTGGGAGCGAGTGCTGGGGCTGCGGTCCATGTGGCGAGGTAAAATGCTATAGAACTCCATGGGACGACTTCAAGAGGCCGCTATGCTACCCCTGGAGTTCATACATTCCCACCAGGTATAGCCGGTCGCTCATCAAAACAGATCCAGTATACGTGAGCACTGCGCCAAAGATCCTCACTTTGGGGTGGGGGGCAACATATCCTTAGCCAAAGCCCTGGCAAAAGATTTGCTTTTAGTCGCAAGAAAAATGCAGCATAAACTTCGAAATATTTTTTTATTATATTTTTACAATATTTTCTGATTTAATCTGTAATAGACCCGGTAATTGCCAGAAATATGGCCCCATCGGCCCGAAAGATTTTTCTACTTTCAGTATATATAAAACTTAGTTTAAATATTCCTAAGCAAAAAATGAAACTTGTGGAAGGGGGAATGGAGTTGAGGTTGTCAATCATATTGGCTTTAGCGCTGATGCTATCGGCAAGCACTGCCTTTGCATTTGGCGGTCCAGGATCAGTAGTTGTAGATATCGTGGGAAGCGTAACAGACAATACAAAGATCACATCGTACGGCATGGAAAAAGTGGAGCTCGAAATCATTGGAAGCCAGGCGAGTAATACAACTATCTCTCCGCCTGCTGAGACGGAAGTAATTTGCCCTGATTGTCCATGTCCTGAATGCGACGATGAGGAAGAATCCTATCCCTGGGAGGGAAGGCATCTGGGAGTCGACGCCTGGTATGACACATTCTGGTACACAAATATTAACCTGCCGAAGTGGCCCCAGTTCTAGGGTCGAAATACAGGAATTGTGTCATTCAAACCAAATCCAAATTAACCTTTTTTTTGAAAATTAAATTCTTAATTTTTAAATTTTATTTCATAAAGAATCGAGGGGATAAAACGGCCCGGGTTGAGGGGATGGCTTAAGGGTAGCAAAAAAAAGCCCCGGAGCCGTTTTATTGTTTTGGTTTTGTGCTTACATAATATTAATAATAACAATGTAATCATCGTAGTATTTAACTCTTTCGATATTCAAATTCAGTTATTCTGTGAAAGAGGTGCACAATCAATATTTTCCAGTAAGTATTTTCCAGTACAATCCCCGCTTGGATTCCTGGCCGGGTCCGGGCCCTTGGGAAGATAAAGCCTCTGGATGGATGCATGATGCAAGCGATTAAATACACCCAGATAAACCTCAAATAAATCCATGCAAAATTCCAGCAAATCCTTCTCCCCCGGCAAAAGCGAGCTATTCTGGTGCGAAAAATGCAGCCTTCCCCTTATATCGGAAAAATGCTCCACCTGCAATAGCTCCGGCCGCAAAATAGAGCTCGCGCCGCCAGGCGACATTCGCCTCTGTTCTCGAGAGGCAAAAAAGCTCCTCGCTCTACTCTTCACTCAAAATTACGGTTATGCGGATTTCCTTGAGGGCAGGATAATTCTGCTCAATAAAATTGCCGGACTCGACCGCCGCGATCAAGTGATCTTGGAAGGCCGCCACATCGCTACACTCTGGTTTGATGTCACAGCTGGCTGCCACAAGCTGGATTTGGAGACTTCTGGCGCAGCCCTGCTTTCCAGCAGAGCAACAAAGAGCCTCGTGATATGTGACAGCTCAATATTAAAAGGCCATATAAAGGGTAAGTGGCTGCGAGAAGAGAAGATCATAAGCGGGCCTTGTGTCCTGGATGAAGGCGATAACGTCATCTTAAAAATAGGAAAATTCTCCGGTGTGGGTGTAGCTAGGAAAAGGGCAGATGGTTCGCGATCCATTCGCATCAAGGACGTGGCGCAGAAGGATTTTGCCCTCAGCGAAAAACGACCCTCCCTGCAGGACGTCATCTCCGCCAATGCGGTAGAGCTCAAGAGCCTGGAGAGAGCAGCAATAAGCGAGATCAAGAGCTACCTGTCTAAGAACCGGCTTCCCGTAAACATTTCTTTCAGCGGTGGAAAGGACAGCCTGGCCTGCCTATGCCTGGGCCAAAAGGTACTCTCCCGGCCAGAGGTTCTCTTCATCAACACCGATCTGGAATTTCCTGAGACGGTGGAATATGTGCATGAGCTGTGCGACGCCCACAAGCTCAGGCTGCAAGAGATAAAAGCAGAGAGCAGCTTTTTTGAGCAGGTGAAGAGCTTCGGCCCCCCTGCCAAAGATTTTCGATGGTGCTGCAAGACGAACAAGCTGGGGCCTATGACCACCTTTCTTAAAGAGCACTATCCCAAAGGCTGCGTGACCATTGAAGGGCGCCGCATCTACGAGTCATTCAATCGCTCCGCTATTAAAGCCGTGGAGAGGAATCCCTATGTCCCAAGCCAAACCACGCTCGCACCCATTAGAAGCTGGCGGGCGCTGGAGGTCATGCTCTACATCTACTGGAATAAGATGTTGCCAAATCCGCTTTACGAGGAGGATTTCGAGCGCATAGGCTGCTGGCTGTGCCCTGCCGCGCTGCAATCTGAGTTTGCAAGCCTGAAAGTCTCGCACCCCCAGCTTTATGACCGGTGGACGACCTCGCTGCAAGAATGGGCGAACGAGAACAAACTGGATAAGAGATACATCGATTGGGGCTTTTGGCGCTGGAAGAGGCATCCTCCCAAGATGCTCGAAATAGCAAAAGAGCACAACATAAAGCTTCAAGCCTGCACTGCCAAGAAAGAAGAGATCACTTTGCAGGCAGCGGCAGGCAGGTCGCCCTGCGGTCTGGAATACTCCATAGAAGCGACACTTGGCGCACCCCAAAATCATCCATTTGCCTCTGTGGCTACAGCCCTTAATATTTTGGGCGAGGTGAAATACTCAGAGGATCTTGGTGCGGCGGTGATAAAGACTGAAAAGGGAAGGGCCAGCGTCTTTGCCAACGGACACATCATGATCATAGCCGGCAAGAGCCAGGCTGAGGAGCTGCTGGCAGATGTTTGCAGGACGATCCTGCGCGTGCAGATGTGCACGAGATGCAAGATCTGCGAGAAGAACTGCAATCGAGGGGCGATTACAGTAGCAGAGACTATAACAATCGATGAGAAAAAGTGCAATCACTGCGGAAAGTGTGCCAAAGGCTGCATCGCTGCCGACCAGGCAGCTAAGATCTATTCCAGGCTGGCCGTGACAAGTAGAGCCCCTTAAACTGGTAATTGTCTGGAAAAAGATATCCAAATAGATGTCGTGACTCACCGATCACGACTTACCGACCGTAACTCGTGAAGAAGATGGGATAAAAGGCCGGCAAAGAGACATAAAGAATTCTTTCAGAGGCAATGTATCCATTACATTTAAATAGACGGCTAATATCACGTAATCACACTGAGGAATCAGAATGGTAACTGGAACAGTAAAATTCTTTAACAGAACCAAGAGATTTGGATTCATTGCAGGCGACGACGAAAAAGATTATTTTGTTCATGCGACTGGCCTAATGCCGGATGTCACAATAGACGAGGGCGACAAGGTCAACTTCGAGGTAGTCGAGGGCGAGAAAGGCCCCAAGGCTGATAAGGTCACAAAACAATAATTCACCAATAATTCATCAAGCGATTCATTATCAGTTCTTATTAACAGCAGGCTGGGAAGGCCTGCCTGATTTTGCATTTTTCTAAACCAAAATTAACTGTTGGCGGATGCATTTTCCAAAGCCAAAAACTAAAACCGGAGTATTTTTGATCTCTGCGTTCCATGAAGGATGCGATATGTTCGATTCTCAAATTAAAAAAATAGCGTTGCAGCTGTCCCTGGACGAGAGTGCTGTCCAGGCCACCGTAGCATTGCTTGACAGCGGCGCGTCGCTGCCCTTCATTGCCAGGTACCGAAAAGAGGCTACAGGTAATTTGGATGAAGTTGCGATTGCCAGGATACGCGATCTTCTCTTCCGGCATAGACAGCTCGAAGAGAGAAGGAACGCCATTCTTCATTCCCTGGAGAAGCGCAAGCTGCTAACACCTGATCTGCAAGACAAGCTGCTGGCAGCTGACACCCTGGCCAGGCTGGAGGACGTTTACTTTCCCTTCCGGTCCAAGAGGAAAACTCGGGCTACTGCGGCAAAAGAGCGCGGCCTGGAGCCGCTGGCAAAAGGGATCTTTGCCCAGGATCAGGCATACATGGACCCGGAAAAAGAGGCAATCGCCTTTGTGAACCCCGAAAAGGGCGTCGCCTCTGCCGAGGAAGCCCTGGCCGGGGCGAGGGACATCATGGCCGAGTGGATGAGTGAAGAGGCCGAGGCGCGATGCAGGATGAGGGCCCTCTTTCAATCTCAGGGCGCCCTCAGGTCTGTGGCCGCTGCCGGCAAAAAAGAATTGGCTGAAGCTGAGGTGAAGGGAGATGCGAAAGACGCCGGAAAATTCAGGGACTATCTGGACTGGTCCGAGCCCATAGCCCGGGCAAGCCCGCACAGGCTGCTGGCCATGCTACGGGGAGCTAAGGCAGGTGCCCTCAATTTGCATGTGGCCCCGGCGGAGGAGGATGGGCTGGCGGTTTTAGAGGAACTCTTTATAAAAGGATACGGCCCGGCAGCAGATCAGGTGAGGAAGGCGGCAGAGGACGGCTATCGCCGGCTCCTCGCCCCTTCCATGGAAAATGAGACGCTAGCGGCTGCGCGCGCCCATGCCGAGGAGAAGGCCATAGAAGTCTTTGCGGAAAACCTGCGCCAGGTTCTCTTAGACCCGCCACTGGGGCAAAAGTGCGTCCTGGCCGTGGATCCGGGATTTCGCACCGGCTGCAAGCTGGCCGTGATCGACAGCCTGGGCCGGCTGCAAGAGAACCATGTGATCTACCCTCATGATCATCTGAAAAGGAGGGAAGAAGCGGCAGCCAAAGTGCAGGAGATCTGCAAGAAGAACGGCATCGAGGTGATCGCTGTGGGCAATGGCACCGCTGGCAGAGAGACGGAGGCCTTCTTGCAGAGCCTCACGCTGGAGAAAGTGCCCATTATCATGGTCAATGAATCGGGGGCATCGGTTTATTCCACTTCGGAGGTCGCCCGGCAGGAGTTTCCCCATGAGGATGCTACCGTGCGCGGCGCTGTCTCCATTGGGCGGCGCCTCATGGACCCGCTGGCAGAGCTGGTGAAGATTGAACCCAAGGCAATCGGCGTCGGCCAGTATCAGCATGATGTGGACCAGTCGGCTCTGAAGCGTGCTCTGGACGATGTGGTTTCTTCCTGTGTAAACCTGGTGGGAGTGGATGTGAATGCCGCCAGCCGGGAGCTGTTGGCCTACGTCTCCGGTCTGGGGCCCAAGCTGGCCGAGGCGGTGGTGAAGTACAGGAATGAGCATGGCCTCTTTTGCTCGCGCAAAGATCTACACAAGGTGCCGCGCCTGGGGCCCAAAGCCTTCGAGCAGGCGGCGGGATTTTTGCGTATTTCCGATAGCGACAATCCCCTGGACGGCACGGCTGTGCATCCGGAGAGCTACCCTCTTGTAGAGAAAATGGCAGGCGATTTAGGCGTCACTGTAAAGGAACTGATGCAGAATCAGGGCCTTCTGAAGAAAATAAATCCGGAAAATTACATAGGCGAGAAGGCGGGCACGGCCACGCTGCAAGACATCCTGGAAGAGCTCTCCAGGCCAGGCAGAGATCCTAGAGCGGAGTTTGAGGCCTTTTGCTTTGCACCGGGAATCGAGAAGATAGAAGACCTGAAGACGGGCATGAAGCTGCCTGGCATTGTGACCAATGTCACCGCTTTTGGGGCCTTCGTGGACATTGGCGTGCATCAGGATGGGCTGGTGCACATCAGCCAGCTTCGAGATGGCTATGTGAAGAATCCAGCCGACGTGGTGAAGGCCAGGCAGAAGGTCACCGTCAAGGTGCTGGATGTGGATCTGCCCAGGAAGAGGATATCGCTCTCGATGAAAAATTCAACTTGAGTGTGCAGGGCGAAATCCTTAAATATCGGCAAATGCTTATAGTCTAATCGGCAAAAGTCGAAGCACTTCTTTTTTCCCTCCTACACGAAGACTTTTGCCTCCCTCCTAATCATCGCTGCATCAGATATCCTTCTCCTGCGTTTTCATTTTCCAGGCCCCACCATTGCCCCACCATTATAGCAAAAGCTGCGTTCCGGCGGCAAAGGCAGCATCAGCTTCTTCCTCTCTGCCCAGCGCCTTGAGGGCCAGGCCCTTGCTATTCCAGGCTCTGGCATGCCGGGCATTAACTGCAATGGCCCGCTCAAAATTCTCGATAGCTTGCATATACTGACTAAGACGCCGAAAAGCCTCGCCCCGGTTGTACCAGGCGTCGGCGTTTGCTGGATCGATTTGAATTGCTCGGTCAAAATGCGCCATCGCTTCATCGTATCTGTGCAGCTTTGCCAACGCGGCTCCTTTGTTGTTCCAGACCTCACCCCTCTCCGGCTGCAAGGTAATGGAACGGTCAAAGCTATCTAAGGCAGCCTCAAAGTCGCCCATATTTCCCAGAGCCGCACCTCGATTGCTCCATACCCTGGCCCCACCAGGATTCAGCTCAAGGGTTTTGTCGTAATAATCGACGGCTTCCTGGTGCTTTCCCAGCCTGTCCAGGACCACGCCCTTGTTGTACCAGGCTCTCACGTACCTGGGATTGGTCCTGATGATCTCGTCAAAGAAGGCCATGGCCTCATCGTATCTCTTCTGTTTGTAGAAAACGACTCCTTTATTGTTCTGGGCATCGGTGAACTGCAGGTCTATCTTCAGGGCAGTATCAAAGGAATCAATGGCCTCCTGGTATCTTTCCAGGTGGCATAAGGCCAGTCCTCTGCGGTTGTACAATTCTGCATTCACCGGATCCTGCTCTAGGGCCTTATCGTAAAATGGTATGGCTTCATCGAATTTGTCATCTTGGTATAGTTCATCGGCTTTTTCAGTACAGGAAATGGCATCCATTTCAGCAACCCCAATTGAGATGAGACGACAAACGACTTGCTTTTTGCTTTGACTTGTTCTTTGACTTTGATGGTCATTACCGATAGCATTTGATGCTTGCGGAAAGGAAAGTGCGAGTTGAATAATAGCAAATCTCATAATAGTATTAATATTTTATATAACGATCGCTAAAATCCCTTTTTATACTCTGCCGACCAAATATACTTGTGGGGAGATTATTGTGTCTATTACTATTAGGCTCTTCGGAAAGAGTGGTCCGGCAGTTACCCAGGTAGGCCTGGGTGGTGAGGGCGTGCTGCGCACTTTCGGACGTGAGCAGGAGGCAAAGACCGTGATCGAGCAGGCAGCAGCCCAGGGCATAACCTATTTCGACTCAGCGCAGGCCTATGCAGGCAGCCAGGGCTACTATGGCAAATTCTGGCGAAGCCACGCACAGCTTCGCTCCGGCATC
>Ga0307377_10005925_pt1 | contig 12948 bp, 12 predicted proteins | sample TR3MG_FD_202535 | JGI IMG/M metagenome (GOLD analysis project Ga0307377, IMG submission 202535) | Soil microbial communities from Risofladan, Vaasa, Finland - TR-3 | ecosystem: Environmental > Terrestrial > Soil > Coastal area > Acid sulfate soil | place: Finland: Risofladan, Vaasa | collected... | reverse complement strand
GTTCTGATGTCACTATTCGTGGTGGATATGCTGTATGTTATGACTATTCTCTTGCCACTATTGCCCAGGCATACACTGTTAAGAAACCAGCTACTGACAATTTATTGTGGTTTGCTGGTATCGTGACAGAGGAATATGATGGCAAAGTGGTTGCGAATGGTGAAACATTACAGATTGAAATTTACATACCTACGAAATATGGACAAGTTGTTCCAGTATGGATTACACAGGACCACAGTGCAAATATAGCTTTGTTAGAAATTACTGATGGTTCATTTGCACTAACTGAAGGAACATCAAAGAAAGTTGCAAAGAGCGTTCAATTAGTAAATCGAAACACAACAAATGGAACGTGTTTGGCACGCCTTTATGGTTTGTCAGACCCGCTCGCATAATCAGAAAGGAGTGATAAAATGAGTCAGGTAGGATATAAAGATATTACAGAAAAAGTAAACAAGAAAAAAGTTTACTATGAAGGTTCTGACACACTTCATACTGGTTATGCTCTTTGTTATAATTTCGATTATGGAACAGCAAGTGATGCAGATGTAGCACGTGCGTGGCGTGTTGAAAAACCCGCCAGTGCTAATTTAAAATATTTTGCTGGTGTATTAACAGAGGAATATGATGGTTTTGAAGGTCCAGGAATGGTTGAAATTTATGTTCCCACACGTGCAGGTCAGCGTGTTAAAGTTTGGTCTGACCAGAATTGCACTCTTGGAACTACAATACTATGTGTTAAAAATGCCAGTTATGCTTTAGGTGCACAGACTGATGGTTATGATTGTGCACGTGCTGCACAAACTATTAATAGAAGCACTCCTGGAACTGTATTGGCAGAACTTTTTGGTCTTGATGTAACTGAAACACAAGCAATTAGTGAAATTACTGTATTAGATTCTGAAGTAAGTGTTGTTCAGTCAAGAGTTCTTGTATTAGAGTCTGAAGTAAGTGCTACTGAAAGTGGAATACTTGTTCTTGATGCTTTTAAGGCATCAGCAATTTCAGCATTAAGTGCTGTAAGTGCTGCTATTGCTGCTTTGGGTGCTGCGGATGTTGTAGCAGTTAAATCAGATGTTTTGGTGCTTGAATCAGAAATGAGTCAGGTTGAATCCAGAGCATTATTGCTTGAATCTGAAGCATCTGTTAATCTGGTTAGTATTGCAAGTCTTGGTGCTGAATTATTGGTTCTGGAATCAGAAGTATCTACTAATCTTGTAAGTATTGCAAGTCTTGGTGCTAAACTATTAACAGTAGAATCTGAATGTTCTACTAATCTTGTAAGTATTGCGAGTCTTGGTGCTGAATTATTAGTTCTGGAATCAGAAGTTAGTGCTAATCTTGTAACCATTACTGCTCTTGAATTAGTTACAGATTCAGCAGTTTCAGCATTGTCTGCTGTTAGTGCTGCTATATCAGTTAATTTAGCCAAGATAATATCGCAAGCATCTGCACAGAGTCAAGTTCAATCAAGAGTTCTTATTACTGAATCAGAAATATCATCGAATCTGGTTAGTATTGCTTCTCTTGGTGCTGCATTATTGGTGATAGAATCAGAGGTAAGTGCCAACACTGCTGATGTATTACTTTTAGAATCCAGAGTATCAGTTAATGAAGTAAGTATTGCTTCATTAGGTGCTGAACTATTAGTATTGGAATCAGAGGTATCAACTAATCTTGTAAGTATTGCTTCATTAGGTGCTGTATTATTGGTGATAGAATCAGAGGTAAGTGCCAACACTGCTGATGTATTACTTTTAGAATCCAGAGTATCAGTTAATGAAGTAAGTATTGCAAGTCTTGGTGCTGAATTACTGGTTCTTGAATCAGAGGTAAGTGCTAATACTGCTGATGTATTACTTCTGCAATCCCAAGTATCAACTAATCTTGTAAGTATTGCTTCATTAGGTGCTGTATTATTGGTGATAGAATCTGAAACTGCTGCTTGTAGAGCAAGTGAAGCATCACAAGCAAGTTTGCAAAGTCAAGTTGCGAGTAGAGTATTGGTTCTTGAATCAGAGGTATCTGCTGTTGAAGGGAAATTAAATGAAATTTCTATTATCAGTCAGATTGCGTATGCTGATAGAGCAACACCAACTGCACATCTTGCTGTTAAATTAACAAATCTTGTGATTGATGGGGTAAACTATACAGTTGTGTCGAATATTTCGACAATAAGCACATAATGTAATTTAGTCTCGACCCCTGTTTCTGTTACCATACGGAAGCAGGGGTTTGGGACTTTCGTATGGTAATGGGAGAAATATTATGAAAGTAGCACATTTTGGAAATTTTTGTCCACATAGTAATGGAATGTTTTTTACTATAAAAGACTTAATATTAGGTGAACGAAAATTTGGGATTGATGCTCAATTTATTGATTGGGGTGGTAAACGTGAATATGACCAACAAATTTCACGTGTTGGTCTGGAATACGAAGGTGTTAAAAGTGTTCCAGTTGAATGGGCAGTTGACCAGGCAGATATTTTAGTTTTACACTCTGCTATACCACCTGTTGCAAGGCGAACTGGTAAACCAATAATTGTTGCTATGCACGGACGGCCAGAATATTCATTTGAATTAGAACGCAGGAAACAAGGTTCGTGTATAAATGTTTACCACAATAATGCCAAAGATAAACAAGTAAAAGGGTTTATTTGTTACTGGAATGAACATATACCCCAATGGAAATTAATTATTCCAGAAGCAAAATATATAGATTTTATTCCAGCAATGGTTGATTTAAATAAATACAATCCTGTTGGTAAAAAATATGAGTTTAAAGATAATCCAAATATAATTATTGCTGATATATGGCGTGAGGACCAAACACCGTTTAATGTTTTAATGGCTGCTGCTGAATTTATTAAAAAATTGGGTAAAGGTAAGGTTCATATATTTGGTGCATCTGCTGCACAGGAAACAACAGCTTTTACAAGTATATTAAATCCGTTAAAAGAACAGGGAATAGTTGGTGAAGTGCACGGATTAGTTAAATATCTGGACACAGTATATCGTGGTGCTGATATGTTGGTAACACCACATAATATTGCTACACGTGTTGTGCGTGAAGCATTAGCAAGTGGTTGTCCAATTATTGGCGGAACTGGAAATCAATACACTGACTTTACTGCAAATCCGATGGATATAGATAAATTTGCAAAAGAAATAGAACGATGTTTTGATACTGTTAGTGGAGTTAATGAACAATTAAGAAAAGAATGTAGGCAAACTGCAGAACAGAATTTTGATTATTCATTAGCAGGTGAAGCAATGATTAAAGTTTTAGACCGTGTTATAAAGGAAAAACCTACACCTGTTGAAGTGCGTGCGTTAAGTATTCCAAAATTTACAATACATAATTTTATACCATATTGTTTACCGCAAGAAGAAAAAAATATTGGTAAAGCATATAATAGATATATGAATCTTATTGGTAATAATGATTGGGCGTGTTTTATTGACCACGATGCGATGTTTACTACACCTGACTGGTATAATCAATTATATGATATTATTGAAAAAAATCCAGATTATAGTTGTTTTACTGTTGTTACGAATAGAGTTGGAAACCCAGGACAGAGATTCGCTGGAATTGACCAGAATAATCACGATATAAAATATCACCGTGAAATTGGGGAAATTGCACAACAGCAATTTTATTCAACAGTAAAAGATATTACAAGTGAACATTTATTAAGTGGTGTTGTAATTTTGATTAAGAAATCTGCGTGGAAAGATGCTGATGGGTTTGGAGAACAAGGTTTTCTTGGTATAGATAATTATTTTCACGCTGCTTTAAAAAAGGTTGGAAAAAAAGTTGGATTAATGAAGGGTATTTATGTTTACCATTATTATAGGGCAGATGGTAAAGATTTAAAACCTGTGGAGAAATAAAATGGCAGAACCTACAAGCGTATATACATTGGAAGATTTGTTATTAAGAGTAGCTGAAGAAGCTGGTGTTGCTTATTATGGTGCATCAGGACAGGAAAAAGCACATATTCCAATTGATGTATATGATTTAGATAAGTGTTTACGTGTTGTAAATGATGGAATCAAGATGTTTATTGGTGATGCACCACCAGAAGGTTGGCGTTGGCGAAGGCGTTTAATGGAAGTGACATTTGTGCCATCTATATCAGGTGTAGCAACTGCAGGAACTGCAACATCTTTAACCTGTGGGGCACTTGCTGGAACTTATGCCGATAATTATTTTAATGGTTACCTTATTCGTATTATATCTGGAACTGGTATAGGTCAAACTGCTACTATAACTGATTATACAAGTTTAACTGGTAAATTTGATTTTAGTGGTGAATTATCTGGTGGAAGCACACCAGATACTACAACTGGATTCCAGATTTGTCCTTCAGCCTCTGTAATTAATGCTGACCCTGCAAGATATTTACTTTCAGAAGATTTTGGTTCGTATGCAGGGCAAATTACTTATAAAGAAGATTCTAACAGGGGTGGTATTATTGAATGGACAAATGAAACAACTATTAGACAAAACCGTGAAACAGTTGTTGTAACTGGTTATCCGCACCTTGCTGCCGTGCGTGCATATGGCACACGTAGATATGAACTAATAGTTGACCCATCTCCAACTGCTGCTGATACTGTTGTATTCCCATATAATGTTGGGCCAGATAATTTAACAGTAATTGTTGGGACTGCTACTGCTGGTAGTGCAATCAGTTTAACTTGTGGTGCTATTGCTGGAAGTTACGCAAATGATTATTTTAATGGATGGATATTAAAAATTATAAGTGGAACTGGTGTTGAAGGAACTGCAACTGTAACTGATTATGTTGGTGCAACTGGTGTATTTTCTGTTGTCCTATCTAATGGGACAACTCCTACAACTACCAGTATATTTTATGTAGAACCTGCAAACAATAAACACCCTGCTGGTTTGGAATTTGATTTTGCTATATTGTCTGCGTGTCTTGCACAAACTGAATTGCAGTTTAAAATTGCAAATGTGGCATATATGGAAAAATATTATAAACAAGATTTACCACAAGCATATAAATTAAATAATAGATTTGCCCCAACTCGGTTAGGTATAATAGGAAGTGGTAGAGGTCGAACAAAAGAAAGAACGTGGAAAAACGTAACGTATAATTAACATTATTAATTAGGGTAGTCCTGCCCTGATGGCTGTCTGAAAAATGACAGAAAGGAGAAAATTATGAATCCAGGAACATTTTTAAAAAATTCGGAACGTATTGTAACAGGGAAGGGTTTTAAAAGAGATATACCAATATCTTTATATGAAGCACATTTGGAATCTGATGGTTCTGTATTAACAACTACTTTATCAACTAATCCAGGATTTGGTAAGTCAGGAACGAATATGACTATATTAACCTGGGCAGCAGGTAAAGTTGTTGAGGGTGGTTTGTCAATTCAACTTCCAGAAGATTATGATGAATCTAATGACCACTGTATTTTGAAATTGCTGGCAAAGTCTGCCGGAACTGATGTTCCCTCTATTGATGCAAAAGTGTATCATCAGGATGCAACTACCACAGACCTTGACCCAACAAAATCTGATGCACTATCAACTACTCTTGCCTGGGTAGAGATAGATTTGTCCGGCAATGATTTCCAGGGTGGGGATGTAATTCAGGTTGTATTATTTCCTGAAGCACACAACAATCACGCTGTTGAAGTTTGGGCAATTAAGTTGCAGATTAAATCAGATTTGGTATATTACACCCACGATAATCGGTAATTGAATTTTTGAGGGGGTGGGGACAATTTGTCCCCACCCTATTTAAAGGTATTATATGAAATTTTTCTTTCCATTAAAAGGTAAACACGCTGGATTTGGAGTTTCTATCCAACCACCGTTTAGTTCTCCACGTTTAAATAATGTTCGTCCCTATGATGTATTAGAAAATAGAGCACGTGGTGGACAACGGCCAGGTTTAACTAAATGGGGTGCTGGAACACAAGTTGGTGCAGCAGAACAACCAGTTGTAGCAATGTGTATAGTTAGTTCGGTAGAGTAAATATGCCTATATTAAAAGATTATTGTGATAGACAAACATATACGTTTAGTTTCCCACATTACTCAACAAAATTGGGTCAAACTATAACTCCGAGTGAAACGTATAAATTAGAAAGAATAGATTTTTATACAAGGTGGCATTATGCAGACCCAGGAACTTGTTATGTTGCCGTATATGAAACAAATGAAGATGGTTTCCCAACAAGTTTAATAACTAATGAAGTTGCTTTTACTGTAACTGATTCTAAAATTTTAAAATCTATAATATTTTCATTACAACCGACCCTTCAAAGTGGGATTAAATATGCAATAGTTTGGACAGCTCCATTTGGCATTCAAGGTTCTAATGAACTATATTTATATGGTGAATCCACAACAGGAAATTATTATTTAGGTGGAAATAGAATAACGTATGGTTGGCCTGACCCGCAATGGTATGAAGTAACTACACAAGATTTAAATTTTTATTGTTATGGTAGTCCAGCAGTTCCATCAAAACCTGTAAATCCAACACCTGCAAATGATGCAACAGAAGTTGATTTTTCTGGATTTACTTTATCTTGGGAAAATGGTGGTGGAGCAACTTCCTATGATATATATATTGGAACATCTGGGGGTTTAACAAAAGTTTCATCTGCACAAGTTGGAACAAATTATATTACAAATATAGATGAAATTTCTTATAATCAAAAAATATATTGGCGTGTAGATGCTATAAATGATAGTGGAACAACAACAGGAGATGTTTGGAATTTTGATGCAAGACCAGGAAAAGTAACAATAACGCAACCAGAAACTGGTATAACTTATACTCTTGATGACACTACTGGAAGTTGGTCTGCTGGAACTAATGCAAGTAGTTATAATGTAAATTTTGGTTTATCACCCATAACTATGAATGTAATTTCTGAAGGACAGGAAGGGCTTGAAGCAATTTTCTTTGCAACTAATTTTAATTATAATGCAACATATTATTGGAGAGTTGATTCTGTTAATCAATTTGGTGTAACAGAAGGTGATGTGGAACATTTTTATACAATTGTTTTTGCTCCACCGTTACCGACTGGAATAACACTTACAGATATTCCAGGCGGTATTCCAGGCGATGAGGAAGGGGGAGAAGGTGAACAAACAGGAACTGCAACTGGTGGTAATATTATAATAACAAATCGCAGACTTGTTGTTGCAGCAGCGAATAAAATATGGTATGAAAGTATTTAATAATGGCTGTAAGTTTATCAGATAAAATTACTATTAGAAAACTTGTGGCCTGTGGAAATGGGAAGGTATATTACGAAATGCCAGCAGGAACAATGATAGAATTAGTTACAAGTGGTTATTCAATTAATACTACAGACCAACTTGTAATGTTTGAAGGATTTCAAAAAACATTTGTAGTAAATGGAAGTAAACTTGGTATTGCTGATTTTATAAATACCAAATTAACTCACGACCCATTGGGAATTGTTCACGCACACGGAGATGTATTGACACAAGGTAGTGCTACTATGGTTGTAGATTTTACTAATATTGCTAAAACTGCAACTTATGGTTATGTTACATCTGGAACTTTTGTTATAACTACACAAGTAATTGGTTCTGGTTTGGGTAGTGCTTTTAATCCATCTGCTGTTACAGCAAAACCACATTGGTATGCCTGGACAGTTTATCCTGGTGGTTCTTTCGGTTCTATGCCTACAAAAGCATATTTAGGTTGTTTATACAGAGGCAGGGTTGTTTTATCTGGTAATCCAAATGCACCATTTCAATGGTATATGAGTCGTCAGGCAAATCCTTGGGATTGGCAATATTACACAAATGATGCTCAATCTGCTGTTATGGGGGGAAATTCTGATGCTGGAGAACTTGGTGATATTATACGTGCTTTAATTCCTTATAGAGATGATTACTTAATTTTTGGATGTTCAACTTCAATATGGTGTCTTATGGGAGACCCAGCAGAAGCAAGTGCATCAATAAATGAAATTGATTTAACAGTCGGAATGTTTGGTGCAAATAGTTGGTGTTTTGATGGAAGTGGTAATTTATATTTTTGGGGAACAAATGGAATTTATAAGATGGCAATACCTGGATTGCCACAATGTATAACTGAAGTGTCTTTGCCCGATTTGGTTAATGATGAGGAAGTTGACCCAACTACACACAGGATAACAATGGCTTTTGACAGAATACGTTCTGGAATTTTAATATATATAACTAAATTATCTGATGGAACAAATTCAAATTATTTTTATGATTTACGAACAGATGGATTTTTTCCTGAAACATATCCAAATAATTGTGGTGCGTATTCCACATTATTCTATAGTGCTAATGATAGTGATTATAGAACATTATTGGTTGGGTGTAAAGATGGATATATACGTAAATATGGCAGTAGTGTTAAAAATGATGATGGAACTTTGATTGATAGTTATATAACTATTGGTCCACAATTAATTAGTGAGGATATTGATGTTGAAAATGAAATAAATTCACTTTCATTTATGGGTGCTGATGGAAGTGATGAAATAGAATATAAATTGTTTGCTGAAAAAACAGCAGAAAAAATTATTGAAAAAATTAATGCTGGAACTATTGTTCCACGTGCAGCAGGGTCTGTAAATGTGTTTACTCGACCAAAAAAAATAAGACAAGGGATTCGTGGTATATTTGCTGCTTTGATGATAGGTAATAGTCAAAACAATAAAACGTGGGCGATGGAAGCAGCATCAAGTAAATAGGAGATATATAATATGGCAAATCCGTTTGCAAGAATTTATAGAGGTATTGCTGAACAAAGGGCAGTAAGTCAACCAACGGTTCTGCAAGAACCTACTGAATCTACTGAATCTACTAAAAGGGTTGATAGAAATTTGCAAACTGCATTGGCAGAAATGCGTAAGATAGAACAAATTTACGCTCCTGGTGGTGAATTTCTTAAAGGTGCTGAAGCAACTTATGAAAAAGGTAAGAAAAAAAGTTTAGCTGCAACTACACAAGGGATGGTGAGTCGTGGTTTATTTGGAACGACTACTTCTGCTAATGTTGAGAAAGCATACGAGGAAGATATTGGTGCACCCTGGCGTTTACAAATAGAAGATGTTCGTATGCAGCGTTTATCTGAAGCGTTGCAGGGTAAAGCCAGTGTATTACAGAATATCGCTACAATTGAAGAACAAAGAAAATCTTTCACTAATCAATTGCAGATGTTGCGTGAACAATTAGCAACACAGAGACAAATGGGATTTGCTCAAATTGCTTCGCAACAAGCGATGGCGTCTCAAGGTCAGAAATTACAATTAGCACAATTGGGATTACAACGTGAAGAACTTGAAATGAATAGACCGAAAATAAGAACTGGACAAACTGGAACTTTTGAGAGGATGTGGTAATAGTGAAATTAGGCCCAATACCAACTAATCCTAAAGATTTTAATAAGTTACGAAAGACTCTCCAGAAAATTACTGGACAGGCGGTTAAGAAATCTACAATTGAATCACATTCGCAAGTATTAAGTCAGGTTGATTCTGAAGTTTTAGTTTTGGATTCTGAAATAAGTGTTGTTCAATCGAGAGTTCTTGTGTTAGAATCTGAAATATCTGCTGTGCAGAATTTTCAGGCGAGTGCAGTAAGTGCACTATCAGCGTTAAGTGCAGCAATTGTGGTTGCTGGTGGTAGTTGTGTATCTTTAGCTTTAGTGCATAGTCAAACTCAAAGTAGAGTTCTTGTATTGGAATCTGAAGTAAGTGCACTTCAATACCACGAACCAGTTTATGTGGCAGAGTATGGTGCATTAGTGCATATAAATTAGAAAGAGAGGTTTAAATGACAACTTATAGAGTTCCTGTTTTAAGGGATTTTGCCTGGCAACCACCTGTTGCAGATAGGGTAACTGTCCCTGCTGGTGGTGAAAGTAAAGGGGATAGGTATTTAATTATAGCAGCAGGTTCAGGTGTATTTACAGGTAAGGAAAACCAAATAGCAACAGCGAATCAAAATACTCCAACTGAAGCAAGTCATTGGATTTTTGACACACCAGTTGAAGGGTGGACAACGTGGGTTAAAGATGAAGATGCTTGGTATGTATTTGATGGTGCAGTTTGGAATAAAGAAAGTATTGATGTTATACAATCGCAGATTCTTGTATTAGAATCCGAGATGAGTCAAACTCAATCCAGAGCACTATTACTTGAATCCGAGATGAGTCAAACTCAATCCAGAGCACTATTACTCGAATCAGAGGTATCAACTAATCTTGTATCTATTGCTTCATTAGGTGCTGCATTGTTAGTATTAGAATCTGAGGTAAGTGCTAATGTTGTAGCTATTACTGTTGTTGCTTCAAGTGAAGCATCACAAGCAAGTTTGCAAAGTGCTATTGCCAGTAGAGTTTTGGTGCTTGAATCTGAAATGAGTCAGGCAGGAAGTGAACTTTTAACAAAACAATCTGAAGCAACTTATACTGCTGAATATGGTTGTTTGGAATTTATAATTTAATGACAGCATATAAAGTTCCAATATTATCTATGGTAAGTGTTCCACTTGTTGAAGATATAATTCAATTTGATGGAACAAACTGGATTCCTACTGGTAATGTTCCTTCTCGGATATTAGTATTGGAATCTGAAATGTCAGCAGTAGAAGGTGCTGCAGGGTGGACAAATGGACCATCACAGGCATCTGTGCATAGTCAGACTCAATCCAGAGTATTGGTATTAGAATCTGAAATATCTGCTGTGGAGTCAGATTTATTGGTAGAGAAATCCACCGTAAATGCTGTATCAGAAGCAGTTGTTACAATACAAGGTGGACAAGGGCACGCTTGCCACGTTCACAAAAATGCAACTGACCAAACTTATGGTGATGCAGGTAGTTATACTAAAATTACATTTTCTACTGCGGAATGGGATTTAAATAATGAATTTGCTAATTCCAGATTTACTCCAACTGTTGCTGGTTATTATTTTGTTCATTTACAAATAACACTTTTAGATATGCTTTACCCAGGTTATATTAAAGTGGTTATTTACAAAAATGGGGGACTTGTTTATGCTGCAAATTGTCAAATTGGTGATGATGGTGCAGGGGCAGCAATGATTACAGGAATAGTTTACTGTGATGGAACTGATGATTATATAGAAGCATATTGTCAAACAAATACTGCTGGTAGAACAATAAGAGGTAATATTACTCTCACTTATATGGACATAATAAAATTAGATTTATAGGATAAAAATTATGACAAGATTTTATAATATACCTGGGCAAGAAACAGGAATGTTTGAACGTAGGTTAGCCCCTATTCATATTCTTGAAGATGAACGTAATAAAAACCAACGTATAATAAATCAATGGCACGATGAACAAATGCAGATGTTGCGTGGTATGGAAATTAATGATGAACAATATCTTCAGGGTATTAATGAAATACGTATGGGAACACGTAAACAAGAACTTGAATTAGAACAACAAATTGAATCCAGACGTGGGACATTAGATTTACTTGGTAAACTTGTGGAATCAGGTGAATTACCACAGGAAATAGCAACACGTTCAGCATACCGTGCTGTTGGTATTGGTGAAGATGTTATCAATAGTATGTTTCCTGGTCAAGGTAAACCAATTGATTGGATAAAGGAACATCAAGTAAATGTAACAGAGCAAAATAGACTTGCATCATTTCTTGGTGATTTTGGTGTTAAGAAAAATAAATTATATAGATTAGATGCAAAAGGTCAACCTGCTGAAAAAGCATCACCACAGGAAATTGAACATTATAATATGACTCTTAATTTACTTGATTGGTTTCAAACTCAAGAACGTGAAGTTATATTTCCTAATTTATCTACAATGCAACAAACAGCTTTACGTGGTCAGCGAGTTGTTTCAGCGAAAAAAAGTAAAGGAATAATTGGGATATTTGAAAGTATTGGTAAAGCTGCTGTTTCTAAAGGGGATATTTCACCAATGAATGTAGCTATGGAATATGCTAAACCTGATGAAGAAATAATTAAACATCAACCAATATATGCTTATAATCCAAATACTAATGAACGTATAGTTTCTCACGATGGTGGGAAAAAATGGAGTCCAACAAAATGAGTTTACCAGAAGGTTTTCAATTAGAGGCACAATCATTACCTGAGGGATTTCAGTTAGAAACTCCCAAACCACGTAAACCATACGGTGAAGCAATATCTCACGGTATAATATTAATGGGGCAACGTATGAAACGCACTCTTGGTGCTGCACCAGCAGTTTGGACGGGTAGAACTTTAGCAAAACTTTCTGGATTCAAAGGAGATATGCCAAGTCAGGAACTTGATACTATACTACACGCAGAAGATAAAGAAATGTTGCAGAAAATGCCAACTGAACGAGCTATACAACTTATGCAGAAACCAGGACTTTATGAAACTACGTTAGGGAAAAAGAAACAATTTGGATTATATGAAGAACTTGATACTATACTGAAATCTGGTGAAAAGAAACTTGCAGAAGATTTAATAAATTGGGGGCAAAAAACAAAATTTGAAGTAAGTAGTTATCTTAAAGAACACCCAGAACTTGCTATGCAACTTGATGCAAAAGATTTATCAGGTTGTTATGAGGAAATATTTTCTAAACCTGAAATGTTAGTTCAGGGGTTAATAGAATCTTCATCTATGATGATGGAAGCTGTGGTAGGAACTACACTTGGTGGACCTATTGGTGGAACAATAGCAATGATGCCTGAAATATTTGGTGATGTATATCTTGAAGCAATAGATGATGGGGAATCTCATATTACTGCAACTATTCACGCACTTGTTGATAGTTATCTTGAAGCAAGAATTGAAAATTGGTCACTTGGAAAAGATATACATTTTGCAAAAGCTGTATTTAAAGGTGAATTAAGGGGAATTAAAAAATTATCTTGGAAC
>Ga0307377_10005922_pt1 | contig 12954 bp, 10 predicted proteins | sample TR3MG_FD_202535 | JGI IMG/M metagenome (GOLD analysis project Ga0307377, IMG submission 202535) | Soil microbial communities from Risofladan, Vaasa, Finland - TR-3 | ecosystem: Environmental > Terrestrial > Soil > Coastal area > Acid sulfate soil | place: Finland: Risofladan, Vaasa | collected... | reverse complement strand
CCGGCGGCAACCTTCCGACGGGCGACACCAATACCGATGCGGTGGGCGCCTACGGTACAGGCACGGGCCTGGCCGGGCTGCTCATCCACCACGCCGGCCCGGTGTACCCCGTGGCCACCGCGAGCTACGACCCCGACGCGCAGGTGTTTACCGTCACGCTGTCTAGCGGCCTGGCCACCGATGTGCCGCGCGGCGGCTTCGTGCAGCAGTGGGGCGCGGCATTCAACCCCACCAACACGGGGGCGCCGTCGTCCCCGTTGGCCGCGGCGCTGACGGAAAGCCCTAACGGCAACGCTAATGGGCTTAGCAGCTGGTGGTGGGTGCTGGGCAACCGCATTGTGTCGCCGCAGGCGCCCTCCTCCGCCGAGGTGGCCGCGGAGTTTGGCTGGCTGTTCGCTGACGGCGAAGTGCGTCCGGCGGAGGCCAGCACGTGGGACTTCAACGTGGCGGACGGCTCCCCGTCGGAGCTGCCGCTGGCGCTGGAGGGTGGCGAGGGTATCGGCGGAGAGCAGGACAACTCCCGCACCAACGCCCAGGTGCTCACCCTGACCCGCGGCACGCGGCTGTCTGGCATCGTGGCACCTGTCTACTACGACCCGGTGAATGGTACCACCGAGGTGACGCAACAGCCCGAGTTTACCAGCACCCAAACGGCTAGCCTGCTCAACTATCCCACGGGCGGCACGGGTGCCAACAACGCCAACGCACGCGACGGCAACGACGTTACCGTGATGAGTCTGGCCACGTCGGAGGTTAAAACCCTCACCTTTAACAGTGCGCCCAGCCCTTTCGCCGACAGCGACACGGTGGCGTCCACACTGCACGTCATTGGCACCGGCACAATTTCCTTTACCGACTCCACGGGCTCGGTTAGTTATGGCTCCATTAGCTCCACTGGTACCTTCCGCTTTACCCTGGTGGCCCCGGCGGACTTCAACGCCACGGTGCGCTGCGTGGGTGGCGGCAGCGGCGGCAACGTGGCGGAGCTGTGGTGGGAACACAACCTGTCCGCGGCTATCCAGTCCACGCGCACCACCGACGTAAAGATAACGTCCGCGTCCGCGCCCCTGGGCCCGCCGATGGAGTACGCCGAGCTGGTGGTTAAGCTGGAAACGCCGAGCACCCTGCACTCCCTGGCCCCGAGCGGCGGCGGCGTCGGTGCGCAGCGCAGCTTTCCCGACATTTCCGGCGCGCTCGTCACGCTGGAAACGCGCAGCCCCAGCACCATGGACCCCTACGAGTACCAGGTGCCGTACCCCACCAACGTAATGATGGGCCTGCACGCGCTCCTCAACTTCAACGAGGGCGCGGTGGACCTGATAGACCTGGCCGCCTACGCCGCAGCGCACGAGCGCTACGTGGCGGACAACCTGCGGCTGGGCTTCGTATGGACCGACGCCAACCGCCCCAAGTCCTGGACGGAGCTGGAGCAGCGGGTGGCCCTCAATAGCCGCTCGCAGATTCACTACGGGCCCAGCGGCCACCAGATGGTTTACATGGAGGCGGCCAGCGGCTTTGAGGCGCTGCCCGTGTTGCAGTCCTTCCGCCTGCCCGGCGTGCCGGGCGCCAACTGCATCGGCGCGCAGGCCCCGCTGCTGGAGCGCACCCGCACCACCGAGCTAATCAACCAGGCGGAGGCGGGATGGGCGCCGGACTACCTGGCCAACGAGCTGACGCGGGTTGTGTCCGCGGAAAACGCCGAGTCAGTGGCGGACGTGGGCATCCGGCGACGCGACCGCGGGCGCCACGAGCTGGACATGCACACGCCGTGGGAGGGTAATACCAACTACGCTGTGGCTGCCGGCGTGTCGGGCATCGTGCAATTCTACGCAGACCGCCAGGCTTTCACGGCCACGCGCTTTAACTTTGAAACGGCGTGGGTGGCCCACGGCCTGGACCGCGGGTCCATTATCCGCGTCACCTACCCGGTGTCCACCACGCCGCCGAGCTACCGCAACGTGACGGCGGAGGTGGAGTCCCTGAGCGCGTCCCCTATCAACGCCGAGCGCACCCGCGTGCGTGCGCGCAGCGTGAGCAAGCCCCAGAAGGGGCTGGAGCCCGCCTTTACCTGGCTGGATGTATTTATATCATCCAGCGACGCATGGTCTACTCGCATCCTCCAGGAATTTGACACCTGGGAGGATTACTGGAGCGTGAAATAATGGCTTATGATGTAACGGTGCCCAACGCCTCCAACCTGGTACGGGGGGCCACGGGCGACATCGCCAAAATGCGCGCCAACTTTGAGGCCTTGCAGCCCCTGGTGCAGTCCGGCCTCAACGCCCTGCTGTCCGGCGGCACGGCTGCGTCCGGGGACGTGGCGGTGGCGCAGGGCACGGGTAACGCCCAGTGGCACTACACCAGCCTGGCGGCGCTCGCCGCGGTGCTGCTTAACCTGGGCGACCTGGCCGACGTGTCCAACGCCGCGCCGTCCGCCAACGACGTGCTTAAGTGGAACGGGTCCGCCTGGGCGCCGGCCGCCGACGTGTCCGGCGCTGGCGGCGGCGGCGGGACGCTGCTTGACAGCTTCGCCGTGCTGAGCATGACCAGCGGCGGCGGCCTGTCCGTGGCTAGCGGCGCCTTCTCCCGCATCCTGTCCGGCGGCACCGCGTCCGCACAGACGACCACCGGCGGCTGGACTATCAGCACCACCAGCGGCATTGCCGTAGTGCCCACGGGCTCGGGGATTGACTTTATCCGAGTGCACGGGCAGGTGACCTGGAGCGGCGCGGCCGGTGGCGGTGGCGCCCACGACCTGCGCGTGCGCGTGAGTGGGCTTAACGGGGAAACCGTGCCCCTGTATTTCGAGCCGCACGTGTCGGAGCGTGAGTCCCCCAACGACGACTTTACGCAGGGCCTGGTCACGCCGCTGATTACCGTAACGGGCGGGGAGCTGGTGTGGCTGGAGGCGCGCCACAATGACAGCAGCCCGCGCAATGTCATTGGCGGAGCGGACCCCAGCAACGGGCGGCTGTCCTACATGGCGGTGCAGGCCTACTCCCTGAGCGGGGCGGGCGGTGGCGGCCTGCACTACCAGGCGCGACTGTCCTTCGCCACCAGCCAAACGCAGAGTGTTGCCGACGACACCGTGCACACCGTCACCGGCATGACTGAGCGCGTCAACGTGGGCGGCTGGACGACGGAGGCCGCTAGTGGCACCATTACGGTGCCCGTCGGCTCCATCACCCACATTGAGGCACGTGTGCAAACGTCCTGGGGGACGGGTAACGGCGCCGGCTACCGCGACGTGCTGCTGGCCAAGGACGGCACTAGCCCGGTGGTTTCAGCGCTGGAAGTGCGGGACCGCCGACTGGGGCAGACTAACGCTATCCAGTCGGTGTCCTCCCCACTAATTCCTGTGGTTGGTGGCGAGGTGTTTACCCTACAGGTGCGCCACACGGATGGCGCGCCGCTAAACATCGTAGGCGGGACGGGCGCCCAGGGCGGCCTGACCTATATCGACCTGCGCGGCTTCGTCCTGACTTCCGGCACTTAACTAGCGTCCGCCCACTCGCGGCGCTGGGACGGGCTGGCCGTCACCAGGTGCCCGTATCGCTCCATGGTAAAACTCGGGGAATGGTGGCCGGCTTGCTCCGACACGAACAGCACAGGGACCCCAGCGAGCAGCTGGCGGGTTATGCGGGTGTGGCGCAAATCGTGCACGCGGATGGCCGGCAGCCCCAGCGCGTCGGTAGCCCGGCGCAGCGCGCGGCCCAGGGCGCGCGGGTGGACGGGCAGGAGCCTGGCGCGGCCAGCCGCGCGGGCCTCCTTCACCAGGAGCAGAAAAACCGTCACCAAATTGGAAGGGCAGGCTACCCACCTAACGCGGCCCGACTTCGTGGGACCGGCCAAGGACTTGCCAACTTGCACCTGCTGCTGCTCCCTATCCCAGTCCGCCACCTCCAGCGCCAGGGCCTCCCCGCGCCGCAGGCCCGTGCCCAGGAGCACGCGCAGCGCGGTGGCCTCCGCGGTGCCCAGCTCCGCCAGGTGGGCGTCCAGGCGCTCCGCCTGGGCTCCGTTGAGCGTGTGCAGGTCCGGCTGGGGCGCCTTGACCCGCAGCCCCACGGCGGCGGTATTGCCGGCCTCACGCAGCACGCTGCTGACCAGGGCCAGGAGGTTGCGCACGGACTTGGCGCCAAGCCCCGCGTGACTGGCGCTCGCCAGGCACTCCTGCACGTGGCCGCGGCGGATGGCGTCCACGGGCATGGCGCCCAGGCGCTCGTCGGTGATGGCGAGCAGGCGCTGGTACTCGGCCACGGTGCCGGGCCGCAGAATGCGGCGGCCAAGGGCTTGCTGCGCGTAGGTCGAAAACTGCATGGGAACCTCCGTTAGTGTCCTCAGTATCGGGCGGCCAGGCCCTGGACTTGAGCGCCCCGCGGCCGTACCGGCTGGCGGGAGTCGCCCGGGCTTTCGATTACAATAGCATCCTGCACCTGCTGGGCAAGGAGTCGGACGGCGCAGTGGCCCGCCGCATCGGCTGCGTGCGTAAGGACATCCAGCGGCTGCGCACCCGGCTGCGCATCCCGCCCCACAATAAGTTTACAAGGCTGGAGCACCTGATAGGCAAGGTGCCCGACGCCCGCCTGGCGCGCCGCTTCGGCGTGTCCCGAAACTCTGTCACTCGGCGCCGCGTGGCGCTGGGCCTACCGCCGGCGAGCCTCCGGCAGTCCAACGCTGACCAGCTGCTGCGCGAGTACGTGGCCGCCATCAACAAGGAGCTATTTAGCTAATGCGTATCCTCGCCTGGTGCGACGCCTCCACCGCCCCGACGGGCTTCGGCCGCTCAAGCAAGCACGTCCTGCACGCGCTGCACAACGCCGGCCACGCCATCACGCAGCTGGCCGTCAATCTGGACCCGGCCACCGTCCAGCAAATCCCGTGGGAGGTTATCGGGCCTGCCAACCGCAGCGGCGACGCCTACGGGCTCAACGAGCTGGCGCAGCTCGTGCAGGTCCGGGACTTTGACCTGCTGTGGGCCACCTTTGACCCGGAGGTGCCGTGGAAGTACGTCCTGCCCGGCAGCAACCCCCAGCAGTCCGCGCTGGACGCGCTCCGCGCGCTGCGCGTGCGTAACCCCGGCTTCCGCATGCTGGGCTGGTTCCCGGTGGACGGCGGCCCGCTGTCTAACATGGAAATGGCAGTCCTGGGCGCGGCGCCCCTGTTTGACGCCCCCGTGACAATGAGCCCCCACGTGCACGACCTGATGGCGTGGACCATGAAACTACGCGGCCAGGTGCCCGACGGCGCCAAGCTGGACATGGCCAAGCTGGCGGAGCGGCTGCCCGTAATCCCCCACGGCGTGGACCTGGAGGAATATCGCATCCCCACGCCCGACGAAAAGGCCGCCGCCAAAGAGCGCTTGGGTGTGGACCCCTCCACGTTCCTGATTCTCCAGGTGGAGCGCAACCAGCAGCGGAAGCAGAATTACCTGGGCCTGGAAGTTATGGAGCTGCTGAAAAAGAAGCACGGCGACAAGGCCACCCTGTACCAGCACATGCTGCCCAACGAGGAAACCGAGGGCTGCCAGCTGGGCTACAACCTGCCGGAGCTAGCCTGGCGCTATGGCCTGGTCCCCGGCAAGGACGTGCGCTGGCCCGGCGGCTTCGTGCCGGACAGCTACATGGTGGGCACCGTCTACGCCGCGGCCGACGTGTTCCTGTCCACCAGCACCGGCGAGGGCTTCCAGTATCCGGCGTGGGAGGCGCTGGCCTGTGGAGTCCCGCTGGTGCTCCCCAATGACAGCGCGCGGGAGGCCTGGTTCGGCCGGCTCCACGCGCCCAACGTCTACCTGTACGGGACGGAGCGCCAGCGCCAGGTGATGCGCGGGGGCTACTCCCGCCGCATGGGCTACGCCAAGCCCGAGGACGCGGCGCGCACCATCGGCAAAATGGTGGCCGGGCACCCGAAGCACAAGCCCACGCCCGAGCGCGCCGAGGCCGGCCGCTCCTGGGTGGCGAAGCACGCCGACGTAAAGGACGTGCAGGCCGCCTGGGTCAAGCTGGTGGAGGAGCAGTGCGTGGCGCTGCGTGCCGAGCGGGCGGAGCACGGCATCGTGATGGCGTCCGAAGGCCTGCCCGAGGGCACCCGGTACGTGTCCATGCTGTGGAACCCCGGCTTTGGGGACCTGGCCATGGCGGGGCCTGGGCTCCGCGCAATCCGCGAGCGGGGCACCCGCGTGCGCCTCGAGCTGTCCCGCGCGCAGCTGGGCCTGGCCAAGGTGCTGGACCTGGCGGACGAGTACGTGCCCGCCCACACGCCGCAGGGCGCCATGCTCTACCCCTTCGAGGTGACGCACCTGCACGAGCTGTGGCAGCCCACGCGCCGGCCCGAGTGGACCAGCCTGGAGCAGCCGCGCCATATCACCCTGGCCAAGCAGCTGGGCGTGGACGCGGGCGAGCTGCGCCCCTTCAAGGCCGAGGTGCCCAAGGAGCTGCGCCAGGCCGCCGTGTCGCGCTTCCGCGAGGAGTACGGCGTGGACCTGAGCAGCTGCGTCCTGGTGGCGCTCCAGTCGGGCTCCCCGGCGCGCGAGCTGCCGGACAGCTACCTGCGCCAGCTCCTGCCCCACCTGCGGGCCCTGGAGCTAACGCCGGTGCTCGTGGGCGCCCGCCGCGTGGACGAGCGCAGCCTGGGGGTGGCCAACCTCACGGGGCAGACGGACATCGTAACGCTGGCCGCCATGGTGTCCGAGGCCGCGGCGGTAATCGCTGTGGACAGCGGCGTGGCCCACCTGGCGGCCGCTGTCGGCACTCCCCTGGTGATGGGCTGCACTCTGTTTCCGGCAGCCTTCCGCCTCGCCAGCTACGAATCCACGGCCTGGGCCGCGGTGGAGCCGCCGGAGAGCAGCTGGCCTGCCGGGGAGTCGTTCCCCGCCGGCGTCTACACCACCGCGCCGGACGGCGCCTGGGCCCGGGGCATAACGCCCGGCGCTCTGGCCAAGGCCCTGCGCCAGGTGCTCGGGGCGGAGGAGCCCGCGCCGCCGGCCGTGCTCATGCCGGGGGCGCCCCAGTGAAGGCCCTAGTGGCGATTGCGGGGCACCACCGCGGCGGCACGTCCGCCACCGCCGGCGCGGTGCGCCGGATGGGCGTCTACTTCGGCCAGGAAAACGAGCTAATGCCCGCGGCGCCGGAGAATCCCAAGGGCTTTACGGAGCACCTGGAGCTGGTGGCCATCCACGACCAGCTGCTCAACGGCCTGCGCCTGACCTGGGACAGCCACAGCCCGCTGCCGGCGCGCTGGCGCCGAGGCTTCCCCTACCGCCGAGCCCTGGAGCGCCTGGTGGGCCTGGTGACGGACCTGGCGGAGTCGGTGGACGAGGACCAGGCCATCGGAGTCAAGGACCCGCGCATGGCCCGCCTGGCGCCGCTGTGGGTGGACGTGGCGAAGCAGGCCGGGGTCAAGCTGGCGCCGCTGGTGGTGATGCGCGACCCGCGCGCCGTCGGGGACAGCCTCGTGGCCCGCAACCGCTGGGAGCGTAACCGGGCCTGGCAATTCGTGAGCACCCAGGAGGGGGGCCTGCACGAGTGGCTGGAAGTGCCGGGCGCTCGCCGCGTGCGCTTCCCGGACCTGCTGGAGTGGCGCACCAAGCTGTGGCCGGCTGTGTGCCCGGTCCTGGCGGGGCACGCGCTCTACGCCGGCGACGCCATGGCGCTGGTGGAGGAGGCCGTGGACGCGTTCCTGGAGGTTGGGCTGGTGCACCATGGCTGAGCTGGCACTGCTCACGCTGACGCGCACGCCGGCGCTGTACGCCCGGCTGCTTAGCGGCCTCGCCGGCCAGGTGGGCGCGCCGGATTACACCGGCGTGGTGGTCAACAACGCCAGCAGCGAGGACGTGGTGCGCTCCGCCGTGGACGCCGGCCGCTGGGCCGTGCTGGACGCCGGCTACAACACCACCTTTTCGGAGGGCAACAACCTGGCCGCCAAGGTGTTCCCGGACGCGGAGTGGCTGCTGCTGCTCAATGACGACCTGGTGCTGACGGCGCCGGACTTTCTGCGGCGCCTGTGGGCGATGCGCGACACGCCGCACGACGTGCTGGGCGCGGTGCTCGCGCACAGCGACGGCACCGTCAATCACGCCGGGGCGGACTTCGCGCCTTTCCCGCACGCACATAGCCGCCCGCTGTCCGACCACATGGGGCGCAACGACGCCCTGGCCGACTGGGTGGCGGACACCGTGGCCACCGTGCCGGCTGTCACTTTCGCCGCCGCCCTCATCCGCCGCGAGTGCTGGAACAGCCTCGGCGGGCTGGATACCAGCTATCACTACGGCTGGGAGGATACGGACTTCTGCTTGCGCGTCATGGCCGCGGGCGGCAGCGCGGGCGTGGTGCGCAACGCCGTTGCCGTGCACGACGAGTGCGGGACGCGGGCGCGGAGCGGCAGGGACAACGCCGACAACTTCAACGTATTTCGTGCGCAGTGGCCGGACGACCGGCTGCGCGAGATGCTGGCGAAGTATCACGAGGAATACCAAGGGGAGGGGCTAGCATGGCTGGCATAAAGACACTGGACGAGCGCCACAAGAAGCTGGCGGAGGCCATGCTGCGCGGGCGCAGTCGCACGCAGCTGGCGGAGGAGCTGGGGGTTACCCGGGCCACTCTGTACGTGTGGGCGAAGGACCCGCTATTCCAAAAGTACGCCGCCCGCCTGGCGGAGGACATGCAGGCCGCGCGCATGCAGCGGCTGCTGCCGGTGGTGATGGGCCTTTCCGAGGTGGTGGATGCCAAAATAGCTTTCGAGCTACAGCGCGTCGGTGAGGAGGGCGCGCCCGGCCTCACCACGCTGGTGGACTGTTTGCGCAAGGTGGTGGAGCTGGAGCGCGTGGACCGCGGGCAGCCCTCCAATATCGTGCGCAGTGAGAGCGACACAGGCGAGCCCGCGACGCCGACGAAAACGCTGGAGCTGGTGCGCCTCATGGACCGCTGGTCCGACAACGACCCGCCCGAGGAGGGTGAGGCGGTGGAGCCCGAGCCCGCACCCGAGCCCACGCAGGTGTCGGGATGAGCTGGAAAGCACCGAGCGTGCCGCGCCCGTCGGCGCGCAAGCACTTTGTAATGGTTATCCCGGACACCCACGTGGGGTACATCGGGGACACGCCCACGTATGACATGGCCGCCTGGGACATCGCCATGCAGGCGCTGCTCCACTACGCCGAGCGGCTAACGCATGTGGTTTTTCTGGGGGACTTCGGCAACTGGGAGTCCTGCTCCCACTGGGCGTCCCTGCGCGCTGAGCAGTGCTTTATTGAGGAGGACGTGCAGCTGGTCAACACCCGCCTGGACGAGGTGTGGGCCATTACGGCGGCCAACAATATCAAGGTGGTTTTCTGTGAAGGCAACCACGAGGCGTGGGCCGGGCAGATGGAGGCCAAGTATCCGGCACTCCGGGACGTGCTCAACCTCAAGCGCCGGCTGCGCTTCAAGGAGCGCGGCTGGACCTGGGTACCGGAAAACCACTTCTGGGCCATCGGCGACGCCCATTTTACGCACGGCCACCTGCGCGGGGTGAAGTCCCCGCGCGACATGGTGCGCATAACGGGCGTGTCCGTGCTGTACGGGCACACCCACCGCTATCGGACGGAGAGCAGCACCAACCTGACCGGCGAGCACGCCGCCTGGGAGTGTGGCTGCTTGGCCAGCCTGGACCCGCCGCCGCCCTACGCCAAGGGCTACACCCCGGACCAGTGGGTGCGCGGTATTACGTTCGTGCAGGTGCGAGCTAACGGCCACTTCCAGGTGTCTTTTCGCCGCGTCCTGGGGGCGTGGACGGAGCTGGAGGACGGCACCGAGCTGCGGGCCCGTCCGCAGTGGATGGAGCGCCGCTATGCGGAGGACCAGGCCATCCGGGACCAGCTGCGCCGTGAGTACGGCGAGCGCTTCTATCACCCGGGCGGCTCCGTCGTCCGCACCGAGCCACACCACGGCAAGGTGTCCAAAAAGGGCGAGGTATCCCCCGCCGCCCGCACCCGCCGGGCGCGCATCGTGCGCACCCTGCCCGGTATCACGAGGTAACGACGATGGCGAAAGCTAAGGACGAGGGCGAGGCGCTGGACCACATGCGCCTGCAACACGGGCGGGGCCACCTGTCTGGGCAGTTTACGGCGTGGACGCAGGAGAAGCTGCGCGCGGTGGAGCTGGCGGTGGAGCAGCTGGACCCGCGCGAGGACGCGCGCCCCTACGTGCTGGACCTGGGCGTGGGGGACCTGTCGGTGCCGCAGCGCTGGCTGGACTTCACCAGCGGCCGTGTGTTCTACACCGGGGTGGACTTCGTGCAGGCCATCGTGGACCAGGCCAGCGTGGCCTACCCCGGGCAGGAGTTTGTGCAGGCGTCCTTTAGCGAGGTGCCGACGGACCCCCGACTGTCTGGACAGGCTTGGGACGTGGTGCTGCTGCTGGACGTGCTTTACCACATCCCGGACCCGGCGGTGGCGCAGGCGCTCCAGGACTGGGCCTTTATGGCGTCGGAGGGGTGCGTGGTGGTGAGCTACGCCACCAACCCGGCGCAGGTATTTGACGGGGGCAAGAAGCCCGGGGACGCCGGCTTCTGCTGGTTTCCCCGCCCGTTCGTCCCGCCGGACCCGCTCGCCTGGACGAGCATTTACACCAAGGACGCGGACACGGCGCAGAAGCAGCGCCTGGAGGTTTTCAAACTCAATGGGTAACCTAAACGCCCACCCGGTGGGCCGGCTCCAGCAGCACTACGGCCTTACCAATTTCGTTGAAACGGGCCTGGGGCCGACAGCCGTCGGCCTGCGCACCGCCTTGCGGCTGCCCTTCGAGTGGCTTCGCAGCGTGGAGGGGCTGCCGTCCATTGCGCTGCGCGCCGCGGAAGTGGTGCGCACGCAGGCCGGCCCCGGCCGCTGGGAGATTGTGGTGGAGGACAGCGCGGTGGCGCTGCCGGACATCATTGCCGCCATGCCGCCCGGCCCCGCGCTGTGGTGGCTGGACGCGCACTACCCCCGACACTACGACGGGGACGGGGTGGTGGACACGCCGCTGCGCGCCGAGGTGGAGGCTATCGTTACGTCGAAGCGGGACCACTGGTCAGACGTGCTGCTTATGGACGACTGGCGAATTTATGGCGGGGCCTACGGCTCCGGCAAGCTGCCGCTGGAAGCCAAAGGCATCACGGCCGGCGACCCGGCCGACGCTACAGCCATCCTGGAAATGCTGTTCCCCTCGCACACCGTCTACCTGGACCAGCGCGAGGGCGGCTACCTGGTGGCGCTGCCGCGCCGTTGTGAGCGCCTCGAGCTGCCCGCCACCTATGGGGAGCTGTGCGCTACCTCGGCCTAAGCAAGGACGGCGCGCGGCTGTGTCTGGTAATCCCGGACCAGCTGCCGCTCCGCTCCGCCGCGCACGCCATCCCCGGGTGTCACCCCGAGGGCGTGCAGGACGGCAGCGCGTGCTTTAGCTACCCGGCATCGCCCGACGCGGCGCGCGCCCTGGTGGACACCTTCACGCCCGACGACGTGGACGGCGTGGACGCCCTGCTGGAGCGGCACGCGGCCCTCAGCGAGGCGCTGCTGGCGAAGGAGGGCCCGTCCGAGCTGGCGGTGGACGTGTGCCTGCGCACCGTGCCCATGGACCACCAGGTGCAGGCCATCAACTTTATGGCGGCCCGCATTGCCGCCGGCGCGGCCGGCGGCGCGCTGCTCATGGAGCAGGGCACGGGCAAGTCCCTGGTGGCCATCGCCCTGGCCAACTGGCTGCATGCGCGCGGGCTTATACGCTGGGTTTACGTGCTCGCGCCCAACAGCCTAAAAGGTACGTGGGGCGCCGACGACGGCGAGGTGCTGCTGCACTCGCGGCACCAGGCGCAGCCCACCATACTGCGCGGCACCCGGGACAAGCGCCAGGAGCACCTGCACCGCGTGCTCCAGCGCGGCGACAGCCCCACGCTGCCCTGGCTTATTACCAACTATGAGGAGCACGCGGTTAGCATACGCAAACGCGACACCAGGGACGCCGAGCGCTTCCAGGGCACGCTGGACATTATCCGCCAGGCCGGCCCCGGGCTCCTAGTGTGTGACGAGTCCAGCATGCTTAAAAGTGAAACGGCGCAGCGCACCATCACAGCCAGCGCGCTGGCCAAGCTGTTCCCCTACCGCCTGCTGCTGACCGGCACGCCGGTGGAGGCCGGGCCGCTAGACGTATTCTCACAGTTTCAGGTTTTTGAGCCGGGGTGTCTAGGCTTCAATACGCGCCTAGCCTTTGAGCGGCAGTATGCCGTCTATCAGCGCCGCAAGGTGTTTGTGCGCGGCGGCGCCGGGCGCCAGCGCATCGTTAACAAGGTGGTGAGCTACGCCCACCTGGACGACCTGCGCGACCGCGTGGGGCGCCTGTCCTTCCGCGCCCGCGCGTCCGAGTGCCTGGACCTGCCGCCCGTGGTCACCCGCAAGGTGCCCGTGGAGCTGAGCACCGAGCAGGCCCGGCTGCTCCGCTCGCTCAAGGAGGACCTGGTGGCCGAGCACAAGTCCGGCCGCTACGTGGACGGGCGCAACGTGCTGACGCGATACCAGAAAATGTCGCAGGTGCTGGGCGGCTGGGTGCGGACCATGGACGCCGACGGCAAGCCCACCGGCTGGGAGGACGTGGGGGGCAACGCCAAGCTGTCCGCGCTGGAGGAGTACCTGGGCCTGGCGATGGAGGACCCGGAGCGCAAGGTGGTGGTTTTTGCCGAGCACCCCGAGACTGAGCTGGCGGGCATCGCCGCTATGTGCGAGCGCAAGGGCTGGGGCCCGGTGCTGTTCCACGGCAAGGTGTCTGAGAAGGAGCGCGACGCCAGGCGGCAGCGCTTCAACACGGACCCGGACTGCCGCGTGTTTGTCGCCCAGTGGGCCTGCGCCGCGAAGGGGCTCAACCTGACGGCCGCGGACACCATCGTGTTTTACACGCCCACCTGGAAATACGGCGACTGGGCCCAGGCCCGCAAGCGCGTGCACCGCAAGGGCCAGCT
>Ga0307377_10005921_pt1 | contig 12955 bp, 12 predicted proteins | sample TR3MG_FD_202535 | JGI IMG/M metagenome (GOLD analysis project Ga0307377, IMG submission 202535) | Soil microbial communities from Risofladan, Vaasa, Finland - TR-3 | ecosystem: Environmental > Terrestrial > Soil > Coastal area > Acid sulfate soil | place: Finland: Risofladan, Vaasa | collected... | reverse complement strand
CCATAATCAACTTCACCCTCAAGCACTTTCTTAATCTCTTCATAAGACATCACTGCAGGAACAATTCCTTCAAGACCTGCAACCTGCTCCTTCCAATTCGGAGGAAGATGGTCAACAATTGAAGTCTTGTTCGGATCTGGCTCTACCTTATATTCAGTCCTCTTAATGTCTCCTGATGCAGGAATGGTCTTAACAATTATAAGATTCCTACCATTCTCCAGATCCAAAGGATCTCCCCATTTTTCATTACACCACTGAATGATGCCTTCATATACCTTTGGTCCACATTCAAATGGCTGTATGCCTTTGCCTATGGTTTCTGCATCCTTCATGTCTATCAGGTTCAACAGAAATCTCCTTCTGTATGAAAGATCTGAACCAAGTGCTTGGTCTCTAAGATCGTCTGACTTCCTCAACATTGCGGATGCTTCACAAATAGGACATCTGTTTTTCCTATCAAGAGTCTTCGGACAAACAACAACTTGCTTTGCTCCTTCTGGACCAACATTGAAATGCAGCAAGAACATGTAAGCAATATCATCTACTGTTCCTGTAAAATATTCCATACTGTGAGGCAAAACTCTAACAACATTGTCACCTTTCTGTGCTTTCCACTTACCACTGCCACCTTTGCCCTTACTCTCATAATTCTCTCTGACTTTCTTTAAATCCAATGCCATTTTAATCCCCTCCTTGTAAGTTCTTTTTTACCTTATTTAAGTCAACACTACCATCAGCCTCAAACCCATAATCCCCTGACAATAATTCTTTTCGGAAATTAGCAGAGAGCTGAATCAACATATCCTTTCTATGCTCAAGAGAAAGTGCCAATGACTTCAACAGACCAACCTGCCTTTTCATATCACGATACTCTTTCGTAACTATCTTATAGTCTTCAGCTACAAGAACCATATTTGCTAATTTTGCTTCTGTTATCTTTGTTCCTGACTTATCTGCATCTTCTTTATACTGGAGATACAAAGAGGCAGATGTCCTTTCCCTTTTGTCTTTCAATTCCTCAAAAGAGGCAATTGCTTCAGCAAGCACTGTCCCAAACCAAGAGACAAGTGTTGCTTGATTTGCAAGTTCGAAGTTAAATGACTTCATATCAATGTTAACAACATCCTGCAACTTCCCTTTCCATTCCATGTTGTTTACCTTAATCTCTATTAAGGCATTCATAGAAGAAAAATCCTTCATTCCGACCACCTCTCTTTCTAACCACTTATTTACTTCTTTATCGGTTTACCTGTCTTGTCACGATTGCCATGCTTAATAACCCTAATCTGCTCTCGGATATCATCAGCTTTCTTTTTCTCTTCAGCTATCACTCTCACAAAACTTCCCTTATCTGCCTTAGCCATTGCCTTAATTGACTTACGAAGATCTGCTATTTTCTTCTTCATCTCTCTTGCTGCATCATTAAACTTTTTCCTCTCAGTAAGAGCATCAACCACTGCCTGTGTTGCCTTAATACTTTTCTCTCGAAGATCTGCTATTTTCTTCTTCAAGTCTGTCACTCCTGCATATATGTCAGACTTTGCCACAGTCTTCTTCTTAGCAATCAAGTCCTTGACTACCACACTCTGCTTCTGCAATGCCTCTTTTAATTCCCCGATTGTCTTTTCCATCACATTCCCTCCTTCTATTATAATGATTCAACCGACCCAATTTTTTTTGTTAAATCTTAAAATACTTCAATCTCTCCCAGCGATCTCCTAGATACAAGTTTCCCTTTGATGACATTGCCTGCAACATAAATCTGCCCAGGAGTTATCTCATCTGTAAAATAAACCCCACCATCAGCAAACACCAATCTTACAAATGCTCTCTTATCCTTAACCTTATATGTTGCTCCTACCAGAACTCCTACATATACATTCTTTTGTCTTGCCTCTATCGTCCTCCTTTTTATGGCTTTGGCTTTTCGAGCTGACACACCACTCACATAATCAAAAATAGGATTCTCCTTATTTATGTCATCAAGAATAATCAACGCATCACAGTATAACTTCTGATACTCTGGTATGGTATGTCCTTTAACTATCACAGGAAATTTCTTTCTCTCAAGTGTCCTCTTATAATAGGTGTATTGCTCAGGAGAAATATGCACAAGAACATTACCCCCACTCGCATCATTTACATTCAAATGAGCATATTTCCTCTCAAGAACTCCATCCTGAAAAAGCATCCAGTTTCCTTCAAGTCCTTCTTGCTTAAAGTTGATAAAGTTAACAGCACCTTTAATCCATCTCTCTGTCACATATGATTCAAACTTCATGTCAGCTATTCTCTCATACTTTATCTTATCACCAAAAGGATCTGTAAAGTAAGATGATATATGCTTATCCATATGAAAATCAAGAACATCATTCTGCTTTATCATCTTCTCTTTTTCATCAAGCTCTTTTGCCTTCTTAGGAACTTTGCTAAAATCATACTTCTTAAGATACATTTCCTCAACATTATCAAGACACCACTTCCTTGAAGGAAGAAGATAATCTGCAGAGCCAGACTGAACAATCACCTTAAAGATATTCTTCTTCAATCCCTTAACCATATCTTGAACAGAATTGTATGGTCTCCCTTTTATAACAGACTTAACAGCAACTGCTCCTATTCCCTTTATAGCTTGCACTCCACAAATAACAACCTTGCTATCAGGAACCATACTATATCCTGCTTCTGATTTATTTATATCTGGAGGAAGCACAGAGACTCCCATCTTCTTTGCATTCTCAACATATCTCTTTGCCATCTCAGGATCGTTTTCTCTATCAAGAAGAACACTAAAGAATATCTCAGGATGGTATGTTTTCAAGAATGCCATCCAGTATGACAGAACAGAATAAGATGCACCATGAGATCTGTTGAATCCGTAAGAATTATGAGACACAAAACCATTAGCAATAAAATTCCTTGGCTCATCAGCCATCTCCATATCATATGTTTCTCTTTTGCCGATAAGTTTTATTTCAACTATCTGTTCATTCTGTGTAGGATAACCAACAACAAATCTCTTATAAAGTTCTTTCAAGTATTGTCTTTTATGATGCTTTCTGCAAAGAAGCATGGTATTGCTATCAGAATTGTTATGGTGGTCTCCATCTTTATGATGCATCTCAACAAATTTTTCAGAACCACAAATTTGACACTTACCATCATGCCTATCCATCAATTTCTTTTTCTGATGTTTCTTCTCGTTTGTATACCCTTTTCCTTCTCTTCTCCTTGGAGTCATCCCATCCTTTGGACCACTACCAATTCCTTCACCATATAATTTCTTAGGCAACTCCAATTCAGAAGTCCTTATCCAGTCCCCAACAGAAAAATCTTCAACTTTTTGCCATTTATTATTCACAAGAAATCTATGCTCAGCTGATGCCTTTATGGTCTTATTGCTTGCTGTCCTAATATAATAAACATCCTTTTGTCCTGTGCACCATATCTTCTTTATACCATTATATCTTACAAATCCATCATAACTCATAGAAAGAATCTTAAGACCTCTTGTCCTAAAATTAATATCATCCTGATATTCAAATGCCTCTTTTATAGTCAGCTCTCTTCCTGTATGCTGATTCGAAGAGCATCTATATATTTTCGTATCCCCAGTTAAACACCCAAACATACTTGTAGCATTATATATCTTCTCTGCATCTTTAACCGACATGCCAAGAGTCTCAACAGCATGCTTTACAAACTTATCCTGCAACTCTTCAAACAAAGACTTACCCATTGACTTACTGATAACTTTTCTAATCATCTCAGATGTAGACCAAGTGAATCCACCAATGTCATGCATTATCCTCATGATTTGTTCTTGATATATCATGATGCCATATGTATCTTTAGTGATGAGTCTTAACTTTTCATGCTCATGCTCAATTGGTTTCAATCCCTTTTTCCTTTGAAGATATATCATAGCCATGCCAGAATGAAGTGGTCCAGGTCTATAAAGTGATGTCGCATCTGTCAAACTATTAAAGTTATCACACTCCATGTCCTTCACATATTTAGTTAACCCTTGGCTCTCAAACTGAAAGATACCTGCTGTATTGCCAATCCTAAACACTGTATCATACACTTTTGGGTCATTATATTTGTCAGGAAGGATAGCACCAGTCTTTTCAACAGACCTTGCAACAACATCCAGTGCCTTTAAACCAAGCACATCCATCTTAACAATGCCAAGTTCCTCAACAGCTTTCTTCTCCCAACCTGTAACAATCTCACCATTTACCCTAAACACAGGAACATATTTCCTTACTGGCTCTCTGGTTATAACCAGACCTGCAGCATGCTTTGTGCAATGTCTTATTCTGCCTTCAATTCCAATCGCTATGTCAGACTCTTTAGGATATTTATTCTTAAACTCTTTTGCTCCTTCAAACTCCTCAAATGTATCTTCAAGAGAAAAATTCTGACGAGCATCTCCACCAGACCTCGTAACAACAAGACTTGCTACCTTTTCGCAATCACTTCTATCAATACTACATATTCTTCCTGTATCTCGAATAGCACCTTTGCCATGCATCTTTGAGAATGCCATGATGCCACAAACTCTGTCTTCACCATATTTCTCTATCAGCTTTGCTATAAGTTTCTTCCTACCACTATCTTGAAAATCCATATCAACATCAGGCATATCTTTTCTCATGTCAGAGATAAACCTATCAAACAACAAGTCATGCTCAACTGGATCTACAGAATGCATACCCATAAGATATGCCACAAGACTTCCTGCAACAGATCCTCTTCCTGGACCATACATAACATTCAAGCTTTTAGCTGTGTCAATAATATCCTTAACCATAAGAAAATATCCATCATATCCTTTTGTTAAGATACGACCCATCTCAAAGTCAAGTCTTTCTCTATATACAGGATTATCCTTAAATGGTCTCTTAGCAAATTCTGTCTCAAGCACCTCTTTGAACAGTTGTTTAGAATTCTCATCAAAAGGCATTGTGGTCTCAGCCTTAAACTTCTCAATCCTATAATCACACTTGTCTGCTATCTCAAGAGTATTCTTAAACATCTCTTCAATCTCAGATGCAGGTATGTTAAATTTCTCATTCAGCATTACCCCTAACTCATCATCATCCATTATATAATAGGTATTACCTGTATATCCAGAATCTTCTATTTTCTGCCTTCTGTTAATTGCAAGCACAGCATTGTGAATACTCTTATCTTTCTCCTCACAATAATGAGAATCAAGAGACACGACCCTTTTTATGCCAACATTCTTTGCTATATCAAGAACACTATTCGTTGTCTCAACAAATCCTTGTATCTCATGATGTGGCATTATCTCAGCATAATAATCATCACCAAACTCTTTCTTGAATAACTCAGCATACTTCATAGCTTTATCCATCTCAAGTTTCCTGCAATGAAACATAAGAAATCCATCAAGACAGCCTGAAGTAGCAATTATGCCTTCCTTATATGCAAATAAATGTTTCAAAAGTATCCTTGGCTTATAATAAAATCCTTCTGTGCAAGCTATCCACATCAGCTCAAGAAGATTTGCCCATCCTTTAGCATTCTTTGCATATAGTGTTATATGATACCTATGTTTCTTTTCTGCCTTCTCTGCCTTCTCTTCATCTCCCTTTTTCTCTTTCTTTATTGCCTTGGGAAACTCTTCTTCATCATAAATATACATCTCAACACCAAGAACAGTCTTCAGTCCTTTTGCTCCCAAATCCTTCTGAAAATAATAAGTCCCATTCATGTGCCCATGGTCTGAGACAGCAGCACCAAGAAATCCCATCTTGCTTAATATCTTTGCAAGATCTTCTGTCTTATTTGCACCATCCCCAATTGAATATTCAGTATGCACATGCAAAGGGAAATACCTTTGCACCTTAGTTGCTTTCTCGTCCCCACTTTTACTCTTAACTCTTTTAAGCTTGAAGAACTTTTCAATTGGATGAAAATTCATAAAGCTTATATACTTTACATCTCCAGCTCCAGGAATTGCTCTTACTTCAGCTGTCCTTACTTCCTCTCCTGTTACCACACCAACAAGCTCATAGTTTGTAGGAGTCTCATACAGAATAGCAACTTCTTTAGAAGTCGGAGCCTTAAACACAATCAAATCTCTTCCTTGCGTGGAGCTCTTCATATAAGAAAAGAACTTGATGCCATTCCAATGAAAATACTCTTTGCTATCAATATCTTTAAACTCAGCACCAATCATTTGTGCAGCAATTCTGAAGAAGGCAAGCTGTTCATTTATCATATACTTAACTGCTTCATTCCTTACTCTCTGCTTTGGGATGACTATTGACTCTGCATATTCAATCTCTTTGGTTGCTTCTTCACCATCTTCTTCATCATCACTGTCTCCTGCAATATCAGCCACCTTTTCTTCAACATCAATGCTAGACTTTTTCTCTTCCCTAACAGAAAGTATTGCTTTGGCAAGTTCATTTTCATCTGCCCCATCTGAGATAGCAATGCCTCTTTTGTTCCCAAACATTTGCACCTTACCAAAGACTTCCTTACCAAACAGCCCATAACAAGCACCAGACCCCATTGCCACAATATATTTAGGATTTACAGTTTCAATAACCCAATCAACAAAAAATTGGAAATAGTTTATTTCTTCTTTGGTAGGACTTCTCACCTCTCCATCTTTATCAAGAGGCATCAAAGGAACCACATTGGTTACACAAAAAGATGACACAAACGACATCGCAATCCAGTTATCAAGCATCTTTCCAACTTCACCAACAAATGGCTTTCCCTCTTTATCATCTATCTTTCCTGGAGCATCCCCTATGAAAACAAATTCAGGATTCACTTCCTGTCCTCTGGAGATAACAATTTTCCTCATAGGATCGTATAAATTGCTATCTTTAATTATGCTTTCAAACTTTTGGCTTATCTGCATTTTTCCTCATTCTCATCCAGACCACTGCATTGGTTGCAATCACAGCAAGATCTTTTAAGGTGTCCTCAATGGTCTCATCTGATACTTTAAGATCTTTGTTTTGAGCAAAGGTCTTAAATCTCAAAAACTTTCTACCAAGGTCACACAATATTCCCATGTTACCAAATTCATCATAAAATTCTGCAAAGGCATTTCCGTAATCAGAATTCTTTCTTCGTCTTGTCTCAACCATCTCATCAATCACTTGCTGAAATAAATCAGGACTTTCTTTTCCCTTCATAAAAGGAAATAACAATTGTTTCTGCATCATCTCTCCTTTGCTTTACTCATATAATTTCTCCACTCTTCTTCACACTGCTTTCTTCTCTTTACTGTCTCAACAAAAAGTGGAAGAAAATCCTTATCATCATTCTGTATTTTAGCACGCATCCTAACAATACCTGCTGCAGACTTAAGTTTCTTAATCTCCTTTGTGTTATAAAAAGTTTCCCAAACAGCTTGAACAAGCAACTTATCATCATCTCGTGTAGGAGAATCTGTTCCCAAAATATGCCTAACCATCTTTTCAGTTGTTACCAAACCTCTTCGCATCTTATCCTTTATCCACCATCAATCTCTTCCAGTTCTGATTCAAGAACAAGTTCTCCCAATCCTGCCGAAACAATGTGACCATAATATACAGTCTGACTTTCCACCTCTTCTATAGATTTTCCTTCAAGTCCCATACGCATGCCAAATAACATAGCACAAGGATTGCCTAACTCATCAAGACAACTTTTCCCAAATATCTCTTTGTCTGTATCCTCAACCCTAAACACAGGATTGTCTGTTCCATATTTATCCTTAAAATATGGATGCTTACCTTTAATACGATACTCCTTGTTCTTCTCCATATTATCCTTTAATCCATCTTGAAACATCTGCCTTATGAATATTCTCAAACCCATACTTGTTGCAAGGAACAGGAGACGGACATTTCTTATCAGCAAAGCACATCGGAACCATTGGCTTTGCAAGAAGAGGATGCATCTTTTTTATTATCTCATCCTTCATTTGCTGTGCCACACTTCTATACTCCTCTTGAGTGTTGTCGCAGAACCTTAACGAAAGCATATGATATAAAGATCTCATGTTGATTGACATCGTTATAGGACTATGAATATTCAAAGGAAGAATGCCTCTTGCATCCTCAACTGGACAGCCAAGTTCAATCAATTTGTTGTATGTCTCCTGTATCTTTTCCATGGTCTCTTCATACATCTTTAATGCCTCTGGTTTCTCAGCCAGCTTGCTTGTCTTAGTATATCCTTTGTCGTCTGCAAAACTCCCAACATTTACTATCCTCAAGCTTTGTATTGAGTATGCTGCAGCACGAGTTCTTATAAGCTGTGTTTGGAAAGCTCTTGAAACATTATCAAGTTTCCATACAGTATTAACAAACTCACACACTGTTTGGTGTGGTTGCTTCATAAGCATATCAAGAAATGCCTCTCTCTCTTCATCAGATATGGAGATCTCATCCAAAGAATCTGGAATAGGATTATGCATATTCATAAATGCCCAATACATTGTTTCAATTGGTCTATTGGTCCATGTAATTAGTTTAACCTGTGGCATTATTCCCCCCTCTTTTTATAAACCTTTACTATACCCTTAAAGTCCTTGTCAATAAAATCCATATCACTATCTCGAATTATCTTAAGAATCTCCCTACCAGTCCTCTTATTATATTTAGGAAGATGTGTTTTGTTTTTATCAGCTGTCCCAAAGGAATATGTAATCAGCAACTTGCCATTAGGATTCAGCTGAGAACACAAGTTTGTTATCAGCTTATGAGCAAACGGAACATGCTCAAGAACATCTGTGCATACAATGAAGTCATACATCTTATCAAGCTTTGTGTACCTATCAGACCTTGCCTTTATCAAAACAACAGGAAGCAATCTATCAGTAAACCTTTTCTCTGCTGTCTTAAAAGCTATGCCACCCAGCTCAAGATAATCACCACCACCAACCAAGATGTTGCAATTACCAACACCAGCACCATAATCAAGAAATGCTCCACCTTTATAATGCTGATAAAGTTTCCTAAGAATTGAGAATCCCATATTGGTAAGATTGTATGCAGCATTCGCAAATGTAAATGCCTTGCTCTCAGCATAAAACTTTCCCTGATAAATCCTCAAATCCCTTTCAAAATCACTCTTCACCCTACATGTCTTTATAAGATCTTTATAGTCTTTACCTATATAAGCTGTCCCAAGAAGACCATTGAATTCATCCTCAAACAACTTCCTAAATCCCTTGCCACGATACCCTTTGTATATGGCTTTCCTTATCCTAAATGTTTCCTTCGTCTCTTTACTCATCCTTCCTCCTTTTTCTATGCTCTCTGCCTATACCCCTCTGTAACATAACAAGTTACCTTTTTGCAATAAACACAAAGCTTATCATCTTCTTGTTTCACATTCGTCCAAAGTCTACCTGTGAAATGTTTTTTTTCGTAACAATCTTTACAAATCGGAACATCTATTCTCTCTGCCATTACACACCACCATAAAAATCATTTAAGAATCTATCCCACACCACTTTTGACTTGGCATGAAACATCTCATATATCTCTCGTTCAGTATATAGAAAAGCATTAAGAATACCAAACAGCAACTTCATGATATCAATTCCTTCTTCAAGAATGCTTGTTGCCTTAACTCTTTTTCCTTCTCTGCGATGTGTCTTCCAATTCAGTTCTCTAAGCAACTCAGTTGCCTCTGCGTGAATATGAAGAACAAGATCCTTGCACCTATCAAATGCTGTTGTCTTATTTGCATAGTCAACAGCTCTATCAAATCTTCTCTGCTCAGATAATATCTTTGATAAAACATATCCCTGTTGAGCCACAAAAATGCTATCTTCAATTCTCCAATGCGGATTTGCTGTTGCAAACCTGCCAATAAATATAACATCTTTAGGAGGAGGATTTAATCTTCCTGAGAATCTTGACAGCTCTTTGCAACTGCCTTCCCTATCCTTGTTGCCATCTGTCAGCTCATAGCCAATTGACTCTGTTATCCTATTCTCAACCATCTTCTTTATCCCTTTAGCACAATTGTAAGATATCTTATTCTTATCAACAGAATGGTCTTCAACCTCATCAATATACATCTTCACAAGTTTAATGTCATCCCCTGCTTCCCAACCACCATATACCTTTTCAAATCCCTTAAAATGCATTGTGCTTATAAGTTCTTCATACCCATAAGATTCCCCCTTTACTGTTGAGACCACATTCCCATCAATCCTAATTACTTTATCTTTAATTATCCTATCCCCAACAGCAGACTCAAGTGCCTTGACTATATCAGATTCTTTTATAGATTGCACTTTAAGAATAAATCCTTCCCCTATATTAGATATCCTATCTGTTCCTGAGAAGAAAGACTTAAGACCCCTATTCCCCATTTTGTCACTTATGACATCCTCAGATTCCTTTGGATACACAAGAACATCTTCAGATGCTACTGATAGACCGAGGTCATACAATAGGTCATCAGTGTAAGAATTCTTTTGTATAAACACAAATGGAGAGTCTTTTTTCTCATTGCTATCAGAGATTACCACCGAATCCCTATGATAGAAGGCAAAAGACAAACCTGATATGCCACCACCTATAACAATCTTCTTATATTTATTTTTCATTTCGTCCTTTGATATAATGATTCAATCGACACGATTTTTTTTGCTAAATTACATCTATTTCAAATCCTTCTTTTTTATATATCTTCACCCTCTCCTTACTGTGCTTCTCAAGATACTTGCCATCAGAATCATAAAAGTCAAGAATCTCAACAACATTCTCACCCTCTTTTCTTCTAAGACCTCTTCCTATCCTTTGAAGAATTTGTCTTCTACTCTTCCTTCCTGCTGCAAGAAACAAAACTTGTATCCTGGAGATGTCAATGCCTTCATCTATAATATTTGAAGATATCAGCACTCTCAACTTGCCCTCTCTGAAAGCATCAAGCGATGGCAATCGTCTTTCACTTGAACCATGTATGAAGTCAACACTTCTGTCAACCTCTTCAATCATTTTGTATAATCTCTCTCCATGGTCAATGTAATCAACAACTATAAGAGTCTGCCTATCTTTATAGGTCTCGCAAACCTCTCTAACTATTATACCATTTCTTATAGAATTCTCAACAACATATTTCTTAAAGACCTTACCATACAGTGGCTTATATATCATCTGTCTTTCCTGCCATGTCACATTGTCAATATCTCTTATTTTGCCAGCATCAGACATCTCTCGTTTAAGTCTTGCTATCAAAGTTATATAATCAATCACATGATTAATCCTATGCATGGTTATATTTGGCTTTGCTGATATGCCTTGCTCAATAAGTTCTTTATTTGATATGTTAAAAATAACATCCCCTATATACATTCTGGTAAGCCAACCAGCATGAGTATCTGCCTCTTGAATTGTTCCTGAGAACCCAAACCTATAGACAGCAGGACTTCTCCTCAAAACATTTTGGAAAGTAGCAGACTGTGTATGATGTGCTTCATCCACCATAATAACTTTGCTTTCATTATATACTCTTGTAATCTCATCGTCATCATCTACCCTATTCAACAAAGTCAAAATCATTGCAATGTTAACTTCAGGATCCAACTCACAAAGATCTGCCTTAATCTGCCCCACAGGTTTCCCTGTCAAGTCCTCAATCATTCCATGCAATTGCCAAAAAATCTCCATCCTATGCACAATGATAAGAACTTTCTCCTGCCTTAACAGCTCTATCAATCCTGCTATAATGGCTGACTTTCCTGCATTGGTTGCTGCCTGTATCAAAGCATTCTTATATTCATACCCAGAGAATATTGCTTCCCTTTGGTACATCCTCAAGTCAATACCATTCAGCTTTGGCATCTTAAAAGGAATGTTTTTGTAAACTCTGGTATCCACTATGTCAGACTCTTTCACTTTGAATTCATCTATCACCCTAAACAAAAATCCTATTGGAAAAGTCTCTTTGAATCTATCATAAAAACATTTCTTACCGTCCCATACTTTCCTTTTGAACATTTTTGTATATTTTGCTCCAGGAACCATTATGGTCAGAAAGTTCTTCAGCTCTTGTCTTTGAAGAGCATTGTCATACTCAACTCTAACCACAGAAGGATAAATAGTCAGTCTCATTTCATCCCCTTAAATGCACCTTCATAATATTCACGAAATTCATGATATCCTTTCACCTCTCCAACATATCGAATAAACTTTATTCCCTCACGGTCATAGAAATCCATGCACTGTTTCTTAGAATGACAATTCCGCATTATCATGGTTCGAAATGCCTTTTCATTCACAATTCTTGCATCAGGATATTTGGTCTTAAACTTCCAGGAATCTATATCATACATGTCATTTCATCTTCCTTTTTATGTATCCAAGCAACCCAACTTCCCCTGTAATACCACTATCAGAGGCATCTGTCCCATCTATATATAAAGAGGTCACAAGATCTGCCCCAATATAAGACTTCAACTCCTTCTCCAATTTTGCTTGCTTATCTGTCATGTCACCATCAAGACAGATAACCACTGGCTGTTTCTTCAGTCTGAGATATGCCTTAAGATCTTCCGAGACACTGCTACCCATCAATATTATAACGCTCTTGCCAAGTTTGTTAACAGCTATCGCATCAAAGACTCCTTCAACAAGAAATATCTCTTTGCTCTCTCCATCATACTTTAGTATCCTTGTCTTCTTGGATACTGCAGCATGAATATATTTTGGCTTGGCACCCTTATAAATTGTTCTTGCATTCCAAAAGATAAGATCTCCCATAGGATTGTAAAATGCAAATAAGATTCTCCCTGTCTTCGGACACCACTTAATATTGTATTTCTGGATGTCACTCTCAACCATTCCTCTGCTCTGCAAGTATTTGATTATGGTCTGTCTTGATTCAGACTCTTTTATCTCCACGGTATCTTCAGGGAAAACTGCATCATCATTCTCGTTCTGCTCTACCTTTGATTTGC
>Ga0307377_10005920_pt1 | contig 12956 bp, 7 predicted proteins | sample TR3MG_FD_202535 | JGI IMG/M metagenome (GOLD analysis project Ga0307377, IMG submission 202535) | Soil microbial communities from Risofladan, Vaasa, Finland - TR-3 | ecosystem: Environmental > Terrestrial > Soil > Coastal area > Acid sulfate soil | place: Finland: Risofladan, Vaasa | collected... | reverse complement strand
TGCCGGTGGCGGAGGCGCAGCGATATGTTGCGCGCTACTTCGCCCGTTTCCCGAAGGTGCGCACGTATGTGGAAGCGATGCCGGATCGCGCCCGGCAGGCGGGGTATGTCGTGACCCTGCTGGGCCGCCGCCGGTACCTTCCGGAACTGCGTGCCCCCACCCCTGCGGTGCGCCAGGGGGCGGAGCGCATGGCGATCAATACGCCGGTGCAGGGGAGCGCGGCGGACATCATCAAGCTGGCGATGCTGCGGGTGGAAGAGGAGCTGGCGAGGAGGGGCCTGCATGCGCGCATGATCCTCCAGGTGCACGACGAACTGCTGCTGGGAGTTCCAGCAAGTGAGGTGGAGGAGACCGCGGCGGCAGTGGCGGAGGCGATGTCCGGCGCCTACCGGCTCAAGGTGCCGCTGAAAGTGGATTTGAAGGCCGGCGCCAACTGGCTGGAGATGGCGGATCTGCACCTGGAATAGCAGGGGCTGTCCTGGCAACAGCGGGAAGGACAGGAGGGCTCCCCGTCGAAGGTCAAGGGTAGGAGGCGGGGGGGAGGCAGGCTGATAGCACGGACCTGCCCCTATACTGGTGCTGCGCTTCCGCGGCGGCTCGGGCCCGGTTGGGCGGACCGAAGCGCGGAGGCGGTGCCGCAAGCCTGACACAAGCGGCCCGGCGAGGAAGGATTGAGGGTGAATACGGACAGGGACGATTACCTAGAAGACGAGAATCGCGAAGGAATACTCGAGGAGCAAAAAGAGTCCCCAGAACCCCAGGAGCAGCCGGCTGAAGTCGAGCCGGAGAGCGCCGCCTCACCAGCCAGCGATCCGGCGCGCGAGGCGCTGGACCTGCAGACGAACCCTCTCACCACTGGACAGATCGTCGACGGCCTCATCGTCCAGATCGACGAGCACGGCGCGTTGGTTGACGTCGGCACCAAGTCTGAAGGCCACATCGCCCCCGATCAGCTCGGAAGCCGCGTGGACGCGGACGGCAAGGAGCTTGCTGTGGGCGACCGCGTCGCCGTCTACGTGGTGCGGCCGGAGGACGAGACCGGCAGCCCCGTGCTGTCCAGGAAGATCGCAGAGCACGAACGCGTGTGGCACGACCTCGGCCGCGCCTACGAGAGCGGCGACGTCCTGACGGCAATGGTGACGGACCGTGTGAAGGGGGGGCTGGTCGTCGATCTGGGATTGAGGGGGTTCCTGCCGGCCTCCCACGTCGAAATCCGGAACGTGCACGCGCTGGACCGGTTCGTGGGACAGTCCCTGAAGGTGAAGATCATCGAAGTCGATCGCGCCCGCAAGCGGGTCGTGGTTTCTCAGAAGCAAGCTCTTCAGGAGGATCGGCGGAAGCGGCGAGAACGAACGCTCGTCTCGCTGGAGGAGGGCAAGGTCTTTCGGGGCATCGTGCGGCGCATCACCGACTACGGCGCGTTCGTGGACTTGGGCGGGGTCGATGGTCTGCTCCATGTGACCGAAATGGCCTGGACCCGAATCGACCACCCGAAAGAGGTGCTCAAAACCGGCGAGAAGATAGATGTGATGGTGCTCCGGTTCGATCGAGAGCAAAACCGGATCTCCCTGGGGCGGAAGCAGATACTGCCCGACCCGTGGGAGGAAGTACGGGATCAGATGAAGGTCGGGCAAACGGTGAAAGGTACGGTGTCCAGGCTGGTTCCGTTCGGCGCGTTCGTGCGGCTGGATAACGGTATCGAGGGCGTGATCCCCAACGCGGAGCTTCCCGGAGACCGAGGGCAGCGGGCGCGGGACATCCTGTCGGTGGGGCAAGAGCTCGAGGCGAAGATAACGAATCTTCGGCCGCGGGAACGGCGCATGACGTTGAGTCTTCGCCAGGTGCAGTTGGCCCAGGAACGGCAGCAGCTCAAGGACTACATGAAGCAGCAGCAGGAAGGCAGCAGGGTGACCATCGGCGACCTCGTCGGCGACGTCTTCGCGGCGAGTCAAGGCGAGCCCCAGCCCGAAGCGACCGACGAAGCAGATGCCGAAACGCCTGAGGAGGTCGAGGAGGCCGCGCCGGAGGAATCCGCCGGCGACGATCAGACGGGGACACCGGGCGTGAGTGAAGAGCAGACGGAAGCGGCCGCCGCTCCCGAGGAGGTCGAAGCCAAAGCCGCAGAGGAGGCCGACACCGCCTCCGAGCCGGAAAGGCAGCCTGTCGGCCTCGAGGTCGTGGACTCGGCGGAGGATCAGACCCCGGACCAAGAGCCGGGGGAGTCGTCTGAGGACGGGTCATGCTCGTCGTCGGAATCACCGGCGGAATCGGAAGCGGAAAAGGACTAGCCGCGGAGTTCTTTCGGAGCCGCGGGGCCGTGGTCATGGATGCGGACGCGATCGCGCGGGAGGTCATGCAGCCGGGCTCGCCCGTGCTGGATGACCTGGCACGGAGCTTCGGGCAGGAGATCCTTCGCGCGGATGGAGGCCTCGACCGGAGAAGGCTTTCGCAGGCCGTCTTTGGGCAGCCGGGAGCGGTCGAACGACTGAACTCACTGACCCACCCGCCGATCATGGCTGAAATCAAGCGGCGGCTCGATGACTTGCGGCGGGAAGGGAAGACGGCGGTGGTCTGCGTTGTCGCGCCGCTCCTGCTGGAGGCTGGCGGAAGGGACACGGTGGATCGAGTGCTGGTGATCGCCGCGGAGGAGGAGGAAAGGGTCCGTCGGGTGATGGCTCGGGACGGGCTCTCGGAGGAAGAGGTGAGACAGCGGATGGCGGCGCAGATGCCGCCGGGGGAGCAGCGCCGGGGGGCCGACTGGGTGGTGGATACGACCCCCGGGCGGAGTGCCGCGCGCAGGCGGCTGGAAGCGATCTGGCAGGAACTAAGCACGTAAGCGACGCGTCTAACTTTACAAGGTCGGAAGGGTATGGTAGAATCCGCGGCCAACGCGGAAACGCGGAAAATGGTGGGGCTGACGGGCCGAGCGGGTGGGTGAGTTGAGCCGCGGTTCTGGCGGCGTCGCGTGGCGCCGGCGGAGCGTCGCGGAAGGCAAGGAGACGACCGACATGCGTACGTTCTCACGAGGACGTCTGGCGAGGGCCGTCGCGCACGGGCTTATGGTCAGCTTTGTGTGCTCCATCACACTCTTCGGATGGGGCGCACCGCAGGCCAGCGCGCAGGTGGTCACGAGCGCGGCCACCAGTGGGTCCGTGGCGGTCGTGCCACTGGACAATCTGACGCGAGTGCGGCCGGAAGTCTTCGGCGACGAGGCCGGGAGGGCGCTCTCGGTCGAACTCCGCGACCGGCTGCTGCTCGACGTGCTTCCCGAGATGGACGTCAGCCTCCAGATGCGCGACCTGGGACTCAATGTGCCCCTGAGCACGGCGGAGATGGTGAGGCTTGCGAGCGAGCTGGAAGTTGACCTACTGATAACCGGTGAGATTCGGGAAGCCAAGCTGGTCCAGACCCCCGACGGGCCGGCTGGTGAGGTCGTGCTCGCGGTGAGACTGTCCGACCGGGTGACCCAGGCCGACGTCAACGGGGCGCTGGTGCGCGTCCGCGGCCCGGCCGACCCGGAGGCGAGCGAGGACGTGCTGATGAAGAAGGCTCTCGAGCAGGCCGCCTTCCAGGCCGTCCAGGAGATGAAGGGGCGCCCGAGCATCACCGCCACCGTGCTCTGGACGCGGGATGAGACGGTCTTCATCAACAAGAACGCGGGCGACGGCATCACGGTCGGGATGCGTCTGGTGGCGGTACGAAGCGGCGCGCGCATCGGGGTCGTGCAGGTCACCGTGATTGACAGCACCGGCTCCTGGGCGGACGTCGTGGAGGGGGCATCACTGCGGACGGGCGACTACCTCCGCGCCACCTACCAGCTCCCGGGCGTCGGCAGGCCGGGAGTGGTGGAGCAGGTCACCAAGCAGGGCAAGCGCTACGAGAAGGTTCTGCTCGCCGCCGCCGCGCTGATCGGCCTGGGGGGCTTCGCGCACAGCGCGCGCATGGTGGAGGAGGGCGGCATCGCCGCGCCCAATTTCAAGACCTCGAACCTGGCGAACGGACTGGAGTCCGGGCACTCGTGGTTCTACTCATCGGCCTCGATACTCACCTGGACAGCGCTAGGCGGTGCAGCGGGGGCTCAGGTCGTATGCCTTGAGTTCCTCCGAAGTTTCGAGCGTGTGGATGTCATCAGCGCGGACGATGGATCCACCCTCTACATAGATAATGCCTGGCCAGCGGGAATCATGGTCCACGAGTTCTCGCTGGACACAGTCAGTGGCGCCTGGGGCGAAACGCGCCAAGAATTCATTGCGTACATCCCGGAATACGATGATGATGGGAATCTAACATATACGTGGGCCGACTTCATCAACGACAACGCTGCCGAGCTTATTACCAGCCTCTCGGTCGACTTCATGCACTTCGGGTGGGTGCCCAACGGGCCGGTGCCGGGCACCCCCTACCAGTACCGGGTGAAGCCCTATCTCGTGCGGGTGCAGCTCGACGGCACCTACTCGTTCGTCTGGGATACGGAAACTTCGCAGGGGAGCTACCTGGTCAGCGTCGCGTCCCCGGAGGCGATGCCGTTCTGGACCGATGACTACTATACCTGGTACGACAACCCCGAGGTGGAGAACGTAGCCGGCCAGATGGTAGCCACTTTCCGCTTCTACTCGGCGATTGGTGCAGACGAGATGATCCTTCAGGTGGCGCGGGATCCGAACGTGACGTTCTCCGCGTCCGGTACTTACACCGAGGTGATCCCCGGCACCAACCCCAGCTGGTGGTGGGGCGGCGAGGGGATTACCAGGCAGGTCGTGCTGAACAATGTGCCCGGCACGGGCAATACCTTCTGGTGGAGAGTGGGCGGCCGCAACCGACAGAGCGACGTAGCCCCGCGGCCCTACCCGTTGAGCCTGACAAATGACTACGGCTACGTATGGTGCGAGAGGTTGAACTTCACGGCGACAGGGATGAGTGCCGCTGGCGACGTGCGCCAGCAGCGCACTGACATCATGCGGGCCAGATCGGCGCATCAGCGGGTGCCCACCCGGGACCGGGGGGACCGGATCTTGAGCGCGAAGTAGCGCTCGCATGAGGATATCACGGCGGGGCCCACACGGGCCCCGCCGCTCTCGATTTCAGGCCGCGCCGAGGCGAATGAGTTGAGGCGTCGAGCGCGAGGAAGTTGGTTGCTGGTGGCGGCGGGGGCGCTTCTGCTTGCGAGCGCGTCGCCGCTGTCTGCCGCCTTCTACCAGCTCACTCTGCGGGCCGACCCGGACCGCGTGCCCGCGGACGGGGTCAGCGAAGTCGTGATCTCCGTTGAGGTCGTCGACGCCCTCGGCCTGCCCGCGCCGGACGGCACCTACGTCCACTTTGCCACCACCATGAGTCGCATCGTCACTCCCGTGCAGACGGTTGGCGGCCTCGCGCAAACCGTGCTGGCGGGCTCGAACGCGGCCGGGGTGGCGGTGGTGTCGGCGATCGCCGGCGGCAGCCGCAGCACGGTCGAGGTGGAGTTCATGGGCGGCCCGGGCAGCGCCGCGCCGGGCTCTCGCCTGATCGAGCTTAGCGCGGAAGACCTGCAGTACAGCCCGGAGAAGCGCGTCTTTGTCGCCGCCCGGAACGCGGAGCTGCGGTACCAAAGGATCCACATTCGCGCCGACGGGATGCAGTACGATATGGGCATGAACTGTGTTCGCGCCCAGGGCCACGTGACGCTGCAGTCCGGCGAGAGAGTCCTGGTGGCGGATGCGCTGGTATACCAGCTCTTTTCGGCGCGCGGGCGGCTGCTGCGCGTCGGCGAGGAGGTGGAGAGACTGGCGGTCGAGGGAGAGCAACTCGCGACGAAAGCGGACGAATCGGAGGATCCGTGTCTGTGGAACCCGGTGACCTTCGACGGCACCCGCACCTGGGTCAAGGCGAGTCGCGCCATCGTGGACCCCGGCCAGAAAGTCGTCCTCGACCATGCAACCTTTTACGTCGAGGACACGCGCGTGCTGGGCCTGCGGCGCCACGTGCTGAACCCAGCCGCGGGCGAGGCCGTCTTCGGCGACGTGATCGGGTTTACCTCCCTGGGCGGGGTGAGCCTCGACATGCCGTACTACTATCAGGCCGGCGCCGATCGGATAGGGTCGCTGCACGTCACCCGCAATCGCACCCTCGGGTCGTCGGGCTACGAGCCCGGGTGGGCGCTTGGCGTGGTCGAGGAGTATAGCCTGGGGAAGAAAGTCGAGGGCGCGCTGACGGTGGGCGACGTCACCGACCCCGGCCGCTCCTTGCAGTGGGACCATCGGCACAAGCTCTCCGGGGAGGCCGCGCTCGGCCTCAATGCCAGCGTCGCTCAGTTCGACAACGACGTGAGCCCCGATCTCCGGATGTACGGCGCAGACTACTCGCGCCCGCTTTCCCGAGGCCGCCTGTCGCTGGGCGTCTCGCACAGCGACTTCGGCGATTCGGAGTATGATTCGAGCGCGATCAGCTATCGGCTGCGCAGCTTCGGGATCGGCTCCGACGTGCTGGCCACGCCTACCCTCGGGATTCGTCGGTCCCGGAGCCGGGGCGAGTACGACGAATTCCTGATCAACCCCGACACCGGCGAGCCGCTCGAACTCACGGTGCAGAGCGTCGGGACCACCACCACACCCTCCGTCGACCTCGACTTCAGCCTCCCCGGCAGGGCCTTCGGGGAGGAGACGAAGTTGACGGCCGGGCTCACCGCGGGACAAGCCTGGAACCTCTCGGGCGGGTCGTACGGGAAGCTGAACGGTCGCCTCGGCCTCTCCCACCGCTTCAGCAGCGACAGCAACGCGACTCTTGCGTACACGTACTCTTCTTCCGCCGGAAACGACCCCCACACGCTCCTCAGGTCAGCGCGCCATCTGGTCAGCCTGACGGGAAAAGGCAGGGCGAAGGACTGCTCGCTGACGGTGAGCGCATCGCAGGACCTGAGCGGAGAGCGCCGCTTCGGCAACATCGCGGTGAAGCAGCCTCTCAACTTCGGGGCCGATGCGATCGGGCGTCCCCTGTGGCACATCGAGGCGAGGCACTTCTACTCACACCTTAGCAGCTTCCGGGCCGCGGCCTCGCAGTTCTCCCTGGTCCGGACGGTGGGGCGGTACCGCGCCGCGCTGTGCTACTCGCCCCAGGGAGTCGGCGAGACGTCGAACCTGCCCTGGGTCGACTCGCTCGGCTACGGGTATACGTACTCCGGAAACAAGCACTACTGGATCGAATTCAGCGCCTCGACGTTCTGACATCCGAGGCGGGGCGCCGGCCCGCTCGCCCCTGCAAACACCTGTGTGTGCTATAATGTGCCCGAGGCACGACCTTGTCCCGCGCGTTTGAGCTAGTCTCTGAATTCAGCCCCAGTGGCGACCAACCGGAGGCGATCGACAAGCTGTCCGCGGCGCTGCTGGGGGGAGCACGCCGCGTCGCTCTGCTGGGCGTGACGGGATCGGGCAAGACTTTCACCATGGCCCACGTCATCGCCCGCCTCCAGAAGCCCGCCCTGGTGATCGTTCACAACAAGACGCTGGCCGCGCAGCTCTGCGGCGAGTTCCGGGAGTTCTTCCCCAACAACGCGGTGGCGTACTTCGTGAGCTACTACGACTACTACCAGCCGGAGGCCTATCTGCCGGCCACCGACACCTACATCGAGAAGGACGCCTCCATCAACGAGGAGATAGACCGCCTTCGCCACTTCGCGACACAGGCGCTCTTCGAGCGCCGCGACGTGATTGTGGTGGCGAGCGTGTCCTGCATCTACGCGCTGGGGTGCCCGGAGGAGTACGAGCGCCTGACCTTTCAGGTGAAGAAGGGAGAGAGCTACGACCGGGATCGCCTGCTCCGGCGGCTGGTCGCGATGCAGTTTCAGCGCAACGATGTGAGCCTCACGCGGGGCAGCTTCCGGGTGCGGGGAGACGTGCTGGAGGTGCTGCCGGTGGACGAGGAGAGAATCACCCGGATCGAGATGTTCGGGGACGAGGTGGAGCGGGTGCTGACGATCTCCCCGGTCACCGGCGAGGTGCTGGAAGAGCGGGAGGGCGCGATGATCTTCCCGGCCACCCATTATGTCTCGGACGAGGGGCAGCAGGAGCGGGGGATTGCGGCGATCTCGCAAGAACTCGAGGAGCGCCTGAAGCACTTCCGGGAACGGGGGATGCTGCTGGAGGCGCAGCGGCTGGAGCAGCGGACTCGCTACGACATCGAAATGATCCGCGAGATCGGTTACTGCCAGGGGATCGAGAACTACGCGCGTCATTTCGACGGCCGCACCCCGGGGGATCCGCCATACACGCTGCTGGACTACTTCCCGGAGGACTTCTTCATCATTGCGGACGAGAGCCACCAGACCATCCCGCAGATCGCCGGCCAGCACGCCGCCGACCGCTCCCGCAAGGACAGCCTCGTGCGGCACGGGTTCCGCCTGCCTTCGGCCTACGACAACCGGCCGCTCACCTTTGAGGAATGGGAGCAGCGCGCCCCTCAGATGGCGTTCACCTCCGCGACGTTGGGCCCGTACGAGCTGCGCGTCAGCGAGCAGGTTGTCGAGCAGATCATCCGGCCTACGGGGCTGGTGGACCCCGAGGTGATAGTGCGGCCGACGCAGGGGCAGATCGACGACCTCGTCGGCGACATCCAGACCCGGGTCGGCCGGGGCGAGCGCGTGCTGGTGACCACTCTCACCAAGAAGATGGCGGAGGACCTGGCCGAGTACCTGGCCGAGATGGATCTCAAGGTGCACTACCTGCATTCGGAGATCGAGACCCTGGTGCGGAGCGAGATCCTGCGCGATCTGCGCCTGGGGGTCTACGACATCGTGGTCGGCATCAACCTGCTCCGGGAGGGCCTGGACCTGCCGGAGGTGAGCCTGGTGGCTATTCTGGACGCGGACAAGGAAGGCTTCCTGCGTTCGACGACCGCCCTCATCCAGACCATCGGGCGGGCGGCCCGCCACGTTTCGGGGCAGGTGGTGATGTACGCCGACGGGATCACCGACTCCATGCGCCGCGCCATCGACGAGACGAACCGGCGGCGGAAGCGACAGGTCGAGTACAACCAGGAGCACGGGATCAAACCGGAGTCGATCCGCAAGGGAATCCGGGATCTCCTGGTCGAACAGGTGGCGGAGGAGCCGGCGATCTACGCCGCCGGCGACGGCCTTCCCGGGGAGGACCTGGAAAGCGTGGTGGCCGAACTCGAGCACGACATGCGGCTTGCCGCGCAGGGGTTGGAGTTTGAGAGAGCGGCCCAGATACGGGACCGGATTCGCACTCTCCGGGGCGGCGCGGCGGAGCCGGCGAGGGCCCACCACCGGCCGCCGCGAGCGGGCAAGCGGCGCAAGCGGTGAGCCAACCTCCGGGCTGGGCAGGAGCGTGTCCCTGACCGCCGCCGTGGAGTTGTCGTGGTCGCGGTGGCTTCGACACAGGTGGCAGGGGCGAGCCCCTGCCCAACCCGTAATGGCGCCATGGGTGTCATTCTGAGGCGAAGCCGAAGGACCCATTTAGGAATCCATTTGTTGAAAGGTTCCTGACCGAAGGTCAGGGACAAAGGGACCGTAGGTGAGCGGCAGGACGTATTTCGTCTACATCGCTGCGAGGCGGACCTGCACTCTCTACGTCGGCGTCACGAACGATCTCGAGCGGCGCGTATTTGAGCGCAAGCAGATGCTGGTGCCGGGCTTCACGCGCAGGTACGGTATCACGCGGCTGGTCTACTACGAAGGTTACGATGAAGTGGTGGAGGCAATCGCCAGGGAGAAGCAGATTAAGGGATGGCGGACGGCGCGCAAGGTTGACCTCATTGAGTCGGTCAACCCACGATGGCGAGACCTGAGTGAAGCGTGGTACGGTCAGGTGTCAGGGCGCTGATGTGTCTTGAGATGGCGAGAATGGATCCTTCGCGGCGCTCAGGATGACACTGGGATCCTTCGCGGCGCTCAGGATGGCACTGGGATCCTTCGCGGCGCGAAGGATGATACTATGAGCAGAGGCAGGCTGCTTGCCAACGTGTAGGCCCTCTGTGCGAAAAGCGACGGTTCTGAAGCATGGCCACAGATAAGATCCTCGTCCGCGGCGCGCGGCAGCACAATCTGAAGAACATCACGGTCGAGATCCCCCGCGACAAGCTGGTGGTGATCACCGGCCTGTCGGGCTCGGGGAAGTCGTCGCTCGCCTTCGACACCATCTACGCGGAAGGGCAGCGGCGATATGTGGAGTCGCTCTCCGCCTACGCCCGGCAGTTCCTCGGCGAGATGGACAAGCCGGACGTCGATTTCATCGAGGGGCTCTCGCCGGCGGTCTCGATAGACCAGAAGTCCACCACCCGCAATCCGCGGTCAACGGTCGCGACCGTCACCGAGATCTACGATCACATGCGCCTTTTGTGGGCCCGTATCGGCCGCGCGCATTGCCCGGAGTGCGGCCGTCCCATCGTGCGGCAGACGGTGGAGCAGATCGTCGATCAGGTGCTCGCGCTGCCGGAGGGCGCCCGCATCCTGATCCTCGGGCCGGTCGTGCGCGGCCGCAAGGGCGAGTATCGGCAGATCTTCGAGGACATCGGCCGCCAGGGATTCGCGCGGGTGCGGGTGGACGGGCAGGCGCTCGAGCTGGGGGAGACTCGGGACCTCCGCCTGGCGCGCTACAAGCAGCACAACATCGAGATCATCGTGGATCGCGTCGCGGTGCGCCCGACCGCGCGCAAGCGGCTGGCCGACTCGATGGAGCTGGCGCTGAAGGTGGGCAACGGCATCGCCTCGGTGCAGGTTGTCGACGGGGAGGAGATGAGTTTTAGCGAGCGTTTCGCCTGCCTGCAATGCGGAAGGAGCTTCGAGGAACCTCAACCCCGGATGTTCTCGTTCAACACCCCATACGGGGCCTGCCCGGAATGCACCGGGCTGGGCACCAGCAACGAGTTGGACGAGGCGTTGATCATCCCGGACGCGAGGCTGACCATCAACGAGGGGGCGATTCTCGCCTGGCGCGGCCTCAGCTCGCAGTACCACAAGGCCCTGCTGCGGGCCGTCTGCAGCGAGTTCGAGATAGACTGCGACCGGCCCGTAAAGGATCTCGGAGGGAAGAAGCTGGGCATCATTCTGCGGGGCGCGGAGGAGCCCGTCCGCGTTCATTTCCGCGGGCGCGGGGGAAGGCTGAGGGTCTATGACACGCGCTTCCGCGGCATCCTCCACTACCTGCGGCAGGAGTACCAGCAGTCGGAGTCGGCGAGCACGCGGGCGTATCTGGATGCGTTCACCGCGGTGAAGCCGTGTCCGGCCTGCAAGGGCGCGCGGCTCAAGCCGGAGAGCCTGGCCGTTACCGTGGGGGATAGGAACATCGCAGAAGTGTCGGCCCTCGCCATCAAGCAGGCGACCGAGTTCTTCGCGGGCCTTTCCCTCACCCCCCGCGACCTCAAGATCGCCCGCCAGGTATTGAAGGAGATCCAGACGCGGCTCGGGTTCCTCATCAATGTCGGGTTGGACTATCTCACGCTGGACCGACCGGCGGCGACGCTGGCGGGGGGGGAGGGGCAGCGCATCCGCCTCGCCACGCAGATCGGGTCCGGTCTGATGGGCGTTCTGTACATCCTCGACGAGCCGAGCGTGGGGCTGCACCAGCGGGACAACCGCCGCCTGCTCACCACCCTCAAGAACCTGAGGGACCTCGGCAATACCATTCTGGTGGTCGAGCACGACGAGGAGACGATTCGCCAGGCCGATTACGTCATCGATATCGGGCCGGGAGCGGGGGAGCACGGCGGGAAGGTCGTCGTCGCGGGGACAGTCAAAGACATGATGTCGTGCCGGGAATCGCTTACTGGAGACTACCTGGCGGGCCGCAGGGCGATCCCGGTTCCGGCGCGTCGCCACTACAACGGCCACTACCTCACGGTCAAAGGCGCCCGGCAACACAATCTGAAGAGTATCGATGTGAGCATTCCGCTGGGCATTATGAGCTGCCTGACGGGGGTGTCCGGATCCGGCAAGTCCACGCTGATGGAGGAGATCCTGCACCGTCGGCTGGCCCATAAGCTCCACGGCGCGCGCTCGGCCTGGGGGGAACACGACGATATCGTGGGCGTCGAGCACATCGACAAGGTCATCAGCATAGATCAGTCTCCCATCGGGCGGACGCCTCGATCGAACCCCGCCACCTACACGGGCGTCTTCGACCGCATCCGACAGCTCTTCGCGCAGACGCCCGAGGCGCGCATGCGCGGGTACAAGCCCGGCCGCTTCTCCTTCAACGTGCGGGGAGGCCGCTGTGAGGCCTGCCGCGGAGACGGGATCATCAAGATCGAGATGCACTTCCTGCCCGACGTGTACGTGCCCTGCGAGGTGTGCCGGGGCGCGCGCTACAACCGGGAGACCCTGGAGGTCCACTATAAAGGCCGTTCCATCGCAGACGTCCTGAACATGACGGCCGAGGAGGCCTTCGAGTTCTTCCGGAACATCCCCGGCATCGCGGGCAAGCTCCGCACCATCAATGATGTGGGGTTGGACTACATCCGGCTCGGCCAGCCCGCCACGACTCTCTCGGGCGGCGAGGCCCAGCGCGTGAAGCTGTCCGCGGAACTCTCCCGGCGCGACACGGGCCGGACCCTCTACCTCCTGGACGAGCCGACGACGGGACTGCACTTCGCGGACATCCAGCGACTGCTCGACGTGCTGCACCGCCTGACGGAAGCCGGCAACACCGTGCTCGTGATCGAGCACAACCCCGAGGTCATCAAGTGCGCGGATCACATCATCGACCTCGGGCCCGAGGGGGGCGACGACGGCGGCTACGTGGTGGCCGAAGGCACCCCCGAGGCGGTCGCGCAGTGTCCGGACTCCTACACGGGCCAGGTCCTGCTGCCTCGCCTGCCACAGGTCTCGAAAGGGACACGCCCCGGGCGCTCGGTCAGCCAGCGGCGGCGGAAGCGCGCGAAGAAATGAAGGCCGATCTGCTCCTGGTCGACGGGCGGGTGCTCACCATGCACGGCCCTGCGGCGAGTGGACTCGCCGTCGCTGGAGACCG
>Ga0307377_10005919_pt1 | contig 12956 bp, 10 predicted proteins | sample TR3MG_FD_202535 | JGI IMG/M metagenome (GOLD analysis project Ga0307377, IMG submission 202535) | Soil microbial communities from Risofladan, Vaasa, Finland - TR-3 | ecosystem: Environmental > Terrestrial > Soil > Coastal area > Acid sulfate soil | place: Finland: Risofladan, Vaasa | collected... | reverse complement strand
ATAACTATAGTAAAGAAAAGTGTTATTTCCCCAAGCTTGATAGTAATGTCGATAATTACCGTCCGGTGGTGTAGAACTATACCAAGTTATACCATCACTGGAATAGTCAATTCCTGAACCATTTGCGGTTGCCATGAAATAATTGCCTGTCCAAAACACTGAAGTCCAACCTGCTGATTGATTCATGGTTCGGGAAGTCCAATTAATTCCATCAGTTGATGTATAGGCAACATTGCTACCATTTTTGCAAGTAACAAGAGTGGTTCCATCACTTCCCATACCATAATAGTAATCTGCTGATGATCCAAATGGATTATTTACTGTCCAGTTTTGACCACCATCAGTTGTATAAAGACACTCATCTCCTTTTCCTGCAACAGCAATTATATCCCCTGCCCTGGCACAACAATGAGGTACTTCAGTACGTTCATTCATGTAATTCATACCTTCATATCTTTTAGGATGTAACTCTTGACAAGAAGCAACGTATTGAGGATAATCCGCTAAGTTTAATATTTGACCATCAGCACATTTCCAATTAGCTGAAGGAGGGCCAACGGCTTCAATCACACTTCCTATTTCCAATTCAATATTGGTATGTATTAAATCCATTTACAGTACCCTTATATATCGATTTTTTTCACGTTCATAAAATTTATGTTTAAAATAAAGTGGTAATTGAAAATGTGTGCTGCTATTATAACGACCTGCTATTTTAGAATAAGGCATACTATAAGTATATCCACCAAAAACTACTAAATTACCTGATGTGGAATTATAAATAGTATCGTATTGTTCTGTAAATTGAGGATTACAAAACCAGGGATAAAAAGTTTTTAAATCAAATGAATAAACACCATGTCCATAACCATTAGGTACTCCAAAATAAATACCATCATGGTATCTCCAGCGTCTTATTTCAACAGAATTAGCATTTAATTCAATATCATTTCCTTCAAATGTATCTGAATAATATGGTATCCATTCCCAATCAATTCCATTAGAAGAAACACCAACGTAGCTTCTTGCAGTAGCAATCAAAAAATAACCATTACAATATTCTATGGAATACCATCCTCCTTGTGCGCCTTCAACTTTTGTCCAGTTAGTTCCTCCATTGGTAGAATAAGCAATATCATTGGCACCATCAATGACTACTATTGTTCCTGCCCCATCAGAAGCAGCATAATAAAATGGAGTTTCAGGCAGTACTCCTCCATTACTCCAGGTAATTCCATCTGTTGATTTTATTGTTTGAACATTATTTGATGCAATGGCTATAAAGTTAGTTCCATCCCAAACACAGGCTGACCAATTATAAGCTGCATTTAAAGTTCGGGAAGTCCATGAGCTACCATCAGTTGATGTATATGCTTGAGTTGACCCATATTTAACAGCACAAAATACCGTTCCATTCCAACCACAATAATAAGAACCTGATACTGGTAAAGATCCAATTGTCCATGTAATCCCATCTGTTGATCGACAATAATTATAATCACCATTAAGAGCTACCCATATTGGTGATCCAGTACTTCCATTCCATTGAACTCTTTCATGATATGGGTAATCTCCTCCAGTATCAAAATCATCACAAAATTCCCAATCAGAAAAGATCATTGAATATGGGTTATCCATCATGCCATACAATGCAGGATAATTAGCTTGAGCTAAAATCTGTCCCTGACAAGGCAACCATTTAGCACTTGGAGGAGCATTTGCTTCAATGATCGTACCAATAGCATAAATTTCAGAAGTTTTTGGATGTAACAAAGTCATCACGTTACCCCATAATCAATTGTTATATTATCACTTGCACTTATCGCTTCAAGGGATACCTTAAATGATTTTGCACCATAGATATTTGAAAAAACAACCAGATCTCCCCAATATCTTGATGATACCAATTTTCCAAGATTGGATATAGGCACAGCTTCACTATATCCTATTTCTGTATCAGCACTATCATAAAATAAGAAACGAATAGTAGCTGATGCTGCGCTATCATTAAACGTACTTTTCAATATGATATAGTAACGTCCTTGAAGGTCAATAGCAGAAGCAGGATATAAACCTGTTGATCCTTGTGCCGTTGTAACATTGGCAAGGGTAATAAGACCCATACCCTGAATATCTCTTTCAATCTGTCTGGTGCTTCCACCAATAGTTACTGCTACAGTTGAGACATTCTTGCCCGAACCTTCAGTTACGGCAATCTGTGACTCAGACATAATTTACTCCTTATACATCCTGGCTATTTATTGTAATAACTATTTTTAATACCTCTGCTGTATTAAAAGGTCTTGAAGCTCCAAACCTTGCTGCCGAATACAATATACCACTACCTGCTGCAACGTCACCTTTAGTTGAAGTATTGTTTAACATTGCACCGTAAATGGTATTCGTTCCAGAGGTACAGGTAAATTCTGCTGGAGATGCAGAGTTATCAAGACTTTGCGAAGATACTCCTGCTGTAACCCATGCTTCTCTTGTCGATTCATCATAATTGGTAAATTCGGTGCAAACCGGAACAGCATATGTCCATGCTCCAGCAGGAGTAGAATCAGATCCAAAAATAGCAATGTACCAATTGGCTGATTGCGTACCTGATTCAAAATAAACATCAAGCACATCATCTAATGCTTGATTGACTACTAAATTATGAATAACTTCTCTCCATATAGGTACAAACACCCTGGCATTATCCTGCATAACATAATTACCACAAGTAAAATCATAGATATTATGAAAACCAAGAGAACCCATACCTGCTTTTTTCATCAATCCTTTGACAACTTTTCTAACTAAAGGATTATTAAACGGTATAACTTTTTTCATTTTACTCCTCCTATTAAGTGAATGTTGTAACTACTTGCCATGAACTATTATAATAAACTTTTTCCTGATCATTTGCGGTATCTATCCACCTCATTCCTGTAACTGGAGTTACATCAGGCCAATTACCTGCCGTTCCTGGGGCAGTATCACCTGGAAACCCAAGCAATGCTGCTTCAATTCGATCCATATTATCATTATATTCTTCATCATATCTTATAGTACGATAAGCAGGTTTTGAAATATTAAATGCAGTTGTATAAGCCATTATACAAAATCTCCCCCTTCATCGGTAACTGTTATATCTATATATTTAGCTGGAGACCACACATCGTTTATATCAACCTGATAAACTTCAAATCTCAAATTAGGTTCAAAGGTAGTGTTATCAGATATATTCATTACACTTGTATAAACATATTGAGCAGATCCATCAGGAAATTGTTTATTGATAATGGTAATAGTAGCTGTTCTCAAAACAGTATCATCAGATAATCGAATCACCTTTACCTTAAATTCTTTAAGCTCATCGATTACATCTCCATCTCCATAGGAAACAGTATCACCAAAAGGAGCAGTACCAAAACCATAATTTAATTTTTTTGTTCGGGTTCTCCATCTTAAATTATAATTAATTTCTAAATAACCAAATCCACTATCACCTAATCCAAGGGTTTCATCTACCTCCACAAATATGTCCATTGTATTAGTTAATTCATCACCCAAACCAAGAGATTCAATCATACGGACATAATCCGGTTGATATGTAACATCACCTAAACCTATCGTTTCAACAATGTCTACAAATTCAGGAAGTATATCCCCCAAACCAAGAGATTCAGTAAGAAACATTTTAACTATTGTGTACATACTATCATTAAAACCAATAGTTTCATCAAGTGCTTCACGCATTATCATCAGAGTAGAATACCCATCACCTAAACCAATGATTTCTTCTAAGTATTCTATTTCCGGTGGGCCTGTATCACCGCCTACAAATTTTAATACTTTCATAGCATCACATTATGCATCAGGATCATACTCATCATCACCCAAACCAATAGATTCAATTAATTGAGCCAATGCTTCAGCAATTACATCTGAATCACCCAAACCAAGGGCTTCAATTATACGAACATAATCTGGTTGATATTTAACATCCCCCAATCCAAGAGTTTCTATAATTTGAATTAAAGACATTTCCCTTAAATCATCACCCAAACCAAGAGATTCAATTAAAAAAGTTAATGTTTCGGTAATCGTTTCTGAAGTACCTAAACCAAGAACCTCCATAATTTGTTCTATTGTAAGCTCCATTGTATCTTCACTTAAACCAAGAGATTCAAATAGATTTTCAAATTCAGGTAATTTATTTTGAATTGATTCAGGAAAATAAGGCAATAATCCATAACCAACTATAGTAATACTTGCCGATGGTGATGAATTAAGATCTATACTAAGATATTGTATCGTGTAAGCTGATATTTTAAAAGTTTGAGTTGTTCCTATCCATGATTCCGGTATTTCGTAATACATGGTAACATCATCTCTTAAAACAATATAAAGATCATTTTCATCAAGTAAATGTTCCACCTGATCCGTATCTTTATATCCTCTCACAACATTCGTGAATGCGTGATTAACGGTATCAATTCCATGATAATACATTAACTCATTTTCTATCCAGATAGTTCCCTGAGAAGGAAATGAGCCAGATACAGTATCATTATCATAATAGATTATGGTATCATTTAATCCTACATCTTGAGCTAACTTAATAGATGACACAGTTTCATGTATGACAGTCGTAAATTCCCAACTATCTCCTACCTGCCGATATACTCTTGCTCCAACGAAATATCCAGCATCCCCTGATGGTTCTTTAAAAGTAAAATATAATCGATTAAATTCTATGTCCTCTTTTATTTCAACCCGTTCAACATTTCTTGGTACATAGGGTTTTGGAAAACCACTAAAGGAATATCCTTGAAATACAGGAATACCATAATCATGATAACAATATGGATTAAATTCTTCTAATTCAAATTTAACTTCATAATCCATTAATTCTTCAGTTGCTATTATTCTAAACCATTTACCATTCCATCCGGTAATTGGGTGACTGATTCCTATTATCTCCCCCATACAAAGAGTCATTCCCATTATATCAGTTTCAAATCCACAAACATATCTTTGATGATTCCATTGATCAAGGATTCTTGAAGCCATACGTCCTGCTTGTGTAGCTCTTTTAATACCATGCATTTTATAAAAATCAATTTTTTCAACTTCACCTAATATATCTAATCGATAAGTATCTTCAACTTCAGCAACTTCTTTTATATAATCATTTAATCTATTTCTAAATTCTATTCTAACCTTATTAGGTCGATCTATTTCTGATTTTTCTGCAAAGGTAAAACTACCTTCTTTTATATTATCTTTTTTTAAAGTAAATTGTTCTGAAACTGGAAAAGGAGAGTAAGGATAAGCAGATAAACCATCACTTACAGTTATATAAGTTGATGTTTGTTCAATAACAATATTCCAATCTCTATTCATTCCATCAAAAATAACTTCATCACCCTTCCAGTAATTATCTGGATAAGCAGAAAAATCTGCATAGATACGATAATTATCTATATAAAGATAACCAGAATCTGATAATTGATTACTGGTAAATACTGCTGAATCAATTCCAAAATAATGCACAGGTCTTTCATCTGCATTAGGAACTATCATTCTATATTTGCCACTATAATAACTGGATTCAGAATAAAAATGACAAAGGGATAAAAAACCCTGACAAGAATTCAACACATCATTAAGAGCATCAACAAATTTTATTGGTTGATCATAACATTGAGAAAATGCAAATCTTCGTTCTTTTACATCAATATTTTCTTTAGGAGTATATATTATTGCATCAATTATTTCATTACAAATTTCTAAAGCATCTGAAAAATCCCAATCATAATAAATACTACCAGATTCACCATAATCAGCATAACTTGGATCAGAAAGAGTAAAAAATCTAAGAATAACGTCAGGAGGACTTGCATCACATTGATACCATATCCCTGTATTCCAAGAAGAATTATAAAAACCATATCTACATGATTTAGTATATGATAAACCAGAAGGTATTTCTGAATAATTATAAGATTGACCTGTTGCTTGATCTGTTAAATAATTTTTAGCAAGGCAATATAATTCCCCTGCTGGATTTTTTTCTGTAGGAACTGTATATCGCCACATTTCAAATGGGCCATTTGCAATACCAGTTCCCATTAAACCCTGATTTTTTTCTATAGAAAAATAAATATCTTCAGTAATACCAAATTTTACAATTTGATAATCATTTTCATCTGGAAAAGAATTTGTATATGTATCAACAACCATTGGGCCTGTAGTAATTCCTGGTCGGTAAAGAAGTATATCAATATTAGAAAGATTTAAACCATAATATAAATTTATATTATCAGATATTACTTGTTTATTTGAAAATTGACCATTATTTAATCTAAGAAAATATGTTCCTGACCCAACTCCTCCTCTCAATCCTTCATGACTATCATAAACTCTACAAACTGCATACCAAACATCCACATAAGTATGAGAAGATATATCCCATTCTTTTACTGGAACAGCCCCCATGTAACACCATGCAGGGGCATGACCACCAGCATAATTATTCCTACGATGAAGTGGTTCAATTATTTCTGATCCATCAAAATCAACGACATAAGAATAAACTGCCATTTGAGTACCATACTGAGACTCATGAGAATAGACAAAAGCTTGTTGATCAGTTGCACAGGAATAAACCTTAACTCCTGCTGTAAATGTAAGATTTGAGCCAACATAATAGGTAGGAGTGGTCACTCTTTGATCATCAAAATGCTCTACTGCTCCAGTAACTTTATCTATCCTCCAGGCAACATGGTGTGATCTACCAAATTCATTACCTTGTATACGGCTTGCACGTAAATTTGCTAAGTCATCTTTTGCAGGATAACTATTAAAACCCAAATCATGATAAAATGTACTTATATATTCATCCATCCTGGGATCTGTATCATTTCCATCAAAATCACCAGAAGATGCCATTGTAAAACAAAGTACATCTCCAACTTGAGGATAGTAGTAACCAAATGGTGATGATAAATTTATTGTTGATCCTGATATGCTGCTTATTCCTGTTCCATACAACCATTTACCAACTAAAAAACAATAATCCCAATACATATGACCACTATAAGAACTATCAAGCCATCCATCGGAATTCCATGTTGGAGGATTACAAATAATTTGTGAATCACCATTAATTGCACCAATTACTCCCCAATCAGCTACCCATTGAGGATACTTAGAAAAATATACTACACTACCCTTACTTGGTAAAACTGCAAATCCTTTAGCTACTCTTATATAAGTACTTGTTTGTTCAGTAATTTCTCTCCATATTTTATAATTATTTTGACTTAATGCTGCATAGTAGCCCTCCCAAAATCCAGTTGGATATTGTGAAAGATCACAATAAACTTTAAAAGTTGTATGTTCTCCAGCTTCAATTGTTCTTCGATCTGTTAAAACTATATCGGTTTGATTTCTACTACCAAATATATAAATATAATCTTCATCTACCTGCATACTTCCAAAATGAAGACTTGGATTACATCCTTCCCCTCCCTCCTGATTATCTAATTGATAATCATAAAGAAGGGAATGTACTTCTTGATAAGGAGAAGATCGATCATGATAATAAATATCAAATTTAATTCCATAACCCACATGATGATGTTCAGTTTCTCCAGCATTTATCCAATTTCTATAAGTACAAATATATACCCGATTATCAATAACATCTGTACATTGTAAAAAACTAATTGCTGAATTATAATGACGGTCTGTTGAGAGTTTTGTTTCATCCCAATCTGGAGAATATGAAGGACTAATTATATTTTCTCTAAAATAATCCTTAACAGTAGTATCTGGATCATGATAATAATCATACCGATCATAAGGAACTATAGCATAATCCCATTTACGTTCACTACCTTCAAGAAAAACTGGAAAATATTCATATGATTCACTTTCATAATTATATCCACCTCTTACTCCTACATAATAATTATTTCTTGCATCCCGACAACTCCAATATCGATCATATCCTATACCATAATTATAATAAGTATCAGGATTATATTCACCATCAGAACTGTAACTGGTTGCTCCTGCCATTCCTGCCCCACCATGCATTGATTCGGGGCTTAACCATACAAGATTATCATTTACTTCAGCAGTAAAAACAGGCATAACTTTTAATGGTGATCCAATACCAGTACTTAATGCTGATAAAAAACCCCCATTTGCTGTTATGCTAAATTGAAAATTAGAAGACGATGGATCAGTAGCTAAAGCAGTATAATCAGATAAATGTCCACGGTAATACATTACATCATTAAAATCTACATCTGTACCAATTTGACTTTCTATATCAATCCGATTAAATAAACCTCCTGGGCTAAATTGTGCAGCATCAATTGTAACTATAGGGCCATAAGGATTTAAAGGATCATCAGCATTTTCAAACCAATCACTAAAAATACACCAAAACCAAAAAGGTTTACCATTAAATTTAACTACTCCTATATGATTATTACTATAATATCTACCCGAAAAATTAACAGCAAACTCAGCATATAATGCTCCCATCATTTGCTTTGTTGTATCAGTAACAAAAGTTTTCCATCTTTCCTCATTAGGAGACCCATTCATACTTGGCAAATGTCCTGAATCATAAACTCCAAAATCATTTTTATTAAAATAAATGACTTTACCAGGAGCTATATCTGTACCAATTACATCCGGTACTGAATCTAATCTACTTGTTTTTAAATTACTATCAACATTTGAATAATCTTTCTTCTTTGGTTCATCCGGTTTAAATAAGTATCCACCAATAGCCATACCTATTTGCATTCCTGGGTATCCACCAATAATACCACCTACTACACCACCCACTCCTGCACCAATGGCTTGTTTTCTTTGACCTTTATCTTTCCAAATTTTTTCTAAATCAAAATTAGTCATGACAGAGTAACTACCTTAGTCGGTGAAGTTGAAAAATCTGCTGTTAAATTAAAAGCCGTTATTGATACAGCTTTTATTTCCCATTGCTGACCAATATTCTCACTTTCAAATTCAATATAATCAGTATAGTCATCTTTTAACATACAGTATTTATCTATCGTATGAGCAGCAGGATTCCCACTTCTACCACATCCGGTAAAGGTATATGTGGGATCTCCAGTAATACCTGAATAAGTAATCAATTCATCTTCAATAAAAAATAAACCGGATGCTGGAAAAGATCCATAGAGAGTAGAATTATCATATCCAATAGTTGTTTGCGAATCATCTATTCCTGCACTAAGTTTTACCGATGATGTTACATACCCAACAGTTTTTTGATAACGCCAATCACCACCATTTATGCTTACATAAAGTCTTACTCCTATAAAATAAGAATTATCATCAGGTCGTTTAAAAAGAATATAAATTCTATTAGAAACAGGATCTTGTACCACATAAAAACGTTCAACTACATCAGGAGCTTCATATTGAGTTGGAACAACATTATTTTGTGCTGCTGTCACCTTACCAATGGTATCGGTATAAACGTTAGGATTATATTCAAAACATTGAATATTAATTTCATCATTTTCTGCTTCTTCCATACCAATAATTCTAAACCATTTTTTCTGCCATCCTGTTTGAGCATGACTTATACCTATAATATCACCAATGGCATGATAATAACCCTGCATACCTGTAGTAAATTCACACCAGTTCCTGTTATATTCAGCAAAATCTGCATAAAACTGAACCATTCGCATTGCTTGCGATTTTCTTTTTACTCCTGCCAATCGAATTGTTTTTAATTTTGTTTCTGGTGCAACACCATACTGATCAATAGTTGAATAATATCTTTCAACGTCTTTTTCTACTACATTCCAAATATATTCATTTTCCCAATTATCATCTTCATCTTTAACTGCTCTTTGTATATACTCAACTCTAAATCTATTTGATACATCAATATCACCAGTTCGTTTAAATTTAAATGATCCCTCTTTAATATTATCTTTCACTATTTCAAAAGGATCGCTTGCATTTGGAGACACTGGAAGATCATCAAATAAATCAATATAGGTTGATGTTTGATCCTTAACATTAAATCGGTACACGTTTCCAGATATGGTTATTTTACCCTCATCACCAAACCAAAAAATATCTGGATAAGCAGAAAAGTCTGCATACAGTCTACTTACTGTGCTTGATCCACCAGCAACAAATTGATCTGCTGTCCGATCAGCAAAGTATGCTTCAGGAACTTCATCAGCATGTTCAATAACAGGTTCAAGTTTACCTTGCTTTAATCGAATAATACCTCTGCACGTCATCATTATATCTGTGATAACATCAAAAGCCATCGATCTTGAATCAAAATAATTTGAATACCTAAATCGTGGCTCATTAACCAGAGAATCATCCCAATCAGTTATTTGAACATTCTCATCACAATAATCTGTTGCGGTCTTCCAGGGGCTACCTATGGTATCAGGATCACCATTAAAAATATTTACGTCTAAACCTACTCCCCATCTTTTATCAGTTAAAAAATTATAAACGCAACGAATAGGATTGGCATCTTCTTCATCTGTTTCTATATTAAAAGCTTTTATTTCAGCAGAAACAGAGGGTAATTGTGAAATGATTTGATCTTCTACTTTTAACCAGACTTTTGTATAGGCTGTCCATTTAAGTTTAATTGCTGGAACAGCTTGACCAGACTGATAATTGTTCATTGTAGGATCAACAATATCATTTTCAATACCATAGTAATAAGTGAAGTTAAACTTGAGACCTTCATCCTTCATCTCTTTAACTTCTTTTTCATTTATCCAATATTTTACATATGCAAAAATTGGCCCTTCACAATGAGCTACCGCATAATCTATATTCATCCTGGGAGAATATTCTGGATTTTTTCTTGATCCTTCATTGTGCATCTCTGCTTCAATTTCACCTACCCAAATCACACCACCATATATTTTAACTTGACCAAAAGCTATAGGTACTGGAGTAGATTTTACATAAGAATTTTGTCCAAGATCTCCTAAAGGTGGAGGTTTTGGAGCATCTGGTGGATCTATCCATAAACCAAGCTGACCACCAATGGACATACCAATCATAGCCCCTTGGAAACCACCATAATAACCACCAATAACACCACCAACGACCATTCCTATAGTTTGTCCAGTTGTTTCTCCCATCTAAAACTCCTTATAACGCATCATACTATCCAATCTTGCATAATAAGATGGATATAATGGATCAAATCCTACTTTTCTATCTTTAGATCCCCAACCACATTTAGCATGAATAAAATGAGTTTGGTTTACCATAATACCACAATGATGAGCAGGATATTTTTCACCAAATAATTTAAAACAGACTATATCACACTTATCTATTGACTCATTATCAGATAAGAATACAAACCCTGCTTTTTTTAAAAAGTTATATAATCGTGGTTCTGCATTAGTATGTTTCCACCATGCAACAGAATAATAACTTCCATCATTTTCAGGTATAGAAAAACCAGCACGACCAAAAGCCAAATATATCAAACCACCACAATCAATACCCAATGATGATCTACCAGTATGTCTAAATGGTGTTCCTATAAGCTTTCGTGCATTCTGAATAATTTGATTTTTTATAATATCGGTTCTTTGGGAACCCACGGATACCCTCCATATTCACTAAAGTTACTAAAATCATCCTGGCAAGTTTCATAATTTTTAGCACATAATTTTACCACATCTATATTAACACCACTTACAATTGTATCACCAAAAGGTATTCTTACAACTACTGTTCCCGTAGTATTGGTCAGAACAGGTCTAACCTCCCCTGTCAATCCTCCACTTTTTATTTCAACATAACCAGGAATAAAATAATCTACAGCTTTTCCATGAGAGCAAGTTAAAGTAATCCCATCTGATTGAGAAGATAAATTAACATTAGTAGTAAAATTAGCTAAATCTAAATCACAGGTATCAGTATTACAAAAAGTCCAATTACATCCAGATTGATATACTCTCTTTGGATATTGTCGATCAAGATAGGGAAAAGGCTTAACAGCTAATGTTATCCAATGCTCATCTCCTTTAGGTTCATCTGTAAATCCAGTAAACAAAAGCATTGAAGCAGCAATAGTCCAGTATAGTCCTGTAAAATGTAATTCTGGAATAATTAAATAAATAGAAACAGGCACACCATTATATTTACCAGACATAACATCATTTTTAAATGTAAGATCAACATGATCCAATCCAATTTCCAACTCATTTAATATTGTACCTTCTTCAGTTCTAATTGGATTTCGTTTTATAGATAAAGCTGACCATACAGTACTTCCTTCACGAACATCAGTAGTATTGGCTACATATCTTTGTGTTCCTGAAGCAAGACCAAAGCTATATCCAGTTAAAACAGTTACACCACTTTTATAAAAATATTTTAAATTACCAGAATCAATATCTCTTGGCATTATAACCACTCCCTAAACGTAATAATAAAATCCCAAATATTTGCTTTCTCATCAGGATTACTATATTCCATTGACTCATATTGAACTTGAAACTGTGTTCCATAACCAGTATTCCAAATAGCAGGTAAAACATTCCAAGCAAAACTTGTCAATGGCCCTTGATTATCATCCCAATGTGCAACAATAATATTCTTTTCTGAGTTAGTTCTACCACGTACTGCAATTGTCCATCTACGAATAGGTTCAGTTGATTTTAAACGTGTCTTACGTTTCCATCCCTCCATATCAGTCTGCAATACATTCCATTGTGGTGTATGCGGATTAATAGAATGAACTTCAAAGCTAAAAGGATCACCTGCTGCCATAACATCACTCCTTAATAAGCGTTTTGAATACCTTTTCTAAGGGGTTTATTCTGTTTTAAACTTCTTACCATTTGACCTTGAATAACATCGGAATGTTTAGTTAAAAATTGAATACCCGATTGTGTATCAAT
>Ga0307377_10005918_pt1 | contig 12958 bp, 11 predicted proteins | sample TR3MG_FD_202535 | JGI IMG/M metagenome (GOLD analysis project Ga0307377, IMG submission 202535) | Soil microbial communities from Risofladan, Vaasa, Finland - TR-3 | ecosystem: Environmental > Terrestrial > Soil > Coastal area > Acid sulfate soil | place: Finland: Risofladan, Vaasa | collected... | reverse complement strand
CCGCCTCGTAGAGTCTGCCCTCGGCCTCCTCGTAGTAGTAGATGTTGTAGGCATACTCGTCATAGTCGTCGACTTTGCGCTCGCTGGTCCTGTCCGCCCGCTCCCGCACGTCACACGTGCCGGGAATCACCGTGCAGAGGGGGTCTGCCTCGCAGTCGGAACGCCAGCCGCCCCGCACCTCGACCTGGGGCACGACGAGCCGGACGGCCGTCGTCCACGAACCGTCGGCGGTGGCCGGAAGGTAGGTCGCGGATGGGGCTCCCGGACCCCGGCAGGCCCGGCTGAGTAACAGGATGAGGCAGACAAACACGACCAGGGCGATCAGGATCAGCAGCCAGGGCCTGCCCAGAGGCAGGTGAGCAGCGACCGGTTTTTTGACGCCAGGCTGTGCCGTTTTCGACGGGGTGACCGCTTCAGGTGCGGATGGAGGGGCCTGCTCGGCCGGTTCCTGGACGGGTTCTTTTTTGCGACGGCGTCCTGTTTTCATGCGCTTCCTCCCTGTAATTGGGTGCCGTGTCTACTGCCGGCTTCGACGGCGCGGGCGCTGCAGCCCTGGCTTGGGCTTTAGCGTCTGCAGCCACTCGTGGACCTGGGTCAGCTTGTCGTGCCGTTGGGCGACGCGCAGCGCCTCGCGTATCTTGTGGGGGAGTGCCTCCCCCGGCAGGGTCTGGGCATCCCCGATGCCGGCCTGGGTGCACATCTCCTCAAGTTGAGCCATGGTGGTGATGTTCTGAACCGCAAACACATAGGTCAGCCACAGGTTATCGGGGTAAGGGCCAGGGAGGGGCGGATAACTCTGGGGGAACCGGAAGTCGTGCAGGAAGTGGTCCACCTCGTCCACCCGGCCCCGATCGGCCAACATGCGCGTCAGCATCTCGACCCGGTCCGCCTCGTCCCGCTGCTCCTCCAGCTCTTGCCAGTCTATGCCCAGCGCGAAGCCGATCGTCGACAGATCCTCCGCGCCCAGGCTCATCGACAGGAATTGACCGTGCAGCTCGTGCTGTTCGGGCGTCAGCGGGGGCCGTTCCAGGACCGTGCCGCAATACTCACAGCGTCGCCGGTAGTCGGGGTTCGTGCCGCCGCAGTTTGGGCATTTCATTTGAGCACCTCATCTTGTTCTCTGGCGGGGAACTGTGCACGGATAAGAACTTGCACTCGCTATATTATCACGCTCAGGTGAGCTTGTCAATGATGCAGATTCGGACTGGATAGACCTGGTGCGTTGGGGGTGAGTGCTTGACTATTGTCCAGTATTTTCTATAATACATTTTGTGTTGGGCCATATATCGATGATCCTCATACTGTTTCTCTTGGTCGCGTGTGCAGGGCATGCCAGCACACCCGACGATCACATCGTCGAACCAGCAAAGGACGTGTGTTTGGGCGAGAGATCTAAAGATGTCGCGGCCGAGCTCAGGCATCTGCGCACGATTAAGGGACACTTTGAAGGGGGCACGTGGAACGATGACGTGGACAGATGGATGGGGCGCAAGCATCGGCTCATGGTCCAGCTCGGCGCTTGCCTGGGTACCGGCGAGCACAGCAGAGTTGAAGTCATTCGATTGCTCGCTCTGCCTGATCAGATCGCTCACGAGGGCGACGGACTGTTCGATCTGGTCAGCAGCCTGCCAGGGTTTGAGAAACCGGCTGCAGGCCCGTACGAGTTCTTGATTTACTTCTGGCGTGGGAAACACGATTTTCTCTACTTCACTTTGCAAGGTGAGACCGTTATCAACTCGGGCTGGTGGTACGCAGGCGAGTGAGGAGAATGACCCTCGCGTGCTTGTCCGCTGATCGGGTGCAGCGTGCACAAGATCCATGTCTGACGAAAGGAGAAAGTACATTGACTCAAGTTGCTGGTACCTAGGCGATCAGTAGGCACAGTTTTCAGACTTGTATCCGCTCGTCAGGCGCAATGCGCTTACGGTCTATGCTCAGGAAAGGAGATAGCAACGTGAAGAAGCTGAGACTGATCTCAATAGCTAGCCTCATCATGGTCATCGCAGTGGTTGCGACGGCGTCGTTTTACGGCAAACCCGACCTCGCCCACGCTGATGGCCCGGTCGTCGTCCGCGTGTACTACCCCGATCTCGCTACGGGCAACAAGGTGCTCATCTCGTTCAAGGGAGCGATGCTCGAAACCAATTACGAAGAAGGCTATCACGTCATGGAGGCGACCCCGGAGGACATCGCTCGCCTCACCAACGCCGGCCTGCGCGTCGAAGTCGACGATACGTGGGTGGCTCAACCACAGGGCGACCTGCATACCCTGCTGTCTCAGACAACGGGCATCCCCGGCTATCCCTGCTACCGTACCGTCGAAGAGACCTTTGCCACCGCGCAGGGAATTGTCAACGATCACCCGGATCTCGCTGCCTGGATCGACGTCGGCGATTCCTGGGAGAAATCGGCCGACCAGGGCGGCTACGACATGATGGTCCTGCGCTTGACGCACTCTGCCATCCCCGGTCCCAAGCCCAAGCTCTTCCTCACGGGTGCGATGCACGCCCGCGAATACGCAACCGCCGAACTGGTGACCCGTTTCGCCGAGTACCTGGTCGATGGGTATGGCACCGATGCCGATGCGACCTGGATCTTGGACCATCACGAGGTCCGCCTGATGCTCCAAACCAACCCCGACGGGCGCAAACAGGCCGAGACCGGGCTCTCGTGGCGCAAGAACACCAACCAGAATTACTGTGGTCCCACGAGCACCGACCGAGGTGCTGACCTCAACCGGAACTTTTCGTTCCAGTGGAACTGCTGCGGTGGGTCCAGCGACGACGAATGCAACGCTTTGTATCACGGCCCCTACCCGGCTTCCGAGCCCGAGACCCAGGCCGCCCAGGGTCACATGAGTGTCATATTCCCTGACCAGCGTGATCCCGATCTCGACGCCCCGGCCCCCGACGACGCTACTGGCATCTACATCGACGTGCACGCCTACGGTAGACTGGTCCTCTGGCCGTGGGGCTTCACGAGCAGTCCGGCCCCGAACGCGGCCCAGCTTCAGACGCTGGGGCGCAAGTTTGCCTACTGGAACGACCATTCGCCAGAGCAGGCCTTCGGGTTGTATCCGACCGACGGCACCAGCGACGAGCACGGCTATGGCGAGTTGGGAGTGGCGTCCTACTGTTTTGAAGTCGGCACCACGTTCTTCCAGTCTTGCAGCTACTTTGAGAGCAACATCGTGCCCGGCAATATCCCTGCTTTCGTCTACGCTGCCAAGGCCGTGCGTACACCCTACATGACGCCGGCCGGGCCTGATGCTGCCGACCTCTCTCTGAGCAACGACCCGGTTCCCCCTGGCACGTCCGTCACGCTCAGCGGCACCATCGACGACACCCGCTTCGACAATAGCAATGGCACCGAGCCGACGCAGAACATCGCCGCGGCCGAATACTACGTCGACGTGCCGCCCTGGGGCACCAGTCCCACGGCCATCCCCATGTCCCCGTCCGACGGCAGCTTTGACTCCACGGTCGAGGGCGTTGAGGCGACGATCGACACCACCGGCTGGAGCGAGGGGAAGCACATCGTCTTTGTACGCGGCCAGGATGTGGACGGCAATTGGGGCGCTTTCAGCGCGATCTTTCTCACCGTCTCCAGCGGTGGGCAAACGATGTTCGTCCACGACATCGCCATGTCGGGCAGCCGCAAAGGGGCCAACCGCACTGCCACAGCCGTCGTCACCATCCGCGACACCAGCGAGAATCCAGTGGCAGAGGCCACGATCTCTGGCGCCTGGAGCGGAGACTATACCGCTAGCGTCAGCGGCACCACGGATGCCGAAGGCCAGGTGACGTTTACTACCGGGAAGGTCAAGCAGGCCGACGCCACCTTTACCTTCACGGTGGACGACGTGGTCAAGAGTGGCTACGTCTATGATCCGGCGCTCAACCGCGAGACCAGCGACACCATCGTCGTTCCCTGATTTCGCTACGCAGACTGGCCACAAGCAGGGGGCTGCCGTATGGCAGCCCCCTGCAAAGTTGTCCCGCTTCCCGAACCTGCCTGTCTGGCGACCACCTCGGCCCAGGATCCCAGCAGGCCGGTCCGCACGGCGGCCACCTCGAACCCGGCCGCCCTGACCAGCCCCGGCAGGTCCGGCACGGCGTGGGTGGTGGCCTGGGTGAGGAGCCAGGTGAGGGCGGCGAGTGGGGCGCGCAGGCATCCGTGTAGCACACGCTGGTGGAGCCGCCGGGGGCGGATCTCGTCGGCCAGCAACAGCAGCCCCTCGGGTCGCAGGAGCCGCTGGCCCTGGCGCAGCGCGTAGCGGCGCTCGTCAGGGGTCAGTTCGGAGAAGCATAACCCGGCGCAGATCGCGTCGAAGGCGCTGGGGGGGAGGCCGTCCAGTTCCGCCACGCCCATCTCCCGCCACGTGATGCGGTCGCCGAGGCCGGCTGCCTCCGCCTTGCGGCGGGCCACCGCCAGCATCGCCGGGTTCACGTCCAGCGCGACGACCGCCGCCCCCCGCGCTGCGGCCCGCAACGCCAGCGCACCGGTGCCCGTGCCCAGGTCGAGCACCCGCCACCCCGGCTCGATCCAGGCCGCCAGCCGGTCGTACGCCTGCGCCACCTGCCCCAGCGTCAGAAACTGGATACCCAGGTCATAGCGGGTTGGGGTGGATTCGAGCACTCGCATCAGAATGTAGCTCACCGGTTCCTCACCTCTGCACGTGCACCAGTTGGCCGGATTCAACTCGGAGCCTTGGAAGTATGCACAACGTTTGCTCTGGTTTCCCTTTCGCTGTATAATCCGTATGCAGCAAGTCAGGCATCCTCAAACGAGGGCTGGGTGATGACCCGAGAGCAGGAAGCCCACGTGAGTGGCGAATACCTTCTGTTGGACAAGCTACAGGACGCTCTGGCTGCCCACCTGTATCGGCAGGCCAGACGGCTTGGCCTGTCTTTCAGGGCCTCCCAAGTAACTTCTCTGTGCGATTCTCTACTCCGCGAGCCCGCCAGAGCCGGCAAGGCGGATCAACTTTCCCCGGGGCGCATTCTGAGAGAAAGCACCTTGTTCGACACATACCACGCGGAGAATCTAGAGTTGCGCGATTATCTACACCTGATCTCTCAGGAGATGCGCAAGCGCCTGGGACAGTATGTGACTCCTAGCGTCATTGTCAAATACATCCTGGACGCCGCAGGATACCGGGATGACGTCGACATCCTGGACAGACGTCTGGCCGACCCGGCCTGCGGGTCGGGCATTTTTCTGGTGGAGGCAGTCAGAGTCTACCTGGCAGCACTGCGCCGGGCTGGTGTTCCCATAGAAACATGGTACCCAAGGGTGCTCTCTGCCTTTGTGGGCATGGACGTTGATCCTGTCGCCTGCCTGTACGCGCGTTTTAATCTGAGTTTGCTGTTGGCACCAGCGATACTGTTTTGGACCGGTGCGCATCCGGAGGTCGCTTTGCCTGCTCTGCCGATCTGTTGTCTGGATACACTTGGAGTAGTCGCCACAGAACTGGGTGCTCCCCGGCTCTTCTACCATGAAACGTCCCCGCTTCGTCTGACAAATTCTTTCGACTTTGTGGTAGGCAATCCTCCTTATCGCAAAACCGGCCGGCTGGACAGAGAACTGAAGGACGTCTTTCGGGCTTCTCTGTATGGTCATCCCAACGCCTATGGCCTCTTCTTGCACGCCGGGTTGGAGATGCTCCATCCTGCTGGTGTGCTGGGCTACATCGTTCCTCGCTCTATGCTCTCTGGCCTGTATTTCAAGAACCTGCGGCAGTTCATCGAGCAGCGGGCTACCCTGCGAGAAATCACCCTGATCACTGAGCGCAAAAAAGTCTTTAGAAATGTGTTACAGGGCACGATGATATTGGTCGTCCAGCGCCGGCCTCGGAGCGAGGCTTCCAGGTCTGCCCTTGTATACCCACTTAAGACGGCCGTGGCTCGCTCGGTCGCGGACCTGGAAAACCGACAGATGCCCGTCGCCCAGGTGGATTCGAGGCAAGTCGCCCGTCATCTGAATGGCACCAGCGTGTGGTTCGTGGCCGATAACCGGCGGACCTATGATATTCTCGACAAAACCCTTGGTCGCCATCCCCTCCTGTCCAGCCAGGCGGTTGGCTGCCCGGCCAGGACTGGACCCATCGTGTGGAACCGGGTCAAGCCCTTGCTCCGTCCCAGCGCGGAAGCCGATGCGTTGCCTCTCGTATGGGCCACCGACGTGGGACGGTTTGCCTTCGCCTTCGCCAGTGCTGGCGAGAGCCGTTCTTCGTATCTGAAGGTGACTTCCCGCACCCGTCGTCTGATGAACCGGGGAGTGAGTCTGCTGGTCCAACGGGTGACAGCCGACGAGCAGCCGCATCGCCTGGTCGCCTGCGTGCCGGAGCATTTTTGTACTGAGCATGCGACGGGGTACTTTGTAGAAAACCATCTGAACGTGATCCAACCTCGTTCTGATGCGCCGTCCATTGACCTATACTATCTGCTGGGCATCCTGTGCTCCGATGTGATCGAGTTCTTTTTCCGTGCCATGAACGGCAATACGCAGGTTTCAGCCACGGAACTCAACCTGATGCCGATTCCCCGCTGTGATCGAGAATCGCAGGTCGCTGCCCTGGCCCGGCAATTGCAGGACACACCAGCAGGGACCGTCGCCACATCGCTGGAGCAGCGGTTAAACGAACAGGTGGCAGAAGCCTATGGCCTGCTTCCCGACGAACTCGGCTTTATTCGACTGGATTGCAGACGAGCCGTATAGCATCATCCACTTTGTCAGTCTCTCCCTCGACGATGGCTGAGGTTTTCTTCACCCACGCACGGTCACCAGATTGCCCGACTCGTAGCGGCGCAGCCCCCGCTGAAACACGCATCGCGCCGCCAGCGTGATCCCGGCGGTGAAGCCGACCAGCGTCGCCATCCGCCCCCAGTGGAAGTCGCTCAGCAGCGCCGCCGGCACGGAGCCGACGAAGGCGGCCGGGATGAGCGTGTAGAGCAGCACCCGGACGACGCCAGGGAAGATCTCGACCGGATACAGGCCGAAGGTGATGATCGCGTTGATCGCCTGGGTCGCCAGGTTGTCGGCGTTGCCCACCCAGAAGGCCAGCGATCCCACCAGCACGCTGAACGCGACCAGGACCAGGCCGGCGATCAGCCCCAGCAGGAGAAACAGCGGCAGGCTCGCCCACCGGCCCGGCGCGGCCACCAGGAAGACGGCCAGGCCGAAAACGAGGTCCCCCCATCCAGGGAGCGACATCCGCGAGACCAGCAGGTGCACCAGCGGGTCGGCCGGCAGCGCCAGGTAATAGTCCATGTCGCCGCTGGCGATGACGCGCGCCACCAGGAATCCGTTGCCGCACACGACGGTGGCCGCGCCGAAGCCGAAGGCGACGACTCCGTACAGCGTCATCACCCCCGCCAGATCCCATCCCTGCAGCGTCGGCAGCCGGTCGAAGAGCACCCACCAGAAAAAGAGCAGCATCGCGTCGTTGAGCACCATGCCGAACGTCTGCAGGAGAAAAGCCCCCCGGTAGGCCATCGCCGACATCAAATTATGCCGCAAGTATCCCCACACCAATCGCGCCGTCTTCATCACATCCATTCGTACATTCGTCGATTCGCTCACCCCCCGTGCACCACCAGCCGCCGCCGGGCCCGCCGCCAGACCAGCCCGACCAGCGCCACAAGCGCCACGACGTAGCCCACCTGTCCGGCCGCCGCCCGCAACACGAACCCCGGCTCGAACGCGACAAAGGCCCGGGCCGGCGCGTAGGCGATGAACTGGAACGGCAGCCACCTGACCGCCTGTCGCAGCCAGTCCGGGAACATCTCCAGCGGGAGGAACAGCCCGCCGACGGTGAACAGCAGCTTTTGGTAGATCCAGAAGGCCGGCGTCACCTCCTCGATCCAGAAGGCCAGCAGGCCGATCAGGACGGCGACCAGCGCGTCCAGCAGCAACGCCAACGCCGCCATCCCCAGGAAGGCCAGCAGTCCTGGCAGGCTCCCCGCTCCCTCGGCCCCACTCAGGACAGGCGCGCACCCTGTCCCCACCACCACGACGGCCGCCGCCGTCAGCAGGTTGAGGACGAAGCGCGGGGCGGAGTTACCCAGCGAGTTGGCCACCTGGTAGAAGGGGTAGCTCAACGGACGCGCTAACGTGTAGGCGATGTCCCCTGTCTTGACCGCCTCGCTGATCTCGACAAAGATGCGCGAGGAGGAGAGGGTGATCGTTTCGGTCATTGCCAGGTACCAGACCATCTCCGCCAGCGAGTAACCCGCCAGCTCCGCCTGGCCGCTGACGCCGAACGCGGTCGACCACAGTGCCATAAAGACACCCATGAAAAGAACCATCTGGACCGCCCGCATCGCCAGTTCTGCCCGGTACACCCACTGCTGCCGGGCGGCGGTTCGGAGGATGAAGGCGTAACGTGTCATATCCTGTCCTCTCGACCCTCACCCACGCGCCGTGTAAATCCGCGCGATAATCTCCTCCATCGGCGGGTTGTCCACGTTGATGTCCACGATCGCGTACCGCGCGAGCAGTCGCCCCACCACGTCCTCAATCGGCGTCATCGCCGTGTCCACTTGCAGCTTGACCCCGTACCCCTTGTGCTTGAGCACACATACGCCGGGACCGTCGAACCCCTGCCATGGCTCCCCCAGTTTCAGCGAGACCGTCTTGGTGTGCATGTAATCCCGCTTCAGCGCCGAGACCCGCCCGTCGTAGATCACGTCCCCGTGGTTGATGACCATCGCCCGCTTGCACAGGATCTCGACGTCTCCCGCGTCGTGGGACGTGAGGAAGATGGTGACCCCCTCCTGCTGGTTCAGTTCCAGGATCAGGTCGCGGATGCGCTGCTTGACGACCACGTCCAGCCCGATCGTCGGCTCGTCCAGGAACAGGATGCGCGGGCGGTGGAGGAGCGAGGCGGCGACCTCGCACCGCATGCGCTCCCCCAGCGACAGTTTCCGCACCGGCACGCGCAGATAATCTCCAACCTCGAACAACTCTGATAGATAGCCCAATCGCTGGAGATAGGCGGCCTGATCCAGTTCATAGATCCGGGCCAGCAGATCGAAGGAATCCGCCGGCGGCAGGTGGTACCAGAGCTGGGATTTCTGGCCAAAGACGGCGCCGATCTCGTAGGCCAGCCGCCCCCGCTCCCGCCACGGGACTTTGCCCAGCACCTGCGCCTGCCCGGAGGTGGGGTAGAGGATGCCGACGAGCATCTTGATCGTCGTCGACTTGCCCGCCCCGTTGGGACCGATGAAGGCCACCCGCTCCCCCGCGTCCACCGCGAACGTGATGCCCTTCACGGCGTGCGTCTCGCGGCGCACCGGGCGGAAGAGCGCCCGGACGCTGCCCCCCAGCCCTGGCTGCGTCTCCCGGGTGACAAAGGTCTTGGTCAGTTGTTGGACGTGGATGGCGGTCAAGCGTTGCTCCTACCTCGGGGTGCTCCGGGCGATTCTTGTGTCCTTGCCAGCGGTCTGTCTGGTGATTATAGCCGGTCGGCCCCGTTGCACAAGTGACAGTTGGGCGGGGATATTGCAGCTTGGGAACACCTGCGTGCGGTACAGAGGTACAGCTTCCGATGACCTCCCGCTGCCAGGGCGGCGGGGGAGGTCATGAACTTGCCCGTCCCGCGTGTGAACCGACGGGGAGTGGCGACATCACCGCTGTGTACGCTGGGACGGAACTCACTGGCGGCGGGGATAGCGGCGCCGTGACCCTAATGCTAGACACGACCTACGCTGACGGCCGGTACTGGTTCCTCACTGGCAACGCTGGTACCACCGGCGGCAACTTCCTGGGCACGACAGATAGTCAGCCCCTGGAGTTTCGGGTGAACAACGCACGTGCGCTGCGTCTCGAGCCCAACGCCAGCAGCCCCAATCTCATCGGTGGCTATGCGAGCAACAATGTCACGGCAGGAGTGTTGGGGGCCACCATTGGTGGCGGGAGAGATAATGGGTCCCCGAACCGCGTGGCCGACGACTATGGCACGGTGGGCGAGGGCTCTGGCAATACTGCCGGCGGTTTGTATGCCACCGTCGGTGGGGGCCGCGGCAATATCGCGAGCGGCAACTTTGCTACCGTCGGCGGGGGCTCCGACAACAACGTCAGCGGCTAAGATGCGACCGTAGGCGGGGGCAGAGGGAATACTATCAGCGGTCCGTACGCCACTGTTGGTGAGGGCTACAGAAATGTCGTTACGAGTACCTGTGCCACCATCGGCGAGGCTCCGGTAACACTGTCAGTGGTCAGAGCGCCACCATTGGTGGCGGTTATGGCAACACTGCCAGCAGCCTGGATGCCACTGTCGGCGGGGGCCACGACAACAGTGCCGGCGACTGGTCTGCCACTGTCAGCGGGGGTTATCAGAACATTGCTGACGGTCCGTACACTACTGACAGCTTTTCCCAAGCTTGCCCTTGATAAGAGGCATCGTCCGCAGACGATCCGCAATGTTCCTAATCGGGTCCCCGGGGCGGGAGGATGGCAATCTTTTTTAGGCGTGCTGGTTCGAATCCAGTCCGGGGCACTTTCACTATGCATTCCCGGCGGCTGGCCCCGGCCAGCCGCCGGGGCTATGTGAAGAAAGAGCTGCTCGTCCAGGGGGATGTTGACCTCCTGCCTTAGCGCCTTCTCCACTACTACCACTGACCAGCGCCAGCGGGATCAGTCCCCAGGCCACAATCCCGGCGCACAGGCTGCCCTGTGTGGCGGGCGGGTCGTTTGGAAGCGGCGAAGGCCAGATGCGTCCGACCGGATTCCTACTGCCGCTCGTCCAGGACGTCCTCGTAGGCGTTGCCGTGGCAGTTGTTGTCCTCCATGTTTGGGTCGGCGCTCCCTGTAAGGAAGATGCCTACCCAATTCCTCGCGCATTCGTTCTGGCAGATGACCCCGCCTGCTTCACCAAGATAGTGGATGCCGAACGTCGTGTTGTCCGAGCAGACGTTTCTTTCCAGCATCGGTCGGGCGTGCTGGTTGACGGAGATGCCCTCCCCATTTCTCGAGCACTTGTTCTGGCAAGCCGTGCCGCTGGCGCTTTCAAAGTAGGCGATGCCGGCCCCGTTGTCTGTGCAGGTGTTGGCCTCCAGCGTTGGCCGGCTCTGCCCCTCCACGAGGATACCAGCAGTATAGTTCCCCACGGCCACACAGTCCCGCACGATCCCCGTTGTTTCTCCCTGGAGCCGTAGGCCAACTCTTGCACCTTCTCCCCACGCGGAGAACAGCCCGGTGAAACGGCAGCAAGCAAGGGATACCTCCCCGCCTTGCACCACTACTACGTCTGCCACCGCTGTGCCCGCGTGGCGGAAGGTGATGCCCTCGGCGGCGAATGGGCCTGCGCCGCTGAAGCGGAGCACGTGCTCTTCCGCCTTGGAGACGATCTCGGTTTCATCCATCCCCGTCCCCACCAGGCGCAGCGGCTTACGGATGTCCAGGGGCTCCGCCAGACGGTAGGTGCCGGGGCCGAGAAGTATGGTGGCTCCGTCCGGAGCAAGTCGCACCGCCTCCACCAGTCTGGGGGAGTCGTTGCTGTCGTCGGCATCCACGCGGATGGGTGTCGGTGTCGCCAGTGATGTCGAGGTTGGGGGAGCGGCAGGAGTGCCGCACCCAACCAATAGCAAAAGGGCCAACGCCGTGCCAACGATCTGCGGTCGCATGGCAACCCTTCTTTCCGTGAACCTCGCCCCTCACGGCAGCCGCAGGCCTTCTGCCACCGCGTCGAACACGCGGCCATCACCCTGGCCGCGCAAGACGTAGCCCCGCGTCCCGTCCAGCACCACCAGCACGTGGTTGACGGTCCCAAAGTCACCCATCGTCTCCAGCCGTACCGCCGGCCGGCCATCTACCGTCCGCTCGCGCTGATCGAAGACTGTCAAGACACGGGCCTCGTCCGGGATTGGGACCTGACCGGGACCGGGCGAGGCCAGCGTGTCGTTCAGCAGGGTCTCCAGGTTGCCTGCCGGTGCCTCCACCACCTGGACGGCGATGAGGGCCTGGCCACTGAAGGCACCCAGGTCGGGTGGTGGGGTGTCGGGTGGGTAGGAGGTGAGCGTGAGCATCTCCTGCCAACCGATTATGCTTTGCCAGCCCTGATCCACGTGCCAGCCGGCCGGGTAGCACAACTTGTAGTCGTAAGTCGGGTCCGTGTAGGTCTCGGTCAGCGGCGGCACTGTTGCGCTGGGCACTTCAGGACGGTGGGCCAGCAGGCCATCCCACTTCGACTGGCCATAGTAACCCACGGCCCTGGGAGCGGGCCGGCGCGAGCCTTCGATCACCTGGGCCTGGCCCGTGGCCGGGTCGGAGGCCACGAGCGCCATGGTGTCTCCCTCGCGCTGGACGTAGTACAGGATCGCGCCGTCGTCACTCCAGGTGGGAGCGTCCTGGAAGGTCTCGGTGTCGTTCAGTCGCCAGTGCTGGCCGGTCGCCGGGTCCAGCAGGTAGACCCGCCGCCCGGCGATGGCGGGGTTTTCGAAGACCATCCAATCGGCCATGCCCGGGCCGGTCTCTGCGGCCGGCACAGCGGCGTAGGCGATCAGATCCCCCCGAGGTGACCAGGCGACGATGCCGGGGACTTGTTCGGTCTTGCTCACCACCGTCGTCACTCGGCCGGAGACCGCGTCGAACAGGTTGAGCCATTTGTTCGCCTGGGCGGACCGGCCTCCGCCGGCGGTGAAGACCAGAGCGGAGCCGTCCGGTACCCAGCTTTGATACCTGGGGTTGAGCAAAGCACCCCCGGCCAAGAGGATGGCTTCGCCGGCCTGAGTGTCCAATGCCCACATCGTCATGCCGCTGGCCATGGCCGAGGCCGACAGGATGCTATGCCAGAAGAGCACGAAACGGTTATTGGGCGACCACGAGCCCCAAGCGATTTGCTCCGGGGTGAAGGCGCCTGACTCGTCTGGCTGAGTTGGGGACTGGAAGACCAGGCGGGGTGGCCCAAGCTGATCGTCTTCCAGGCGAATCTGCCAGATTTCTATCGGCCCATCCA
>Ga0307377_10005917_pt1 | contig 12960 bp, 17 predicted proteins | sample TR3MG_FD_202535 | JGI IMG/M metagenome (GOLD analysis project Ga0307377, IMG submission 202535) | Soil microbial communities from Risofladan, Vaasa, Finland - TR-3 | ecosystem: Environmental > Terrestrial > Soil > Coastal area > Acid sulfate soil | place: Finland: Risofladan, Vaasa | collected... | reverse complement strand
GAAGCACTTATATTCTGTGCCTTAATCCCTTTACTTTAAATAAATTAAACTAAAAGTTTAATTCTAATCGGATACAGTGTGGTATTTAGAATAGTTGCCTGAGCCTTAGCAATACTAACGCCCTTAACAACAACAGCAACCTGATCACTGACTGCAGCATCAACGGCTCCGCCTAAGGTAGAAGCTTCGTCTTTCGCCGAACCTGTAACCTTGGCTTCGTCCTTAGAAGCATATAATTTCTGTCCAGGAACAATATTAGCCTCAACAACACCGGCAGAAGACTGCTCTGTGGTATAGTGAACTGTGTCCCAAATACCCATATGGGCTACGCCCAATGGAGCTTCTTTGGTACCATCAATGGCGCCATTAGCATCATAACTAGGTTGCGCAATAACATCACTTGATCCCAGGTCGCCCGGCATCATAAATCCAGTCGGATGTACCTGGTGATATCCCATCTTAACTTTCTGCATAGCGAAACCAAACGGATCAGCGGGGACGTCCATCTTTACAACGATGGGCTCTTGGTTAGTGGAGCTGCCGTCCAAATAAAGAACGGACCCAGCATAACAAACTACACCACCAACTCCACCAGCCGAACTAGAAGCTTCGTAACTACAGAATTGATTTTCAACTACAGGATGTCTTGGAATAAACATTATCCTATTCCTCCTTAATTATTCTTTATTCATGCGCTTAGCCATAGCCTCACCCAGTTTTCTATACTTAGCAAGCACGTTATCGGAGGGCATAACCTCCATGTTTAGAGCAGCAGCCATTGCCTTGCCTGGATCTATATTGGCAGGCGGTGTTTCTTCAGCGGCTTCTTCTTCTTCACCCTCGGCGGATTCTTCCTCTTCGCCAGCGGCTTCCTCTTCGCCATCGGTTTCTTCTGCAGCGGCTTCTTCCTCTTGAGTCTCCTCTTCAGAAGCTGCCTCTTCAACAGGTAGTACCTTGGCAAGTTCAGCTTCGACAGCGCTTCTCAGAGAGACGAGCTCTTCCTTATAACTTCCGAACTCCTCGTCTTCCATTCCTCTGACCTTAGACGTCTGGGCGTCTTTATCAGAGAGTGCTACGCCGGCGGTCTTAAGTTCTGCCATGCGAAGCTCTGCTGCCTTGTCTTTCCTCATTTCTTCCATTGTATTCTCAGATGCGGCAAGCTTTTCAGCTGTTTCAGTGGCTTCCTTCTTAGCTGCCTCTAGCTCTGAAGTTAGCTCTTCGATCTTACTCTCTAGATCTGTAACCTGCTTTGCTACTTCCTCTCCGTCAGCGTTCTTGTTTTCAAGAGCCTCGGTTAGTTGAGTAATAGTATCAGCGGATGCCTGGAGAGCCTTTTCGGTTTCAGCTCTTTGCTCTGCCTCTTCTTTCTGAGAAAATATCGCGACCACTGCGGCCTCGACATCTTTCTTCAGTTCTTCATTCATAAAGTAATACCTCCTATGAAATTTTAAACGAGATATTTATTTTTTTGTTACCAACCTGAATGAATTTAAGTATTTTTTCTAACAAATTATCCCTTTTCCTAATACCTAAATCTATCAATTAACTACTTTTTACGGTAGCATTTGAGCTGCACCAGTATTGCCTCTACAAGCAATATTAGCAATGTCAGGGTTAGGATAGCCGACCATAACCATAACATCTACGGAACCAGCTGCGCTAGATTCGACAGTAATCATATTCAATGATGTGTCTTTAGCCACGATTGGTGCCGTTCCGGTAGTTCCACCTACTGTAACCATACAGTATTCAGAAGCCGGCATGCCATGAAATTTAGCTCCGCTGATAAGAGTCATCGTACCAGCACCACTAAAAGTCAAAGTTTGTGCCCATATAAAAGGGTACGCATGGTTATTACCCATGTTTCTATATACCAAAGGCATATAATCGTCACCATTAATACGGGTTAGTTTGGGCATACTCTTCAACGGCGGTCTTCCACCAGAAGCGGTTGTATGTCCCATTTGTCCAATGTTTAAACTAGGCATAATTGCCCTCCTCTACGATCTAGTTTTAACTGCCTCGTGTCAAGCAGCTTTTAATCCAATTTTTTTTCCAGCTTTGTTCAATGTCTCTTTCAGTTTCTCGGTCAGTTCAGATCTTCTATCGCTCTCTTCTCTCTTGAGTATTAGTTTTTTAGCGTAGGCTGCGGCCGTTTTACTTAATTGAACTTTCAAACAATCTGGATCAGTAGTGTCTCTTGAAAAAGATGTACACCCCTTATCATATAGGGCACACCAATCAGTATTGACAACTTCTGTATCGGGGCCTTGCGGCTCCTTAGCAAATACACGACGTTTATAACTGACACAAATGCCAACTGTGTCTGTGTATTGTAGTTCTGCTTCCTCGGAAAGGTCTGTAATTACAGAATTATCAGCGTCTACCTTATTAGAGGTTAGTTTATTGGCCTCCTCTAACAGGTCGTAATCTAAAACAATAACCTCATCAGTAGTTATAGGACGAGGTTTCTCACTGGCTGTCTCAAGAATTACTGAGGGTGGGTTGGCTGGATTTTTTACCACGCCACATCCCGAGAACACAATACCTCTTAAAACACGCTCCAGTGCACCTTCTGCTATTTCCTTACCCTTCTTCATAATCTTGGCCAGTTTACCAAAGAGTCTATCGTCGTGCGCTAGCCCCATTGATTCCGCCTCAGGTCGAGTTAATATCATGTCACCGACCTTAACATCGTAATTGGCGTAGTAGCATTCCATGCTCACTTTCCACTCACCGCTGGATACTTCTTTAGCTAGATTAGGGAATCTGTTTTTATATATTACACCAGCGATTACAACATGCATATCATTATTCTCATTATCGAGACTGGCGTCCTCTTTATTTGCTAGTTCCCGTATATCTAGCTTTTCATGATCACCATTAATATAGGCTCTGTCATAGATATGTCCAATTATATCTTCTTCTTTGTGTTCTATATCTAGTGCCTTACTAATGATGGTATCCTCAGCTTTTACAAGTTCAGAAGGTAGAAAATGCGCACCATTTAAGTTTGTTCCTGCTGAAACAAAAATAGCGGAAAAATACTGCAGATCTGGTTGCTTGTCTTCGTTCCTAGGAAGCTCGATGACAGCGGCAAACGCCTTCTGTAGATCTTCTGTCTCATCCTCTAATTTAATGTCCGCTTCTATATAAAATTTTTCCATTGCAAAGTCTCCTACTTCTTGTTTTTGGTACGTTTATCTTTATCCTTATAATACCTCTTACGTTTCGCCATTCTCGTCCTCCTTATTTAATCTAAGTTTGGCCAATTCGTGGGTAAAATCCGCAAAATCCTCATCAGACATTTCTTTAACTACATCTTGAATAGATGCTGTCTTCTGAGCAGGTGTTGTTTGCGGTTTTGTTTTAGTTTTTGTTTTAGTTGTGTTCTGCTTAGACGGGCTCTGTGTTGTTTTCTTAGTAGCAGGCTTGCCCTTAGGTCTTCCCTGTGAGGGTGTTCCCTTAGGCGCTTTCTGTGTAGTCTGTGTACCGCCCGGGCCCTGGCCCTGTGCTGTCTGTTGCCATGGTGAGCCTATGATACCAAAGATACCCTTATCAACCAATGGAAACTCTTCTTCCATATTAGAAAGCTCATTGGGATAATCAAAACCAACTTCTTCGAGGGCTGTGTGATAACTGATCATTCTTCTGTCTACCAATTGCGATATGATATTCATATACATAATAGTGTCTTTAAGTATACCGTCATCCCATCTTATTTTAGGAAATCTTTCAAATCCCATAGCCTCAGATATCTGCTGATACTCTCTATAGATCCATCTAGTGACCTGACGTCTGGCGTAATCTATTTCCTCTTGTATACCTTTTATAATAAGCTGAGCTTCCGCTACATTCAAATCACCGGAGCCATCTATTAGAGCTCTTGAGATGCCAAGACCAGCTGATATATCTTCGTTAACTTGTATATATTTCTCCTGACCTAGAATAGATCCAATCTCCGGGGAAACAATCTTTTCAACCTTTAATGTATGATTCCATATTACATCAAACGACTTACCAGAAGTGTTAAACAACTGTGATACAGCCTCTAACTCTTCTTGTGTTACAACCGGATACTCATCATTACCAATAGTAATTTTTAATATATAATTAGTAATACCGTCCAGTGTACTTAGATCTGCTTGTCTGAGACTCTTCTTATATTCTATAGAATCAAATATTTTTAATGATCTAGGTTTGGCATAGCGTTCATACGGCATTTTTCTGTATGTCACAAACCCTACCAATCTAGGATCTAATTGAAATTCTCCACCCTTTTCAGCTGCTGCCTTTAAGTCAGACGGTAATGCCTTAATAAGGTTCTTCTCATCCTCAGTCATCTCGCCCGAAGGTTTTTTCAATAACTCTGTCAATTCTGGCGGCGGTGTAAGTTTTACACTCACCTTATCGAATAGTAAGTTACCTTCTATATTAACCAACAACGGATTTAGTATAGTATAACTAACTGGTAGATGTCCTTTAGACCAAATGTTTTTCTTGGCAGCATCTTCTTGTTCTTGTTCTTGTTCTTGTCCAGTAGCCTTGCCTTTCTTGGCTGGTGTTTTTCCATTTTTGATTTTCTGTCCGGGGATTGGTGATAGATGGGATACACGAGGTTCGTACTTAGCCAGAACCTTATATGTAGTCACGTGGCCGTACTTGAAAAAATCTAAGAACAGCCAATCTATCAACTCATAAAATTTTACATCGAATGCCCACACGTCAAAAAAGTTCTTTATATTCTCATCGTCAATATCATGCTCAAAACCTTTTGATGCCAGGCCTGCCAACAGATTAATTGTTGAACCCAGCTCCGGTACAGTATAGTAATATCTAATAGCATTCTCAAACGACTCTCGTGCCGTCTGCTGCATTGGATCTTTTACATTTTGTTGGAGATCCAAGAATGTCCTATCCATGGTATCTCTAGTTATTACAGCAGCCTTTTCCTTAAACGCTTTTGGTATAATACCGCCTACCTCCAGATATGCTAATGTCTTAGGCTTGGGGTCTAGGAAAAACGTAGACTGCCCAGTCTTTTCATCAACAGATATAGACCTAATACCCACATCGGGGTATCTTTCCTTGAGGTCAGCAGTGACCTTATTCATTTTTTCTTGATCCATTTAAGTCCTCTCCTTAGGGGTTAACGTCTATGATACTATCTTTCCTTCCAATATATACGTCAGCAGGGTGATTCTCGCCGGTATGATTATACATATCAACATCTCCATAAGTGGAGCCACTATGTGTCAGTGTACCACTTCGATGTCTGTCTTTATCATCTGCCCACGATGGTGCAGCCGGACTATCAGTACCAGCACCAGACACTGTTGCCCACCAATTTCCAGCCTGGAAATCTTTTTCCATTGTTGCCATACACTACCTCCTATCTATCTGTGTTAAGTGTTTTAATGTCGTCGAAATCTCTTGGCGGCCGAATTCTCTCAGAAACATAAACCACTCCATCTTTAGACACACCATCACTTTCCCTACAATCTCTATCACTTTCCCTATGATCTCTACCACCTTCCTTAGCAAAGAGTCTTCTTTTGACTTCAATACCATTCCCATTTTCTTTAAGTCTGGTTTGTGCCACTATACGACCAAGCGCTAAAGTAACAAAACCGCCACCTAGAAAGCCAAGACCTATACCAGCTGAAATCCAAGGTTCTGGTGGATTAGATCCTGGTACTAACTTGAACATCCCAATTATAGTAGGAACATAAAGAAGCAACAACCATTGAAACTTCATTGATGCTACATTACGAAGTAACTTCTGTATCCACAGATCCCAAAAACTGGAATCCAAAATACTAACATCTTTTGGTGACTTTAGTCCACTACAAATAGTGCAAATATCACCACAATTACAATTCTTGATTTCTTCAGACATAACTTCTCCTATAGCGTGGTTCTCTATTAAATAAGAAGGTTAGTTTATTACTTAACCCTTCGCTTACCTTTCAAGACCGCCCGACCTAAACCGCGATCGTTTCCTATAGATGGTCCAGGCCCAAGTGCTTTTTGTTTATTAAGAACACTCCATGGAGAATTTGGTTTACGCTCCCTTATATAGCCAGCCTTCTGAAATAAAATAGGTTCCGGCTCACCTTCAAGCTCCTTTGCCACCATTCTGCATCCATGTGCTGCTAATATAACAGCTGAATACAGGTCCTTGTTCTGTCCTTTCTTAGGTGTATCAAAATGTAATGCGCCTGACGCTGTCTGTGTAACAACAATATTTAACATCTGTTTCTTAAGTGTTAATACATTACTGTACGCATCAGCTAAGATATCTGCTGTAGTGACAGGCGGTTCTGGAAACATCAACTTTTTATCTTCTAACATAGATAGTGTTGTAAAGTTAGCGTCCGCTATCCACGTAGGATTAAAATTAACCATCTCCAGTATGTGTCTACCTTTCATGTGACGCTTGTCATCGTCTGTACGGTCAATGAGAGGCTCGTAGTCGTTATATCCATCCTCTAACAGGTCCATAATAGCCTTACCACCACCGCCTTTGTCTATGAACACTCGGACGACGTGGTACGACTCACAGATAGCCTGTACCATCATTGTTAGATCTTGTGTGGTTCTACGCTTCAACTCCAGTACGTTTACTATCTTATTAGGGTTACCATACTTTATTATTACTACACCGCAACTGGCTTCTCCTCCCTGACTGGGGTCAACACCGACTACATAATCATGACCGGGATCTCCACGGACTTCTAGTGTATAACCACTTCCTTCTGTACACGCCTCTAACACAGAAGCTTTAAAGAACCCTTCTGAATCAGATATCATAGCAGCTTCGTATTCCATTCTGAATTCCGCGTCAGACATGATACGCTTAGCTTCTGAAATATTATTCTTATCCAAAAAACCATCCGGTAGATCCCAATAAGGTATTTGCCATACCTTGTACTGAGACGCATCACCGTCCCTTTTCATCATGGCCCAATGGTCGCGCATACGACGCCACATATGATTAAACTTATAGAAACCAGATGACGTCATTATCATCTTGTTGACAGTCTCTTCCTCAAAATCACTATCAGAGGCTAAGCCCAATTCAATCAAACGTTTCTGACGTTCTAACCTACGAACGTTTTCCATAGGCTCTAGTGTTGTAGCGCCCATAGGACGAACAACCATGTCTAGTGTAGAATCTGGTACTTGAGCTAACTCGTCCACTACTATTAAATAGAAACGAGACCCACGAATTTTACTATTATGACTAAAGAATCCATTAGCACAGTATTCATTACCATCTGGTACATGGATATCATATGTTAAATCTTCACCCTGACCTATAGAAACAATTTCATCATAATATATATCTGGGTTTGCTAATTTTTTTATTTTATCTACAGCAGAGTAGTTTAAATGATCATATGTTTTAATAAAACAATCAGCCATATATTGTGTAACTGAATTTTTAGATTCTATCATGGACGACCTAACATAACGTGATTCTTTACACCCAAACCCTCTTTCTACTTTATTTTCAAAACTAACACGGATCATATCATCTCTGATTCCAGGAATATCATCATTCTTAATCCACCTTGTTTTATTCTTAACTGCGGCCGCCAAAATATCTTGTTTACGTTTTAATTTAAATCCTATTTCCTCATAGAATATCTTAACATCAGAACCAGTAATTAATAATTCATAGGAAGTATTCCAATTAACATCCCTATCTCTTTCGGTCTTATATGCCACTATACCATAATGTAATAATATATAATGTAATTGATTTATTAATTCTTCCGACGTGTTTGTAAATCCTATAGTTATACCTATTCCACCTTTTATTGTAGATACTTGTATATGACCATCTGAATCATATAAGCCGCTGATAGTTTCCGACATAATATTACGAGGTGCTGATAAGATTTTATCTGGTAATTTTTTATCAATAGTATAACACACATCCATACCCCAAAAATCTAACCATCTCTTCACATTATCTTTGGAATCATGATTGTAATGTACTCTATCAGAACACATATAAAATTCATAACCAAGTCCTCTTTCTATATGACTTATCAATTCAGGGTCTTCAGTGGTGTATCTTAATCTATATTTATTTGTCCACGAACCATCTCCTACCATCAAACCTAAAGCATATGCCTGTTCCTCCGTAACGGCCGCATTACCATTATGCCATCTATAACTACGGTCAATTAGAATTCTGTCGCCTACTATCATTTCGTCAAATCTGCACCAAATAATTTCCCCATTCCTAACAATTTTAAACATGTGATTTGGAGTGCCTTCGTTTTTAAAACCCTTAGCTGTTTTTATTTTTATAGTTTCTTTTACACCATTACACAACGAACAATCAGATTCTCTGAATTCACCATTTGACCACACTATTTCTTTTCTATCTATATAATGATTATTATTTATACTATCATCATGCGCACGAGAAATCTTAGAGAATTTATCATAAAATAGTAAATAATTTCGGTTAGTTAGGCAGCCGTCCCCTAGTGGCAGGGCTTCAAGATAAGATGGGTTATATCCGCCGATAGATTTAAATTTTAGATAGCTTCTGTCAGAAGCATTGGTAGGTTTCTTTTCGCAGGCTTCTCTGAGAATAGGGGATTTTGAATAGAGTTTTTCTATCTCTCCAAATATCATTTTGGACTGACGAAAAACAGGCCCTATAAGACCAACACGATAGCCTGGGTACAACATACAACTCAGTGCAGATAATGCACCTAACAGAAATGTTTTTCCGAAACCACGGCCGGCGACTGTAATAACATAGTTCTTAAACCACATGTCCTCAAATACAAGTCGTTGTATATCTGCTAAGTCAACACGCAGAAGATCGTACGCAGCTATACAGGGATTTTCCCTGTAGAACTGTAACAACTGCATACCTTGGTCCATTAAGTCGTCGTAATTTCTTGACACTAATCATCGTCCCCCTCATTGATTTCTGTTTCTACATCATATCTGTTACCTGAGTAATCTTTTCGGGACGCTATTACGAGCTCTTCCTCTGCTATGTTCTTGCGGATTTGTTCCTGAAGTTTTAACTTCTTTTCCTCGTCAAAAGCTACAGCCAAATCCACAATAGAAAATCCCTTCAGCTCATTAGGATTAATTCTATCCTTACGCCTTGTGGCCAGATTTTCTTTCAGTACTTTATTCTCTTTACGAATCTTTTCTAACGTGGCAGAAATATCTACCTGACGATCGACATTATCTCTACTTGTTTTAAGAAGCCTAAATTCCAACACTCTGTTCTTAGCTAAGTCCATTATATCGTCCATATCACCGGACGACAAATCTTCCTTGTCAAAGTCTGACAGATATACATCTACAAAATCATGATATATTGCGGCCTCAGGTTCTGTAAAAATCTCATCAATAGGTATTAAATCTTTTATTAACTTGGTTGGTTTGGGTGGGCCTTTTGTTCTTCCACTGCCTTCTCCTCCCATAGATGTACCTCCTAGTAACCCATTTCATCAAAATACTCGTCCGGGTCTACACCCATTATCTCACAACGTTCCATGAATAAAACTATCATCTCAGGTGTAATTTCATGGCTGAAATATTCTATATTTGCTCCTACTGTAATCTCAATACGGTTTGCGTTTCTCAAGTTCTTAAGAGTCATGACATCTTCTATCATGTCTATGTTGTCCTCGTTCTCCATCATCCAGTCACATACCTCGCCGCCCATCTCAAAATTACAATACATGTTTGTCAGTTCTTCTGACAATGGGTTCTTGCGTTTAAAATAAACAATTAGCGAACTGGATATTTTATCTTTTGTCTCTTGCTTATGTCTTTGTCCTTTCTTAGATTCACTTATTGCACGTTTACTCGATTCACTGAGCCTAAATCCTATGGGTCTGCCCCTGCGGCCATTATTATCCATTCTCCACCTCCGTTACCGTGGAAAATTCCTTACACTCTGGACAAATTATTCCAGCTGTTGCTGTAGTACCAGATGTTAAATAATCACAATTATCACATCTAATATATGTACATCTTCCTACTGGTTTATTCGGTTTCCTAAAATTAAATTCTAAATTTTTACCATCCTGTTCTTTGCTCTCCCTATGAATCCTGGCGTTATGTTTATTAACACCACCCTTTGGCTCATATCTTCTCGGAGAACCAGGGGCCAACTCTTGGTTCAAAGGTGTATTTTTTATAAGCTTTTTTGTATCTCTAATATATTGCTCATTCATTTAATTCCTCTCCTTAAGTCACATCACGTCTATGATCCACATGAATCTCACGCTTACTGGCAATATAATCAGACAGATAAACTGATAATTCTTCACGTGAATATTCATCCAAATCCTTCAGCCATTCCTTTGAACTCCACGGGCCGTAATGATATCCACAACAATTGTATATGATTTGGTAAGATTTATCCGTCAACATTTGAGTTGCGTCCTGAACCTCTTTAACCAAATTCGCTGCCAATGATGGATGATTTTTAGCAGTATGACCAGTCTTATTCATTCCTTGTTTTCTTAGATCATGTATTAGACAGGATGCAAGAATTTCATCACGACTACTTTCACAAGCCAGACCTCTACATAGCTGATAGGCTACTGTGAAAACTTTCTTGGTATGAAGAATAGTACCATCAGCACCAAGCTCATCGATTGGATGAAACTTTCCTGTTGAAGACGCCGGGCAATCTGTAAAGAAATAATCCGGGGCAGCACAAATACACAATCTTGTAAATTCTCTTATTGTTTCATTAAAAATTAATTCAAGTTGATCAGCAAAAACTGCACTCTTAACCTTTTCGTCTACCATTTTAATTCTGCTCCTCTAATCCTTAATACGGTCTATAGCCTCTAGCCGTTGTGTCCGTTCCTGTCCTTACCGTTTCCGTTCTGGTGGAATTATGCCTTGGATTATACCCAGGACCTTTCCACCCATCTCCTCTTGTAGCGTCTGCGTTGTATCTTTCCAAAGGTGTTCTAGGGTTAATAGTTAGATTTTTATAACTGTAATTCTTATCTAACGTCCAGGGGTACCTTGGGCGCATTCTTGTAAGTCTTGGTGTTGCATATTCAGAAATATCTATTGGCATTATAGCCTCCTTTTATTTCTTAGCTTTCTTTTCCTTCTTTTTGTCGTCTTTCTTGTCAGTCTTTTTCTTGTCTTTAGGATCTTCTTCGTCTTCCATGTCCTCATCTTTCTTCCAGAAAGGTGGTTTCTTGGTCTTGGCTGCAAACTCTGCATACTCATCACCTAGCTTATTAGTTGCGAGGCTCATCTCATTGGCTGTCATAAAACCCGCCAGATTAATAGCAAAATCAGGCATAATTTTGCCTTCCCACTCATAACTGACTGACATGTATTCATTGTCGTTGAATTTGGCAACCACGCGAGCAGAGTTATAACCATCTTTACTCTTAGAAATATTGGAAAACATTATCTGATCGGCAGTAATCTTAATTGTCATATCTTTAGCCATTGATTCTAATCTCCTTTAGTTTATTGACATCCTTCTCACTATCTCTTAAAAATTTTGCTACCGAGCCAGCATTAATTTCCAGCTCTTCCTTCCCCCAATTATTTAACACTGTGAAATCGAATCGGTTGTAATTGTCCAACTCAATCTCTGACGGATGTTGCATATTATGTACATCATCCTTACTTTCACGCTCAATTCTAATGACATAACCACCATTGTCGATAACATAATTAGCTTCATTAATATATCTAACATCAGTAATAATGACATTGGTATATTCCTTTTCTTCCGCTACTTTAAACAGATTCTTAACCCAGAATTCATTATCTATAGTACGATAAAATGCACCATAATTTTGCATGATTTCACGTGCTGTCCAATAGATAGGCATGTCAGTATCCACACCGCCGGTTGTGGTAGTATGGCATCTTTTATACCTCTTATCTGGTCTTTCCTTTTCATCGCCCCACAGTTGTTCCCATGACAAATAAAAAGCTGCCTGACATCTCAGCTTTAATTCATTAGCAAAGGCCATCATAACGTATGGAGGATATGCCCCCTTGTTAAGTTCTGTTGCTAACATCTCTGCGAATGTGTCCTTACCTGACCTTGCCTTTCCCGAAATACCTACTATCATAATCCCTCTCCTTAATATGGACTCATTAATGCAAAACTCTTGCCTGATTTCCTTACACCTTGTTTAGCCAAATTAATACGTTGATCAACTTCATCTTGTATAGCCTTATCGTGTGGCACAACTTTATTACGACGATACAAAGGGCTTTTACCAGTTTCTCCGTTCGCCTCTAATACTATATCATACACCTTAGTATTAATTATTACTGCTATATCCTCTCCTGCCAACCAATTAATTAGATGTCGTCTTAATTCTAAAATCATAATTCTTTCCTATATCTTAAATTTTTTGATACTCTTACTAACCTGACTTTGAAACTTTTTAATTTCATTTCTCAATTTCTTAGTTTCCATGTCTATGTGAACCTGAAAATCTTCTATCTTTTCTTCTCTATCAATCTCCATAAACTTAACAACATATTCTTTGCAAGTGTCATCTTTGCATTTCCTATGGTGTTCGTCACAAACACATGTTAAATCCATGTTATCAAACTTAGCCCACAATTTTTTTATCAACTTCAGTCCCCCACTCAATGGTTTTAAGGCCATTTGACATCATAGTATATTCTTCCAACTGAGCATCTCTCTGTTCAATCAAACTAAATATATCTAGTATACAGCGGTGATCGTTTATAAGAGAATCGAGTAAATCAATCTTACGTTTCATAGTCTTAGTAATAAGAATAGCATTAGCCAAACTTACTTTAGAACCGCCAATAGACACCTCTACACTATTATTAATACTATTAATTAATATAAGATGACTTCTGTGTTTGTCAAGTAAGTTAAGCAACTTAATAGTAGCTTCGTCGGCTAATTTTGGATCATGGTTTGCTGTTCTATGA
>Ga0307377_10005916_pt1 | contig 12960 bp, 17 predicted proteins | sample TR3MG_FD_202535 | JGI IMG/M metagenome (GOLD analysis project Ga0307377, IMG submission 202535) | Soil microbial communities from Risofladan, Vaasa, Finland - TR-3 | ecosystem: Environmental > Terrestrial > Soil > Coastal area > Acid sulfate soil | place: Finland: Risofladan, Vaasa | collected... | reverse complement strand
AGTATTCGTTTAAGGTTGTCCTCGTTGAAATCCATAAACCTGTACCGGTGTATAAATCACTATCAGCGTCTGTTAAGAGGTATAAATCCCCGGTTGTTAAGGCTTGAAAATCTAAATTATACCCTGCACCTCTTGATTTTATACTTGAGATATACAAAACCCCATCCGTATTTATAACCCCATCGCTTCTCCAATAATTTTCAGCGTCCCCATATAAAAACCAATTCGTACTTTTACTTGCCAAATTCAAACCACTAAAATCAATTACTTTTCCTTCCCTGTTAAAACCTATTCCTGCGATAGTCGAAGAACTTCCGGTTACCTGTAAAAATCCTGATTGAACTTTTGCAGTAATGACAAAAGTAGTGGCTATAAGCGTATCACACGAAATATGAGTCGCATCAGTAATGTTTTTCAAATTCATATTGATATTCTGCTGAACCTTATACGGATTGAAACTCGGATGGTCTCTTTTGGTCTGACTGAAAGACAGGCTTGCAAATAAAAATAATACACTTATAAATATGAATTGTTTTTTCATTAAATCCCTCCAATTATTCATCAACTTCATTTATGATAATAGACTGGTCTCCTGATTCTGATTGAAAATATATAGTGCCTTTGAAATCTCCAATATATACAAAGTCTCCCGAATGCAATTTATTTCCTACCGTGTTGACATTTTCATCAATTCCTAATCTATATCTGACATTATCCGTATTGTCTTCTTCAGCATCAATATAAATCCCTACAACTGTAGATTGCAAAACATGAGAAACAGAAGCAGCTGCACCGACAGCCAAAATTGTTCCTGTGGAATTTTCGCCTTTATAATTTTTATTCCAAACAGTTCCACTTGTAACCCATACGTTCATTAAACTATTAAATAAGCTAATAGGAAGGGAGATAGTAATTGGAACATTACTGCTTATTATCACGCCGACTTCATCCATCGTTAGGGTTCTGTCCTGCTCATCCACTATTCTTATTGACACATCTGTTGACTTTATTAAATCATAGAAAAGACTTTCCCAACTTTTCCCTTCGCTGATAGAGAAAAACACAAACAGCAACATCACTAATAACAATATTCTTTTCACCTTAAATCCTCCTTGTTCCCTGAGGGGCAGTCTTGAGAAATAAACTACCCCTGAATTTTTCTATAAACTTTTATCTTGCAGTAAATTCTGAATCGCACTTATAGAATAATATGTAATCATCTGCTCCGTCAGGAATATCAGAGTGAGTCCATGTGTCATAGGTAGCATTTATAGTGAACGATGAAGTTTCGTCTGTAGCGTCAACAGTTCCCTTGTAGAAGTGAGTTGTCAACATAACATCTCCCATCAATCCCATCAAGTCGCCTGTTCCTAATTGGCATGTGAGAGTGGCGCTTGTTTCTGACGGCGCAAGTGTCAGAGTCCATACTGTCTGCGTAATAATAGAAAAAGCTTTCACTCCATAATTAGCCGTAGAGACCCTTTCCCAAACGACAAGCGTTTCACTTATTTCGTTTCCTCTTGCATCCAATCCGGTGACAACGCATGTGCCTGTAGATGCATCTGCGGCTGCATCAAAAGTAGCAATCAGATTTCTCGGAGCTGTTCCAATTTGCGTATGAACTGTTTGCGCCCATGTAGAAGTAACATTAAGAAGAGTGTGCGTAGATACAGCAATTCCTGCGATTCCTGTTATCGTAGTAGAGCCTTTTGCAACCAAATCTATATATTCATCTGTCCTTGCTATGAGTTTCACAACAGGAGAGGACATATTGACTCCCGGATAAGTCCTGCTTGTGTGAAAATACACTTCGTTTCCCATATAGAGTCTCGGAGGCACGCCAGGTAAATTTTCCAACCATTTCTTTTTAGAACTTTTTGCAAAACTAAATTCAGGTGAAAGCATTAAAATTAAAAGAGTTACAATCAATACTAAAGACATAAAACTGATTATTTTTTTCATCGCCGCTTTTCCTCCTTTGAGAAAAGAGTCGGGTTGTTCCAAGCTTACTCCCGCAAACGCTACCTTGATGCCCCAAAATGGCAAAGGATTTTTATATTTATGATACAACTTCTGAAAGTAATGCTCCTGCATCCATTCCGGTTACTTTGATGTCGTATGAACGGCTAACTTCGTATGTCACTCCGCCTTTGCCCAACTGAGGAGAAGGCCAACTCGATGTCATAGCGGTCAATCCACCGAATAGCGTGTGAAGAAAAGTATATCCCCATGACGGTTCATCAATCGCTGCTGCCGGTGGGACGTATATCAAGGCGCAGAATTTACCCCAAAGCCTGGTTCTTGTCGCTGTCTGTCCGGGTTTCGTCGAAACATATACTTTCTTACCAACTATATATTCGTCAACTCCCATCGCCTCTTTTATCAAGTCTGCCGTGATAATCCCTTTCATCACGTGCTGATAAATATTAAGCAATACCGGATGTCTCTTTAGCTGGTCGTGAACTTCTGTCCCAACTATCATCTTGTTAGGTCTTGTCCCAATCGCTAACTCAACCTTTGACATCCATTCGTCAACCTTAACTGTCGGGTCAGCTTCTGCGTTATCTGCATCCCATTTTTCGCTTGCATCGAGAGTCTCTTTATAGTTAGCGTTATAATTGGCTGCACCGAAAACTGCTGCCGCAACATCAGCTTCGATATCGAGGTCAACTATCTTTGTAAGATTGGTAGTCATTCTAACCTGTGGTCTTATAATCGGGTCGGCTCTATTTCTTTTCTTGTCTGTTAAAACGTCATGATAGGTATGTTCTTCACATTTATATGTATCAGTTGAAGTCGAATAGGTATTGACTTTGTCAGATTCTGTATCGTCAGTTCTTTTCTTTCCGTGATACCTCATTTCTTCCTGACCGAAGAAGGTATAATAAGTATCAGCGTCTTTAGCTACAGGAACTGCCTTCAATATCCTGTTCCAAATAAATACATCACTCTTAAATCCTGCCGCTACATTGCTCAACGGCTGGCTTACATGTTCTGTTCCTCTGCTTGGCATTGTACTGCTCCTTTCGTATAGATTTTTTGTGCTACAAAATTAAAATTAAAATTCATACGAGAGGGATAAACCTCTATTGTTATGATATATTCAAAGTACCTTTGACTAATTCAACCTCGATTATATCATCGTGTGCTCCGCCTATCAGCGCTCTTGCGCATATATTATCAAGGTCTGTGTCTGCCTGGTCTGCTTCGCCAACGGCATCAGATTTAATCCAATCATTGATAGTGATTGCTGTTCCACATCTCAATGGGGCTGTTCCAAGCACGATAACTTCTGCCTGTTCGTTTATGTTCGGGTTATTAACCATTATCCCAATTGCTTTCGTATTAGCTGTACTTCTTGTTACTACACCATCCGCTGTTAAATAAACAAATACGTTGGTGTTTACTGCCCTATAATCTGCCACTGCTTTGTAACTTTTAGTCAATACTGGATTGTAACCTATTCCACTAACTGTTGCCATTATATTTCTCCTTTCCTAAGATTTTAAAATATCCATTATCAGACTGACTCAAAGAGCCATTTTACTTTTCGTCTAATTCAGGATAATCTTTTAAAACTTGATTCAATACTTCCGTGTATTCAGGTGTTTTGACGTCTTTTCCTATGTTTTCCTTCTGAAACTTTGCTATCCTACCTGTCACTATATGATGTACTTTCTGGTCTGACTCAAGCTCCGTTGTGTCTTCGTTCCTCTTGAAGTTCTTTAGCTCTTCGCCCATATCTTTTCCTTCTTCTGCTTCTTTCTCTTTTCTCAGCTTCTCTGAAAACTCAACTACATTTGGAGAACCCTCAATCTCAATCTGCCTAAGTTCGCGGGCTGAAACTTTTATATCTTTTCCTTCTTTGGAGAAATCAATTGTCTTCTCATCGCTCAGGCTTTCAAGAATACTGATTGAGCTTTCTTCGTTTGCGGGAAGTATCTTTCCTTCTTTGATTTTCTCTTTAACGAATGTCTTGATTTCCTCAGACCTTTTCGCAGTCTCGGATTTGCTCAGTTTTTCATCAGCTTCGGCTTTCTCTTTTGTTGCTTTTGTTTCTTTTGCCTTAGCATCCTCGTTGTCTTTCTTCAACTGAGCGTTTTCCTCTTCAAGCTTTTTGTTCTTTGCTTCTAATTCTTTTGCATCCATGTCCTCTTCCTCCTCCGGTTCTGGATTATTTTGACTATTTGTTTCAACAGTGAGAGACATGCTCGATTCGCTCTCATCTGCATTTAAGCGGTAAAATTGCTCGAACTCATCCAAATTCTCAACCGCAGGCAATTCGACCCCGAGCAAAGCTACGCCTTTCAGAAACTTACGTAATCGCTCATTGCCAACTAATCTGTTAAAACCGACTTCGGCACTTACTTCACGATACTGCTTATTTTCAATCATCTCTTTTATTAGTCTTGGAATATCGGTAATCTTCGCAAACAACTTTTCGCCTTTTACTTTCAATTTCTTTATCCAGCCGAAAGAAGGCTGTCCGCCATGCCTTGTATTTTCAGGATTAGTATTCTTAAATAAATTTATCTTCAAAGGAACACCATTCTTGTATTCAGGGTCTTCTGTAATTAACGTATCAAGATTATCAGCTATTTCCTGCAAGTCTTCTTTTGTGAAAGTTACTTTTCCCTGCATACTGTTCCAAGTTCCCACTGAAAGAATATCTTTGTCGGTTGAAAATGTTCTCTTTTCAAGCCCGGCTCCTTCGGTAGCGGGTTCAAAAAGAATATATGTAATGTCATGTTCTTTAAGCCACGCTTTCGCCTGTGCTACTGTGAACTTGTCTTTCGGGAATCTATAAGCCTGCGGCTTTCCGCTTCCTGACGGGTCAGTTTTCAGCGGTCCACCGTAAATCATCACTCCATTCGGCAGTGTTTGTAATACTACAATTCTCGCAAACGCATCAGGACTCTTTATTCTCGCTGCATGAAAATTCGGGTAAGGAATGGTACACCTCCTCAGTTACTATTCCTGATATAAGTGGGAATGTAACTTTTTAGATTTTGGTATCTTTTATAAAAATTTCTTTCATATTTACTATATTTTCTGTTGCGATTTGCTTTCTCGTTTGGATTACATTTTATTCTTGATTCTAAAAATGGCATAACTAATTTAGCCTTCTCTTTTTTTTCAATCAAATAAGGAAAGCATTGTTTTAAAAACCATAAAACTTCTTTCTGTTTTGAAATACGCCATATAAAACATTCTTTATATTTAGATATTATTGGTTTTCCTTTCGATAAAACTTTCCCTAATCCTGTAATATTTTGTATGTTTTTTAATAATTTTTTGTTTGTATTTCCAATAACAATATGAACAGTATAATATTCTCTTGGGTATTCATCTTTGCGTTCACTATAATTAAAAGCAATACATCCTTCTCCTTCAAAAATTCCTACCAAATATCCCAAATCAAAATCATTAAGATTATCTGGATAAGGCATTATTCCTCCTCAATTCAATTTTTGTGCTATGCCGATATTACTCGGCTTCCAGATATATTTTTTCATTATCTCATTGCCAACGAACTTAGCAAGACCGTCCAAAACATCTTTCTTCATTCTGCTCATTATATCATACTTACTCGCAAGTTCGGCCATGACCATTTTACAGGTAACGCTTAAAACCGGAACTCTGTTTTTCTTAATCTGATATTCAATCGCATAATCCGCTATCTCTTCAATCTGTTTGGAGTTAATCTCAAATTGTCTGGCTGCGTTGAATCTTGAAATTTTAGACATTAGTCCTCTTTTTTGAAAAACCTGAATATGTTTATCGCTCTTATAATTTTTTCAATCAAATCAATTATAGTTCCTATGATATCCAAAACTTTCTTGAGAATCTTGTATACTTTTTTCATTAATCTGGTCTCGGTGTTGCTTCTGGTTTTAAAACTACTATATATTCACATCCACAATGCCGACATTGAATATAATCTCCAGCTTCTAGTTCTCTTTCTAAACGAAGTTTTTCAATTCCGAACTTAAAATTACATTCAGGGCATTCAGCCAAAATATCATTATCATTTCCTTTGTATTGCCTTCCGTGTTTAACTATTTTATAAATTAAATTTTTATTCATTCTTTACCCACCAAATCCAGGAGCCGGCATTATCGAAGGATATGAACTCACTTCAAATGTTTCATCCGCCAATATTGGAATCAACAATGACCTACAACTATAATGATTGCTCGGAGTTATCTTCGCCCATATCGGGTCATCGGTCTTATATATCTTTCCGTCAAGATGCCTGCAAACTTCCGAAGTCCTTGAATCCATTATCGCTGAATACATATAAGCGACAATCATGTCCGTCACCGCTTCGTCCTGAAATGAAGTCAAGCGTCCTTGATTGTAAGCATCATTTGTATTTGTTCTGACAACTGTCTCCAACCTGCCTGGAATCTCTTCTATTCTCTCTACTCTGCCGGAAGGCATCTTCTGCTCGACTTTGTATTTCTCGAAGAACTCTTCGAGCTTGAATATCGTCTCTGCGTTTGTCGCCCCTGTCTCTATTGAACTGTATAATATGCCCTTCACATTTGTCAATATATGGTCTCTCTCTGCTCCGGTCAAATAGAATTTCTTAGACTCGAAGAACGCAAGCACTTCCTTCGGTGGTAAGTTGCCGACAAGTTCTATCTTTGCGAGATTAGCATTTTTCCTCTTTGCGTTGATATCCCTGACTCCATGCTTCTTACCGGTGAAATACGATTCATTCAGCATCTGCCCGAAAATGAATCTTAAGTCTCCGAGATATTTCAGTGAGATTTTATCTATCTCTTTCGGCTTCTTCTCTTCAACTATCTTTCTGCTGATTACAGAATTTATCAAGTCCTCTTTTATGCGGTCAATATTTTCGCCTATTTTCATTTCGTATTTGAGTTCGAGGTTAGATAAATCCTCAATAGTCTTTACAAAGTCAATTTGCTTTTCGTATGAGTTCGGGTTTCTTGACATTGCAATCTTTGCGAATTTCATCTCGTCTTCGATTATCTCTTCGTCTTCGTTATTGTCAACTGAACTGCTTCCGCCGAATGGAGAAGCCTTGACAGGTCTCGGAACTACTGGAGAAATCTTATCTCTCTTTGGATAATCAATGCTCTCCCTGAAAAAGTCTTCGTCTTCTTCTGTCTCTGTGACTACGCCCTTATCAACCGCATTGATGAACAGCTCTGCGATTTTATCCTTGTCTTTCTGAGTAAGAGGATTGAATATAAACTTGGGATATTTTTGAACATTGGAATAATTCTTGTCAACTAAATCTTTAACAATCTGTTCATCAACAACTTCCTCTTGTATCTCAGCTCTCAAATTATCCATTAACATCATAAAGAGACTGAATTGATTCTCTCCTAAATTATAAGAGCCTCCGGGACTATCGGTAAATCCTAATTTGTCAGGAAGTAGTATTGCTCTTGCAATTGATTTATTATAATGTTCTATTACTGAAATGTGAATCGGTCGGCTTGTTGATTGGGATTCAAGATTTGTTATTTCTACATCTACTGGAATATCAACGGCAGTCTTTGCTGAAATATTCTTCAATACTTTCTGAAAATCCTCTCTTGCTTCTTTTGCCATTCCTCTTGGATATTTGCCGATAAGTATTCCCATTCCAAACCGTTCGATGAAAATATTCATGTAGCGTATGATTATGTCCTTGCTCCACCATGCTCTATAAGCGGCACGTAAATCGGCATTGCCCCATACATCTCCGAACTCTGAATCGTAGGAATATATCACGAGCCTGTTCAAGTCCTGCCCTTCGATTAAGACATTTTGACTCATCGCTTCCTGAATCACTTTTATTAAATCACCGAAGTCGTCAGTCTCGAATTCAAACCCGTCAGGAGGTCGGGTCTTTATTTTCTTGAACGCTATCTTGCCAGCAAACTCTCCGTTCTTCAAAACATAGGGAATCTTTTCGCTTACAGAAAAGCCATAACCGAATGCAGTAAAGATTCTCTTCAATACCGTTCTGAAACTTCCAGTCAATCCATCTGTCAATGCGTGTTCTATGAATCTTGCAATGGTTTTGTCTTTGAGCTTGTCGCTTGCAGGCTCTATTCTCCAGCCCTTTGAGTATACCGCTATACGCTTAATAGCCATGCAGGCCTTGACCTGGTCATCTTTCATCATTGTGCGATAAGTTTTTATTCCCTTTCTCTGAACTAAGTCATCAGGATTATAAGTATTGAATTGAGATTCGTTATAGAGGGATGTTCGCCAGAAAGTCATATCGTCATTTCTCTTGCCTGTGACGAATGTCTTTACGCCTTCGACTATTCCTGGAAGTGTAATCATCTTGTAAAATATGCCCCTTCAAATTCTCCGATGGATTCTGAATCTTCTGCGTCTTGAACATTCTTTGCCGTCTCTTTTATATCATCCTCTATATTCTCGTCTCTGCTCATATACAATAATGCCATAGTCGTGGAATCTACATCATCAGAATATTTTGCGTTAGGAAAGTTAGCGAGATTGTCGATGTAGGCTTGAACGTCGAAGCTTGCAAATTCTTTTGTGGGCAGAAACACATTTCCTGATTCACATTGAGGCTCAATTGCTGCTGCTCTTTCTTCTTTACTACCTTGAGGATTGAAAGCCAATATCCCGGTGATACTATTCTTTGCTGTCTCGATAATCGCTGAGCCATTAGCCTTGTCTTCGACTATCGACCTTTCAATTTTAGGATACAAGACTCTCATATTGAGAATCGCCTTCAACGAATCTGCAAATCCCATTTTACGCATGACAAGATGAATCAAATATTTATTAGCTTTGACTCTACCCCACACAGTGCCACACACCATGCTTGAGTCGGTAAGCTTCTTGAATGAAAAATCCCAACTGTCTATAATTTCTTCAAATCTCGTAGGTAGCACATTATATCTCTGCCAATAATGACGTTTTAAAATTCCTCCTTCTCTCGGTGAAGGCAACTGCTGATATTGAGAAGCGTATCCGTAAGAACCTAAACTTTTCTTTTGCTTTGCTAATGCTTTTCTATCTTCTCTTGCAGGATGAAGTATCTCGCCTTCTTTGCGGACAATCTTCTTACCGCTTATCGGAAATATGATGGTAGTTTTTTCGTGTGCCTCACAAGGAACTTTCAAATGTTCCCAATCGCCCTGTTCGAGACAATGACCAGTCAGGTCGTTAGTATGCAACCTCTGCATAATAATTATTATGATTCCTCTTTCTTTGTCGTCTAATCTCGTAGAAAACTTCTGGTCAAATTCAAGAATATCACTTTCACGTTTTACAGTGCTTTCTGCTCTTGTAGTATCGTGAGGGTCGTCTATCATCAAAAAGTTTCCGCCTTTACCTGTAGCGGTTCCTGCCATTGAAGTCGCAATCATCCTGCCTCGTTTATCGTTTTCGTATTCAGTCTTAACATTTTGGTCAGTAGCCATTCTAAAAATATTTCCCCACCTTGCATGATACCATTTACTTTCAAGAATGTTTCTTCTGTGCAGACTGTGCATCGTTGATAAACCGGAACTATAAGACGTAAACAAAAACCTTTCTTCTGGGTCATTAATCCAAACCCAAGTAGGAAATATTACAGTAGCAAGATTAGATTTTGCATATCTCGGAGGGATGTTTATGATTAGCTTTTTAATCTGTCTCAGATAGCACGCTGTAAGATATTCAGCAATCAATTCGTGATGCCAATTCTCAAGTAACGGAGTTTTTGGTTCTACTATCTCCCATGCTCTCTTGAAATAAAAATAAAAGTCTCTTGAACACTTTTCTCTTTCAAGCAAAACTAACTCTTTGTATTGCTCAATCTTTTCTTGTCTTGAAAGTTTTTTCATTTCTTGCTTTTTAATTTGCTAAGTGCAGTCTCGATTTTTTTATCTAACTCTGAATCAGAAATTTCCTTGAAGTCTTCAAACAAATCTTTTCCATCTCTGCCTGTATGTTCTAACTTTTCTATAATCCTGCCTTTGAGTTTATTGTAATCCGCAATAGCTGCCCTCTTCACTGCTAAGTCTGAATCCTGATTAATTAAAAAGTTATGCTGTTTATCAACATTAGCATTATTAAATCCAGCTATGTCAAGCATAGTATTAATATACTGCAAAACCTTAATGTTTCTTAATAACGTTGAGGCTCTAACATAACATGATTTATAAGTTTTCTTAGTTAGTTTAATATTATAAGCTTCGGCATAAGACTGAACTCCATTTCCGAAAAACTCTTTATCACTTGCATATAATTCACAGAATTTCTTTTGTGCTAACGTCAAATTAGTCTTCTTATCTTTCATTGTTTAGCTCTCTAACGGTTCAGTAACGGTTACGTAACGGTTAGCTAACGGTTCACTAACTTTCAGCTCATAGCTCCGTGCTATTCTTTTAATATCTCTTAGTATATTTATATATATATGTTTTAAAGGATTTAAGAGATAAGCATTATATAAGCTACTATATGATGTTTTGTTGTTATAATTAATCATGTTATATATATAATAGATATTAATAAAAAAGTCAATAGGCAATATAGAGTTTGAAAAAATCTATTGTCACAAACGCTTAGACTCTTTTAGACTCTTTTCGATATTGTTATTTGATAATCTTTAATGGTAGGTTGTAAGATTTGATTAAATCAGGTCTATATTGTTTTACGTAACTATAAACTGTCTGCTTGCTTTTTATTCCATATTCTATTTGTAATTCATATATAATTTTTTTAGATTGGATGCCTTTTTTAAAAAGAACGGCATATTTATTTGCTACTTTTCTCTTTTCTGTTTTGTTCATTAAGAGATATTTTTATTTTTAGTCAAATAGACATGCAATGTTTTTCTTCATCAGATAATTCATCGGCTCTGCCTAAGCATGATTTACATATTGCTTCTCCGGTCTCAAGGATTATCCATCCGAGTTCTTTCATCCATTCAATCAATTTTTCTTTGGTGCTGTAAATAATCGTAGTGTCGTTATTGACTTCAAGATAATCTTTGCAATTGTTGCATTGAATAGTACAGCAGTTCATTTCTTTAATCATTTTCCCTCCTTATCCATCTCTTGAGATATAATATCGATACATATTACTATCACTGAGTTTTTTAATATGAAATATCCTATAAACCTTACTATTACCGTTGATTTTAAAAACTATTATTTCATTTTCTTTGAATTTTTCCTTAGCTGTAAAATGTTCAATAAGAGGATGTATAGAAAAAGGATTTCTCCAATTTGAAGTTTTAGGTTCTTCAAACTCCAATTTATTGACTCTGTCATATAAAGTTGATATTAAAACTCCTACTGCAAATCCTATCCAAGTGCAAATAGCATACCACATTATTTCCCCCTTATAGCCTCCCAAACTCTCCTGAAGAATTTCTTTTTTATCTGCATTTCAAATATACTCAAGCTCAACTTCTTGTTTATTCTTTTCAGCTTTTCGCATTCATCTTCTGCTTCTTTGCGGACTCTTTCTGAAACTCCGATGTCAATTTCCAATTTTTTGAGATAATCAGAATCGCATTTTTTAATTATTTCTTTTGTTTTACGTGCTTCTGATTTTAGCTTCTGAACCAAAGTTTTTCTTTTGTTCATTTTTTCTCCTCCTTCTGCCTTGGAATCGTTACCTGGATAGTTGCATTTAATATGCGGAAATTTTTGGCTTCTTCTAATCTGCTTTTATCCATATAAATATCAATCGTTCTTTTTATCGGAGTTCCGTCTTTAAGTTCTTTTGCCATTAAACACTCAACTACAAAAGATTGCTTCATTTCTTCTACATATATTTTATATCCATACTTGATGAGCCAGCCAAACAAATCCCGGCTTACTGCGCAACAGCCTTCATATACAGTCCGGTTTGAAGCGGTTGTATTGGGAGTTGAATCGGTCTCCTGGCGCCTATTAGTCCAGGCAGTAACTTTTATGCCATGCAGTGTCTTGACCTCTACGTCACTGGCTTTTTCTTTCCACTTACAGAGGATTTCAGTCTCTATGAAATTGTTTGCAAAATCAGACGGGGTAAATAGCCTCGGATTTAAGAGAGGCATAATCTTGAAATAGAAAGACAAAGATATTGCCGCAATAATCAAAGCAAAGGCGATGACTATTATTATTACCACTTTAATGCTCACTGTCTTTTCGACTTTCACTTCTTCAGTTTCCATTATTTCCTTTTTCTCCTTTCTGTTTAATATATAAGACCAATCCCTTTCAAACATCTAATCACTTAATCTCCCCTTTGAGTTTTTGCAAAATCTTATCTATATCTGAACATCTAACTGCAAAAAATTGTTCTTTTACGAGATTTCCAGTAACCCCTGTTTTTTTCTCTGATAATTCTTCCTCAACCTTCTCAATTATTCTATTTCGTTCTTTTTTAACCGCTTGATTTATTAACTTTTCAACTTGCGACCATGTATAAATATCACTTTGCATTTGTTCCCCCTTTAAGTTCCTTAAGAATTTCTCTTATCGTACTCGGTCTTATCCATTCATCTCTGTCGTCATTTTCAGTTGTCATTCTTAAATCTATTTCTTTTTCAACCTTCCCAATGGTCTCCCTCTCGATGGATTGGCGGAGTTCTGCTACAAATTTTTTCATATCTTTTATTACAAGTGTTCCATTAGGAGCTTGCACATACGTCAGATTGTCACCCATAATTCTGGCAATTTCAAAATCTTCTTCCACCTTCTCGCTGGGCTTGACTGGTTTATCCACTTTAGGTTCAAAACTATTACAAGCATCCGCATCTCTATTTATAGGTTTATCTATCAGTTCACAAAAATCATTATACTGAATTTTCATTCCGCTATCATAAAATAATGATTTAGTAATACAATTTTCGCAGTCAAAACACTTCTCCTTCTCTGGTTGCGTTGCTTCTATTGGTTTATGTATTTTGCAAGTTTTACAGTCAAAATCGTATCCGAAACATTTTTCATCTTTGAATATTTGGCAAGTTTCCGCTTTCCC
>Ga0307377_10005912_pt1 | contig 12964 bp, 13 predicted proteins | sample TR3MG_FD_202535 | JGI IMG/M metagenome (GOLD analysis project Ga0307377, IMG submission 202535) | Soil microbial communities from Risofladan, Vaasa, Finland - TR-3 | ecosystem: Environmental > Terrestrial > Soil > Coastal area > Acid sulfate soil | place: Finland: Risofladan, Vaasa | collected... | reverse complement strand
CCCTTCACGTCGCGTCAGATTGGATGTTCGGGTCCCGGCCCGATGCGGGCGTTGCGCCCGACAGAGCGCGTCGAGACCAAATGACCCGCTGAGCGGCGGTGATGAGGACCATGACCGCGAAAATCCATTCCACCCACACCGCAATGGACGGCACCACCACGATGACCACGTAGGCGAGCAACGTCTCGAGGCCCTCGGCCAACCCCCCGAGCAAGCGGACGGACCGTTCGTCGCCACGCTCGATCCCGCGGCGCTCGAACAGCGCCGACGCCGCGAGCAGGGCCGTGCCCGAGAGGTAGTAGGCGAACAGCAGGACGACCGACGCGAGTCGAGCATTTGGTTCGGCGATGGCCAGGGCGACGACGAAACCCGCGTAGACGCTGAAGTCCGCTACCAGATCGAGATAGCCGCCGAAATCTGTGGCGCCGACTCTGCGCGCCAGCGCTCCGTCGAGCCCGTCGATCAAACGATTGACCAACCAGGCGACGAGGGCCAGCGGCCACCACTTGAGCCCCACCGCCACGCACGCAACGACCCCGATTGTCCAGCCCAGTCCCGTCAGCGGATTGGCCCGCACGCCGAGGTGCGCCAGTTGCTCGCTGGCCGTGTCCAGTACCGGTCGACAGAGTTCGCGGGCGCGCCGGTCGAACACGTCAGTTCGCGTCCTCGAGGTCGGTCACCTCATCCTCGAGGAGTCCCAAGCCGCGCCGGCGCGGAATCGGCAGCAACGCGGCGAGGCTGGAGTTCTCCTGAGGGTCGAGCACGCCGTGCTGCACGCAGGCCGGTACCAACTCGCCCGTCTCGGGGTGGGCCATAGCGTACGAGCAGGCGAGCAAGCGCTCCTGAGTCTCGAGGATTCGCGGATCGTCACTCATCTCGCCGCGTTGCAATAGCGCCCAAGCCGGTTTCACGTCGGCCGCGTGCATGAACCGGTGCATGACGAAGGTTGTCGGCACCGGATGCTCGCGCCTGAGGTGCCGAATCCCCCCGGCCCGACGCACGGTTCGCACGAGCCAGCCCGCCGCAATAGGCACGAGACGCGGGTGCGCCGCGGTCACGCGCGCGAGACGGATCGCCAGGAGCAGCGGCGGGGCCCTGAAGTGGACACCGCCAAGGTGCGCCAGCAGTGCGTCACGCGCGGCCAAGTCCTTCGGGTCTTGATCATTGACGAAACCGTGCCACTGGTCACCAACGTAGAAACCCCACGCAGTGCGGTTACACCGCGTGTCGCCGACCTGGAATACCTCATACGGCAGACGCGATCCGGCTCCCTCTTCAATCTTCGCCCACACCCGGTCCGGCTCGAGGCTGGCGTAGTCGTCGCGCCACCGTCGGTCGTCGCCGATGAATGCTGCGGGTTGGAACGAGAACATGCCGAACCCCAGTTGGCGCGACCGCTGAATGACTCCGGGTATCTGGTCCACGTTCGCCGGGGTGACGGTCACGTTGTGCGCCAAGTAGAAGCGAACACCGTGATCGCGCCGCAGGCGCCGGAACATCTCGACCACCCTTTGTCGATACGGGTCCAGCGACTCCTCATCGGGGGCGCGGCGCATCCCCCGGCGTCCCTTCATGGTCGAGTCAATGTGCACGGCGAAGGAGATTCGTCCGAATCGGCGCTTGCCCTCTTCGGTCACGGCCAACCTCTTCAGGTAGTCGTAGTCGAAGTCACCGTGGCTGAAGCTCATTGGTTCGCGTCCGTGACGGCGCATAATCTCGATGGCCGCGGCGTGATCCTCGGCTTTCAGCAACGACACCTCCCCGCCGATCAGCTGGGCGTGGGCGTGCGGCGCCCGGGTCCGCTCCAGAAAGGCCATCTGCGCCTCGACCTCACGCAATGTGTGTTCACCGTCGACACGCACCTTGTTCGCGTCGGCAGAGTGGTAGCACGGCGTGCAGGCGAAGTCGCACTTAGGAAAGACGCCGTGGGTCCCCTCGCAGCCGATTCCGAACCGGCCGAGGACCTGGCCCGGCGTGCGCACGGACTCAGGCAGCTCGTTCCAGCGTTGATCGAGCGCCGCGCGGGTCTTCGCGTCCACCGGTTCCCAGACGTCGCGCCAACGCCGCGGGTGATCGGCGTCGCCGTTCACAGCGGTGGAGAAGACCATCACCGGCCCCTATTCGCCCGAGCTTGAGTGACCGACAAGCTCATCGGCGAAGCGACGTAACCGCCGCAGGGCGACTTGGTCTTCGACGAGCTCCGGCGATTGGCCCGACGCATCGTGCAAGGCGCTCTTAATCCTGGAATAGGTGTCGAACTCGAGTCCGCAACGCACGCAGGTCTCGAGGTGCTCGTCGACCTGGGCGCTCAGCGTCGGATCGAGCTCCCCGTCCAGATAGTGCTGCAGCCACTGACCGAGCTCATGGCAGTTGCGCATCTCGCGCAGATTGTCTCTCATGCCTCGAAGCATCCTCACGTTGAACTCACTTTCTTGTTCACCAAGCCCTTGGCGACGAGCTGGTCCTTGATGTGCTTGCGGCCACGGTGAAGGCGACTCATCACCGTGCCGATTGGGATACCGAGGGCCGTCGCCACTTCGGCGTAGGTGCACGACTCCAGATCCACCAACTTGACGACGACGCGCATCTTCTCGGGCAGGATCGCGATCGCTGCAACGACCGCGTCACGAAAGGCCGTCTGTTCTACCAGTTCCGCCGGATCCGAGCGTCCAGCATCTGCAATGGTCTCCACATCGTTCGGGTCGTCGAAAAGGTCCGGTCGCCGGCGACGATTGCGGTTGATGTGGGTGTTGCGAAGGATTGTGAACAGCCACGCTCGAGGATAGGCTCCGTCGAACGTGGCGATCGACCTGTACGCGCGAATGATCGTGTCCTGGACCAGGTCCTCTGCGTCGTGGGGATTGCGGGTGAGCGTTCGGGCCACCCGGAGCAGAGCCGGCAGTTCAGGCACCACGTAGCGCTGAAAGGCCGCATCCGCAGACTGCTCGCCACCGCGATCGAGAATTGGCTCCTGTTCCATCACTGGGGAAACACCGTCATTCCAATGACTATTCCATTGAATTCGAGGGGCGCGCGGTTCGACCACCAAATTCGCCGAAGAACTGAGCTGCGGCCATCTGCACCGCCATCGACCACGAGGGATAAGCATGGGTCGAGGTCGCCAGTCGAGCTGTCCACAAGCCCGCGCGCATAGCCAGCACGATCTCCTGGATCATCTCACCGGCGCGCGGCGCCACGATGGTCGCTCCAATGATCGAGCCACCGGCGAGGTTCCGGGTAATTCGACGCGGACCGACGATCAACTTCACGAATCCTCGGTCGTCGCCCGACATTCGAGCGCGGTCAAACTCGGCCATTGGCAGGTAAGCCACGCGCGATCCGCTCGGGGCCTGATCCTCGGTGACCCCGACGCGGGCGACCTCTAAGCCGGTGTACGTCACCATGGGAATCCATTCGGGGTGAAAACGCCGAACCGCCAGTCGCGAGAGCGCGTTGCCGGCAGCGATACGTCCGGTCTCGTCGGCGACGTGCGTGAACTGCAGTGGTTGGGCGACGTCGCCGACGGCGTAGATCCGCGGCGATGAGGTGCGCATCCTCGCGTCGACCTCGATGAAGCCCCGCGGGTCGACCTTCACGCCAGTGGCATCCAAGCCCAGGCCTGAGGAGGTGGGTCGCCGTCCCACCGCCACCAACAGGGCGTCGACCTCGAAGTCGGGGGCCACATCGAATCCGAGTCGCGTCGACGGTCCCGCCGTCTCAACGGTCGTGCACGTCGTGGCGACGCGCACGCTCACCCCTAACCCATGCAGATAATCGTCGATCACCGCGCTCGCCTCGAGCTCCTCGCGCGGTAGCAGGTGCGGTGCCGCCTCAACGACGGTGACGAGGGTGCCGAGTCGTGCGAAGGCCTCGGCCATCTCGACGCCGATTGGGCCGCCACCGAGAATCGCCATGCGTGCGGGCAGGGAGGACTGGCTGAAGACGTTCTCATTGGTCAAGTACCTGCCAGCCTCAAGTCCTCGAATCGGCGGCACTAATGGCCCCGCGCCCGTCGCAATTATGAAACGCCTCGAGCGAAGCGTCGTGCCGCTGACGTCGAGGGTCTCATCGTCGACGAAGACACCGCGACCGCGAAGCACCTCGACGCCTTCGCTGCGCAATTGGTCCGCATCCTCATCGGCCGCAATCGATGCCACGACCCGGCGCACCTCCGACATGGCGGCGTCGAAACTGAGCCCCTGACGAGCGCCATGGAGAAGGGTCTTCGAGGGGACGCACCCTAGGAACGTACAGTCCCCGCCTAGCGGACCTTCACTCACCAACGTCACGTTCGCGCCCCGGCGACGCGCGGCCCGGGCCGCAGCGAGACCAGCAGCTCCGCCGCCGATAACGACAAGTTCATGTGCCACCCTTGAATCAACCCGCCCACCTCGAGATTTATTCCAACGGGGCCACGTGGGAGATTGCAGGACTCCTGGACTAACTTTGAGTCATGGCAGCGGTCAATAGTTCATGTTGTAGCAAGCAGGGCAAACCAACCGTCCAGTTGCACGATCATCGCGAGATCCAAATCTGTCATGACTGCCTCGGCTGGATGAACGCGAAACGCGACCAGCAAATGATGGCGCACGATGGCGGATGGAAGGTAGGCGGATTTGAGCCAATCTTCACGGTGGTGGACGTCGCGCGATCAGTGGACCACAACGCCAAGATGGGTTTTGAAATTAGCTTTCACGACGGGACGTACGCGTTCGCCCACCGTGACCGAGATTTGACCATTCATCTCACCAAGCGCGAAGGCGACATCCAGCCTGGGGGCGGCTCGCTCTATATCCATTGTGAGGACGCTGATCAAGTCGCCGATGAGTGGCGCAAGGCTGGCCTGGAGGTGATTGGCCCGAAGGACGAGGATTACGGCAAACGTGAAGGCTCACATGCCGATCCCGACGGGACTCACATCCGATTTGGTTCGCCTCTTCGATAACGCGATTTCCAACTGAGCCACTGCCCCTCTGTCGATTGGTTGCGGGGGCGTCAAAGGGTTGAACGCCCTGTCGCGCCATTGACCTCGAACTCTGCGACGCAGGACCCTCGCACGAACCCCGAGGAAGATGCGATGTCAGCAGCCATGGGAATTCGGAGGGATGGTCCAGGAAACATTTCAGTGAATATCCGCGCACCGCATCGGGTTCCACGAAATGGAGGGTCACATGAGTTCAGTCGAGCAAAGCGCAATGAATGGCCCCAGCGCGGTCGTGCTGTCGGGCGGAGCCAGTCTGGGTGCGGCGCAGGTCGGGATGCTACGTGCCATCGTCGAGGCCGGCACCCCGATCGACCTCGTGGTGGGTACCAGTGTGGGGGCGTTCAACGCCGCTTGGCTGGCCGATCACCCTGGACCCGGTGGGATCGACGGATTGGTCGACGTGTGGAAGAGTCTTCGGCGCCGCGACGTCTTTCCTCTCAACCCACGCCACAGCCTCGCCGCGATTCGTGGACGACGATCGTCCATCGCCTCTGACAAAGGATTGCGCTCGCTGCTATCACGCCATCTTTCGTTCGAGCTCTTGGAGGATTCAGCAATCCCACTGCACGTGGTGGCCGTCGACGTATTGTCCGGGAGCGACGTCCTACTCTCGTCAGGTCCGGCCGTCGACGCCATCGTCGCCAGCGCGTCGATTCCCGGGCTCTTGCCACCCGTGGAGATCGCAGGGCGTTGGTACATGGACGGCGGTGTCGTGAACAACACACCCATCTCTTACGCCGTCGGACTTGGTGCCCGCACCGTGTGGGTGGTACCGGCCGGCTTCCCCTGCGCGCTGTCGCGTCCTCCCACGTCGGCTCTCTCCATGGCCCTCCAGGGACTCTCCACTCTTGTACAGCATCGCCTTGCCCAGGACGCCATGCGTTTCCACGACGGGATTGAACTGCGAGTGGTGCCACCCCTGTGTCCCGTGAACGTCGCACCTGCGGACTTCTCACAGTCAGGTGAACTGATAGGGCGCGCGTACGCGTCGACCGTGGCCTGGCTCGTCAACGGATGTCCCGACGTCTCCGCGTCGTTGTACCCTCACGATCACCTTGCCACGGCGCCCACGTCATCCGGGTCCGCTCGCGACTGAAAGCACGTCGGCCCCGGCTCTTTCCGCCCGAGACGGCTTGCCCGCTCCATGGTCGACTCGACCGCGGAATAGATGGCGTCCCCGTGGGGTTTCACGAACCGTGACCCCCAACGTGATCGACGAGCGAACCGAACTTCGACGTTCGCCGAGGAGTCACCGAGACACCACTCGCTCGCCGTGGACGACCGGCGAAGAGCTTCGGGCCGATCAGACACGGTCCGTTTCTTGACGTTCTGGTCACCCACGCGTCTCGGGTCCCTACCCTTACGCCGCCGACGCCTCCTCCTCACGGCCCTCACGCTCGCACTGACCATCTCGCCCATCGCCACCGCCTCCAACGCCGATGCGGGAACCATCGCCCAGACCGAGGTGGAGATCGCCATCCTTTCAACGCGCCTGTCGCATCTCTCCCAAGCGGGTGAGACGTCGGCCAACGCGTACGACGCGGCGAAAGAGCGAGTAGCCCGCATCGACCGGCGAATCGGCGCGCTCGAAGTCCAGAAGGTCCTCGCGCGCCACGCGATCGCAACCACAACCAATTTGCTCTCGGCCGCCGTGGTACGCGCCTACGTCCTCGGTGCCTATCAGTTGCAGACTCCTTCGGTCTTTGATCAGACCGCCACCCAGCAGGCGGCGCGGCAGGTCTATGAGTACCTCGTTGCGGCAGACCTGCGCCGACTGCAAAGGGCGTACCAGTCCCAACTGACATCGCTTCAGTCAACGCTTGTTGAGATCGATCACCAGCGAAGCGACGCGCGTCGCACGACCATCGTGATGCGATCGCTCCTGGCGCAGAACAACCGAAATGAAGCAGCGACGCGAGCAACGCTGGACTCAATGACACAATCAGTCAAATCGAGGATTGTCACCAACGAGGTACAACTTGGTGTCGCGGCGGCCCGGCGTCACGATGTCGCAGGCGAGATCCAGGCGGTTACTGCAGCCTCCTCAGTTGGCGGACAAGATGCGGCCAACAGGGTCACGGCGGCGATCCAGGCCGCGACGCCCGCCCCGGCGATCACGCAGGTACCCGCATCCGCGAAGGGCCTCGCAGCGGTCAAATTCGCCGAGAGCCAACTCGGCGTACCATACGTCTGGGGCGGTGAGAGCCCGGGCGTAGGATTCGACTGTTCGGGGCTCGTGCAGTGGGCCTGGGCCAAAGTGGGCGTGACCATCCCGCGGACCACCGAATCCCAGTGGCCGGCGCTCGAGCACGTGCCCCTGACGTCGCTGCAACCCGGGGACCTTCTCTATTACTTCAACCTCGACGGCGACCACTTGGTCGACCACCTCGTAATGTACGTGGGGAGCGGACCGTTCGGTGCGAGCACTGTCATCGCCGCGGCCCATTCGGGCACGACGGTGAGTTACGCGCCGATTTTCACCGCAGGTCTCATCGGAGCGGCTCGACCGTAGACACGTAGCCCGTAGACATTTCGCGTCACGCCACTCATCACGGAACGACCCAGTCGAAGTCGCTTCGAATCACCCAGCGACGTAATCGCCATCGCCGCGGACGAGCCGAACGATCGAAGAGGATCGGAATATCAATGGCACGTCCAAACCCGCCAATTCATAAGCGGCACGAGGAAAGGCGATGTCGGCGAGAGAGAGCCGTCCCACAACCGACGGAGAGATCGCCAGTCCAGTCTTCGGCAGGGCCAGGGTGAGGGTCGCATCGGCGCGGATGCAGTGCCCGCTTATCCGGCCCGTAGTCGCATCCAGCCCGCTGGGAATGTCTAACGAGATAACGGGACTCGACTGCTCATTCGCCCAATCGATCAGTTCCGCGAAGCGTCCTCGAGGCTCGCCCTCGAGTGAATAACCGATGAGGGCATCCACCAAGACCGAGGCCGGCGGCGCCACCTGAACCAGCGGCACGCCCATCTCACGAAGAGTCTTCAATTGGTGGGCCGTCGTCGGACTGAGTTGGTCGGTCCGTACCGGGACCGCGACCACGTGAACGCCCCGATTGACGAGGTGTCGCGCGGCGACGAGACCACCGCCGCCGTTGTGTCCGGGTCCCACCATCACCACGACCGACTCGGGGCGGTACTCCTGGATCACCATCTCGGCTAAACCCCGACCGGCGTTCTCCATCATTTGGACCAGGGAGATGGCAAAACGTCCGGCCACAAGCTCGTCCAGTTCTCGCAACTCGGCAGCGGTTACCATCGGCACCGGCCGCACCGACGATTGGTCGAACGTGGACACCACCAATGGTAGGTCGGTCATCTAGGCAACGCCGGGTAGTCCCAGCTCACCCTCGATGACGCGAGCCCGCTTCGCGCCCACGCTAGCGGCGATCCATTCCCCCTCCCGGAACAGGGCGACGGTCGGGATGCTCTGCACGCCATAGGCGGACGCAATTTGGGTGTGGGCGTCGACGTCGACCTTGACCACTCGTATGTCCTCACCGTAGGCGTCGGCCAGGATCTGGAGTTCCGGCGCGACCAGTTTGCACGGACCGCACCAGGCGGCCCAGAAATCCACGAGAACTGGAACGGGCGACTGCAGGACTTCGCGTTGGAAGGCCGATTGATCATTGATGTTGATGATGTTGGTCATGCGACAAGAAACCTCGTTCGGCCGGTTTTATTCCATGTAGCGCAAACATGTGTCCGGCGCCAGCTTGCCGTTGCCCACCGTCTCGATCGGCCGACCTCCCTTACAAGGAGCAATCGAGAGCAGCTAATTGAGATGTTCTAACAAACCAGGCGCCAACGGACTCTCCTTAAATGAGCCCGCGGCGATGCAAGTTCGAGAATCCATGTGCCAGATACACGCGATGAAGATACTTCTTAACCGGGCGAAGAATCCCCTCGCTCCGACCATCGATGACTTTACGAAGTCACCGGGGAACAGGTATCTGCATTGCTCCGTAGATCATGCTGAGTTCAATTATGAGCTTCCCACTGCACTGTGTATATGTGCTCTCAAAAACGAGGGTCTACGAGAGTCGAGTCACGACGCTTGGCGTCGCTCGTCCATGGGCGTGTCGAGATCAGCCATTAAGCGCGCCAACATCACGAGCTCGGGAACGCATCGCTCGAAGCTCATCGAGCGTAATGTTACGCGAGGCGATTTCTTACTGCGGCGGATAAATAATCCCCTGGTCACGCTCTGGCCGTTGTTGAATCGCGGACGTCAGAATCGGGTAGAAAAATCCCTAAATTCATCCCTAACATTTCCCGATAGCCACTGAACGCACTGAACGCACTGAGCGCAAAACCCCATGAATATGGGGTTCTCTGAATCTAATGAATAGAGAATAATGAATTCGGTGGCCTTTTAATCCCAAGGTGCCGGGATCGAGACCCGGGCGGCCCACCAGTAAAACAAAGGGGTTTGGAACTGTTTAGTGGTTCTGTGTAGGGAGTAATCCCACGCCTTATCCCATGCTTGACCCAAGAAATGCATTATCATCCTCGACGACGCTCATGGGCCAAGCGAAATCGTCTGCACACTTCGTTGTCGCGAATCTCATCTTCTTTAGACCTCCTCGTGATCCGCAACGGTCGCAGCGTTTGGTAACCGGACAAAGATTTCGAGGGAACATCGGATTTCTCGGGTAGCGAGGAAATAGAACTTTCGAATTGGGAAAATCACTTCTTGGGTCGCGGCTTGCCAGCATCATCTCGCTTCTTGCGCTACTCCCCGTCTTTGTCGCGAGAGCGATCCTGTTCGCCACCACCTGGAGCTAAAGCTTTGGGCACCTGATGTTTCTCCTCTGTCGTTACATCACCTGCTCTTCCGCAGCCGACGGGACAGACTATGGGGACAAGGAGTCCCCAGCGGCTTAGCTCGACTGTTCATCAAGCGATTCCCCGAGGGACGGGAGATCCGAGACGAGTACTGGCGCACCATGACCATCGGTGACGGCAAGGACGTGAGAGTTCCGCTACCACCGCCGACAACGGCACGCACTTCGTGACGTCGAAGAGGGTCTCGATTGAGAATCGCTAGCCGGCAAACACTTCAGTCACTCTTGACGCCTTCGAATCTTCCATCTAACCTCGCGCCATAACCAGTTGCACACCCGCAGGTGTGCGGATTCGTCCAGAAGTGGACGAGGGACCCACAGGACCTCCGGAAACTCTCAAGTCCCCCTCGATCTCGTCCCTCGCGAAACTCACGGTCTTGTCCTTGCACGCCTAGGTGGCGCCGCAGATGCATTGCACGGGTCATTCAAAGGATTATTCCAGCAGGGCTGATCGAAGATTCTCGAGTTGCACCTCAGTCAGACCTGCGCGCAAGGCCCACGATCGGGCGCCACCGTAGTACTCATCAAGTCGTTCGAGGAAGGTCAGCATGGTGGCTGGAGGCGCGGATAGTCTCCAGTCGGGTGTCTGTTCGAGAGTGTCGCTGTAGACCGGATCGCGCTGTAAACGCTCGACGATGTACCCCATGCGGGTAGCGCTGAGGGCATAGTCCTCGACTATTGCGTCGCGTTGGACGCCAGCACAAGCCAGCGCGAGGGCGACGAGAACGCCCGTGCGGTCCTTACCAAAGAAGCAACTGACGACGACGGGATAGATCTCGGGGCGTCCCAATTCCTGTAACGCTCGAACGTACTTTGCCGGTCCGGAAGTCAGGTAATGCCAGTAGACGTCATGAAGCGGGGCGTCGCCGACTGATGCAACGGTGGAGAATGCAGGGGGGGCGTCGCCTGGAGCGTCGGCTTCGATCAACGAAATGGACGAACGACCAAGCAATCCTCGACCGGTGTAGGCAATTTCTCCATGCGGACGCAGGTCGATAACTGTCCTTATGTCGAGCGAACGCAACGTGACGAGGTCTTCTGACGTGATGGCGTGAAGGGTGTCACTACGGAACATTCTCCCCCACCGTGTCACGCGGCCTTCGACGGTCGGGTATCCACCGAGGTCGCGGAAATTGAGTGCCCCATTGAGTGGAAGTATTCGATCGCGGGTCACGGAACCTTTCATGAAGCGGCGGCGGTACGCCTGCCATTGAATCGAGTTTCCACTCTAATCATGCGAGGCTGTCTCGGATCTCGGACCGATTGTGCTCATTTCGATTGACTCCGTCGCCATTTGAATGACGAAGTGAGGTGTAGGACCTCCTCATCCGTCGCACCATCGCGTCTAGTGTCTCGAATCTATGGATGAAACAAACATCGCCACACCGATCGACGTATCGAACTTCTATGACGTGCTCCATCGGCGCCGCGACGTCCGAGCTGAATTCACCGGCGAACCCGTCGATCCGATGCAGCTGGCGCGATTGCTGTCCGCGGCGCACGCTGCGCCGAGCGTGGGGTTGTCACAGCCCTGGGACTTCATCGTGGTCGCCGACGATGACATCCGCCGACGATTCGAACGTCACGTTCGCAACGAGCGGGATGTGTTCGCAGACACGCTGACCGGCGACGATGCACAGCGTTTCGAGAAGATCAAGATTGATGGAGTGCTCGAAGCCAGTCTCTCGATCGTCGTCACCTACGACGCCGAGCGGGGAGCGCCGAACGTGCTGGGACGTCACGCCATCGCTGACGCGGGCCTGTACTCCACTTGTCTCGCCATTGAGAACCTCTGGTTGTCATGCACACTCGAGGGGTGGGGCCTTGGTTGGGTCTCGTTCTACCGTGAATCCTTTCTCCGCAACCTGCTGTCAATACCAGAGTCGGTGCGTCCAGTCGCCTGGTTGTGCGTCGGTCCGGTGAGTTTCCTCCAATCGGTTCCTGATCTGGAACGTCACGGATGGCGGCAACGTCGAGAACTCGCCGAGGCGCTGCACGTCGACCAGTGGCACGTTGGCGGAGGCGACACCATCCTGAGACCCGGCGCGGTTCCCCTTGGCGGATCAGTTCGCCGCTCCGGATAACGAACCAGCACTTCTCGCCAGGTCGCTAGACCGAGGAACCGTCGTACGCCGGAGAGGCACGTGATGGCTTGCACCTGGGTGAGCTCGTCGTGTGTATGCTCTAAGGGCCTCGGGTAACACCGCGGTGATGCAGTTACAGCGAATTCCGGTGAAATCCCGGTACTGTCCCGCAACGGTAAAGCCCCTTCACGGGGACGAGTCCGGTCGCCTGCGCTGCATCGACGTAATCGATCCTCGGAGGAAGGACGGTTCGTTCCACTCATCGCAGTGGTGGCGAGCTTTATCGTCCTCCGTCTAAACAACGGAGAATATCAATGAAGTTGATTCGACCAGGGCTAAGCGCCCTACTGCTGCTTTTCGGAATGGTCTTCTGGTCCGGTGGCGCGAGCGCCACCGGAGCCCCTTCAGCGAGTGCGGTCCACTTCCCCGTCACGGTGAAAACCGCGAACGGGACGGTGACCATCAAGTCTCGACCCAAGGCGATTGTTTCGCTCTCGGCGACCGCAACCGAGATGCTCTACGCAATCGGCGCGGGCGGTCAGGTGAAGGCGGTGGACAAGTACTCGAACTATCCAACCAACGCGCCCATGACCAGCCTCAGCGGGTTCAGTGCCAGCGCGGAAGCGATTGCGAAGTACAAGCCGGACCTGGTCATCGTGTCCTACGACCCGGCGTCGTTCAGTGCCCAGATGGCCAAGCTCAAGATTCCCGTTATCTACGACCCCGCAGCCCCATCTCTCGCCGTGGCGTACCAGCAGTACATCGGGCTCGGCAAGGCCACCGGTCACCTCACGGGCGCCGCAACCGAGGTGCGGCGTCTGAAGAGCGGCATCGCCAGCATCATCAGTTCCACGCCCAAGGCGGCCCCGGGAACGACGTACTACTGGGAACTCGATCCGACCTACTACTCGGTAACGTCATCCACATTCATGGGCCAGTTGATGTCGCTGCTCGGTCTCAAGTCGATCGCCGACGCCGTCGGAGTCAACAGCAACGGCGGATACCCCCAACTCAACTCGGAGTCCATCGTGCAGGCG
>Ga0307377_10005910_pt1 | contig 12965 bp, 17 predicted proteins | sample TR3MG_FD_202535 | JGI IMG/M metagenome (GOLD analysis project Ga0307377, IMG submission 202535) | Soil microbial communities from Risofladan, Vaasa, Finland - TR-3 | ecosystem: Environmental > Terrestrial > Soil > Coastal area > Acid sulfate soil | place: Finland: Risofladan, Vaasa | collected... | reverse complement strand
GAGGTGAATGGTGCCGGTGCTGCTACCGGGAGGAAAAATGAACTGGCTAGTGCTGAACCGAGGAGAACCCCACCGATGGACGGTAAGTTTCTTGATGGAATCGTACCAGTATTGCTGGGCTTGGGCATCATCATCGGGCTGGCAATCGCTGGGATGGTAGCAGTTTTACTCTGGTTGTTTTGAGGAGAACCCCACCGATGACTGACAAAGCAGAAGAACGAGCGCGGGAGTCGGCGGCAGAGTGGTTTGACCGTGAAGTGTGGGCCGAAGGCGACGGTGGAGAGAGGCCAGACCAAAGCGTTGAAACCTACCCGTACAAGCAAGGCTTTCTTGCGGGCTACCGCGAAGGCGAAGGCCAAGCCAACCCCTCCCCTGCTGCGGTGGCGCGGGTGCTGCGGGAACCGGGTGAATTGCTCTTGGATGTTTACAAGAAGCCTCCGACCGCGCCTGATTACCTTGAGTTGATGGACAAAATAGAAGCATGGCTGATACGGGAGGCCATGATCCCGGAGAGCGAGCAGACTGATCAAAAAGGAGTTTAGAAGATGGACCAGTACACGCAGACCACAACCGTCGAAGCCGTCCAGTGGAAGGGCGCGCAAAATGCCGTCGAGCTTGATGACTTCCACGCCTGGGGTATCTCGCTGCGAGCTGCCGACACGTACCTCGAAGACGAAGCCGTGATCGTGTTCATCGATCGACCTGGCATCGAAGATCGAGAGGTACGCTGCGAGAAAAACCACTGGATCGTGAAGGACGGCGAGCGGTTCCGCATCGTGAAGCCGCCGGTATTCAACGCTCAATACGCAGCAGTCTGATGAAGCGGCGCGACTTCCTGAAGTCACTCGCTACAGCGGTCGTCGTTGGACCGGAGATCCTGAAAGCGCTGCCGGCACCGCTGGGACCGATACCCGACGCGGCGTTCGCGGCAGCCGAAGAGGCAACGCTTACCTGGGAAACCCTCGAAGCCGCGACCGCGACGCTCGGTGGTATGCCTGCGCCTGCGTACCTGCAACGCCAGATCCTGAACGACCTCGCAGTCGATTGGGCTTGTATGATCGACGAACGCGGGTTTGAGTTGTTGAACGACTAGCTGATCTGATACCCTGCGCTCCTGAAAGGGGGGCGCGATGAACCTCTCGAAGATCGGCTCCTCGATCGCAGCGTTCGTCTCTAAACTCAAGCGCTGGATCGGGATAGCAAAGGAAGTCGCAGACGACGTCGAGGATGTGATCGACGAAACCAGAGAGGTGATCGATAAGGTCGACGACCTCTCGAACCGAAAAGACAACGACGACGAACGCCGCCGGTGATACCCTGGCGGCGTTTTCACGTTCCAACCTAAAGCCAGGAGGGCACTTCCAATGGCAACGCTTCCCATCCTTCAACTCTCCCAGGCGGGAGTCGATATCTCCACCCTCGGCTCACCAACCGGGCCGGATGACTTCGTCAACGACGGAAAAACCCTGATCCTCGTCACGAACGCGGACGGGACGAATACCGAGGTCACGTTCGACTCGATCACCAACTGCGATCAGGGCTTCGATCACAATATCGTCGTCGACGTACCGGCTGGCGACACCTATGCGATCGGGATGTTCACCGTCAAGCGGTTCGGATCCAGCGTCGCCGTCTCGTACGAGAAGACCACCTCCCTCACCATCTCACCTCTCAGGACGTAAGAACCATGAGCCTACAAGCACCTATCGCGATCGCCCTTACCGCGTGGCGGCGCTACGGGGAACTCGTCCGCACGATCGATTCGATCAACGCAGCCGAGGGATCCAAGGACGCCGTCGTCGGGGTCGGGATCGATTACGAAACCAACAAACCGATCCATGATCGGACCATCCGTACCGTCAAGAAACTCACCCCAACCATCCGGCATGAACTCAAGCAGAAGGGCCGCCGGGGGAAGGTTCAGAACCTCGTCGACGTGATCGATACCCTCGTCGAATGCGGACCGCCGAAGGTGATCGTCATCCTCGACGACGATACCGCGATCAGCCCCGATACCCTGCGGCTCGCTTCCTGGTTCGCTAACCTCGAGTCACGCGACGCCTTCATGGCAGTCACCCTCGGCGGACCATCACTCGGTGCCGCGAACGCAGCCGCATACGCCACGGTGCAGTTTCATAACCCCGACGCCGACGACGAATCGGCGCAGTTCCCGAAAGCCGGACTCATCATCACACCGGATACCTGGAAGGAGATCTTCAGACCCGCCTGGACACAGAAGGGCGCGCTCGACCCCGCGCAACTCGGCTTCCCCTGGCTCGAAGTCGACGTTCCGCGCGCCGGGGAAAACGCTACCTCTGAACCGTACGAAGGCGAGTATCACCTCTTCGGTTCAGCACCGATCCTCGGTTCAGAAGTCGAAACCGAAACACCAGCACTCGACGCCGACGTTACCCTGGAAGGAGATCACCCTGGCGACGCATAGGTGGGACCGACTGCTAAATGAATCACAAGAAGCGTTCGACGCCTTCGCCTGCTACCGCGATATGGGACCGCTGCGGCGCTCCCATCGCGCGGTCGCTGATGCGATCGATCGTAATAAGTCGCTTATCCATTCGTGGGCCACGCGCTATAACTGGACCGTTCGAATCAGCGCCTGGGATGCGCACCTCGATAAAATCAAACAAGACGAACAGGTGACGCAACTCCGTGAACTCGTTAAACGAGTGGTACAGACAGGAGAAGCATATGTTGGTCTGTTTGCTAAGAAACTCTCTATGCAGCTAGATGGAAAAGAAGTCACTGATCCCATCCCTCTAAACGCACCGGGTTTCGTCGCGGTAAGTGGCATGATCGTAAAGCTCTCCGGGTGGGACGGGGAAACGGGCGCGACTAGCGCGGGAATAGAGCGGGCGTCTGGCGGCGCGCGCGCGCAGGTCTCCGCGGATGAACTGGTCGCGGCTACGATGCAACTCGCGGCTTCCGGGCGCGCGCCTGATACCCGGAGCGTTGTACTCACCGCGCTCGCAGGGCGTTACGGACCGGAGCGCTTAGGCTTACCGGTGCGCGAGGTTACGGGGGAGCCGGTACCCGGGGCCGCGGGCGTACCCGGTGAGCCGGCGGAGGCGGGCGGCGCTGAACCGGTCACGCCGGCGGCGGAGGGTGACCGCGCCGGCGGGAACGCAGTCGATGATGTTTCTACGCCGGCAGACATCGTCGCGCCGGCGGAACCTGGAAGACCATCGTGACGCATCATGTTGCTCTCGAGGCCGTACGTTCGAGCTGGGCTGGATCATGGCCGACCTGGAAACCCATAAGGCGATTGATCCCCGGGCGGCGGGGCGTTACGGACGGGTATCCGGACCTGCTCGGACCCGCGGTGACGCAAGCTCGGCACCCCGCACTCGGGGGCGAAGGCGGCGCTGAACCCGCCCAGGGGCCGGAATCCCAAAGGGCGCTCCTAAGCGGCGATCGCCGGGTACCCGGGCCAACGGGGCGCGTGGGGCCGGGATACGGCCAGCGGGCCGCCAGCGGGCCGCCTCCCGGGGCCGCCGGGACCCCAGGGGAGCGCGGATATACGGCTACCCGGGCGGCGGCGATACCCGCGAAGCTGAACCCCAGGGGCGGCTACGCGGCGCAGACCATCACGACCCATGCGAGAATGCAAGCCAAGAGAGCCGGAAACCCGGTAAGCCTTTGCCACAGCGTGACTTGCGGTAGAAGATTCTCTCAAGATTCTCGGAGATCATCGGCTAAGTCTTTGCGTTTCAAAGGGTTAAAGCAACCGGGAAGATCGAGCCGCAGGAGGCCGCCCCCCTGCACGCCTGATACCCCGCCACATTTGAAATCTGGTTTTCGGGTTCGGCGAATTTCGGATTTTCGATTTTTCCAATTTTCCGATTTTCGGTTTTGCATTCAGGGGGTAACGCGGTCATGAGCAGGGCGCAGTTTTTATTACGCGAGTTGGATCGTGTTTTTGATCGTCGTGGGCGTCGCGCCTTAACGCTTCTGGAGGTCGGTTGTATTCGTCATCGGGACTGGGCGCAGAGCGACGGTCATTCGACGCGGTACATTGCGGAGTGGGTAGCGTCGAACCCGCCGGACGGAGACGCCGCCCACCGTTTTATCGCGGTCGATGTCCGCACCTCGGTTTGCAACCTTGTATTGAAGGAGTACGGGTTGCGCGATTACGTGGAGTTACGAACGGGTGATGCGCTGGCGGTCTTGCCGACGTTGAACCTGGATCACATTGATCTCGCGTATTTGGATGGCCCTGATGATCCTGATTTCACGGTATCGATATTCGAGTCGGTACTGGCGCGATCGGATGCCGACACGGTGTTTGCATTCGATGATTTCAACCTTGCCGACTCGCGGCAGGTGAAGGGCGAGAAGTTATACCCGGCTCTCATTGGATTCGGGGTAGAGGTCGCGTTTCGGGATCGGATCGCGATATTCACGATCGACGAACAGCAGAAGGAGTTATTCCATGATGGTAAGCGTGTGCATAGCTTGTGAGTCGCCGATTCACGGAGCCGCTTCGACGCGGGTGATTGATGGCGCAGTGGTGAAGGCGTGTTTAAGAAACCCGGATTGCAAGGACGCGTTGTTACGATTGCCGCCGTCGATCATCGACGTCGAGCCCACTGCTGCCGACGTCGCGCCGGAGGTCGGCGACGAGCCTGGGGGTGATGACGGTAGCGACGGTGATGGGGACATCCCTGCCATCCCAGATAAGCCGGAGGATCTCGAAGGCATCGCGGACGCGAGCGACGCGGACGCGGAGGAGCCGGTAACGTGAGGGGAATTTTTCGAGCGGCTCTTACGCTCCTGGTAACGGGATCGCTGGTTGTATCGTGTACGGATCATTCGGGGTACGGCCCACCGGCGGCGGAGGGTGATTCGGCGTGCGATACGACGTGGTCGTGGTATCCGCTCGACGGCGACTCGTGTCGCGTCCGGTTGATCGAATGCACGTACACTGAAACGGATACGATCATCGAGACGGACACGTTGATGGTCGTTGAGGTGGATACCGTTTACATCGCGCCGGATTTCGAGTGCGTCGAGGATTGCCTGGAGGTAAACGGGCTCGGTCATTGGCGGGAATGCCTGGAGGTATGTGTAAATGTCGAACGGTGAACACCGGGCGAAGGTGAGGCGGTCATTATTCGGGAATCTGATTCGTATTTCCGTCACGATGACGATTTCAGTTACGGCGACGTTTGCTGTCGGTATCGAGGTTGGTAAGCGGGAAATTCGAAACGAATACGCCGCTGCCGACTCGGTGGTCATCGCGTACGGTCCGGTTCCCCCACCTGACACGCTGATGATCGTGCCGCCGGCGACGGCGATGACACTCCAAGATCAGCAGGAACAGATTGGGTTCCTGCGGGAGTTGCTCTTGGAGAAGCCGGACACGGTTCGGGTGAAGGTACCCGCGCCGTTTCCGGTGGTCTCGCCGCCTGAAACTGTGATCGTGAATCATTGGTTCCCGGCGTCACCGGAGACGGTGTACACGGACGCGCCGCCGCCCCTGAACCCTTGGGGTAGCGATCCGCGTCGACCGAGGCGGCGGTAGTTTTGCGCGTGGGAGGTGTGGATCTCAACCGGGTTCATGACCCGAAGGAAACCGGTTCGACTCCGGTACGCGCTACCACTCCCGCCTGGATTCCCTGCCCGTCGGGTTGCGAGAATTACTGGTGTACGATTCACAACACGCACGCGCACCTCTGCGCGTGCCCGGATATCGAGGATTGGGAGGAGAGCCCGTACGGATGAAGTCGCTCGACGCCCTTGAGCGTCTTTACAGGACGGTGGTTTCAGGGGACCGCCCGACCGAGCGTGAAGTTATTAAATGGTACCGAGCGGTTGTGATCGCGGAATGCACGCAGCTAAAAGAGGCGGCGTTTGTTTTGGGGGTCGCGCCATCGACGATCTATCGGAACGTGAGAAAATGAACGAAGAGAACGTCCAGGTAAACCTCGGCAAGGCGCAAAACCGCGAGTCGCTCCTTGAGTGGGCGATGGAGTGGTATCAGATCTCCGGGAACCCGTTATCGCTTTCCGATCATCCGTACATGATCGACATCCTGCTTTGCGATTCACCGATCCAGGTGATGAAGAAGAGCGCGCAGGTCGGCGTCTCCGAGTACTGCGTGATGCTTTCGATCTACGTTTCCGCGGTGATCGGCGGGACGGGTTTGTATCTGTTCCCGACGAAGGGTCACGTTTCGGATTTCGTCCGGCAGCGGTTCGACCCGGTGATCGACGGCTCGCCGAAGTTGCAATCCATCTCCCGCCGCCCGAACAAGCGCGGCGGTGACGTTTACAACGTCGGGCTGAAGAAGATGGGCGACGGGTTTATCTTCTTCCGTGGTACGAAGTCGAAGCACGATCTGATTTCGATTCCCGCCGACCTGCTGATCATCGATGAGCTAGACGAGTGCGTGGTATCGAACATACCGCTTGCGCTCGAACGGCTGGCGGCGTCGGACCTGCGTTGGATCCGGTACGTCTCGACTCCCTGGTTCCCGGGCGGTCCGATCGACGCGGAGTACAAGCGGAGCGACGCGCGGAAGTGGTTGCTGCCTTGCCCGAGTTGCGGTCACAAGCAGGTTATCGACTGGCACAAGAACGTGGTGCGCGAGGTAGACGCCGACGAGTACAACCTTGCGTTCATTCCGCGCGATGAAGTTTGCACCCCGGAGGTCGCGCGGCTGCTCGCCGGCGATCAGTGGATGGATGCGATCGCAACGCTGCCGTTCGATGATATACGCGCGATCTGCTTCAAATGCAAAAAGCCGATGAACCGTTTAACGATGGGCGAGTGGGTACCGGAGCATCCGGGGCGCTCGGTGGTCGGCTGGCACATCTCCCGTATGAACTCTCCGCGCAAGCGGCTCGCGGAGTTGTATCACGAATTCATGGTCGCGCAGACCTCGGTGAACAAGCTCGCGATCTTTTACCGCATGGCGCTCGGCGAAGGTTACGACGTCGTCGGGGACGGGCTTACTCCCGCGACGCTCACGATGGTCGCGCAGGATTACGACCCTGGAGAAGTTGGCGGGGAGTACACCACGGCGGGCGTCGACGTCGGCGCGATGATCCACGTCCAGGTTTCGCGGATCCGTGACGGGGTGAGGGTTGGTATTCACAAGCACGCGGTGCGGGAGATGAAGGAACTCGGGCGGATCCTTGACCTGTACAAGGTCGATTGCTGCGTGATCGATGCGCTCCCGGAAACGCGCGAGGTAAAGCGGTTCAGGGATGAGCAGCCCCACGGACGTGTTTACCTTGCTTCGTTCGGTTTGCATTGCGAAGGGCAAGCGCGCGACGAAACGGACTGGCTGCGCTTCGATCACCTGGAAGCCCACGTCAAATGCGACCGCACGATGGTCATCGACGAAGCGCTTGGAGATCTGGTCGGCGAGAAGCCGAAGTTCATCTTCCCGGAGCGGTGGCTCGATGATGAAGAGTGGGTACAGCATATGTGCGCGCCGCGTCGGCGGACGGTGGAATCGGCGAACGGTAAAACGCGCGCGGTCTGGGATGAAGGCGAGGACGACGACCATTACCGGTTCGCCGACGTGTACGACTATCTTGCTATGAAGGCGATCCCGTCGCGCGAGGGAAAGAGTGCGAAGGTATCGACCGTGACGGACAAACTGCCCGGGACAAAAATACGAGGCGATGACATCTTTGCGCCGGGGAACGTACCCGATGGGACCGTGGTTCCCGCCGGGTTGAGCGTTCAGGACGCGCTGCTCGTACAGAAGATTGTTCGCGGCAAAGCCGAGATGCTTAAAAAGGGAGGGCGATGATGCCGAGACTTTCAGGACAGATTTACAGCGCGATGCCGGAGAAGCTGAAACCGCAGGGCGTTCTCGAACGCCTCTCGCTGATGGTTCACAAAAAGATTCAGGGTATGAAGGAGCGCGCGGGGATCGTCGACGAGGCGAGCGATATCAAAACGACCCACACTCCTGCGCGCTCGACGGTTGATATGCCGTGGCGCGAGATGCAACTCGACCTCGGGCGTCACGGTATGGCGGTCGATAGCTGGAAGGCGTACCTCTCGGACGGTTACGTCGCCGCTGCGATTGATTCGACCGGCGATCACGCGACCGCCGCCGACAACGAGGGCAAGGTGTTCCGGGTTCGACTGAACGAGGAGAGCCCGAACGAGCAGTCGGACGCGGTACTTCGGGGGATCCGCAGTCTGGTGGTTCGGCTGCGGCTCGAGCGGGAAGCGCCGCAGATCTTGAAGCGCGCGCTGATCGAGGGCGAGGCGTACCGCGAAGTCATCCTGGCGATGAACGGGATGTCGGTGATTGGTTTCCACGAGGTACCCGGCGCACGCGAGGGTTTCTGCATGAGGAAGCTGCTCGACAAGACCACCGCGCAACACGTCGGGTGGGGTCTTTACAACATGCGCTTCTCGACGCTCGTAAAAACCTACGCGCCGTGGCAGATCGTTCAGTTCGCATGGAACAAGTTTGGGCATTATGGGACGCCGCTGATCGTTTCGGTCCGGCACAACGCGTCGCGCGCGAGCGAGCAGGAAGATGCGATGCACGTCGCGCGGCAGGAAAACTCTTACCTCAAGTTCATTCACAAGTTCGACGGCGTACCGGCGGAGAAGCTCAAGGGGTTGAAGGAGGAGTTCGAGGCGGACCGCGCGCAAAGCCCCGCCGGGGTGCAGACTCATTACTTCACGAACAACGATATCGAGGCGATTGATCCCCAGAACCAGCAGTTGAAAAACCTGGGAGACGTTCAGCACAACGAGCGCAAGCTGATGACAGGGATGCGGTACCCGAAGGGATTTTTCGGCGGCCACGGTGACAACATCAACCGCGCGGTTTTGGAAAAGCAGGAAGAGAATCTAATCCGAATGCTGACAAAGGGTACCGCGATGCTAGGGGACGGTTTCCGCGAGGTGATCGATACGCAGTTGCTGCTCTGGTCGGTGATCCCGGCGGCGGTGAAGTACGGATTGCTCTGGACGGACAAGGGTGTATCGAATATGAAGGACCTTGCGGAGGCGATGAAGACCTACGAGGACGCGGGGCTCGACCCGATCACCGCACTCGAAGAGGGCGGCTTCGATCCTGAAGTCGTGATGGCGCGTCACCGGAAGTGGATGGAATTCAAAAGCGAACTCGCCGATGAATTCGAGGAGCGTACAAACCAAGAGGAGGCGGAGCTTGCTCGCATCGCTGCGAGCGCGCCCGCGGATCCGGTAACTGAGAGCGTCGAGGAGCTTCTGGCTGCTCGGGGCAACGGGAGGATGGACTCATGAAGTTCGTAAAGGTTCTGCTCGCGGTAACGGTGGCGGTCGCGCTGCTTGCTCCCGCAGCGTTTCCGAAGACGTACAAGATCGACAACCTGGGGCGTAAGTGGCTGGTCGACGAAGAGACCGCGGCGACGCCTGGGGCCGGGGCCGGTGAAGGAGCGGTCATCGGGCTCGCTGATGAAGTCGAGCCGGGGTTCAACCGGCACATGATCGATTTGCAGTTTGGTCTTTCGGCGACCGGGGTTGCGGCGGATGATTCCGCGGCGACCGAGCAGGCGGTGACCACAGTAACGCTGCAATGGTACCCGCCGACCAGTTCTGGTTGGCTGAAACTTGGACCGCGCGTTTCGCTCGCGTCCGCGCAGCAGGGGCAACTCACGTTTAGCCTGCCGATCACGGCGTACCTGTTCCCGGATCCGTTTTCCACATTCAAGTGGGGCGTCGAGTTGAACGTACTCCCGTCGCTCTCGGTGATCACAGACCCGAATAAAGAGTTTGAGATTCGGGAGAGCGCGTGGAATTACGTCCCGGCGCTCGAGTTCTTCGCCGAGGTACCGATGGGTTCGTGGTCGTTCCAGGTGGGCGTCGGCGGGGGCTTCCCCGTTCAGCTTCAAGGCGTTTCCGATGAAGCGCTGAACTCTTCGATCAATCAAGCGACGTTCGGAGTCGGCGGGCAGGTGAACTGGCGGCTCGGAAGATAGGAGGCGCACCGTGGTTTGGATTGTAGGAGTTCTCGCGTTTGCTTCCGGGTTCGCTTTGTGTTGGGCTCTTTTCTATCTTCGGATTCTCGGCGTCAATGAACCGGCGGTCGCGGTGGTGAAGAAAAAGAAGGCGACCAAAAAGAAGACGAGCCACCCAAGCCGTACGGGGCGCGGTACGAGGTAGTTTTTTGGAGAGGGTCGCGCCACCGAAAGGAGGCGCTGCGCATCGGGTGTAAATATGGCTACTACTCCACACATCACTCGCGACCTTCTCTTTCTCGAAGCGCTGCCGGCGGCGAATGTCCCCCCGCCGCCGGCAGACTTCGAGAAGGCCGCGCGCGCCATCGTTATCGATTGGCGGCGCAAGTTCCTCGCGCAAAACAAACTCACGAACACCCGGATGAACCGTCTCCTGGCGTCGTACCACGCCAGCGTGATCCGGGAGATCAAGAAGGTCTACAAGCCCGGGCTCACCCCGACCGAGGCGCAGGTTCAACTCCTTACCAACCGCATCGCCCGCGCGACCAACACGTTCAGCGGCAACGTTCGAAACTTGATGCAGGCTTCGGTTGCGAGCGCCGCCGACATCACGGCGGTCCGCGAATCCCAGGTGGCGATGAAGGCTTACGGCAAGCTGCTGCCGAAGGATCTCGCGCAGGTCATCACCGACCCGTTCAAGAAGAACGCGCTCGCCGCGGCGACGCTCGACACGATGTGGAACAGCGCGCTCGGCGGGTCGAAGGTATCGCTTTCCAAAAAGGTCTGGGCGATGAGCGCGCAGACCCAGGCGCGGGTAACGGGTATCGTTCGCCGGGGAATTCAGGAGGGGGTTCACCCGTTCGACCTCGCCGACATGCTCGGCGGGGAGTTGATCTCCTCGCAGCCGATGGGGGTCGCGAAGATCTGGTCATCGTCGAGCGCCCCGGCGCGCCTGAAGAAACTCGTTCAGAGCCGCGGCGGAACGATCTCGTACAACCACCTCCGCGTCGCGCGTACCGAGATGATGCGCGCCGCGATGACCGCCCACAAACTCCGCGTTCATTTCATGCAGAGCATGCCCAAGGCGCTCAACCCGGTTATCGGTATCAAGTGGAACCTTTCCGCGTCGCATCCGAAGGATGATATCTGCGACGACTGGGCGGCGGGTGGATCGATCGGGTTGCCGCCCGGGGTGTACCACGTCGGCGAAGTTCCGATGGGCCACCCGAACGATCTTTGCTTCACGACGACCGCGATGGATTTGAAGGGGTACAAAAAGAACGCGAAGGCGTGGCTGTTGAACAGCAAGACGTCACCGGCGGACATGAAGAAGGCGCTCACGATGTCGGCGGGGCAGTACCTGTCGCCGCGCAACCGTTCAATGCTCGCCGCGCTCGCAAACGGCACCGGCAAGATTCCGCCGGTCCCGATGCATTTCCCGAAGTCGAAACCGGTCGGGCCGAAGTCTCCCACGCCGAAGGCGCAGCCGAAACCAAAGAGCGTCGTCTCGCAGCCGGTCGGGCCGCCGGCGAAACCGGTACTTCCTGAACCTGTACTCCCCGGCGTTGAATGGCAGCCGAGTATGCCGCTCGGGCAGGCGACCAAGTTCTCCAAGAACAGCAAGATCACCAAGAGCGTTTACCACGGCACGCCGGTTCACCCGGAGAAGATTCTGAAGACGGGGCTGCGGTCGTACGCCGACGAGGTAAACGAACACGCCGGGATCAGTTTCTCGTTCGGGAAGCAGGAAGCCGCGACGTATGGGCGCAACGTGATGCGGGCGAAGGTTCACGTTCGTAACCCGCTGAACGTATCAAAGGAATTCTGGAAGGGTACGTCCACTGCGCCGCGGCACCAGAAGGTCTACGCGCAACTCAAGAAGAACGGGATCTTCCCGCGCAAAGCAACGGTCGGACAGATGAGCCAAGCGATCGAGCAGATCGGTCACGACGCCTGGATGACCGCGACCGAACTCCGCGTGTTCCACCCGAAAAACGCGACGCTGGTAAAGCCGAAGGTGGTGCCGAAGAAAACAAAGATCCCCGACAAGCCGAAGGGGCCGCCGGTACTCGACGCGTCGAAGATGAAGAAGGTGGGGCCGCAAAAGGGATCCAACCTGGGCGGGCTGTACGAAGACGCGGACGGGGTTCAGTGGTACATCAAGTCTCCGAAGACCGTCGAGCATGCGAAAAACGAGGTGCTTGCGAACAAGCTCTACAAGGCCGCCGGGGTCGAGAACGTTCCCGAGGTTCGGCTGGCAACGCTAGATGGGAAGGCCGCGGTCGCGTCGCGCATCGAGGAAGGGCTCGTTGCCAAAAAAGACATTCTGCAGGTGCTTAACAAAGCTGGTGCGGCAAACCGCTCGGCAGTGATGGAGGGGTTCGCCTCGGACGCGTGGCTTGCGAATTGGGATGTCGTGGGGCTGCAGTACGACAACCTTCTAATCAAAAAAGGAGTCGGGGGTTTCTGGCGGATCGACCAGGGCGGCGCGCTACGGTTCCGCGCGCAGGGCGGGGCGAAGGGAAGCGCGTTCGGCAACAAGGTCACCGAGGTCGAGACGCTCCTGAACCCGGCGAAAAACCCGCAGTCGGCCAGCACGTTCAGGACGCTCACATACGAGGAGTTTAAAAAGGGCGCGGCGGGCGTCGTGAACATATCCGAAAAGCAAATCGACGATCTGCTGGCGCTGTACGGTCCGACCGACCCCGCTGACCTCGCGAGCTTGCGGACGACGCTGCTTGCGCGCCAGCAGGATATGAAGCATCAACTGAACGTGATGCGCGACAAGTTACCCGGGCGAATGGTGAAAGGCGTCGACGTGCCGACGCCGCCGGTGAATAAGGCTGGCGGCGGGTGGGTCGATATGGATTGGAAGAAGGCGGTCGAGCAATGGAAAACGAAAACGCTGCCGCCGAGTACGGACCCGTCGATCGTTGCCCACCTTAAAAAGTTTGATCCGACCGGCGGGATCAAGGTTGTGGCTCCGAAACCCCCGCCGCCTGCGCCGCCGAAACCCACGCAGATCACCGC
>Ga0307377_10005908_pt1 | contig 12970 bp, 10 predicted proteins | sample TR3MG_FD_202535 | JGI IMG/M metagenome (GOLD analysis project Ga0307377, IMG submission 202535) | Soil microbial communities from Risofladan, Vaasa, Finland - TR-3 | ecosystem: Environmental > Terrestrial > Soil > Coastal area > Acid sulfate soil | place: Finland: Risofladan, Vaasa | collected... | reverse complement strand
GCCGCCGACGTCATTGGCCGATCGCTCGGCGAACTCGTTCACCCTGATGATCGGTCCTCGCTGCAAACCTTCTATCGCGAAGGTACCGGCAGCGAGCCGTCCACGTTGACGCTACGCATGCTCATGCCCGACGCCACCTATCGATGGGTCAGCATGCGTTCACGAGAGGAGATGGACGCGCTGACGGGTGCGCGCGTGCGCGTCACCTCGTGGCGCGACGCGCACGACGACGTAACGGGACAACGCGCCTTGATGGCCTCCGAGGGTCGATTCCGCATGCTCGCCGAGAGCGTCAATGACGTCGTGTTCGAGTGTGGCACCACCGGCGAGGTCCAGTGGGTGTCACCCTCGGTGCAGCAGGCACTGGGATGGCGCGCGGAGGACCTTGTGGGACGTCGACTGGCGGACTGCGTGTACGTCGACGACCGTGATCGCTCTGTGTCGCGTCCGGAATCCCTATCGAGTGGCGCGGTGGCGTGCGCGGTCGAGGTCCGGTACTTGACGTCGACGGGCAATGTGCGCTGGATGTCGCAGAGGTCGCGTTACGTCCGTGGCTTGAGCGGCGAGGGCGACACTCTGGTCCTCGGGTTACACGACATCGACGAGCAGGTTCTCCAGCGCCAGCGCATCGAAGAGGTGGAGACACGGTTCCGGATGCTCGCCGAGAACATGAGTGATGTGATCTACCGCGTGAACCTCGACGGCGAGTTGGTGTGGGTATCACCCTCGGCCACCTCGCAGCTGGGATGGTTGGCGGGCGACCTCCTCGGTCACAGCGTGCTCGACCTGATCTTCGTGGAGGATCACGCGAGGGTCCTGGCGTGGCGGCGACTTCTGCATCTGGGCGAGGAGTTGGACGAATTGACGATACGGATACGTCAATCGTCGGGTGACTTCGTGTGGATGAAGGTCCACGCCCGCGCGACGCGCGGCGAGGGAGGCCGGGTCAACGGTGTGGTGGTAGCGCTGAGGAATTGCGAGATGGAAGTCGTCACGTCACGCGCACTACGGACCATCTCGGCCGGGAGTCGGGTCTTGATGAGGGTGACCTCGACCAGTGATCTCTTGAGCCAGATGTGTCAGGTCGCGGTCCAAGAGGGTGGCTACCTTTTCGCGTGGTACGGCAAGAAGATGGATGACGAGCGTTCGACGGTGAGGGTGGATGCCTCTAGCGTCGGCCACGAGTCCTACCTCGAGGGGATCGAGGTGCACTGGCGCGACGACCTCCTCGGGGGCGGACCAGCGGGGCGGGCCATTCGCTCCGGTCAGATCTGCACGGTGACCGACATCGACACCGACCTCTCGTTTGCTCCGTGGTCCCAAAGCGCCCGTCAGCACGGATTTCGCTCCGCGGCCGCGATCCCGGTGATCGTCGATGGACGCGTCGACGGCAGTTGGCAGGTCTACGCCATGGAGCCGCGAGCCTTCACCTCCGAGGTCCTGGTCGTCCTCGAGGATCTGGCGATGGAAATTGGATTCGGCCTCAGTCGACTGGGCGCGGAAGGCGACTGAAGCCAGCGCCGTGGCGTCGTCCGTTCAAGTCCTCGGCGCCCGCTCACCCGGTGGGCGACAGGGCCTCGATGGTGGCGACGATATCGTCCATTGACGAGCCGGGTCCGAAGGTGGCCGCGACTCCGGCATCACGCAGGGCGGCGACGTCCTCTTGCGGGATGATGCCGCCAACCACCACGGGAATGGACGAGTCCAACTCACGTAGGGCGTCCAGGACCAGTGGCACCAGGGTCAAATGCGCTCCCGAGAGAATCGAGAGTCCCACAACGTCGACGTCCTCGTCGACCGCCGTACGCGCCACCGACTCTGGTGTTTGGAACAGACCGGTGTAGACGACCTCCATCCCCGCGTCGCGTAACAGCCGCGCGATCACGTTGACGCCGCGATCGTGGCCGTCGAGCCCCACTTTGGCGACGAGAACGCGCGTGGTCATCGCGCCCTTACGTGGTAGCGACCGACAACGTCGGCCAGGGTGTTCATGATTTCGCCCACGCTGGCTCGTGCGCGCGACGCCGCCATCAGGCCAGGCATGAGATTCACCTCGGGGTCGAGGGCGTCGCCGCGCAGGTCCTCGAGCGTGCGCGCCACGGCGTCGCCGTCACGTTCGCGACGCACCTTCGACAGTCGTTCGAGCTGTCGCGCGTCGCCGTCGCCGGACATCTGGTTCGCGGGAGCCGGTGCGGGCGCATCGTCGACGAAGGCGTTCACGCCGACGACGAGTCGTTCGCCGCGCTGCACCGCACGTTCGTGCGCGTAGGCGGCGTCAGTGATGTGGTCTTCGAACCAGCCATTGTCGATGGCGGCCAGACAACCCTCCAGCATGGAACCGTTTCCGAGTTCCAGCAGCTCCTCGAGCAGGGCGCCCACCTCGCGCTGCAGTTGATCGGTGAGACTCTCGACGAACCAGCTCCCCCCGAGGGGATCAGCGACCTGGGTGACATTGGTCTCGTAAGCGATCACCTGCTGCGTACGCAACGCGATGCGCGCGGCGTCGGAGGAGGGGAGCGACCACGCCTCGTCAAAGGAGTTCGTGTGCAACGACTGTGCTCCGCCGAGGACCGCGGCCAGGGCCTCGATGGCGGTGCGGGCATGGTTGTTGTCGGGTTGCTGGGCGGTCAGTGAGACCCCCGCGGTCTGCGCGTGGAAGCGCAACTGCCACGAGCGCTCGTCGAGGGCACCGTAAAAGTCACGCATCCACGTGGCCCACAGACGCCGCGCACAACGATATTTCGCCACCTCTTCGAAGAAGTCAATATGGGCATTGAAGAAGAACGACATCTTCGGGGCGTAACTGTCGACGGCCAAGCCGGCGCGTCGCGCCAATTCGACGTACGCGAAACCGTTGGCCAGGGTGAAGGCGACCTCTTGCGCCGCGGTCGAACCGGCCTCGCGAATGTGGTAGCCCGAGACCGACAAGGGGTGCCAACGCGGCATCTCGCGGGTGGCGAAGACGACGGTGTCACGTACGAGCCGCAATGAGGGGCGCGGCGGGAACACGTACTCGTGCTGCGCCTGGTACTCCTTCAAGATGTCGTTCTGCAGGGTGCCTCCGAGTCGTGCGCGATCGACCCCGTGGTCTTCGGCGTTGGCCACGAACATCGCGAAGATCGCCGCCGCCGGCGCGTTGATGGTCATCGAAGTCGTGATCGCGGCAAGGTCGATGTTCGCGTAGAGGTCCGCCACGTCATCGATGGTGTCGATGGCAACTCCGCAGCGTCCGACCTCACCTCTCGCTCGCACGTCGTCGGAGTCGATGCCGAGCAGGGTCGGCATGTCGTACGCGGTCGAGATCCCCGTTCCGCCCGCGCCGATGATCTCACGAAAGCGCTCGTTGGTGTCGGGCGCCGTCCCGAAGCCCGCGAACATGCGCATGGTCCAGAGTCTGGAGCGGTACATGGCCGGGTGGATCCCCCGGGTGTAGGGGAACTGACCGGGAAACTCGGCGTCGTCAGGACCGTAGACCGGCTCGAGTGGAGAACCCGACTGCGTGGTCGCCCGAGTCGACGCCGCCGTAGTGCCTTCGTACGCTGCTTGCCACTTCTTTCGACTGTTGCGATGGTCCACGTTGACCCCCCGATGATCCGACCGCTTGTCGAATGCCTCTGCCGTCATTCTTACTCCTGATCCGTGTCCATCGTGCGGTGCACGAATCGACGGGTCGCCTCTCAGGCGGTGGGCGACATCAGATGGGCGCCTGTATTGATGGCGTTGACGACCTCGTCCAGGTTCGATGCCAGTGACGCCGGGGCGTTGTCGCCACTCAACTCGACGTCGGCCTGGCGGTACGCACTGCGTGGGGAGGTGTCGAGGTCGAGGGGGCGGTCCTCGCCCAGGCGGTCGAGGCTGCGCACCAACGTGGCGCGTAGCTCCTGGAGGGCCGGCGTGGCGACGACACGCGCGCCTCGATCGGCCTCGAAACGCATCGCGTGGGTCGCTCGCAATATGCGAAGGCCCACCATTAGGAGACCACGCTCGACCTCGGGGTCACCGCGGGTCGCGCTGGGTTCTTCGAGTGAGCGAGCGACCGCCGCTTCGGCACTGGCGAAACGGAAATGGGCGCTGCGTGAACTCGACGAGATCGCCGACGCGTCGCTCTCGAGGCTGAAGCAGGACTTGAGAACCTCGTCGACGTAATGTGCCAGTGCCGTGAAGAGGGCGGCCTCACTCTGTCGGACGTCGTGCGCCGGCGACGACGGCCACAGGAGGTACGTGGCGGCCGAGATGAGGGCTCCCAGCACCACGTCAATGAGTCGATCCAGTGCGGTGCCGACCGAATTGGTGGAGTTCACGGAGAGCAGGATGAGCACCAACGAGGTCACGAGACCGATGGCCACCGAGAAACTTGCCGGCCACGTGGCGTACGCCAGAGTGGCGACCAGGCCGATGAGGACCGTGGTGAAGGCGTAGGACGGATGAAGCTCACTCACCAGGATTGCCGCGAGGGATGCCCCCAGCGCGGTACCGACGACGCGCCCGACGCCTCGGCGTAACAGGGTGCTGTAATCGGGCTTGAGAATGACGGCGACGGCGAAAGCGACCCAGTACCCCCGTGGCAGGTTCAGCACGTGCGCCAGTCCCGTCGCCACGAGTACCGCCACCACCAGGCGCACGGCGTGGCGAAACGCGATGGAGTCGGTCCTGAGGTTGTCGCGAAGGAGCACGACGTTCTCACGTAGGTGCGAACGCCCGAGTCCTCCCCAGCGCACGTCCATGCGCCAGGCGCCCCGCGGGGCTTCCTGGGCCTCGCGGGCGACGAGGTTGCCGATCGAGCGCAGTTGCCCGCCGAGGGCCTCCAGGTGCGCCAGGACTTGGGCCATGAGGACTTGCGCGTCGTTGGTGAAGTGACCGGCGTGGAGTTGCATCTGTAGTTCGTCGATGCGACGGCGCAGACGGTGCTCGCTCTCGCGCCATGCGACGGGCTGATCGGGCCGACGCACCGCGAGGGCCAAGTGAGTGACGCCGTCGGCGACGTCGACCAGGGCGTCGTGCACGGCGACCAGGAGTGTCGGGTCGACCTCACTGAGTCGAGTCCGCAGTCCGGCGAGAGTGGTGAAGTCCAATCGCGCGCGTCGGACCTGGTCGACGATGCCGCGCAAGTCGCGGTCGTCGCTACGACCGAAGAGCGACAGCGGTGAGAGCACGCGCTGGGCGGCGTCGATGCTGGCGAGGACGCCGATGGCGGATTCCTCCGCCGGAGTCTGGGCGTAGGTGGCGAGGTTGGTCAGGGCGTCCGCGACCATCGCTCGTTGGTAGCGCAGGGTGGGGGGCAGCCGCAGGATGAGCAGGGCGGCCACTTCGACGACCGCGCCGAGCGTCACCAGCACACCCAGGGTGACCGCGGTGATCCACGAGCCCGAGTATCTGCCGAGCACCACGTAGACGACGATCGCCTGGGAGCCCAGGACGGCCTGCGTCTGTCCGAAGACGACGGCCATGCCCGCGACGAAGCACAGCGGCACCAGTAGCGCTGTGTGCAGCCACGTCGTGGACGCGGTCATCGTGCCCAGTAGCACGGAGAGGCCCAGCGCCACGGCATCGAGCAACGCGAGGCGTAGTGGCAGCTTGGGGGCACCCACGAGTGAGACGATGGCGACGAGATCGGCACCCACGGCCATGGTGATGGCGGCTCGCGGATCGTGTAGCGCGAGTCCGATGGCGAACACCGTCACCACGGGGATCGCGGTGACCAGGCCGCGTACCGGCGAGATCGAGTGCAGATTGACCTCAAAGGCCTCTCGGAGGGCCCGAATCGCGCCGACGCGCCGGTGCGACCGTGGGTGAGGTGCAGCGCCCTGGTCGATCTCAGGTCCCGGTGGCCGCAAACGACGTCGTCGAGGAGTCCGAGAGTGGATCGACGATCTCGAGGGCGAGCAGCGGGGCCGACGCCTTGGAGATGCACTCCTGGTACTCGAAGTCGGGTTGGGAATCGGCGACCACGCCCCCGCCCGCTTGCACGGTGGCGGTGCCGTTGCGCAACGACACCGTGCGGATGGTGATGGCGAAGTCGGCGTCACCGCGTAGCGAGAAGTACCCCAGTGCGCCGCCGTAGGGTCCACGACGTACGGGCTCGAACTCGTCAATGATCTGCATCGCGCGCACCTTAGGCGCACCGCTGAGCGTTCCGGCGGGGAACAGTGCGTCGAAGGCGTCGAAGGCGTCGAGACCGTCGCGCAGGCGACCCGTGACTTGCGAGACCAGATGCATGAGATGGCTGAACCGCTCAACGTGTGCCAGACGCTCCACGCGAACCGTCCCGGGAATCGAGACTCGACCCACGTCGTTGCGTCCGAGGTCCACCAGCATCACGTGTTCGGCGATCTCCTTGTCGTCGGCGAGTATCTCCGACTCGAGCGCGAGGTCGTCGGCGTCGGAGGCGCCGCGGGGACGCGTCCCCGCGATGGGTCGCGTCGTGACCTCACCGTGCTCCACGCGCACGAGCATCTCCGGCGATGCACCGACGATCTGCGAGTCACCGGTATCCACCAGGTACATGTAGGGCGACGGATTGAGTGCCCGTAGCACGCGATACAAGGTGAGGGGCGCGACGCTCGTGGGACGGGTGAACTGCTGGGACGGCACGACCTGGAAGATGTCACCGGCGAAGATGTACTCGCGGGCCCGGGTCACGACGTCGCGGTACTGCGCCAGGGTGAAGTTCGAGAGTTGAGCGGCTATTCCACGCACGTCGATGTGCTCACGCTGGGTCGGTGCGGTGGCCACCATGCGCTCGATACGCGGGTCGAGGGTCGGCCCTGGCGCGAGGAGTGTCGAGACGATCGACTCGAGGTGCTCCCTCGCGGTGTCGTAGGCCTCGCGCGGCGTCGTGTCGTCGGTGAGGGACGCGAGGACGACGACGGTCGTTGAGTGGCGCAGGTGGTCACAGATCAAGACGCTGCCGGGGAAGGAGAAATCGACGTCGGGCCAGGGCAGAGAATCTGCGGCCCGGGGAAGGTTCTCGAGTCGACGCACGTAGTCGTAGGTGACAAAGCCGACGGCTCCGCCGAAGAACGAGGGCAGGTCCGACGGTGCGTACGTGCGGTACGTCGCCAGGACGCTCCGCAGCGTGGCCATCGGCCCCTCGGCACTCACTACATCGTCGCGACCCTCGAGGCGCACGTCGTCGCCGTACGCGTGCAGACGCCACTGTCGGTCGAGCCCGATGAACGAGAATCGGCCCGTGTCATCTCCCAGCGCGGCACTCTCGAGAAGGCAGAAGGCCCTGCCATCGGCGAATCTCTGGTAGATCGACACCGGGGTGTCGCGATCGAGTTGCAGGGTTTCGGTGAGCGCGATCGTGTTGAAACCCTCGAGCGCGAGCGTCTGGAAGTCGGAGAATGAAAGCGCCACGTCTTCAGGATAGTAAGACCCACCACGTAGGATGCGTGTATGACGCGCACTCCGCACTTGCTGGTCATCGACAATTACGACTCCTTCGTGTACAACCTCGTCCAGTACGTGGGTGAACTCGGTGCGACGGTCGAGGTCGTGCGCAACGACAAGATCACCTCCTCCGAGGTGTCGGTGACGCGCTTCGACGGGGTCATGGTCTCGCCGGGTCCGGGGTATCCGGCGTCGGCGGGCAATAGCCTCGAGGTCATCCGTCGCTGCGGGGACGTGGGTCTGCCCATGCTGGGCATCTGTCTCGGACACCAGGCACTGGGTGAGGCCTACGGGGCCGACGTGGTCCCGGCGCCCGAGTTGCTGCACGGTCGATCGAGCGTCGTGCACCACCAGTCGCAGGGGGTCTTCGCGGGACTGCCCGAGCCGATGATCGCCGGTCGGTACCACTCTCTGGTGGTCGACGCGTCGACCCTGCCCGACTGCTTCGAGGTCACCGCCACGAGCGGCGGGCTCATCATGGGTATCCGCCACACGAGTGCCCCCCTCGAGGGGGTCCAGTTCCACCCCGAATCCGTGCTGACCCAGCACGGCTATCGACTCTTGGCGAACTGGCTCGAGCGCTGTGGCTCCGACATCGCGGTCGCGCGTGCGGAGGGCCTCGTGGACGTCAGTGAGGCGATCCGACGGTCGTTGCCCGCTCCCGCGCCGTCACACTAGAAGACCTCGCCGACTCCCACCCGTCGTTCTCGCACGTCGTCACCCTGGCGGGTGATCTCGTAGGCCGCCGGACCGATGAAGGCGGGTAGCGGCGTGTCGGCGACGACGCGAGTGGCCGTCGTGCCTTCGTACCAGACACCCACGTGGTCATCGGTGGCGTAGGCCATCTTGGGCAGCTCCTGGCCCTTCATCATCCGGTGCAACAGGGGGCGTCGCTGCGACTCCGAGTCGTAGTGAACGCCGTTGGCGTAGGGCAGAAGACCCAGCGCGTTGGTCACGGGCACCAACTCGGGACCGAAGGAATCCGTGGGCCCACCCACGTGCCAACACAGGCTGCCCGCCGAGACGCCACTCAAGATGACACCGTGCTCCCAGGCCGCACGCATGGCCGTGTCGACGCCGTGCAGGCGCCACAGGGCCAAGAGGTTCGCCACCGAGCCACCACCCACCCACACGAGATCCGACGAACCGATGCGTTCCTCGGGGTCGGCCGAGGGCTGGGGGAAGACCTTGAGCACGGTCACGTCGCATCCCGCTTCGCTGAAGGCTTCGTAGGCGAGGGCGTAGTACGTGGCGTCGTCGCCCGACGCGCTCAAGACGAGGCAGACCTTCGGACGCGTGACGCCCGTGAGGGCCAGGGCATCGAGCACCATGAGTCCGAGTCGGGCGCTCTGCTGCACGGGACCGGGCACGAAGCCCCCCGACGTCGCCAAGATACGCGGTGTCCTCACGTTGGTCCCTACTTGTCGGTCAAGTGGATCGCGAAGAATTCCAGAGTGCGTGCGTGCGCGTCGGCGGCGTCGGCGGCATTGAAGACCGCGGGTCGTCCATCGCAGTGAAAGCCGTGCTCGGCGTCGGCGTAACGGATGATCTCGGTGTCGACGGGAGCGCTCGACGTCGCACTGCGCAGGGCCTCCACCTGCTCGACGGGGATCCCCTTGTCGAGGTCGCCGTAGAGCCCGATCCAGTGCGCCTTCAGCGTGGGCGCCAGTTCGAGTAGTGGTGCGAAGCCGAAGCGTCCCGCCTCGATGCCGCCGCCGTAGAAGCTCGCGGCGGCCCCCACGATTCCGAGCGTTGCCGCGACGAAACTGACCGTTCCACCCATGCAGTATCCGACGACGCCGATCGATGACGGAGCGAAGCCCGCCTCGCCCAAAAAGGCGACGGCGCTTCGAAGGTCGTGCTCGATCCCTTGCGCGTTCAACTCGGCCATCGCGGCCATCGCGTCGGGAAAGTTGTCGTAGTCCACTTCCGGCGAGCCCACGCGGTGAAAGAGTTCGGGGGCGACCGCGAAGTAGCCGGACGCCGCGAAGCGGTCGGTGACGTCACGGATGTGGTCGTTCACCCCAAAGGCCTCTTGGATGACGATGACGGCGCGCGTCGCCCCCGGGTCACCTGCCACGTCGAGAGGAACGTCCTGATGGGTCTGTCGGGTGGTCATAGAAATGATGGTCCTTCGCTACGAGTTCGTTTGAGTTCATAGAAGCCGGGCGTGCTGGCGACCGCGACGACTCCGTCAAACAGGGTACCGGCGGCCTCGCCCTTGGGCGCCGGAGTCACCACGGGGCCAAAGAAGGCCACGTCGCCGACGTGGATCACCGGCGTACCGACGTCGAAGCCGACGGGATCCATACCCGCGAAGTGGCTGGTGCGCAGATCCTCGTCGAACTCGTCGCTGATGGCGGCGTCCACGAGCGACGCGTCGAGGTCCACGTCGTCCAGAGCGGCTCGAACGGTCGCCAGGAGGTCCTCACGCTCGCCACGCACGTGGTAGCGCCGCCCGAAAGCACTGTAGAACGGCTCGAGCTTCTCGTTGCCATAATCCTTCTCAACCGCGATCATCACGCGCACCGGTCCCCAGGCCTTCGCCATCAGGTCGGCGTACTCCTCAGAGAGTTCACGCCCGTCGTTGAGGACCGCGAGGCTCATCGTGTGAAAGCGCACTTCGAGGTCGCGAACCGTCGTCGTCTCGAGGAGCCATCGAGAGGTGATCCAGGCCCAGGGACAAATGGGGTCCACCCAGAGGTCCACGTGTCGTCTCATGAGACCGCTTTTCGAGCATTGAAGGCCTCGAGGACGCTGGTCACCGCGTTGGTGACCGCGACGGCACAGGGTAGATCGAGCATCTCATCGATTCCGTGGGCGTTCGAGTCGGGTCCGAGCACGCCCGTGGCGACGAACTGCACCTCGGGGTAGCGCCGGCCGAGGGACGCGAGGAAGGGAATGGTGCCACCCTCGGCGGTGAACGCCGCACCGCGACCAAAGGAACGCTGCGAGGCCTCATCGAGGGCCGCGGCCAGCCACGGGGCCAGCGGTGGTGTGGACCAGCCGTCGGCGCCGTGCGTGCGCAACGTCACCCTCGCCCCTTCGGGGGCATCCCGGCCGAGGACCCTCTCGAGGGCCGCACAGGCGACACGGCTGTCGACGTCGGGCGGGAGGCGAAACGAGAGTGAGGCCGTCGTGAAGGGCCGCAGGACGTTACCCGCGACTTCCGGCGCGGGGATGCCGCTCATGCCCACGACCGACAAAGTAGGTCGCCACGTCTGATTGAGGATCCGATCCGCGACATCGTGGCCCATGAGCGAGAGTCCCTCGACGACCGGCAGGCCGTCAGTGAGCGAGTCGCCGAATTCGCGCGCGACCGCGTCGGCCGCGGAGCGCGCGTGGTCCGGGATGACCCCGTGCAACTCCTCGAGCAGGATTCTTCCCGTGGCGGCGTCCTCGACCCGGTCCAGCAATTGACGCAGGATCCGAAAGGACGACGGCACGACACCGCTCGCCGAGCCGCTGTGTTGTCCTCGCGTGAGGACCTCCACGGTGAGTTCGACGCTGGCGAGGCCGCGCAGCGACGTGGTCACCCACAGTCGGTCGTAGGTCAGCGCCCCCGAGTCCAAGCAGATCATGAGTTCCACACGACCCAGGTGATCAGCCAGGTGGTCGAGGTACGCGTCAAGATCGGGACTCCCGCTCTCCTCGCTGGCTTCGATCAGCACGACGAAGCGGCCGTGGGGATTGCCCGCGGCGACGAGCTGTTCGAGGGCGAGCAGCGCCGAAAAGGTGGCGTAACCGTCGTCAGCGACACCGCGAGCGAAGAGGCGATCGCCTCGACGAACCGGCTGGTAGGGGGCCAGTCCCGCGGACCAATCGCCCAGTGGCGGTTGCTTGTCGAGGTGACCGTAGAGAACGACCGTGGCGTCATCGTCACCAGTGGCCTCGACGCTCACCATCAGCAGTGGCGTGCGGCCCTCGAGGCGCACCACCTCGACGCGGAAGTCGCCCAACGCCCTCCGTCGGGCCCACTCGGCCAAGAGCTCGACGGCCGCGTCGATGTGTCCGTGGGCCGCCCACTGGTCGTCGAACGCCGGTGAGAGGCACTCGATGGTGGCGTAGGTCGTGAGCGTCGCCAGAGCGTCGCGTTCGAAGTCGTTCAACGTGAGGGGCACCCACTGAGGTTACCGCTTCGAACGTTCGAAATGGACCGCCTGCCAGCAATACCACGCGACGTCCGAGCGCACTCCGCCCAAGGCCTCGCCGCGGTTTCGGAGTTCCTTCTCGCTGATCGTCTTGTCGAGTCCGTGCACGATGCTCCAGCCGCTGCGAACGCCCAGATCGCCGACCGGCCACACGTCGCGCCGACCCAGCGTGTGCATCAGGTACATCTGGGTGGTCCAGGGTCCGATGCCGTGCACGGCCGTGACCTCCTCGATGACCTCGCCATCACTCATCCGCCCGTGACGCGCGAGGTTGACCCGGCGATCGCGGGCGTGGGCGGCGAGGTCCACCATTGCCGCGGCCTTGGTGCGGGAGAGTCCCGCCGCGCGCAGGTGGTCGGGTCCGGCGTCGAGGACGGACTCGATGGTCACGTGTCCGCCACAGGCTTCGACGACGCGCGCGTGAATGGTGGTGGCGGCCGATGTGGCCAGCAGCTGAAAGGTGATCGAACGGATCAACGACGCGAATCGCTCCGAGACCGGCGAAGGTCGTCGACCGGGGGGCGGGCCCGCCAACGCCACGACGGACGCGAACGCCGGGTCACGCTCGATAATGTCCGCCGCGATGCGCGAGCGCAAGTCCATCCCAGAACTATGTCAGAATCTCGGGATTGTCGGGAATGACAACGCCTTGAGGGACTTTGCGAGCCTCGCTCGCCTCGCGAACGACGGTCGAGAGCAGGGCGTGGATCGCGCGCACGGGTGCCGCGGGGAAGCCGAAACGACGACGAACCAAGCAGACCCGGCGCAGGGCGATCTTCTCGATGGGCACGGCGCGGAAGTTCTCGCGCAGGTGTGACGACAGCATGGTGGAGGGGAGAATCGAGGGCCCGTGACCGTCGAAGGTCATTGACGCGATGGTCCGCAGTCCGTCGAGTTCGATGAGCGGTCGCAGTTCGATGCCCTGCGCGTGCGAGGCGTCGTCGATCTCTCGTCGAATTGGTGTGCCCGGAAAGGGCAGGAGGACCTCGTAGGGCTCGATGTCGGCGAAGGTCACTGACGGGTACGTCGCCAGCGGGTGCGTCTTCTCGGTGATCAACACCAGGTCTTCGCTGTAGAGATCCACCGACGACAGTTCCGGTGCGTCCACCGGCCACGCCAGCACGGCGATGTCCAGCACGCCCGATACGAGCTGGGGCTCGATCACCGAATTGGTCCCCTCGGTGATCCGCAGTGAGATGTGCGGGTACGTCTCTCGCTGGGCCTTTAACAACAGCGGCACGATCCAACGTCCTGCGGTGCCGATCATGCCCAGCGAGACTCGTCCACGGATGTCGGCGGTCAGTTCCGAGACGTCGGCCGCGATGGCACTCACCTCGCTGAGGATTCGACGAGCCCGTTCGACGACCACCGAACCCGATTCGGTCAATGCTCCCGAGGCGCGGTCGATCAGTTCTGATCCCAGTTCC
>Ga0307377_10005907_pt1 | contig 12970 bp, 11 predicted proteins | sample TR3MG_FD_202535 | JGI IMG/M metagenome (GOLD analysis project Ga0307377, IMG submission 202535) | Soil microbial communities from Risofladan, Vaasa, Finland - TR-3 | ecosystem: Environmental > Terrestrial > Soil > Coastal area > Acid sulfate soil | place: Finland: Risofladan, Vaasa | collected... | reverse complement strand
CTAATTGGAGTAAAAAAGACAAAGCACTCTTCTGGGCTTCTGTGGGCTTAAATGTTGTTGATGGTGCCCAGTCTTTCAAAGCAATTGACGATCCGAATCTTAAAGAGATGGGTCCTTTAATGCAAAGCAAAGGAAGTGTAGTGCTAGTTAAAATAGCAGCAATAGGTCTTACATACTGGATTGCAGATTCTTTTCCTAAATATAGAACTACTATTCTTGGGACTGAAGATGTAATACTTACTGGTGTAGTTGGTTGGAACTTTATACAAATTGGTAAGAATTAAATATAGGAACCACTATGGCAAAAACTTTTACATGTATAAAATGCAATTCAATTTTTACGTGGAAGCCGGAATACTCCTTGAGTCCAATCTGTCCCACGTGTGGTAATACTGATTTTAACCACAACGAGAAAGGAAAGGAGTAGGTCATGGCAGACAAAAACATTCGGGTAACTAAACAGGTCTTATTCACAGATGAAGCATTACTTCAGAGCGGAACAGTTACTTCGAGCCCGATTGACTTGTCAGAAGCTGTTGGTGGAGTTATCTTGGAAGTTAATTTATCGAGTTCATCATCATCCAGCAGTAGTAGTCTAAGTTCATCGAGTTCGAGTTCGAGCAGTTCGTCCAGTTCTAGTTCAAGCAGTAGTTTCAGTAGCAGCTCAAGTTCATCGTCTAGTAGTTCTTTATCCAGTTCGAGCAGTTCGAGCAGTTCAAGTTCAAGCAGTAGTTTAAGTTCATCGTCAAGTAGTTCAAGTTCAAGTTCGTCAAGTTCGAGTAGTTCGTTGTCCAGCAGCTCTTCATCGAGCAGCTCTTCATCCAGTTCCAGCAGTTCACTGTCGAGCTCAAGTAGTTCTTCAAGCTCCAGTAGCTCTGCATAGTTTAATTTATTAGTGAAAGGAGGAATATTATGGCAACAATTGGGACATTAAAAATAGAGGTTGAAGAGTCGGTATCGGGAGACAATTACGTTGAGAATGCAGTTGATCTTGTTACTGGAAAAGTGGCAGGGGTCTCCCTTGTTACCTATACTCCGAAAGTGGGTATTACAAAGGCAAGGTTTAAAGTAACGGAAGAGGGAGTTGCACCAGTTATTTTCTCCATGATTGCGGGGATAAAATAATGGCTAAGAAAAAATTAACCAAATCAAAGGTAGTGGCTGAAGAAGTCATTGAAGATCCTATTGAATATGCCGAAGAAGTAGATGAGCCAATTGAGGATTTTGAAGAAGTAGAAGGAACGATTGAAGTTCCAGAAAGCATACTAACCCAGTCAACGTTTGAATTTGATGAAATTAGGGGTACCCATGAAATGTCCAGCATGCCAGTATTAGGGGATGAGCAGGGAAGTATGTATATCAAAGCATCTCCATTGCCAGGCAATGATTTTAATTCGGCTGACCTACTACACTGGACAAGCAAAACCTTCTTCGACTTTACTTATAACTGCTGTCATCCTGAGAACGACAGCCACTGCATTGAGTGTTATAACAAAGCAAGGAAAGGATAAATGGCTACAAAAGACTATTCTGGAGTAGGTGAAGGACTACCATCTTATACTTCCAATCTAAGCTTGACGATAGATGACCTGAATACTACCCATGCAACTTATGATAAGTATCAGGATGAGTGGGGGTTCCTGCAATCCGCATATGATGGTGCCCGAACCTTGGTTGCTTTTGGTGCAGTACTTCGTCATGAAAGGGAGAGTAATGATAACTATGATCGTAGGATAGACGAAGCGTATGGTTTTTCTTATTCTACTTCTGTAGTAGACCTTTTCAACTTCTACTTATTTAAGGAAACTGCCAAGAGACAGCTTGGTGATCTTGCAGAGGATGAGTCATGGGATTTATTTGATGACGACTGCAACTTGCACAATGATAGTTTAGATGACTTTCTTTTAGAAGCAGGTAGGGCATCTTCAATTCAAGGTCATTGTGGAGCATTGGTAGATAAGCCAAGAGTAGATTTAAAGAATAGAGCCAATGAGAAGGCAAAAGGTGTCTATCCTTATCTGTCCCTTTACAAACCACTGGCAATCCTTGACTGGACGTATGATCGTGATGAGTATAACAGACCCAGATTGAGTTATTTGAAACTCAAGGATGATGAAGATGGTTTATATCGCTTGTGGTATCTGGATCATTGGGAAGTATGGGAAGAACCCACTACTGATGATAAGGGAGAAAAGGCTACAGGAACTACTGCTGCTAAAAAGTTGGATGAAGGTGCTCACTCGTTAGGAGAAATTCCTTTTGTGTGGTTGTATAATGGAAAAACTTCTGAGCGTGGTGTCGGGCGTTCTGATATAGTAGACATTGCTCGGATAGATGCTTCTATTATACGTAACCTTTCTCAAGGAGAAGAGATTATTAACTATGCTGCTTTCCCAATGATGAGAAAACCATGGAAGATTACTGGTGGAACGGTTATTGATGAAGTAGGGCCTACTGCTGTATTGGGTTTTGATCCTGATCGTCCAGAATCAAAACCTGATTGGTTAACAGCGGCAGTTCTTGAACCATTGACTGCCATATTCAATATAGTAATTGGGAAGAAGATAGAAGAGATTTACAGGTCTGCAAATATTGGAGGCATGGCTGGCACCGAGATTCAAAGTGCTCCAAAGTCAGGAACCGCTCTTCGTTCTGAGTTTCAACTACTGAATGGTAAGCTAGTAGCCAAAGGTAAAGGACTTGAGAAGTTTGAAAAGGAAATCATCCGCTTGTGGTTGCTGTGGCAGAAGCAATCTGAATGGTATAGTACAATAGTAATTGAACGAGCTGAAACTTATGAGATTGATAACCTCTCTCAGGATTTGGAAAATATTATGACTTCTACTTTGATAGTTCAGAATGCCGAGTTCAGTAGAAGGACTCAGAAGAAGGTGGTTCGGCTTATGTTTGCGGGTGAACCTGATGAAGTTATTCAGGAGTTGGAAGATGCTGTGGACGAATCGGTGGATCAAGCAGTAGAGATGGAACAGGAGTACTTAGCCAATCTGCCTGAGCAGATTCCAGGTCCTCCACTTGATCAAACTGGTCAGGAAGAATATGTTGAAGAGGAGGAATAAATCATGGCTAAAGGATGGCATGGAGACAGTGCAGGTCATGCAAGGGCTGCTAAGAAGAGAAGGTCACTTAATCATGGTAAAGGTTATGGAACCAGTCGAGCACAGAAGGCAATTTTAACACGCCACTTCTCCAGAAAGAATGGTGTATTTAAAACGATGGACTTACAGGAAAAGCTTAAGTCTTCTAAAAGTAAAGTTAGGGCCAAACTGAGAAAAAGGAAAAAATAAAGGAGGTGATTAGTCATGGGAGGAAAGCCAAAACCAGGTGGTACGAAGGATATGCGTCTTAAGAGGAACAGAAAACTCAGAGGGCCGAAGAAAAAGAAATAAAAGGAGGTGATTAGTTATGGCTAAAGGTTGGCATGGAGACAGTGCAGGACACGCAAGAGCAGCAAGGAAAAGGGGAAAAAGAAAAAGAAAACCTCTATCCGCAGAAGCAAGGAGAAAGAAGAATATAGCGGCAGGTTACGCAAGGGCAAGGAAACATGTGACTAAACGAGCCAGTCGATTTCCAAGCGGATATTAGAATAAAGTTAGGACTAAAAAAAACGAGCTAAAAGAAGATAATAAATGCCAACTCCTGAAGACGTCATAAAAGTTGCTGAAAGCAGCAACAAATTCTTAGCCAGTAGTATTGAAAACCACCAACGTAGGTTAATGGAGGCAATCAATCAGCTGGAAAAGAACATTATTGACATGGTCAAGGAGTTCAAGACTACCAATGGTACTTTACTGGGTCCCCGAGTCAATATGAAGCAAGCTCAGAGAGTACACGCACAGTTAAAAAAGTTATTCGACGAAACTTATGGAGTTGAAGCAAGGGCAGTTAGTTCGGGATTTGATCAAGCAGTCAAGTATATTAAGAATGAACTTGGTGAATTGGATATAGCAGCGGATTTTACGTCGGTGGATATGGATATAATTAATACCTTGAAGAAGAACACTTGGGGGACATTTAACCAGTTTGGTCTTGCCGCACAAGAGCGGATGGTAGATCAAATGTATAGTGCTATTTTGGGCAAAGCATCATTCTCGTCCCTTGTGACCAACTTTCAAGGAATATTATCAGGGCACAAGGATGCTCGTGGTAGACCAATGTCCATGTACGCAAACCTTTATGCTAATGATGCCATAATGAATTTCCACAATTCAGTTAGTATGAAGAAAGCCGAAGATGCAGGCATCGATTTATTTTTATATTATGGAAATCTTATTGCCACAAGTAGGCAATTTTGTATAGATAGAGTCAAGAAAGTTTTTTCTAAAGAAGTAATAGATAGCTGGGATGATGTGGACTGGGGTGGTAAGTCCGGTCCTGCTTATAGAGACAGAGGGGGATATAATTGTCGCCACCACTGGGTACCTGTCCGGAAGAGTTGGTTGAAGGAAGATGTCGAAGTTATTGAAGATGTTAATTGGGGCAAGAAGAAAAAGAAGGTTGTTCCGGATAGTAAAGAGTTTACTATATCAGATAAATTGAAGGCTCGTATAAGAGAAGAGTATGGTCCTCATAATCTTTTAATACAACCAGAATGGGAAGCTGAGTTTAAGAGACTTGGTTTCTCGGACGAAGCTATCCAGGAAGCAAAAGCCTTATTACAAGGGCATGGATCCGTTGAGAGTATCCAGAAGTGGTCTGATGCTGAGATACTAAAACATTTATCTGATCCTAAAAGTAAGGTGGGTGATGTTATACGAGCATCTATGGCTATGGAGGAGAAATCTTATCTGGAGTGGAAGAAGGGAGCTGCATTTAGACTTGAAAGAAAAAGAAAAGAGCTGGAATCTAGTTGGGATATTTTCTATAAGGCTGAGGCAAAGGAATCTGGAATTACGACCTTCGAGGAGTTTTGGGAATCTGAGAAATGGAAATATGAAGAAAAGCCCATCAGGGTATTCCGGAAAGGATCTTTGGATTCGGCCATACAATCTTGGACAACTGATGAGAGAGGAGCTTGGACAGGAACCGGAAGGATTACTCCAGATCATATGAGGACGGTTGATCAGTTATTGGAAGAAGGGTATAAGCCACTTGGTGGATTTAGTAGGATGATGGGAGCGCCTGGTGAGGCTGAGGTCACTTTTGTAAAACCAACTACAGTAGGTCTTGCTAAGCCAGGGGTTGTTGCTAAAACAAGGGAGACTCTCAAGGCAGAATATGAAGCCCTGAAAAAGAAACAATATGCGGTTGAGCCTTTTACACCCAAATATTTTGAATTTGAAGAAGCCCTTGCTAAAAAAGAAATTGAGATAGCAAGGACGTTTACAGCTGAGGAGTTGCTTGAAGCCAAAACTCAGATCCTTATTGATATGACCAGGACTGAAGGCAATGTAAAAATTACTAAAGCTATGAGGGATAAGCTTCAGTATACAGCCAACTGGGTTCCCTATGATCTCTTAGTCGATGTGCGAGAACGTGGTTTTAAAATTGTCATAAAAGATACAACAAAGAGTTTATATCGAGCAAACTATGATGAACAGTTTACGGCTTTTTTAGCAAAGAATGAAGGCAGGGAAGTTTTTTCCCATGAGTTTGGACACATAATTGATGCACACTTCAATGCCAGTGCCCAGGGTGGTTTCTATTGGGAGAATGGTAAGTTTGTTACTAAAGCAGAAGGGGTTAATTTAAGAAAATGGTTTGCAGATCATCATCCAACAAATACCAAAGGTGTATATACGAACGGGGATGGAAAGTTTTGGAAGAACAACTGGATTACTGATTATGAAGGTCGTATATATACAGATCATGTTGGGGTAGGGCAAGAATGGTGGGCAATGAACCTTCAACGGTATGCCGAATATCGTAATCGATACGAATTCGGGTATGATAGAATGATCAAAAACCTTACAGATAATATAAAGAGGTACGAAGCTGCTTTAGTAGAGACTAAGTTCCCAGGTACATATACCGATCTACTTAAAAATGAACAGGCGAGATTAAAAAGCGTATTGGAAAGGGGACGAGAAGGATATGCCCTTAGTGCTGGTAGTGAGTGGAATCTTGCAAAGCAAAGATATCCAAAACTTACTGAGTTTATAGAGACGAAATTTGGTAAGCCTTTTATGCTTGAAGAAGGGGAAGCTGTTATTGCGGAAGCGCAAGCCATCGCAGAAAAGAAAGTTGTTAAGAAAGTAGTGACGACGGAGTTAGAGGTAGAGAAAAGAGCAATGGTTGGTGCCCCTTTAGAAGAAGCAACAGCCCCTAAACTATTTGACGTAAGTAAATACGCAGATGATTATGATAAGATAAAACTCACAGATGCAGTAAGGCAGGCGGAATGGTCTGATATACAAGCTCAAATAAAAAAGGATTTGGATGCCATAAGGAGTGGGGAAGCCAAACTAAAAGAGGTAAGTGGTGCTATTACTGCTGATGCTGTTGATATAATGAAGAGTAATATGATCAAGGAACTCAAGACCTTCGATACTTATCTTGCCGGTGATACCACAAATCTTATGCGAGATTATATCGACGAATTGGGCAAAATACTAAAGAGTGATCTCAAAGCGTTTGCAGGTATAGAAGCGGCTGAGATGAATGATATGTTCCTTGATTCTGTCCGTAAGTTAGTTTATCAGGAAGTAGAATCCAACAGAATGGCATTTACAGATCATGGTATTCGACATATTGTAAAGAATATTTTATTCCAGAAGAACGTAATGGAAAGTCTTGCTAAACAGGGAATGACCTTCTCGGCAAGGGAAAGATTGCTTGGTCAATTTATAATGGTCCAGCATGATGTTGGTTATACAGTCCCATTAGTCAGGAGTGGTGGTCTCAGGGGGGTCAAAGCCACGGCTAATCATCCATTGTTTAGTACTAAGATTGCTAATCAACAGAAGGCTAAGTGGAATGTCGGAAAGATATTTACAGAAGATGAGTACCGTAGGGCGATGAAGATAATATCTACCCATGACTCAACTTCTTTGAGCATGCTGGATCCTTTGGCTTTTACCACTCGGGTATCAGATAACTTGGCATTATTTCAGGCAGAGAAATTGCCCAGCTTCTTCAGGTATATAGAAGGTGGAGAAAAGAAACTGGTCGAGTTGGGCAAAGCGGCTAAGATGGGAGATGAAGTAGCATTCAAGAGGGTTCAGAAAAGTCTCTATACAATGATAGAAAACTCAAATCTCAATATTCAATTAAAGAGAGATTTGAAGCATGCTATCAATGAAATGAGTAAGGTCACTCCTAAATTTACCATGGGGGTTTTGGCAGGAGAAATTACTGGGGTGTCAGCTACGGAGGCCAGTTTGCTTTCTGTGGAAATGTCATTTAATAGATTGGATCAATTACTCCAGTCGATGTTTGATATGGGGCAAAAACAAGCCAGGAAGTTCCTTGGGGATTATGGCATAACCAACTACAATAAGACTCGTTATCTATTGGGCAACTATAAAGGCAAGCCCATATTGGAAGTAGTGGTTAAGGGGGTACCTGCTTGGTCAGAAGAGTCCTTTGCTAATCCATTGACTAAGAAGCAAGTGGAAAAAGCCATTGCCTCGAGAAACGTGATAAGAAATAAGATCGGTGCCCTTGGAGATATGAATTCCATATTAGAAGCTGAAGCTACCTTGCCAGAAGCTTTGGAGAGTATTTGGGTAAAAGACGGGATTGCAGATGTTGCTCGTGCAGGAAGATGTTATGAATTGGCTTGTAAGAATGCCATGCGAAATAGTGGTTGGGATGTGGCACAAGGAACTTTGCATCCACCATTGGGACCTTTCCAGGATATGCCTTATGCTCATAGTTGGTTAGAAAGAGGTAATTATGTTTACGATCCTGTCTTGAATAAGTTCTTTGACAAGACCAAATACTATCAGACTTTCCTTGTAGATGAAGTGAATCTATATACATCCGAACAGGTATTGGTCAAGCAGTTGAAGTGGAAACATTTTGGTCCGTGGGCTGAGTATGAAGAAATGAATGCGGCAGGTCTTACCGTCAAAGAATCTATCAAGGCAATTAATGCTAATCTTTCCGCCACAGAATTTTTAGAGGAAAAGGCAGTTTTAGCTGAGGCAAAAGCGGCAAAGAAAGCTGAGAAATTAGTGGGGAAGGTTTCTAAGGATCTTCAAGAGGAGTTAATAACTATTACCCAAAAAGAAGGATCAGAAACGGTTGTTATCTTGGATTCTTCCGGTAAGAAAATTAGTAAGGTAGTCAGGGCTAACCTAGATGATCCAGGGGCTGTAGGAATTCCTAATGTAAAAGGTATAGATGATGGAAGTTCAAAATTTTCTTTAGTTCATACTCATACACTTAATGAACCTTTGAGTTATCAAGATATTAAATCTTTAGCTCAGTATGAAGGGATAAATTCAGTTTCTGTTTGTACACCCGATGGTATGGTATACACAGCTATTAAGAAGACTGATCGTTCAACTCTTATGAGGAAATTGGATGAAAAGTTCTTAGTGGAGAAAACAAAGATACTTGATGATTTTACTGCTGGTAAAATAACTAAGGCAGAAGCTAAGCGAAGACAGATCGATGCTGCTAATAAGATCTTAGTTGAGTTAGATAAGGAAGGATACATTGCTCTTCTTGAAACAAAAGCAGAAAAGGAACTGGCAGAGAAGGTGGTGAAAGTTCCAAAACCCGATAAAATAACAGTCGATGCTGTAAAAGAATGGGTAGGGGTAAAAGACTCAAAATTAGATTTCCAAGATTTTAGGACAGGATCTTCGGAAAAAGCAGAGGCGTTGAGGGCCGCTATAAAAAATGCCCCTCCAGTAGGCGGAAAGGTCTACAGAGGGATGGGAGTTACTGAAGAGTTTGTTGAAGGTTTAAAGCCGGGAAGTTTAATTGATTTGAATAAAGTAGCCTCTTTTTCGGAGACGGAAGGGATTGCCGCGGGGTTTGCTAAGACAGCTCAGGAAGCGGCAAAATCCTTTGGGTTACCTTCGATAGAAGCGGTTATTATTGAAGTAGATGGTCTTAGTAATGGTTTACGAATTAGTAATCTTGCCGAGAGTCTTGCTGGCCAAAGAGAAATACTTTCCAGTGGAAGTTTACGGATAAAATCAATTAAGAAAGTAGGCAATGTTTATCGAGTAGAAGCCACCCACATAACGGAAGCAGCCGCCGCAAAAGCAGAAAAGGAACTGGCGAAGAAGGTGGTAGCAAAGGCACCGATACTCCCACAAGGAGTAGTAGCTGAAAAAGTAGTTACGACAGCATTCAATGATTATGTTGCTATGGGGGGGACTACGTATGATAAGATTCCTTTGGATTTCGTAGAAAAAATAGGAAGTGAGAAAATAGCGAAAAGTCAACTTATGGAGGCAAAGCTTTGTTACTCGAATTCTTTATTAAAAGCCCAGAAAGAAGGGTATGAGTTGTGGGTTGGTCAGTTTATAGATGAAAAGGTTGCCGGACGATTGTTAAGTACGGATCCCAAGTATGTCAACTTTTCATATCATGCCTGGAATGTGAAAGATGGGAAGATATTAGATTACACATTGGGAAAAACTAAAGGGGCATATATAGGGAAGAGAATTAGCATCGAAGGATTAAAGAATGGAGCTGAGGTAAGGGATAAATTGTTTGCCATTTTGGAACAGGCTAAAACTCGAGCAACAAAGGTTGTGGCGACAGAAGCAACCCGTCAATCTCATATTCAGTTTGCTGAGATGAATATGGAAAAAGGATGGATGGAAAAGTCTGGTATTGAGGGTATGTTTAAGAGTGAGGGGTGGAGCAAAGAATATGTAGATGATGTTTTGAAAACGGCTGAGGCAAACTTGGCAGATTTTGAGACAAGATACCTTGCAGAAGAACCAACAAGATTGGGTTCTTTTCAGAAGAGCATAGATAAGTGGACGAAAGCCGTTGATAATGAAGGAAGGTTAGAAGCGGCTATAACTTTTACAGACAATCCCAAATTACAAAATTATCTACACGCCGAGTTATTGGAGTCAATGAAAGGAAAAGTTGGTTGGAATTACAAATCATTGAGGGAGTTCAGGGAGTCTGAAATTACAGTATGGAGAGTTGGTCCTATACGAGATGGTTTTAATAGTTTCTTTCTCAATGAAGGCAGTGCTACTAGTTACGCAAAAAGAATGGGGGTAGATACTCCCAGAAGGTATAAAATTCTTGGGAAGGATATAATTCCAACCCAAGCAGGATCAGGGGAATTATTTGCTTCGAGTGAGCATGTGATTGAAGTATGGAAAAAGTAGGTATAGACCTTTGGTTAAAAATTAATTTTTACCCTGCTAATTTCGCGTATACAAGGAGATCTTTTAAAAAAGGATAAAGGGTATATGTCTGATAAAATAACCAAGAAACAGGAAGAAGAAATTGTTTCGATAGAACAGGCTTTTAGCAAGGAATCGAAGGTTATTCAAGTCCCTGATGAGGAGATAAGAATGATTAAAACCTGGCTTCCTTATTATGAAGCCCAGATGGGTCCTTTAGAAGAATTTGAAGAGGAGGTGAGTAATTATGAGTAAAGGTTGGCATGGAGACTCGGCAGGTCACAGTAGGGCAGCAAAGAAAAGTGCTCGTAAAAAACGTACCCATTATTCTCCTATTACTACTTCTTCTATGTCGAGAAGTAAGGTTAGCGTCCAAGGATGGAGCCGGGCCAGAACACAAGCCTCAATAAAGAAGAAAAGAGAGGCAAAGGCGTTGAGGGATCTTAACAAACCCTTACTACCTAAGAAGAAAAAGGAATCATCCCGATCAAAGGATATAACAAGGTACTTTAAGAGTGTTAAAAGTTCTGCCAGAAGAAAAATGAATAGGAGTTAAGTAAATGATCAAAGTCACTGTTATGAAGGATGGCAAGGAAGGTACCATTGAATATTCGGAAGAGGACAAAACTCCGAAAATTAAGTTTCCGGATAGTCAAGTAGTTTCTGACATTATGAAACATCTTACTACGGAAAGAGAATTTAGAATTCCGGAATCCCAAAGAATTGATGACTATCGAATTGATAAAGTGGTGCCCACAACCAATGAGATGTATTTCAGTTTGGCTTTATGTACTTTGTGGGCTAATACTAACGTGTTTGTAGGATGGTAAATACTAAAGGAGGTGAAGCTTTGTTGACAAGGAGCCGTAGTATAAACCCAAAACCCTCAACAGTTTGGTCTGGAAAGACCATGGTAGTTAGACTCGGAAGAGTCGAAGAAAGGAGGCGGAAGCCATGAAATTGAAATTCGATGAAAATGGAGCAGTAGTAGTAGTTGAGAAGGAAGGTGTCCAGTTTCCGATATACGTCGATGACGATGGTAAGGAACTCGACGTTGATGTGCCAAATCTTTTTGCTAAGTTGGCAGAAGTCAATACTGAGGCAAAGAAGCACCGTCAAGAGAAGAGTGCTTTGAAAGAATCTCTTCAGATTTTTGAAGGGATTGAAGATTTGGCTAAATGGAAGACCGATGCTGAAGCGGCAATCCAGACCGTCAAGAACTATGACGACAAGAAGTTGGTGGATGCCAATAAGGTGGAGGAAATTCGGAAACAAGTTATTGAGGTAAAAGATGAGGAGATCAAACAGGTTCATAAGTCCTATCAGCAAATGAGAAGTGAGTATGATGTCAAGCTGTCGCAGAAGGACAATCAGATATATGAACTTGCAATTTCCAACAAGTTTGCCCAATCACCTTTATTCTCTGGCACGAATCGCAAGTACAAGATCCCAGCGGATATGGCTGAAGCAAAGTTCTCTCGTCAAATAAAACTTGAAGAGAGTAAGGACGGGAAACTGAGGGAAGTAGGTTACAAGTTGAATGGTGAGCCTATATATTCCCGAAAGAATCCTGGTGAGCTGGCCTACTTCGATGAATTTATGCCTGAGATTATCGACGAGTATCCTAATAAGGATGATCTTATTGAAACTGAGGCAGGGTCTGGTGCTGGTGGTGGTGCTGGCGGTGGCAAGAAAGGAGTCGACTTTGAACTTGCTCGGCTTAGAAGTTTGTATAAAGAGGCCACCGACAAGAAGGATGTAAAATCTGCTCTTACATTGAAGAATCGAATTTTTGCCCTTGAAACTCAAATTAGATCAAGGGGTTGATGTAACTGATTCTTATGTAAAGGAGTAAAAAATGGCGAATACGAACAATCCAGCAACAGTATGGAATTGCCCCAACTACACAGGTGAGTTGTTCATGATTGGGGCAAACCAGACACCTTTTCTTAACATGATTGGTGGACTTCAGGGTGATAGGATTCGAACCGTCGGAGACTTTCAGTTTCCGTTGGCTCAGCCTTGGGCCTTGCAGGGTGCCTCTCAACCGGCAATTTCAGAGACCACTTCTTTGACCGCTCCTACTGCTTGGACTTATGTCCGCGCACAGGATGTCAATACCTGTCAGATTTGGCAGACGCAGGTAAGTGTGTCTTATGCAAAACAATCAGTAACGGGTCAGGCGACAGCCGATCCCACAACAGGGTTGATTGACATTGGTGATATTCAGCCTGTTCAGAATGAAAGAGACTTCCAGATCATGGCACATATGCGTCAGATCAGTATCAATGTGGAGTACACCTTTCTGAATGGTGCCTATACCCAAATCATCAGTGCCGCTACAGCTGGTGGAACCAGAGGAATTATCACTGCGTGTACTACCAATACGGTAAATGCGGCAGCGGCAACACTTTCCAAACCGCTGATCGATCAACTTCTTCGTACGATGGCCGGCAATGGTGCCGAGTTTGCCCTCCCAGTAGTATTTTGCAACGCGTTCCAGAAACAAAAGTTGTCTGATATCTACGGGTATGCCCCCATGGATCGTAACATTGGTGGGTACAATATCAAGCAAGTAGAGACCGATTTTGCTATGCTGGGTATTGTTTGGGCACCTCAGGTACCTGCTGCAACATTACTGATCGCTGATCTTTCCGTTTGTGCTCCGGTTTTCCTTCCTG
>Ga0307377_10005905_pt1 | contig 12971 bp, 11 predicted proteins | sample TR3MG_FD_202535 | JGI IMG/M metagenome (GOLD analysis project Ga0307377, IMG submission 202535) | Soil microbial communities from Risofladan, Vaasa, Finland - TR-3 | ecosystem: Environmental > Terrestrial > Soil > Coastal area > Acid sulfate soil | place: Finland: Risofladan, Vaasa | collected... | reverse complement strand
CTTCTCAGCGCACCGGCCCGAGACCAGCGGTCCCCGCAACGTCAGTCAACCTCCCCAGCGGCCCCCTATCAAACCGTGCATGCCGTTCTCTGGCACACGGCTTTCCGACACCATTCACTGCAGTGCATGCGCAGTCCCGTAAGTTACTTTCCCAGTGAGTCGGTAAATTCCGAGGTTCTGGAGCCACGCATAAGTAAATCGAGTGGTCCAGTTGCGCCCGGAGAGTCCGTACTTGTTGCTGGCCAGGATGGCCATCCGCTCGGCGACGTAACTGTCGATGACGCTGAACTTCCGCGTTGAGTTTCCAAATCGGAAGTAGCCCGACCAACCCCGCAGCACGGGGTTGAGTCGGTCAATGACAGCATCTAACGACAGTCCGACGTAGCGACGGTCGGTCATCTCTCGAACCTTGGCCCTAATTGAGGCCATGGCCCGATTCGACGGCCAACGCTGAAGGTAGTAACGACCGCGCCACTTCCAGGACTCCACCATATGAAGATGAAAGCCCAGGAAGTCGAAGCCCTCCGCCCCTCTCGTGAGGTGGACGATTCTGGTCTTGTCGGGGTGCAAGCGCAACCCGAGCGGAGCCAGAGCCGTCTCGGCAATGGAGCGCGCCATCTCGGCTCGCTCCTTCGTCGGACACAGGACGACCCAGTCGTCGGCGTATCGAACGCACTTTCCGGTCTGTAACGACGCCTCAGCCAGTGCCTCGTCGAGGACTGACAAAGCGACGTTACAGAGCAGTGGTGAAATCGGTGACCCCTGCGGGGTTCCGGAATCTGAGTCCGAGTACACCCCTCCCTCAATGATTCCCGCGCGAAGCCAACTCCGTAGCAACTTGAGCATCGCCCGGTCCGAGACCCGGCGTTCGATCAGAGCCATGAGGGCCTCGTGATCGATTTCGTCAAAGCAACTTTTGATGTCGGCGTCGAGCACCCAGTGCGCGCCTGAGTTCGCCGCGAGACGAATCACTTCGAGTGCGTCGTGAGCCGAGCGCTTCGGGCGAAACCCGAAACTCACCGGCGAGAACTGCGCTTCGAATATTGGTTCGAGGATCAGTTTCGCCGCACTCATCAGCACCCGGTCACGCAGTGCGGGTATGCCGAGCGGCCTGGTCTGTCCAGGCTTGCCGGCTTTAGGGATATTCACTCGGCGCAGTGGTTGGGGACGATAACTCTGGTCCTTCACCTCTGCGCTCAGTTCATCGAGGAAGGACATCACTCCTTCGTAACCCGCGGCTTTGACGGAGTCAATAGAGACTCCGTCGACACCGGGGGCACCCTGGTTGGTAGCCACGTTGATCCACGCCTGCCACATCACGTCACTGCGGGTGAGCTTGTCGTAGAGGGCGTGGAATCTTCGTGTGGGATCTTGCTTGGCACTGCGGTAGAGCACGCGTTGGAGGGCTTGAAGACTCGTGACGCCTTCGTCTCGGGCAATGTCACTGGCCCGTAACCGGGTTCGTTCGTCACCTGATTCGTTCGCGTTCGTTGGCTGATCTAGTCGTTTCGACACTGACCTACTTCTTCCCTTTTCACTCGTGCATCGATGAAGCAGGGGTCCTTCGCTCTGGGCGGGTTATGTTGTCCCGTCCGTCGTCACTACTACGACCCCCTCCGACTCCCTCTCAACCATCTGCCACTTCCCGGGGTCGCCGGTTATAGACAGACGAACTCCTCATCCCCACAGGATGAGGGCCGAGGAGGGCCTCTCCAGTTGCCACGACAACTTTCTTCACATTCCACGTTCCATACGCCGGAGGGTTCTTCGATGTCCGCTCCAAGAACTGAGACATCTTCCATGGCCTTCACCCTTAGAGCACAGGTTCGGCACCCTCTTGTTCTGCTTTCGCAGAAACAAACTATCGACGCTGCAAACTTCACTTAACGTTGCGGACTGCGAATTCGATTCACCCCGCTTCGACGCTGGCATTCCGACCAACGCCGGAGGTTTCACTACCGGGGACCTTGGCGTCTCCCCGGACCGGACTTGCACCGGCTAGCTATCGCGACCTTGTCGCTCGGTCACGTCATGTTGACTCCTTTGTCTTCATGTCGCCCGAGCTGCTGGACGCACGCTCCAATGTTTTGCCTTATGGATGCGATTTGAGCCACCGAAGTCCAGTGAAAAGCCTTAATTCCCAGCGTTTCCCATTCTTTGCCACATAAAACATCGGATTAGGAAACCGATGCTCTATCCCCTGAGTTACGAGGGCGAGACTTCCGCGGAGAGCTCCGCGCGCAAATCGACCTTCAGCCTACGCTCTTTGCGTTCTTGATTCATTCGCTACACCATTCGCAACAACGCAGCGGTGAATTCTCTTTGACTCGTCGGCCAGTTACACCCCACCAAGAGAGTCACAGCCCTGGCGTACGCTGAATGTGTGAATTGCCGACGCTGTTTGACACAGTGGTAGTTCTTAGTACTTTTGATTCCGACGGGCAGGGAGAGCAATGACGGATCCGCCATCTGGGACCATCGAGTTGTACCAGTCGAGCAATGGTTCAGTTTCCATCGACGTGCGCACGCAAGACGACACGGTGTGGGTGACACAGCAGCAGATGGCGACCTTGTTTAGCCGTGACCCAACAACAATCGGACGTCACGTCAGGAACGCGCTCCGTGAGGAACTTGCTGGTCTGGCAACTACTGCAGATTTTGCAGTAGTTCAAAATGAGGGCGGCCGCTTGGTCGAGCGCAAAGTGGAGCACTACAACCTCGACATGGTGCTCTCCGTCGGCTACAGAGTCAAGTCCCATGAGGGCATTCACTTCCGACGCTGGGCAACTGGTGTCCTCAAGACCTACATAATCAAGGGTGTCGCGCTCAACGACCGACGTTTAGAACAACTTGGATCCATAGTGCAGGTTCTATCTCGTTCAGACAATGAACTCATTTCCGGTGTCGCTGATGTATTAGCTAGTTACGTGCCAGGCCTGCGCTTGTTGCGTGAGTATGACAATGGGTATATTGAAGTTTCCGAAGGCGAAGTTCCTCGATGGGAGCTCAGTCTCACCGAGGCGAGAGCCGTTGTAGCCCGTGTTGCAGCCGAATTCCCCGACGATAGCCTGGTGGGCCTTGATCCCGAGGACAGGTTGGACAGTTCCATCGCCGCTCTATATCAGAGTTTCGATGGACATGACATGTACCCGACCGTCGAGTTGAAAGCCGCGAATTTGCTGTACCTCGTTGTGAAGGATCACCCGCTCAAAGATGGCAACAAGCGAAGCGCCGCGGCCCTCTTTGTCACGTTCCTGGCACGTAATGGACTCCTCATCAATGGTGATGGCCATCCCAAATTCACTAACAACGCGCTGGCCGCTCTGACGCTAATGGTGGCCATGAGTGATCCGACGGAGAAGGAATTGATGGTGGCACTCGTCACCAAAATGCTGGCAGGGAACTAGTCCCCTCACCGCCGCTGGTCCGATGCGCCAGCATGACTGGTTGGCGCCTAGCGAAACGTCGCTCCGCGAATGGTGCCCACCGAATCAGAGTCCCCCATGGCCCGACTCAAGTCGCCGTTCGGAAACGGGATATCGAAATTGGCAGATTTGCGCCTCAGGCGATCTTGAAATTTAGGGGCCACGGACAATCAGATTCCCAGCACAACCTCAGCACAACAATTACCGGGAATGGTCGAGAATAGTGGGTGATTTCCCACCCCTATGACGGTCTTCATATTGAGGCATTTTCGAGCAATTGCAAGGAATTTACTGGGTTTCCGAGGAGGAAGGCTCGCCCCATAATTCGGTTTAGGAAACCGATGCTCTATCCCCTGAGCTACGAGGGCATTACTGGGTTTTCGAGCCCACGCTGTGTTTTCCAGCACAACGTCAGCACAACATTTTGGGAATTACTACTCACTACGCTCTATCACTCCCCACTATTCAAGCACGTGGACAGTTCACGACGACTTTCGCAACTATTGGTCCCCGCACCTACATCCCGAACCCAAATGTCATCATGATCGATGAGCAAGATTGAAGCCTCCGATCCGTCAGTTAACTAGCTCGGTCACCTTTGAGCATGGGAACTTCGTTCGCTGGCCTGTCAAAAGCGTCAGGAACATGCTGCTGATGATTGAGATGACAACTTGAACATCCGTCGGATTACTGGAACCAATTTCCGAAGTGCCCCCAAAATGGAGTGAGGAGGTCTGTTCTAGAGGCCGGCAAGAACAGTTGCACCGATCGCCCCACCGAATTCTTCGAGGGTTCCCTGAACGACTGCGACTTTTTGTTCGAAGCCCCTAGTTCGCGCAAACTGTGACGTTATGGCTTCGAGAAAATGGGATAAGTAGCGGCTTACGCCACCTGACATTACGATGCGGTCTGGCCCGAACGCTACGCAATAAGCTTCGAGCCCTCGACCAACATCTCGACCGTAATTGCTTAACACGCCGCGTACATCTTGATCATCTTCGCGACTAAGAATTTCGTCCACGTCTGTTAGTCGGACGGGGCGAGGCAAATCCTCTAAGCGCCTTTCTAATTTCTCACGGGCAATCGCCATTTCCCAGCACCCCGTCAAGCCGCAGTAGCAATCCTCGACGAGAAACCCAAGGGGGATATGGCCGAGCTCTAGGTGATTACCCAAATGGTCATTCCACAAATTGCCATTAACAACCAACGAGCCTCCGACACCGGTTCCTAGCGTGATGACAAGCAGTCGAGAACTCCCTCGACCAGCACCGTAGCGGTACTCGCCGAGGGCGCAAGTGGCAGCGTCGTTCTCCAGACGCACCGGTACAGCCAGACGGTTGGACAAGAGTGAAACCAAGGGAAAATCAGAAAACCACGGCAAGGTGTGTGGATTCAGGACGACCCCGTTGGCGACGTCAAGTGGGCCGCTTGCTCCGATGCCCACTCCCACAAGTTCGCAACTCGACGGTATGAGGGCTTCAATGAGCGTGGCGAGGGAGTCCACGCTGGTCAGGGGCGCATCACTACCTATTTCGGCACTTCTATATACAGATCGACTGATGATAGACGCGCCGTCACTGACTACGAAACGGGTTCCTGTCCCTCCCAGGTCGATGCCCACGACGACGGGTGACTCATTCTTGATGAAGTTGCTCACTCGTCAGTTCTCAATCGACATCGTGCTCGCGGGATCAAAGAAGTGCATGCGCAGCGGATTCACGAAAAGCCGAATGGTGCTTCCTCGCGTGACTACTGAGTGTGGATCAATGCGTGCAATCCCCTCACCACGATGCCCCGCGTTCGCGAGAGTCTCCCCGTCGGCTTTGTGATCGAAAGCCGAATCCACCAGGACTTTGCGCGCATCGGTGGAGAAGTAGACCAGTAAGTCCGAGCCCAAAGCCTCCACCAGTTCAACAACGCCGTGAAATTCTGGGAATGTCTGACCTTCAGCACGATAGCTGTCACTCGTATTCAAATCCTCAGGTCGGATGCCGACGACAACCTTCTGATGGGCGAAAGATCGCAGTGATGAACGCCGTTCTCGAACTTGGTCGGGGAGAGGAATGATCTGACTTCCTATTACAACGGCCTGGGCCCCTTCGGTCAACTCAGCCTCAAAGAGGTTCATCGAGGGGGACCCGATGAAGGCAGCTACGAAGAGATTGCAGGGGGCGTCGTAGACCGTCTGGGGCTTATCGCATTGCTGCAACACTCCCGCCTTCATGACCGCTACGCGGTCGCCCATAGTCATTGCCTCAACTTGATCGTGCGTGACATAGAGTGTCGCAGTTCCCAGTTGGCGCTGGACGCGAGCGACTTCTGCCCTCATCTGAACCCTGAGCTTGGCATCAAGATTGGATAGCGGTTCGTCCATCAAGAAGACGCTCGGCTCGCGAACTATCGCACGGCCCATTGCAACCCGCTGTCGTTGACCACCAGAGAGTTGTCCCGGCTTGCGGTTGATCCACTCGGTCAGGCCAAGGAGGGCTACGGCTTCGTCAACTCTTCTTTTGATCTCGTCTTTGGGGACCTTTCGCGTCCGCAGTGCGTAACCGATATTCTCACCCACCGTCATGTGGGGGTAGAGAGCGTAATTCTGGAAGACCATCGCAATATTGCGATCCTTCGGCGGCACCTCATTAACGACGCGATCGCTGAAACGCACGGTACCTTCAGTGATGTCCTCAAGGCCCGCCACCATTCGCAATGCCGTCGTCTTGCCGCAGCCCGAGGGACCCACGATGACCATGAACTCTCCGTCATCCACATGCAGATCTAGATCTTGCACGGCAAGAAACCCGTTGGGATACCTCTTGGTCACCCTTTCAATTTCGATGGTTGCCATTCCACACCTTTCGGGCCTTTGCGCGCGTGCCCTCGTCGCAACCGTCATACATCCGGTTCTTCTCCATCATTTCAATCCTGTCCGAGACGAGCCCTGGACAAAATAACGCTGTCCAAAAATAAAGACCACGAGGACGGGAATCAAGAAAAGGACCGACGCGGCGAGTAGGAGGTTATAGGCCGTGAAATGTTGACTCTGATATTGCTGGAGACCAACAGAGAGAGTAAACACATTGGTGTTCGACTGGAAGATGAGGGGGCCAATGAAGGCCGTCCACGATGCCAAGAACGTCATGATAACAACTGTCGTCAACACCGGACGAGCCAAAGGTCGAATAATTTGCCAGAGAATCCTCGCGTGCCCGGCCCCGTCGATCTTGGCAGCCTCAACAATCTCTTGGGGGATGCTGACAAAGAATTGTCGAAGGAGGAAGACAGCGATGGCCGACGAGAAAGCCGGCGTCACGAACTCCGCCACGAACGGCGGACCACTTAGTGGCCAGAGCGAGCCAATCCACCCTAAGTGGCGAAAGACGATGTACCAGGGGATCATGATGGCGGGAAAGGGAAGCATCATTGACACGAGCACGATGCCGAAAGTGAGGCCCTTCAGTCGCCATTTCAAAAAGGACAGGGCGTAGGCCACGGGGACGCATGAGATGATGGTGCCCACCACTGCGGCGACTGTGGTCAGCAACGAGTTGCGAAGATACGTCCAGAACGGGATGTAGTTCACGGCATCGTGGTAGTTCGTGAACTGGGGATGAGATGGGAAGAGCACTGGCGGAGTCGCGAATATCTGGTTGTTGCCCTTTAATGAGCTCGACACCATCCAGAAGATAGGCCCGAGGAATAACAGCGCGACAAAGGCTGCCATGACGTACCGCACCATCAACCCGAATCGCCAACGTCGTGCCGGTGAAGATTCGGAGGAATCCTCTAGGGGAAAGATTGTGGGGGCTGAGCTCATGAGAGAGATCCAAATTTCTTTGAGAGCCAAAAGAAAATGCCGGTCACCGTGCCGGATACAAGAAGAAGCATGACGGACATCGCTGCAGCCTCGCCCATATGTAGATACCCAAATGCTTGCTGGTAGATATACAGGGCGTAGGTCATCGTTGAGTTGACCGGAGCACCAAGATCGTTGGGACTGACGACGAAGGCCTGTTCGAAAAACTGAAAGTAGAAGAGGGTGGCGACCACCACGCAATACAAAATGACGGGCATGAGCAGCGGCAACGTGATCGTGCGAAAGATGCGGCCCTTCCCTGCCCCGTCGACGGCCGCCGCTTCATGTAGATCGGTGGGGATCTCCTGCAGAGCTGCAAGGAAGACGATCATTATCTGGCCGATCGTCCCCCACAACATCATCATGAGAAGTCCTAGTTTGGCGTAATGGGGATCGTCGAGCCATCCAATGTTGGCGATACCAAACTTTGAAAGTATTTGATTCAGGATTCCGTACTGTGGATTCAGAATGAAAATCCATCCGATAGCTGTGGCGACCGGCGGCACAATGGCGGGCAGGAAGATCGCGGTCCGAAAGGCGCGAATGGTCCTGCTCTGGCGGTTGAGCAAGAAGGCGGCGCCCAGGGCCATGACTGTTCCGGCGGCCACCCCGATGATGGTGATGGTAAGGGTGTTCGCCACCGACTGCAGAAACACGGGATCGTGAAACAGCGTGGCGTAGTTTGCCACACCCGTCCAATGAGGAGCTGTCAGTAGGTTGTAGTTGGTGAAGCTCCAATAGATGGCTAGTCCGATGGGGACAATGACCAGCCCCCCAAGGCCAATGAGCCATGGGGCGAGGTACAAGAGTGCAGTCCAACCCTCTCCGGTGTTCGGGCTGCGGTGACGTGTCACCGCAGCCCGAACAGTTAAGGGAGCACTGTCCAACGGTTTCGTCGGACTATCCAACTGAACTTGCCAACCCTGCCAAAGCGGCGGACGGTGACTCGCCACCGATCAAGACGGAGTCTTGAGCCTGGCACAACTGGGTTGTGTATTGCGAAGAAATCGCCGACTGACCCCATTCGTGTGCTGTCTTGGCCGCCGCCTCCTGCATGAAGACGCGGAATCGAGGGTCCTTCTCTAGGGCGAAGGACGGCACCGACTTCAACTGCGGCAAGTTGGCCACCGCATCGGAGAACTGCGACGACAACACTTTGTTGGTGGTCAACCACGAGATGAAGGCAAAGGCCGCCGCGACATGCTTGGACCCGCGAGGGATGAACTGTGCGTTGGTGTCCACAAAGGTCGAGCCGCGATCTACCGACGATGGTGCCGGGAAGCCCGCGGTGCCGATGTTCTTGGCGTAGCTGGGACGATTCGCCTCGATGTACTGAAGTTGCCACGGCCCATCGAGTGTCATCGCCACCTTGCCGGACTCGAAGGGATCAGCCGACGTCAAGTACGCACCAGCACTTGAGACGAAGTTAGCGACCTTCTGCGCACCAAATTCTGAGTAGATATTCTTTTCCCAGGTAAGGGCCGCGACGTTCTGCTTCGTGTCAGGCGTCGGTTTGCCGTTCGTGCCAAACCAACTGCCGCCGTAGAGGAAACCGTAGGTCATGAGAGGGCAATCTTGACCTTGGGACGGGCCGGGATAGTTAGGCACAAAACCTAGTTGCTTGATTACGCCACTCTTCGAGATAATCGTCAGCTTCTTTGCGTCGGCATTCAGTTGGGCGATTGTTGTGGGCGGGTCATTAGGGTTCAACCCAGCGGCCTTGAATAGTGCCTTGTTGTAAAGCAATCCCACGTCAAAGTTCTCAAAGGGCAGTGCGTACAATTGCCCGTTGACGGTGACAGCTTTTAGTCCACTCGGAACAAACTGATTGAGGTTGAGGTGTGACGCCGAGATGAGGGATCCCAGTGGCTGTACCGCCCCTTCACTGGCCCAAGCGCCAAGTGCTGCGGAAGTGCCCAGATCGACGATGTCTGGTGGAGTGCCACCCGTGATGGCAGTCAGAATCTTGGCGTCGTTGGTCACTGGTGTCTGGGTGATCTGAATATTCGGGTGCAGAGCCTCGTACTGATTGATTGCTCCCTGCAACTGCTGCTCTTCGTGCCCACCGCCCCATTGTTGCCACATCGTTAGATGGATGACGGAAGACGAGGCTCCCGCTTCGAGAGGTACGAGCGCCGCCGAGGCCGCCAACGTCCCTGCGGTGGCAAAAAGCGTAAAAGCTTTGACTCTGCCGTGCTGACCAAAAAGTCTCTTCATGAAGCCTCCTAGTTGTAACCCATCACCAGAGCCGCCCATGGTGACACACAGTTCACCATCGACTCCTCGCATGGAATATGATTGCTCAATCTTCACATCATTTCTGCACACTTACGCAGAGATTTTGACCTTAACAGCGAAAATGTGCAAATTCAAGCCACTCAATTGTTATTCTTGTGTTAATTCAAAAATTTCGTGCGCATTTGTAACGCGAGTTGGATTGATTTGGTCTTGTAGGAATAAGCGAAAGGGAACGATTTGCGACCAGGCGCACGGCATCAGCGAATTCTCGAGATCGTGTCTCAAGGAGGGCACGTCGACGTCGAAACTTTAAGCGTGGAATTTTCCGTGTCCCCGGCAACTGTGCGGCGCGATTTGGCATCCCTCGGGGAACGCGGCGCCCTCCTCAGGGTATATCGAGGGGCTCGCCGAATGACGAGCGCCAGTTACGAACCCCCGTATCCCGCCCGCGCAGTGATTAACGCAGTGGCAAAGTCCAAGATTGCGGAAAAGATTGCCACCATGATTGATGACCGCCAAACGGTCATATTGGATGCCGGGACCACGGGGGTGGCGATTGCGGAGCGATTGGTCGAGAGGGATTTGACAATCTGTACGCCGTCGTTGCGCGTTGCCAATGCCCTGCTTCCGTCACCCAGTATTCGTCTCATGGTTACTGGAGGCGTAGTGCGGCCGCACGAACACAGTCTGATTGGTCCAACCGCGACGTCTATCTTCGAGTCGTATCATTTTGATGTCTACATCATGACGGTCAGCGCACTCGACAGCGTCAATGGGTTCACAGAGTGGAACACCGAGGACGCAGCGGTCAAGCGCGCAGCTCTCGCATCGGCTGGTCGTATCATCGTGGCCTGTGATTCGAGCAAATTTGGTCAGACAGCCTTTGCGCGAATCTGCGGCATCGATGCTGTAGACCATATTGTGACCGACGACGCCCTCGACGCCAATTCCAGAGCCGCCTTCGACGCACTCAGCGTGAATCTTGTGGTCGCGAGTTGACAATAATTCATCATCTGAGAGGTATTTCATGATTGATTCCAGCCCGTACGAAATCAACATCGCAGAACAACCCGCAGCTCTACGCGACTTTGCGCGGCTTCCTCTGACTCGAAACCTGGAGGAAATTGATCTCGACAGTTTCGATCGCGTCATCCTCACGGGCATGGGAACATCGCACTACGCGGCCCACCCCACATGGGAAGAGTTAGTTCGTCAAGGTCGCGCGGCGTGGTGGGTAACTACGGCCCAACTCCTTGAACGGCCTGAACTCATTACTTCCTCCTCCCTGCTATGGATGACGTCGCAGTCGGGCGAGAGTGGTGAATCTGTAGCACTGCTCGCGAGTTTGGGGCTCCGGCGTCCCCGAAGGATCCTGGCGACAACCAACGTGGCTACGAGCACTCTCGGCCAAGCGGCAGACGTGACTCTTCTTCTACAGAGTGGCGATGAGGCAACCGTCTCTACGAAGAGTTACGTCAATTCCCTAGCGTGTCACTCGCGAGCCGTCAACACACTTTCTGGTGGTGATGATCAATCGATGGTTGAGACCCTCATGAGTGCTGCGACTGAAATGGAAAACTTCGCTCCAGATCTCACCGAGGTAGCACGAGAGTCACTGAAATCTAGCTATCCCCGATTCGCCTTCGTTGGCGCTCCCTCAGAAACAACGACCGCCCTCTCGGGGTCGCTCATTGTAAAAGAAGCCAGCAAGATACCCGTTGAAGGATATGTTGGCGGTGACTTTCGCCATGGTCCCATCGAAATCGGCGGCCCTGGTTTGGTGGTCACTCTCTTTGGACGCGCAATCACTGATGCTTCGCTCGAGGCCCTAAGCCACGACCTTATCCAAAGCGGTTCAATGGTGATCGCCGTTGACCTACCGGGAGCGGACGATCATTGCCTGCACATCCCAACCGCTTCGACTAGTCAAATTGCTCGTCGACTTTGTGCGGCGAGGTTCTACCAAGAGTTTAGTGTTGCGCTTGCTCGAGCTCGCGGAATCGAACCAGGTGCGTTTCTCTTCGGGAGCAAGATCACCACCAAAATGTAGTGAGTGTTGGAATCACTACCGTGGAAAGGAGAGACAGATGAAGATCCGAGTTCGAAATGTGAACTTCGGCAAACCGTCACCCTAATTTTGGCCGGAATCAACTTCTCAGCTCAAATCATCAAACGCGATTTTTATTCATGTCTTCTCACGAACGGCAAGCGATCAGAGCAGGGAGCGCAATCACCTTCATGGAAGTATCAAACAATTGACGAAATGGGAGTGTCGTGAAGTGGCTTAATGAACCCGCTACGTGGAGTTCGAACGGAATTGATCTCAGCGTCACCACCGAAGCTTCCACCGATTTTTGGCGCGTGACCGGAGAGGGAATCGACGCAATTCGCGACAATGGACATCTTTACGGCGAAACAATCTCGGGTGACTTCGATCTCTCCGTGGACGTCCAGGGTAATTTCAAGGATCAATACGATCAAGCTGGCGTCATGGTGCGAGTCAGTGATCGTCAGTGGTTCAAGACTGGCGTTGAATTTCTCAATGGGCGTCCGAGGTTTTCGACAGTCGTCACATACGACTACCCCAACTGGATGATTGCGGAATTACTCGAGTCCTTCCATCAATTGAGCATCCGTGTCGAGTATCGGGGGAACGCGGTTGAAGTCCACCGTGCGGTCGATGGGGGGCCAGAGGAGTTTTTATCCCATCTCTATCTGCCTCCAGGGAGCGATAAATTTGCGGGAGTCATGTGTGCCGCGCCGAAGGGTCACGGATTCGACGTCACGTTTCGCAACTTCCTCCTCACTCCGCTTGGGCCGTCATAGAGTTGGACGACAACCCAGCAGTAAGTGATGCCTTCCCCTAAAGGCCCGTGTCGTCGAATTCAAGAGCCATGCGGAATCGTGGTAGGTGAGACCTACCGTCCAGCCACGATTGCCCATCTGTCGCACTGGGTTCAGTTGTGGCGAAAGACAAATGCATTCGTCACCCACTTTTGACTAATAGGGGTCCGCACCAATGCAGTGAGTAATCTCTGTCGCCACGCGTAGACACGCCAGACTGTCGCCATGGCTCTGAAGGGGCGACTCCAGAAGCCCGCGTCCCTGGTAACCAGCAAAGGCCGTAACCTGATAGACAAGGCCATCGAGACGACGGATGTGTGAATCGTCAGTCCACCATTGCATCGGCGGATCAGAGCCCTTGCCGGCAATTCCAACACCCGTGGGGAAGATGAAAGGTGGGCGAAATTCGATGACGCCTTCTTCGCCCGCGATGGTCGCATGGTGAGGAGCGTCAACGACTCCTGACACAGTGAAGTTCGCCCGACTACCATTGGCGTAGGTCATGTGCGCGGTAGTTTCGGCGTCCATTCCATCATCACGAACAATGCCGCGAGCCTCGATATTCGTGGGCTCACCCAAGACCATCTGACAAAGCGCAAGGGGATAGATTC
>Ga0307377_10005902_pt1 | contig 12981 bp, 13 predicted proteins | sample TR3MG_FD_202535 | JGI IMG/M metagenome (GOLD analysis project Ga0307377, IMG submission 202535) | Soil microbial communities from Risofladan, Vaasa, Finland - TR-3 | ecosystem: Environmental > Terrestrial > Soil > Coastal area > Acid sulfate soil | place: Finland: Risofladan, Vaasa | collected... | reverse complement strand
GATGGTGGCCATCAGGCCCAACGGGTTGTTGGTGTTGTCGGGGGTGGTGTACGTCTCCTCGACGATGACATCCGCTTCCTTGAATCCGGTGTCGACGTCCCCGCGCTCGGTGTCCATTCCCCAGGGGTTGACGACGCTCTCGGCCCGAGGGTCCTCCACGTCGAGCACTGCCACGTCCGCTTCATACTCGACCTGTACCAGCCGTGCGGCGTGCCGGGCCTGTTCCGCGCTCTCGGCCACGACGATCGCGATGTGCTGCCCGTAGTGCAGGATGCGGTCGTTCTGCAGCGGAGCGGGTGGTGAGGGGCCGAGCAGAGTCATGGGACCGCGTTCCAGCTTCGGTGCGGTCTCGTGCGTGATGACGGTCAGCACCCCGGACGCTGCCAGGGCCTCGGTCACATCGATGCTGCGGATACGCCCAGCGGCGATGGTGCTCCCGACCAGCCCGGCGTGAACCATGCCGGGCATGGAGAAGTCGTTGGGGTAGGGAGCAACTCCGGTCACCTTCACCGGGGCGTCCACGCGGTCAATGCCCGCTCCGACGATCTTGCCGGCTTCGAGAGTCGTCATGACTGTGCTCCTGCAACGGTCTCAAGCGTGCGAACCAGGGTGCGTTTGGCCAACTCCACCTTGAACGCGGTCCCGGGCAGGGGCCGGGCGCCTTCAAGAGCGGCCTCAGCCGCCGAGCGGAACGACTCCGTGTCTGCGCGGGAGCCACGCAGGACGTCCTCGGCGCCCCAAGCGCGCCAGGGAATGGTGCCTACGCCGCCGAGTGCGACCCGGGCTTCCTGGATCCGGCCGTCCTCGATCACGAGTGCCACGCCGGCCGAGGTCAGGGCGAACTCGTAGGAGACACGGTCACGCACCTTGAGGTAGTGCGTCCGTGCCGCTGCCGGGAGCAGGGGGATCTCGATCGCCGTGATCAGTTCACCGTGCTGCAGCACGTTCTCGACGTGCGGTGTGTCGTGCGGCGGCAGGTAGAACTGGGGCAGCGGGATCGCCCGCATGCCCTCGACACCCTGCGTGTGGACGACTGCGTCGAGGGCCACCAGCGTGACTGCGACGTCGGAGGCGTGCAGAGCGATGCAGTGATCGCTGGTGCCCATGATGGCGTGCATGCGATGGATGCCGTTGATGGCAGCGCACCCGGCTCCGGGGTTCCGCTTGTTGCAGGCCGGGACGGTGGGGTCCCGGAAGTACCGGCACCGTGCTCGCTGCAGCAGGTTGCCGCCCATAGTGGCCATGTTGCGCAACTGGGTCGATGCCCCAAGCAGCAGGGACTCGCGCACGAACGGCAGACGTTCGCGGACAACGGAGTCCGCTGCGAGTTCCTCCATCGTCGTCAGCGCGCCCACGCGGATCGCGCCCTCGGTGTGGGTGATCCCCGTGAGAGGAAGACCGGTAATGTCAAAAAGTCTTTCGGGGCGGAGCACCCCGTCCTTCATCAGGTCCAGCTGCGTCGTCCCGCCGGCAAGGAACGACGCGTGCGGATCAGCGGCGACCGCGGCCACAGCCTGGCCGGGGTCACCTGCCAGGGTGTATTCGAAGGGGTGCATATTCAATTCCCCTCTTTGACTTCACGGATTGCCGCTCGGATATTCTGATAGGCGCCGCAGCGGCAGATGTTGCCGCTCATGAACTCGCGGATATCCGCCTCGGTTTCAGCACGCCCTTCCTCCATCAGGCAGACCGCGGACATGATCTGCCCCGGGGTGCAGTAGCCGCATTGGAAGGCATCATGGCGAGCGAAGGCGGCCTGCAGAGGATGCAACCCGCCATCGGCGGACAGCCCCTCGATCGTGGTGATCTCCCGCCCCTGGTACTGGGCGGCCAGGCCGAGGCACGACAGCACTCGTTTGCCATCGGCAATGACCGTACAGGCACCGCACGTCCCCTGGTCACACCCCTTCTTCGCTCCAGTCAGGCCCAGGTGATCACGCAGCGCGTCAAGCAGCGTGACCCGCGCGTCGACCTTGATGGAGTAGGAGGCTCCGTTGACCTTGAGCGTGATATCAGCTTGCGGCGGCTCGGGAGGTGACTGGCCGGACAACCGCGACTCAGCCTCGACATGCTTCATGGTGCCTCACTTATGAGTCCGGAAGAAAACGTCCACTGCGAGGGAGGAAGTTTTCAGATTTATCCGAAGGTTTCACTCTAAAGAGTCGCCGCCAACCGTACGCAGGCAGATGCACACAGTCCCGAGAATGCGGGGCCACCCTCGCCGGGCCATAGCCGAATCGTTCCACGGCCGGCTTCGGGCGGCAACGAGACACACCTGAGGAAGAAATAAACAATGCCGACGCGCACACTCCCTCGTTCCAGGTAGTAGGTGCCGTTTTCGTTCGAGGCCGAAGCGACGGTGACAACGTTGGTCGCCGCCCACTCGGGTGACCCGCCTCCGACGGAGAACATTGCATGGAGAAGCTCGGTAGCGATCACGCCCGGGTGCACGCTTACTGCCGTGGACACTCCGGACGGCAGGTGTCTGGCAGCCAGCCTGTGTACGTGACGAGGGCGAGCCTGGAACGGGCGTACGCCGCCGACGGGCTGTAGGTGTGGTGCGCGGGTTGGGATCATCGAGCGCCAATGAGCCGGAGAAATGCGTCGCCGAGGCTACGTTGACAATCCTGCGGACAGCGATGTCTGCGCTCAGCAACGAGGTGAGCAGGACCGGTGCGAGGTAGTTAACCTGCCACGTCGCCTCAAGGCCGTTGCTCCGCGGCTCACGGCCGGCGGGCGGGAATGCAGTGTGGCTGCTGGCCGCGATGGACCACACCGGAAGGGTCCTCGGGCAGCGACAGATCGACGCGAAGAGCAACGAGACACCCGCATTCGTCCCGCTCCTGCACGACCTCGACTTGGACAACGCCGTGATCACCGCCGACGCGGCGCACACGCAGCACGCGAACGGCCGGTGGCTGCGCGACCGTGGCGCCCACTACATCGCTGCCGCCAAGGGCAACCACCCCGGCCTGCTCCAGCAGTTGAGAAGCCTGCCGTGGACCGGCATAGCCCTGGACCACAAGGACCGAACCAGGGGCCGGGGCCGACTCGAGGTCCGGCACCTGAAGGCTCTCACGTTCCGGCACCTGAACTATCCCGGCGCCCGCCAAGCCCTGCGCGTCATGCGCTGGCGCAAGGACCTCAAGAGCGGAAAGACCACCATCGAGCGCCTCTACTTCGTCACCAGCCTCCCACCCGGCGCGGCATCCGGCGCCCAGATCGCCGCCTGGATCCGCGGCCACTGGAAGATCGAGAACCAACTCCACCACGTCCGCGACACCACGTTTGCCGAGGACGCCTCCAGAATCCGTACCGGCAGTCTTCCCCGCGTGATGGCCAGCCTGCGCAACCTCGCGATCAGCGTGTTCCGCCAGGACGACCACACCAACATCGCCGCTGCCTGCCGCTACACCGCCCGCGATCCACAACGACCCCTCACAGCCCTCGGGATCACGTGATCAATCGGACAGATCGACTACACGCAAAGACCCTGCTCCGTCACCGCACCCATTGCCGTGACCCGGGGACGCGGATCCGCACACGCCAGCGTCGCCCGGACAACAACACAACCGCTCCTCCGTCGACCGTTCGTCGTGTGGGCCGGCATGACCGTCATGACGGTCGCCGTCCTGGCTGCCTGGATCTGGCTCTGAACACCCCGATGCGCCACCGGGCCTCGATCCCGCGGAACACACGCCACCGCCCGGCCGTCGGGCGGTTGGATGGGGTCGTGCTTACGGAACCGACACAACGCCGGCGCGAGCGGCGCGGGCTGCGGCTGTTACCAGTCGGCTGGGTTCTTGCCGGTGTGTTCACGGCCGCCTTGGTGGTGGCAGGCGGCGTGTTCACGACTGGTTGGGAATTGCTGGACGCACAAGGGCTGAAGCCGGAACGACGGCTTGACTCTTCCACGCTGTTCGACCTGGTCAAGCTCGCCTTCGGAGTGGTCGCCGGGGCCAGTGCGCTGGTCGCCCTTGTGGTGGCCTACCGGCGCCAGCGTATCGACGAAGACGCTGGTCTGCGCGAGGCCACCCGCCTGCACACCGAACGCTTCACCACCGCCGTTACCCAGCTCGGCGACGACTCCCCCGCAGTACGCCTGGGCGGCGTGCACGCCCTGGCCGGCCTCGCCGACGACGCCCCCACCCGCCCGCTACGACAGACCTGCATCGACGTGCTGTGCGCCTACCTCCGTCTGCCCTACACCCCAGAAGACGCCATTCCAGAAGACGACGCAGAGGCCCGGCACGCATATCGAGCGCTCCGGGAGGTCCGACACACCGTCATTCGCCTCATCCGCGACCACCTCCGCCTCCCCGGCCGGGATCCACATTCCTGGCAGGGCCACGACCTCGACTTCACCGGCGTCGTCTTCGACGGCGGCGACTTCTCCCACGCCCACTTCTCCAGCGGCACGATCGATTTCAGCAACGCGCACTTCTCCAGCGGCAGGGTCAGTTTCCGCGGCGCGCACTTCTCCGGCGGCGAGATCACCTACACGGGCGCGCACTTCTCCGCCGGCGAGATCACCTACACCGGCGTGCACTTCTCCGGCGCCACGGTCAGCTTCCGCGGCGCGCACTTCTCCGGCGCCACGGTCAGCTTCCGCGGCGCGCACTTCTCCAGCGCCACGGTCAGCTTCCGCGGCGCGCACTTCTCCGCCGGCCCGATCGGCTTCGACGGCGCGGTCAGCTTCGATGATGCGCACTTCTCCGGCGCCACGGTCAACTTCACCGGCGCGTACGGCAGCGCTCCGACTCACCTTCTGCCGATCCCCGGGGAGCAGGTGAGACGCGGTCTCACCTTGCCGCGTGAGTGGTGGTCCTCTGAGCCGCCGACGAGATCATGAGCGCAGAGGCGGGGCGAGCCATCCTGTGGTTGGACGGCCACCACCAGCTCCAGCGGTGACCAGCAGCGGAACGGCCAGTGGCGGCAAGAACGGCGACCTCGTCGCTGATGGCCCGGATCTGCCGGGCGGCGGAGTCGCTGAAGAAGACGCGGGCGCGGCCGTGGGAGTGCCGGCCCATTCAGGCGGCGCTGCCTCGCCCGGCGGCCAGCTCGGCGAGCTTGGTCTCCCGGAGGTCTTCCCACGTTGTGGCGGCAGGGGGCAGGCCGTAGGCGACGATGTCCTCGAGGACGCCGACGAGCTGGTCGGCCCTTCCTTCGAGCCCAGCTCGCCGCCCTCGGCCGGGCTCGAAGAATCGCCCGCTCTCAGCCGGCTTTCTCGAAGCTGATCGGGTCGTTCGGGCAGCCTGTGGCGCGCTCGTTCAGCGCGGCGAGTTCGGCGTCGTCGACCGACAGGTCCCAGCGCAGCTTGGTCGCGACCCACTCGCCCAGGTACCGGCAGGACGCGCCTTCGGCGGGGATCCACCAGGTCGACGGGTCCTGGTCGCTCTTGCTGCGGTTGGAGCGGGCGGTCACCGCGATCAGCGAGGCCTCGGCGCCGAGGTCGTTGGCGTATGCCTCCCGCCGCTTCGCATCCCAGTTCGAGGCTCCGCTGTCCCAGCTTTCGGCGAGCGGTACGAGGTGGTCGATGTCCAGGCCGCGGGCGCCGTCGACGTAGGTGTCGTCGTAGTAGCTGTACCAGCGGCCTCCGGTCAGCCGGCACCCGCTGCCGACCTCCGGGGCCTGGACGGCTTCGGCTAGGAGGACTTCCATCCTGGTGTTGCAGCCGTCGCGGTCGGCGTCGATCCAGTGGCGGAACAGGTCCCGGTCGTAGCCGGCCCGGGATTCGTCCGCGACGGGCAGTCGCTCGATGGCGGTACGCACCGGCAGCGTCACCGGCGCCGGCGCCGGCGCCGGCGCTTGGACAAGCTCGGTGGCCGGCGCGGCCGCGGCAGGACCGGCTAGGACCGTCGCGGACAGGGCGAGGACGGCCAACAGGCCGTGCGTGATCTTCTTCATGCCGTGAGGCTGCACGCCGCGGACACCGTCGCGCCCCCGCCACGGCGCCCGTCCGCTCGAACGAGTCACCTCGCCCGGGGGGTTGACGGGGCGGGCTTCGGGAGGGGTGCGCGCACACGTGCCGGGGCGGGGTCGGCCACCAGGTCGACGACGACGCCGTCTTCGCCCGGGATCCGCCGCGGCGGCCAGCAGGTGCTGGCCGGCCACAGCCGGGCCAGAGCGGCGGCCGCGGAGGCGGCGGTGGTCTCGTCGGCCGCACACAGCTCAACGTGCACGAGGCCGGGGGTCTCCAGGACGTGGCGGCGGCGCCGCTCCACTGCGCTCATACCCCGACGACGCCCGCAGGCCGGGCGCGGGTTCGCCGCTGCCGGCGCCGTCGCCCGATCGAGCGACGGCCCCAGAGCTGCTGCGCCTGCCGAGCCGATGCCGGCGCCCTCATCCGGCAGGACGGGCGGATCATCCCGGCGCCGTACGGGGCAACGCGCCTTCTCCTTCGCTGTGCAGCAAGCTTGTTCTTTTTCTGCGCTGCCTCCAGCGCCTTTCGGATCGGGTGTGCTGGAGGCAACGGACTCCTCGTCGCACTGGCGCTGGATCCACCGTTTTCGTACGTCGGGCCGGTACCACAGCGTGCGCTGGAAGTCGGGCGGCAACTGGTCGCGCAACTCGTCCGCCTGGTGAGAGGTTGTCGCGGTCGCCAGCATGCGCCGAATCGCAGCTTGGCGGCCGAGGGGGGACATCGCTGGCCCGGGTTCGCGGGTGCGAGGCTCGGGCGACAGCGGTGCCTATGATCCCTGGGTATCGATCCGTTTGGATAAAACGCTGCCGGTCAGGCGGTAGCTTCTGGGTATTCCATTTTCCGTCAGGTCGACGGAGTGATTATCGAAATCATGGGGAAACAGTCTGATGAGGTCCTGTCCCGTATCGATCTGCTTCACCCAGCTTGCCGTGAAGCCCTCCGGCAGCTTCTTCCACGGCTTCCAGCCTGCTTCGTCTGCCTGTTCAGCGTAGAAGTGGTAGACGTCCCGGACCGACAGTGTGGAGGTGAATGTCATCCTCAGAGAAGATCCGCTCCACGCTCCGTGCTGGAACATGTTGCCTTTATCATAGGTCGCGGGACTTTCCTTCCAGCTGGTGCGTTTCGCCCCGTGCGGGAGTGTGGTGACCACCGGATCGGACGCCAGCCTGCGTAGCCGCTTGCCGCCGGGATCGGGACTCGGAGGCTTGCGTATTCCGCAGGCCGCAGCAAGGGCGCCGAGGCCGCCCAGCAGAAGTAAGGGTCGCCGTTTCGCGGCCATGATCTCACCTTCAGAGTGCCTGGATCCCGTGGGCCGGGCGTGGTGGGCAGTGTAGGTGCCGCACTCGGGTCTGTCCGTTGCGCGAGGGGCCCGGGCCCGGCGGTGTTCCCGGGCCCGGGCTGGTGGCGGGGCTTACCGTTCGTTGGTGCTATCGCACTGGCTGTACGGTTCGGCGAACTCGACCAGCGCCAGCGAGTCCGCTCGCTCGCCGTAGACATCGCCGTTGCCGATGGCGTCGATGCCGATCATCCTGTTTTCGGTGTCCTCGGGGGCGAAGCCGGTGGCTTCCCAGGGGATGGTGATGGTCGTGTCGATCTCTCCGGTGTAGCTGGAGGTGACGGTGGCGACCTTCTTCTCCAGGTTGGCCTGTCCGGGCGAGGTGGTGTAGATGTCGACGGGGGTCGAGGACGCGAAACCGCTGCCCGACACCCTTGCCTGGTGGCCGGCCCGGACGACTCCCTCACATCTCGGATCCGTTGCACCGATCGACCTGACCTGCAGATCCGACAGATCGAGGGTGGATTCGGTGCTGGCGGACGCCTCCGACTTGGCCCGCAGGCTCGCCGCTTCGGGGATGGGGTCCGGGTTGGCCGGCAGCCCCTCGGGGGTGAGGTCGGTCGCGTTGGCGATGTAGTCGTTGAAGGCGGCACCATAGCCGAGGGAGTGGCCGTCGGCGTTGGGATGGAACGACCCGACCAGCACGGGCCACCATGCCGACGAGGGGGACACGCCGTTGATCCAGGCGCCGTTGTTCCCGCACACGCCGTGGCCTTCGAAGTAGTCATCCACGGTTATCTTGTTCACCCCGGCCGTCTGGGCTGCAATGGTCAGCTGCGCGGTCAGGACCCCGGTCTCGAAGTTCATCCAGTCCTGAACCTCCGGAGTCAGGAAGGGACGCAGCCCCTTGCACTTCTGCGCCTCCTCCGTCGTCGGGAAGAGCTTCGGATAGTCGGCCGCGATGATCGACGTGTGCTCCGCATCCGTCTGTGCCCGCAGCTCCTTGTACGTCGCCGTGGCTTCGTCGTAGACGGACTCGATCTTCGCCCTCACGTCGGCTCGGAACGATTCCGAGTTCGAGCAGCTGGGATCAGGATCCAGGAAGCCCAGCCATCGGCCCACCGCACCTACGGTGCTCGTAGCTGCCGCCGTCCACCGCTGCTTGACGCACGCCTTGATGACATCGGAGAAATCAGCGTCGTTGCCACCGATCGTGACCGTGACCAGGTTCGCGGTCTCATCAACCCCCGGCCTGTCGATCTGGGGTTGTTCCCCGTAACGCTCATCGGTCAGGATGTGCTTCGTCTCCGCGCCGCTACATGCGTAGAACTGCGGAGCCTTGGTCTCGTATCGGCTCGCGATAGAGTACGGATACGCCTTGTTGGAGCGGTGGCAGTGGTTGCCGCCGCCGGCGGTGCCGTCCTGGAACGGACGGTTGCCCTCACCTGAGGAATACGAGTCACCCAGCGCCACGTAGTTCAGGTTCGGCTCGACATCTGCCGTATCGGCCTGGGCCCCGGACGGAAGTGCCGCGAGCAGCAACGCGGCCACGGCCGCACACACTGCCCCGAGAGACAGGCGGCTGTGACGGCCGCGGCGGCGAGCGCTTGGCCCAACCACGGGGGCAGCTGATGAGCCCCATAAGGAACGTTTGGACGGTCTCACAGAGTTTCCCTTCACTTGCGGACGAAGTGGGGGGTAGCGCCGTGCCGGGGCGAGGCTACCTAGTACTCCAGCTGTAGATCGTGATCTTCATGTCTGGGATGCGGCTTGTCGCTGGTAATGGCTGGTGCGTGATCGCTCCTGATGGCGGCGTCGCCAGTCGGACCAGCGGAGTCGGTGGGCCATGTCGTGGAAGGGCCGGGGGGCGACCGTGATGAACAGGCGCTGGATCTCGTTGCAGGACAGCGGGACCAGGCCCTCAGGCGTGGGCTGGCGGGCGTGTTCGTCGGCACGGACGACGGCGAAGAAGGCGTGGGCGAGCATCGCGAGGGTTACCCAGCGGCTCCAGGAGGCATAGCGGCGGACCTGGTGCTCATCGAGGCCGGCCAGCCCTTTCTCACTCTGGAAAGTCTCCTCCACCCGCCATCTCGATCCCGCGACGCGCACCAAGGTGGTCAGCGGCGCGGGATGGGGTGAGTGGCAGCGGTAGTAGGCGAGTTCCCCGGTGGTGCGGTTGCGGCGGATCAGCAGTTGACGGTGGCCCGGAGCCGGGTCGGGAAGATCGATGACAGCCCAGTCGTAGAACCGATGTCCCTTCGCACCGCGTCCGGCCGACAGCTTCTGCCAGGCTCGCTTCGGTACCCAGGGCTCCGGCAAAGTCGTTGATCATGCGGTCAAGAGCAGGGTGATGGGGCGGTCGGTGTCGCGGGCGTGATGTCGTAGTGCGGCGGCGATGTTGGTATGCCCGTTGAGGCGGAGCAGGGTGATCGCGGTGTTGCGGAGACTGGCCATGACACGGGGTGCGTTGCCGGTGCGGACCTGGGAGCGGTCCTCGTCGAAGGTGACGTCACGGACCCAGTGCAGACGGTTCTCGATCTCCCAGTGCGACTGCACCCATGCGGCCAGGACCTGCGGTGGCGCGCTGGATGCGTCCGCGCTTGTGATCAGGTAGACGATCTCGACGGTTCGTCTGCCTTTCCTGGTGACGGTGCGCCGCAACTGGGCGACCTGCGCGGTGCCGGTGAAGTCGATCCAGGCCGGCACGTCGGCGACCTTGATCGTGCGGGTGGTGCGGCGTCCGTGCCCGTGATCCGTCCTGGTGACAGCAGGCATCCGGGCCCAGGGCAGCGCCTTGAGCTGCGCATACAATGATTTCTGATTCGCCTTCACAGTCAGCACGTAGTCGCCGCCGGCTTCGGTGATGACCGTCGCGGTGTCGTGCTGGGTGTGCAGCGCGTCCATCGTGACCACCGCGCCGTAAAGGTCGAGGACGTCCAGGAGATCGCGGGCCGCGGGGATCCCGTTGCTCTTCTCACGTACGGCGACCTGGCCGAGCACCGCTGCCGAGGTGTGCGCAAGCGCAGTGACCAGGTGCGGGGCCGGAGCATCACCCTCGCGTGCACCCCGGACGGTCTTACCGTCGACGGCAATCACCCGCCGCCGATCGACCAGCGCGGCCCTCGTCGCTGCCCAGGCACCCACCACCGCATCAAGGCGATCCGCGTCCAAGCGGGCGAACAGGCGCCGCAGCGTCGACTCGTCCACCCCTGCCCGCTCCAGCCCCAGCCGCGCCAGAGCGGCACCCCCGGCATCCCGGGCCCACTCCCCGATCGCGGTGAACCCCCGCGCCCCGGCGACCACCGCGCACACCGCCACCGCGATCAACGCACCGGCCGGATGACGGACCCCACGCCTCCGACGCGGATCAGGTATCTGCCCCAGCAGCTCGACCAGCAGCTCGTGATCCGGGACACAGATGCGAACAGGCGCAGGAATGCGAGACGATGCCATAGCGCGGGCGTTGCTCCCTGGTCGGACGGAAGGCGTAGGAACCTCCATCCAACCGGATCACGAGCACGCCCGCGTACCCCCACCCCCACAACATTCCACGTCACAGCGCTACATGACGACTTTGCCGGAGCCTGGTACCCGGCCTGTGTCCACGTCGAAGCGATTTACTGGACCAGGTCGGTATGCGGATGATCTCGCGATGCGGGGCAGGCGTAGAGCTGCAGATCATTGCCTCCGGCGATGTCGACCATGGTGGGGTTCGCCGGGTGGGGGTTGGTGATGGATGACGTGGCGTGGGCTTGATCCTCGTAGGGGATCCAACTGCGGGTGCCGTCGTCCCATTCAGTCGTGGCGATGGTCAGCAGCGGGTCCATTTGTGCGTTGCAGGTGTCGCAGAACCGGGGGACGGAGTCGGTGAGGCCCCAGTTTGCCCAGCCGTAGACCTTCCAGCCGGGAGCGTGGGACAATTCGTTGCGGTAGTACTCTGCCGGGGCGGGTTCGTAGTAGCTGTCCAATTCGGCGCCGGCTACTTGCCACGTGTTCCGGTCCTCCAACTGCTCCTGGAGCTGATCGCTCAATTCCATGAGGTTGGGGTACTCGGTGATCTGCTCTGGGTCTAGTAGGCATGGTTCTGGAACATAGCCATCGAAACCGACCACGGCCGGCTCTTGAGGTGCGGTGAGAACATCGGTGACCGTGGCGGCGGACCGCCAGAACAGCGCGGTCCTGGGCTTGGGCTCCAGCGGGTGGTCGAAGGGGCACCACAGTACCTGGAGCAGGTCAGCTCGCCCGGGCGGGCGTAGCTGAGGGATGTCACGCACGTACAGCTGGGCCACGGAGAGCATGGTGATCGGGCCGTCGGGCCACGGGTGGCCGGCTCTGATTCGCTGGTCGATCGCCATTTCCTCCGGTGTGAAGCGAGGGTGGTGGCCCTCTGACCGGCTCGCCGCTGCCGCCAGGATACGCCGTTGCATCCGCACGTCTTCTGGCGAGGAGGCCGGATTCCCATCCGGTACGTGCGGGCCTTCGCAGTGCGGCCAGGGCTGGGCGGCAGGCCACAGCAGCGGCCCGCCGACCGAGCTGTCATTCGGTGACGGCGACCCGGCGCGGGGATGCAGCCGGGTCGCCGTGCGTGCCAGCGGGGCCAGTTGAGGGATGACCGCCGTGATGTCGAGCGGCCGCGGCGGCGTGGTACGGCTCATTCTGGCTCCCGGTGGGGTGCATCTGTTCGGTCAGTTTCCGAGGTTGAGTTGTCCAGTGTTGCCGTTGCCCTGGGTGTTGAGGATTATCTCGTTGGTGAACAGTGGCTGCAGTGTTCCGTTCGCCCGCTGAACGGTAGCGCTCATCCAGATACTCAAGGGGATGGTGCTGGTGCTGTCCCGGTACTTGGGTTCTACCTTGTAGTAGACCGCATCGCCCGGACCCATGTCGGCGGCCTTCACCTGCGCCAGTACCTTCTTCTCGTGGGTCCACATGCTGGGCGTTCCCGTGTTCGTCCCCACCTGCCAGCACGGGACGAGGTTGGCCTGTCCACCGTCCAACGTCTGGCCCTTGCCACCCATGGCGTTGGCAATCAGGTGACATCGGGCGAGCGAGGTTCCGGGCGAGTGAGTGTCGCGGAAGATTTTTGCGTCCTGCCAGCCGGTGATGTTGCCACTCGCTCCGCTGCCCGTGCCGAGAGGTTTACGCAGGCAAGCCTGCGCAACGGTCGCCCGAGTACCGGGCGGGCCGGGCGGGGTGGTGGTCTTGTTGCGGTGCGCGACCGGTTCGGTGGTGTTGCTGATCCACCCGTTGCCGGAAAGGACTGCCCCGGGCACCGCGTTATTCAGGCAGTCGCCGACCTGCTCGCCGAAGTCCTGCGAGGCTGCCGGTCCCCCGCTTATGCATATCCTGCCATCCAGCAGCGTAGCTTGGGATACGGCCGCATCGACCAATGCCAGGTAGAACCCGACAGCCTCGTTCTGGCTGCTCTGGTAGCCGCCGTCCCAACTGGTGGAGAAGAGCAGCCCGCCGCTCTCGTTGTACCTGTGGTCGTAGTTCGGCCCGACGACGCTGGCGGACCAGCTGTATCTGACGGCCGGCCCGACCACTGTGAACCCGGTCGAAATGGCGACCGGGTGGCCGCGGGAGTTCTCCTTCAGCGTGATGTAGGAGGTGCCGCAGTTTCCCGGGACGGTGCCGTTTGGGTGGACCTCGGCCTGCTGCGCGGCGCGGTCCATCACGCGGTCCTTGTCGGCCGCTGCGATGGCGAGGGTCTTCCCATTGGCCAGTTGCACCTTGACGTTGCCCGCGCTGTCCGGGGTGCGGGTGACCAACTTGGTCACCCGCG
>Ga0307377_10005900_pt1 | contig 12985 bp, 18 predicted proteins | sample TR3MG_FD_202535 | JGI IMG/M metagenome (GOLD analysis project Ga0307377, IMG submission 202535) | Soil microbial communities from Risofladan, Vaasa, Finland - TR-3 | ecosystem: Environmental > Terrestrial > Soil > Coastal area > Acid sulfate soil | place: Finland: Risofladan, Vaasa | collected... | reverse complement strand
TAATGGTCTAAGCTGAGCTATCTTTTTTTTTTTTACTTGATGCTTGAACAGGACTCCCCATATCTATTAGACTATTTTCCCCTCTGGAAAAGCTATTAGTCCCATGTCCTTGCGGTTGAGGATTCTGTTCCATGCCTCCCTGAACCAATCTAGAAACTTTCGCATACAATCCTTGTGGGACACTTGAAAATTCCATTAGAGTATCAAAGTCCATTTGAGGATATTTCTGAGCATTCTGCTTGACTGTTCTAACATAATAATCTACAAGGCCCTCATCTAATCCCATTCCAGTTGCTTGCTTTTCCATTTTTTTAGATTTGGCTTCTTTCCAATTAAATGGTTTTGAAGTATCATTTGATCCAGCTATATCTCCCTTAGCTCTTGCTGCTTGAAGTCTTGATTCAGTATTGCCATATTCTGGAAGAATTGGTCTTCTTTTTTCTCCAGGTTTTAATTGATAATTATTTGTATCTGGAATATTCTTATCTACTTCAAATCTCTTTTGGATATAACCGCCTACATATTCCCCTTCTTTATTCCTATATGGTCGTGAATATTTATCCATAATATTTTCGCGCCAAATAGTTTCATAATCAATATTCCACACATCATCAACAACCAAGCCAAATCCCTTATTTCTTTCAACGATATGCCAATCAGAAACTGGCTGATGTAAAAACGGATCAATCCTTGATTGACCAGGTCCCCACAAAATAGCATTGTCTAAAGATTTATGTTGTGCTGTTTTGATATTAAATGGTTTTTTCTTATTTTTATTAATTATATTCTGTGCCGTTTTCTTAATTATTTCATTTATTGTATTAAATTGTTTTTGTTGAACTTGAATCTCATTTCCTTCTTTAACGCCCTCTGGAAAATAATCAAAAATTTGACCAGCAACGATTTCCATATCTCGAGGCTCTGTTGCAGAATCTCCCATCATATCATAATATTGTTCTATCATCTCTTTCACCAAATCTGCATTCTCTGAAACATCATTTTGAGTTGTAAATTGTAACGCTCCTTCCATATCAACTTCATTTTGAAGCCATTGGCTCACATCCGCCCCATCTCTAAATTTTCTTGTCCCAATATCTTGTTGCATTTCAAGAGGATCTCCTTGAAGCTCAGGAGCATCATTTAATGTATCGCTAAATCCTTGCATAGGGACTGGGCCTCCCATAGGATTTTCAAATTGTGCTTTTTTAAGATTAAAAGGTTTTATCATTTTATTTTTTCCTTTAGCAAGAGTAGTAGGAGACAACAGAACAGGAGATCCAGGTTGCTGTTGAGGGGCAACCATATTGTTTTGCATATTCTGTTGCTGTTCTGTAATATCTTGTTTTTGCCGTATCATGTTTATTAATTTTTCAAAAGAGTCTGTCCCATATTGAAATAAAGAATTCATTTCTGATAATCTAGAAAGAGCATCATCGGGTGGAAGAGTCCCTGTTTCATTTAATTGAGTAATAAGCATTTGTATATAAGAATCAAAAGATGCCTGATCATTTATGTTTGAAACTTGCGCTTTTTTCTTTTTCAAATTAAAAGACATTTATTCCTCCGGTTTGCTAAACATTCCATCAAACAACTTCTTAGTAATTTCTTGAGATGAAAGAGGCTTGCCTCCTCCTCTCCACGAATCATCAACCTCTCCCCTTCTTGCGTTAGTTTCTTCCGAAACTTTCTCCCCCTCAGTTTGGTCTTTAACTCTCATAAAATCTTTACTGTCGAATATGCTCATATTATTATCTGAAATCTTATAATTAGTTCCGCTGAACATTCCAGCAGGAGAAATAGATGAAGCTTTTTCTTGTATCGTAGATTTTAAGCTTTCTGCTAAATCGTTCATTCTTTTATCTTCTGCTTCTCTTTTATTTGATGCAATTTCAGATTTATCTTGAATAGTCTTTGTTTTACTATCGATTTTTTGAGACTCTATTGCAGTTTTGTCATTATCCCAAATTGTATTAGAACTTTCGCTCTTTACATACTTAGAAGGACCTCCTTCATCTTTAATTGCCCCTGTTCTTGCAGATGAAACATGTTGAGAGGTCATTAAGCCACTATCTTTATGCTCTAGCTTCTTAGCTTTTTGTTCTTCTGCCAACTGACTTATTGTTTTCTGAGAAGATGTGCCTGTCTTTTTCTCATTTTTAGATTCTTTAACTTCATCTAAAAAATGAATTTTATGTTGATCTGACATTCTTTGGATCATTTTAGTCTCCGCTCTTTCTTTTATTTAATGCATACAGCATCTCTTTTTTATTATCTTTTATCATCTCTCTAAAACTTGATGCTGCTTTTGGCTTACCAATTGCCTTCTCTTGTTGTTTATTCTTAGCGTCTGGTTTGCCATAAACCTTATCAAGATTATCATGAGAAATTTCTTCTTCAGGATTTGACATATCTGCTGATGTAAATTTGATTGTCCATCTTTCCTCAGAACGTTCTGCCCCGTTGAAATTTAAACCAAACATTTGATTAATTTCATGAGATATCTCTTTAAGTTCTTCATTCTCAACAGTATCTGTGAATCCTCTCTCGTCAGGATACTTTTTATCAGGGATAACAACCTGAATATCTTTAACCCCTTCTGGAGAAATAGATTCTTTCACAAACTCTGCCTTAAAGTCGTTCAATCTTCGTCCAGGGTATCCATAACTTTGAAGTTTTTCATAAATATACGTAGTAAGAGTTTTTCTACCATTTTCTTTAGGAGCTATCTCCTGCTCTTCTTCCTCCCCAATGCTAACGTCATCATTAATAACATTCTCACCAGGAGTTTCATTAACATCTTCTTCTAAAGCTCCGCCTGTTTCTAAATCTTCTGTTCCTGCTCCTGCTGGGTCTAAAGAAATAGGACCTGCCTCTTCTTGAGAAACATTGTCTCTATCAAACCCTTCAGCCAAAGGATTAGAAAAATTCTGTGCAACCATTACTCGAGTTTTTCCATTTGGGACAATCGCCATATCACTAACTCCATATTTAATAAAAATTATTCTTACTTGTCAGCAATAAGGGCATTTACGTAATCGTCACCAAAAAGTTGTCTCCAGTATTCTTTTAAGAAACTTTTATTTTTGTCATCAAGATTAGCTATCTTTACAAATTCGACCTTAGACGATGCTTCCTTGTCTTCTTCTTTTTCTTCCTTGTCTTCACCTTCTGCACACTCGCCTTTTTCACATTTGCATAAGAAGTTAGGCTTACCGCATTCTGCACAATTACCTTTTATTCCAGCTTCTTTGGTCTTTTTCTCAGAAGACCCACCCTTTTCAGTTGGCTCTTCAGGATCATTGTTATTTTCCTTCTTGCCTTCCCATTCAGGCTGTCCTGATGAATCAGCTTCATTTTTCTCTTCTGCAACCTTTCCAGTTGAAACCCCTTCTTCGCTTTTCTTCTTGGCACTTGGTCCGTTCTTAGGCATAGTTGTTGATTCACCCTCTTGATGAAGAGGTTCAACATCTAACTGTCCAGAAGAATCTGCTTCTTCTTTTTCTTCAGCAACTTTAACAGATGCCGTCTTGATCTGTTCCTTCTTTGTCACGCCTGCAACAAAATCTTCGAAACGTTTTGGTTTTCCTGTACTTATTCTATTAGTAATAAGCTTCATAGTTTTATTCTCCTTATAATTTTATAAAATCTACGCTACATTAAAATATTTAAATTATTTTCCTAAAAACCCTTTTTTATTTTTTTTATTTTTTACCCGTCCATGCATTATAAAATTCATTAAAATTTTTATATGTGAAAGGAACCCCATAATTATCAAATGCCGCAACCAGCCAACCAATCCCCCCTGCAACCTCTTTGTTATTCACAATAGAATCAACTTGCTTCTTCACTGCCGGGCCACTTTGTTTCAGAGTCTCTGCTACTGTGAGACCGCTACCAGCTGGTGCATTTTTATAAGGTGCTGACTGATTTCCCTGAAACGGAGCATTTTGCTGAGATACTTGCGGATTCCCCTGTGGAGCATCTGGCGGAGCATCTTGTGGAGCATTTTGTGGAGCATTTTGTGGAGCATCTTGCAAATCTTTTCCTACTGAAGGACCGACCATCTGTAACGCTTGGGTAACAGCTTGTCCCATTTGCTCTAATTTTGTTGCGACATTCTCATTATTAAGATCTCCACTAGTCAAATGGCCTCTAATTTCATTAGCAGATTGCTGTAAACTGCCAACAACCTTGCTTGCCATTTCCTGTTCTTGTGGATCTATTGGAGCTTCTGTCATAATCCATGAGGCTATTTCATCTGCCTCATATGTTAAATTATTTACCTGTTTAATTGTATTTACTGAGTCTGGATTAGTTTTTTGAGGAGCTTGTTTAATATCAGATTGTTCTTTTACGTCTGCAACATTATTGCCATTAGCGTCTACATCAACAGCATCGTTCCACCCATCTCTATCAGAGTCTATATTGGCATTAATAGCATCTTGCTCTTTTTCTTTTTGAGATTGATCATATGCTAACCCTTCATCCCTTTTTTCTTGAGCATATTGCTCTGGGTCAAACCTTTTTGGCTGAATTTTTCTAGGAGATACGGTTCCAAGCTGTGCCTCTTTTCGAGACCCCTTGCCTGCCTCTATAATAATTTTTTCACCGCTACCGGCAGTTGTTGAAGATTTTGGATTATATCTGATATTATTTCTAATTTTTTGTGCTAATTGTCTTACGTTTTTCAAGAAAATGCTTAATCGTTGCTTCATTGTTTCTGGATCATCATTTTTTTTTTCAGGATCTTCTCCCTTATTCCACATGTCTTTAATACCTTTTCCAACATTTTTAATACCTTGCCAAAGACCAGCTTCTCTTACCAAATCAGAAGAAAGACCTGCAAGTTTTTCTCCTAAATCTTCCATCTTATTCTCTTTCATAGTCTCTGCTAATTCTGCTATCCTTACAGACTTATCAAGGATATCATCATAATATTTTTGTGAAGATTCTTCGATCGTCGCATAAACAGCTTCGGGAGTAGTAAGACCTGTTTTTATCTTTTCTGAAACAATTGTAGCAAATTCCTTTTTCCAATTTTTTTGATTTATAGAGCTAAACTTTAACTGAGTTTTATCTAACGCGTATTTTTCCCAACCACTACTATCGTTATTGATAGATTTTTTATATTCATCCCAGCATTCAGTCCATACTACTTGAGCAGCTTTCTCTGGGTTAGATGTTCTTTTTTGTCTATAACAATTATCCCAGCATCTTCTGTTTCTAATCGCGTATCCCTGTGCTCCTACATACTGTGCTGTTTTTAATTCTTCTAGTGCTTTTTGGGCATCTCTAACAATAGCAGCTGATTTCGACATTCCTTTATCTTCTAATTCTTTCGCCACTTTCATTATTTTCGAATTTGTATTTTTCATAACTTTTATTCCTTTTCCATGTTTTGGCATTACACGATCTCTTTTTTTAAAATGCTGAGGCTCTTTTGTTACTCTATTTTGAGTAAAATTATAATCAGTAATATTATCAAGAATAAATGCTCTAATATGTCTTACTGACCTATCATAAGTTACCAATATCCGGTTTCCATTATCTGCTTTAAATATCTCATGAGGCTCAATAATCCTATAAATATTGACACCCCCATGCCTGCCTCTTTCTAAGCCGGTTTCTCTCTTTAAATACTGCTTCCCACCACGACCCCGGTTCTCTCCCTTTGTTGTGTAAAATATTTTGACAACTCTATTGTTCTCAATAGCCCAACTCATTGCCTCTTCTACACTATTTTTAGAAGAATCAGGAACATCTTCTATTGTCGCTTCTTGTTGCACATCTTCTTCTGACAGAGGAAATTCTTGTTCCAACTCGGCTTCTTGATTATCTGCCAAGATGCCTCCAACATCATCCCCCATCAGTTCAACAGGAATTTCTCCCCTCCCCAATGCTTCATAATCCACATTATCAACATTATTAGAATTATATTCATTTATATTCTCTACTGTTTCCTTATCAACAAGGTCTTCTAATTCATTTAACTGTTGAGATAATATCTTTTTACTATAAATAATTTTCATTATTTAAGATTCTACAAAATATTTACTTTTCCTCTATATATTTTCTTACTTCTCTTCTAATATCCTTTGTAGAGGCATTAAATCATTTGTAGAAACTTTAATGTCCCCTAGTTCACTTATTTTAATAGGAGTAAAATCTATTTCTACTTCTTCTTCCATAAGAGCAGTAAATTCTTGTTGGAACTTAGGGGTATTCTCTTCTGACACCTTCCTATCGGACTTGGCATCTGTCGATTCTGAATACTTTTCGACCAGCATAACTCGTGCCTTCTCTAATGTTTCCATTTCTTCAGAACATCTCCTCAAAAACTTTAACAAACGATAAGAAATTCTAATTGGCAATTCTTTTTCTGTCAGCTTGGGCAAACTTCTTGTTATTCCAAAAATCTCTTTTAATTCAAACTTCATACTTTAATCTCCTAATCTAAAAATTTTACAAGAGTGTGCATGTCTTCATGTATGACTTCAATCTTGCTTCCAATATTAATATTATTTTTTTTGAAAAAATCATAATTAGCCTCAATAGCTGTATCACAGTCTATTTCACTATCGACACATTTTGCCGAATAAGGGCTAATATATGAAATCTTTACAATTTCTTTTTCTGGAGAAACAAAAGCAATAGCTAATGGAAGATATGTATTTACTCCCCAAAACTTAAGATTTTGAGGTTTTTGAAATTTAAATAACATACCATCATCTTCTCCTAATTTTTTTCTAAACATTAACCCTTCCGCATGTTTATAAGGAGTATCTGCTATTTCTACTTTTAAATAATGTTTTATCATTAAAACATGCCCATTTCTCTTTGAGAGTCCATCTCCCAATCTGGATCTGGCCCATTTCTTAAATCTGTATTCATTTCCCAATCTTGAATTATTTTATCAATCTGTTCTTCATAAATCTCTATTTCAGCATCAGAAAAGGTTTCTCCCCTATCAGAAACTACTTTAATAATCTCCCATTCTGACCCGCTTGAAGGCTCAAGATAATTCATACTACTCACTGCTGGAGTATGTATAAAAGTAACTTCGACATTCTCCGATCCATGGTCAAAAGTATTAATTTGACCTTCTGCCATGTAAGTTTCTTCTCCTCTGCCGAATTTCTTTTTATAATTTGCTGTTTTTATCTCTTTCATTTTACGCCCTAAAATTAAACCCCTGTCTCTCCAATTGATAACAAAAATCATCCTTCTCTTTATCTTCTACCTCAAAAGCAATTCCTTCATCATCTACTCCATCAATAAAAATATCATTTATATAGGCAGAACTATAAAACCAATTTTCTATTTTTTTCCTATTTGTTTCTTTTTTAATATTATTATAGTTCTTTATCTCTACATCCGCTGCTTCTGGAAGCATTCTATAAACACTATTGATACCTCTCTTTTGTCTTTCCTCTTCTCCCATTTTTACCAAATAATCATCTTTTTTATATCTAAATGATAATTTTCCACCATGGAGAATGACCATTTCTTTTTTTATAATATCATACCAACTAAGTTCTTCATTAGCTTTTTCTACTGATGGCCCTTCCTTGATGCTAAATAAAACTTTAATTTCTGCCATTTCTATTTCTCATATCTGTCCCACCAGCTGCTTGCTGTTCTTAATTGTTTTGCAGTTTTAATACCTTTTGTATTATCAAGTGCTTTATTATAATCGACATTTGTTCCATCATCCTCGAATATCGATCTCTCATCTCCCAAAATCATCACATTAATAACTTTAGAACCTTTTTCTGTAATTTCTATATTCTCACCTATCATCTTAACTAATCCTGCCTCTTTCATTCTATTTACTTCTTCTTGTCCAACTGTTGCTGGTTTTTTATAAATTTTATCTTTCTTCTGTTCTGAGCCTGTTCTCCATATACTATATAAAGACTTGGCAGCAATAGGATCTACATAAGTAGGGCTCTTTTGCACTTGTTGCGTAAATTCAGGCATAATCCTAATTAAACTATCCCAGATAGATGATTGTCCATATTTTTTCATTTTATCTCCTTATTGAGCTGGAATTTGCCTATTTTGAGGTATTGATGGAGTAGGATATTGTTGATCATAAGTTTTCTCAAAAGCAGGTTGTTGAGGCTGTTGTTGGTTATAAAGTTGTTTTATTGCGTCAATAACTCCTTGTCTAAAAACCTGAGCCCCTTTTACTACCTGATGCTCTACCATAATCCTATCAAATGCCTCTTGTTGAGGAACCCCTTGGTTGATTAATGCCATTACTTTTTCAGCATATTCCATATATTTCTTTTTAACACCAAACGCTCCCTCTCCTCCTGACATATCTCCAAACATATTCCCAAGACCTTTATCTTGAACTTGAGCTTTTTTATATCTATCTGTTTTTATCTCTTTCATTTTATCTCCCATAGTCTCCAAATTTACTATTTTTACTCATCCAATCCCATACTTCTGGAATTGAATCCATAAAAAATAAATTTCCTCTTACAACATTATCTCTATCATAATATGTCTCAAAGACATTTCTAATAAGATTGGCATTTTCTTCATCTGCTCCGCTGCTTAATGGTTGTAAATCTTGTAAATGCTGTATAATATCCCTATCTGTGCTGCCAAATCCTTTTTCTACCAACTTATCATACAGAACAGTTTCTATATTAATCCCTTCTATAATCTGTTCAAAATAAGCAATCGCCAAAGCTTTTTTATAATCTTCTTCATAAACAGGGAACTGCTTAATAAAATCAATATAAGACTGAATAATACTTATTAAAGTATTGGCATCTTTTAACTGAGCATATTTTTTAGTTTTTATTATTTTCATTTATGATGATTCAATCTGCATATATTGATATAATCTTTGCTGTATGCCTGGTATTTCTTTCACCTGCTCTGGAGTCAAACTAACAGCATAATCAATTCTATTATTATCTTCTATTAATTTATTTAATTCATTAATTGCTCCCATATATTCATCAGGATAAATCTCTGCACCTCCTAATAAGTGATAACCTACTCCATGTATAAATGAAGAATCATCATCTACAACAATAGCGTCTTCATCAGCATCTGACCACATTTCAAAATCAAATTGCAAAAGAGCATCTCCTAAAGCAGTTCTATTTCCATCATTTAGATATTCTTCATTATCTACTTCGCTAATATCCTCATTAATTTGATATGCTTTTTTTATAATTTCTTTATATTTTGCTGTTTTTATTTCTTTCATTTAATTAACTTTCTCCAACTACCACCTAACATAATTTTACCAGCAAGAGCAGTATGTCCCCATGATATTACCATTTCATTATATCCTCCTGCTTTTACTTTTTCTTCATGATCTGTTATTTCTTTAACACCTTCTCTCAATTCTCCAATAGAGACTCCTATCCCTTCTGCAAAAGCTTCTTCAAAATCTCTATGCCTTTCTTCCTCTGTCCTATCTATTATTGAACATTCTATATTTTTCATTTATAAACTTCTTTATTATTTAACCATTCCTCTGACGGTTGCCACCATTCTATTATGTCTTATTGGCTCTAATTCTTTCCAAATTTTAGTAACTGAACTTTCTCCATCTCTTGCTCTTTTCTTCTGCTCTTCTGTGCCCCTCCTATATATCTGTAATATTTTACAAATAGTTTTTTCTCCAATTCCTATTTTTTTAGCCAATATCTTTTTAATATCTATTTTTTCTGATATTCCATTATCAACTCTAACATATTGATTACCTCCAAATCTATTTAAATTATATTTGGCTCTATTTTGCAATTCTTTAAACCATTCTTCTTCTAATTCTTTTTCAACGATGCTATAATATATTTTTTTTGGCTTGCTAATTAATTCTAAATATTCTTTTCTTTGTTTTTTTACTTTTTTATATTTTTCTTCATAATGCAGTTCTCTATGGCAATTTGCACAAAGAACAAAACATTTTTCTATTTCTTTAAGTATTATTTCTTTTCCATACTTATGAGCAGACTGTCCTATATTAAACTTCTTTTCTTTTATATCTTTATGATGAAAGTCTAAAGCTCCCGAGCACCTATTATATCCACAAACTTCACATTTTAATGTCTTTTTATATTCGTCAAGCCAACCTTTTGCCTTTTTCCTTGATTTTCTTCTATACTCTGCTCTTTTAATTTGGTTATTAGAAATCCATTCTTTATTATATTCTTTTTTTCTTTTTTCTATTCTTTCTTGTTCTTTTTTATATTTTTCCGTTTTTAAATATCTTGTTTTTAAATAATACTTCCTATTTGTCTCTTTTCTTCTTTTTTCAACGCTTCTCTCATTTCTTTTTTTCCTTTTAATCTCATTTTTGCAACCATTGCTACAATACATTGTTCCTTTTCTGCCATAAAATTTTTTTTTACAAACATTACATTGCAATTCTCTTGTCATAATATTAACTCCACCTAATTATTTTTATAAATTAATATTCAACAAAAAATTACAATATCCTTTAATTATCTTACTTTTTTAACTAATTTTTATTAACTTTTCAATTTTTTAAACAAATCTATACTAATTTTATAAGACTATCCTCTACCGCTTAGCATGCTTCTGCTTGGGTATGGATCTTCTGACCCCCTATCTGCCCAACTAAACGGCTCGTTCCTTAATTCCCTCCAATAATGCCCTTCTCCTACGCGAAAATCTCCATTATAATTTTCTAACCCTTTTCTATAACGTCTTTGTTTCTGTTTTCCTCTTTCTCTACTCTTGAGTCCAAAACCAAAAGGAAAAACCCTTTCTTCTTGCGGGAGATCTAATCTACTCCACGGCCCAGCTATACCTCTTGCTGTTTTTATTTCACATTGGCATACTCTTTTTCTTCCCATTGAGGCAAAAGATAATAAATTACAGATATATAACAAACGACTAATATTCCTATTAATCCAGTCTATTGCTATTTTATAATCTGGAATTGAATAAATTTGACTTTTACTAAATGATTTATAATCTCTAGTTAATGCAGAAGAAATAGCATCATGATATCTACCAACTTCCATCTCATCAAAACAGTGAAGATATTTTATAAAATCTTTTAAAGAAAAAATAAAAAGACTTATCATTTTATCATCTATGATCTCTGATTTTTCTTCTCTGTTTTGTAATATATGAACAACTTCATTCCACAACGTTAAAAGGATTTTCTTTTGTTGTTTTACATATCCATTTAACACTCGAACTGTTTTTATAACTCCTTGGATACTTGTATCTCCATCATCGCAGATTTGGCATTTTTTATTATTTATGAGGCGAATACCATGATAGTTTAATTCTTTTTCTAATAATGCCCAAGTGTCCATTTATATCCTATTTCATATCATTTCTTTTATTATATCTTTCTTTTGCCTGTTCTTGATCTGCAAAACTGATATCCTCTGGAGCATTAACCTCATCTACCAGATGTTGTAATGTATCAGATGGCTTATTCCCCAACGGGTTTCCTCTGCTATCTAGTTCTATTGCTGCGTCCATAGAAGTTTTAAGTTCTTTTTTCTCTCCAACAGGCATTACTGTCTTTACTTTCTTACTTTTCGCCTTTGTTTCCTTTTTTTTAGTTGTTTTTTTAACTGATTTTTTTGTAGTCGTTTTCTTTTTAGTCATTTTTTTAGTAGATTTTTTTTCTTCTTCCTCTTTTTCTTCATCATCAACAAAATCAATCTTTATATCCTCGTCTTCTATTTTTACAATATCTTCTGCCTTAGGGACTACTTGTGCATCTTTAATCTCTTGTTCTCTAAAATCCCAGACAACTGGTTTTACTTTTCTATCTTCTCCGCTTTCGGGAACAATATAATCAGATGATTTTTCTTTAGTTACTTTTTTAATTTTTTCTTTAGTTACTTTTTTCTCATCCGAGACTATTTCAATTAATCCTCTTTTTTCTGCTGACAGAATATCTAAGTCATTCCTTTTTTCTTTACTAATTGACAAAGAAAACTTTGGTTTTAAAACAATATCTCCTAAAATTAAAACTCTATCTGTTTTATTTGTTAAAATCACACTAGGTTTTGTTTTTGACATTTCTTCTGTGTATTTTTCTTTAAAAGGAACTAAAACTCCATTCTTGATAGCAGATTTAATATCTCCTTGATATAGATCATTTCCAGTTATTGAGAGCTCCATTCCTTCGCTTATTACTCTGTTCAAAGTTGGAAGAATACAACTTCCTTTTATTTTTTCTGATACTTTAAAAATCATCTGTTTCTCCTTATATATTATATTTTTACAAAATTAGTATTTCTTATTATCTATCGGAAAAAATGCTTTTTATAATAAAAAAGTCACTAATAATATTTTAAAAATTAGTGACTTTTGCAATAGATATGAATAAAATTTATAATTTTACACCTTTTATTTTCGTTTTATTTTTAATACGATTAAACACATTCCCTACTTGATGAGACATATTATGTGGGCCAATCTGCCCTCTGTCTAGTCTAACTGATTCATTTTGCATCCCGATTGGCAATTTGTCATTATCTGTATTAAACTCGTCTTGTGCAACAAATCTATCTCCAAGACCGTCATGGCTATCTCCTCCATCATCCATTAGAACTGGTTCTCCAGGAAGTTGCCCATGAAGCTTTTCATAATCAGAGGTATCTTCGTTATCTGGGTTTTGACTAATCCCTTTAGGATATCCATTCCTTTTATTTCCACCAAATTCAGGTCGAGCATTAACTAAACTACGAGGGTCTTTTTTATGGTTTGCAGAAGGGGGGATAAACCCATTAGAATAATCATCCATTAAGGGAATTGTGCCGCCTTGTTGTCTTGCTATTTTGTACCAGTTCATTTTAAAGCCTTCCATAAACTCTTTCAATATCTCCTCTTTCTATCTGATAATTCGTAAGAGGAGTGTTATCAAGGGTTTCTTTTACAAGGCTATATACTTGTACTATATTTCTTTCCTCATCTCCTGTATCGTCCACATATATATCAATAGGAAACAACGCCCTATAGC
>Ga0307377_10005899_pt1 | contig 12986 bp, 16 predicted proteins | sample TR3MG_FD_202535 | JGI IMG/M metagenome (GOLD analysis project Ga0307377, IMG submission 202535) | Soil microbial communities from Risofladan, Vaasa, Finland - TR-3 | ecosystem: Environmental > Terrestrial > Soil > Coastal area > Acid sulfate soil | place: Finland: Risofladan, Vaasa | collected... | reverse complement strand
GACAGGTTTGTCCGACTGAATGTTTGTGTCCATGATCTCCTTCGTGGACACAACTCCAATGCGCCCAGTCACGCGATCATGGCCGTCCTCCTGCGCCCCGTCCAGACGGCGCTGGGATGACGCTTACCAGCTATCTCTACAGCCTTCTTCTGATTCGGCCACCACTTTCTGTCAATGACCGATTGCCAAGTCTTGCCGTTAAGGTGTTGGATAAACTTCATGGCTCAGCGCTCCGGTAGGTTGACGGCCTCCAATAGCATACGACGTTTGCAGGCGCTTCCGCCCGGATTCCGACGGAATGGATAGATTACCCGGCCGCTATCTGCGTCGAGTGCGGTGAAGAGGCTGATTGCATTAAGCCCCAAATTTTAGGTGCGCCAGGGTATTTTGCTTTTTTCTGCCGCCCAATCGTGGCCACAAAGCTTCGCATGACTGAAGACCCAAAGCCGAGCCAACTCACGCGCCTGCGCGACTTCAAGGCGCGGCACAAGAACGAGTCCGGTCCCATGCTCGCGCGCCTGCGGCAAGCGGCAATCAATAATCAGAACGTGTTCGAGGTGCTGGTGGATGCGGTGCGGTGCCGTTAGCTCGGGCAGATCACCAATGCGCTGTTTGAGGTGAGGGCAGTATCGGAGGAGTATGTAGGCCTGTGGCTTACGGCGGTTAAGTCACCGAAAAACTCCCGCCGTACGTAATCTGCAGATCTAGCGCTGCCTGGGAGTTGCGACCAGTTGCTCAAAGCAGAAAGACGTATTCCAGACAGTTGGTCGACTCGCCTCGTTCTCGGCTTCAGCGGGTGTTTGCCCGAACTTGCTGTTCCCCCTCTTACGAGAGCTCTAGTGCTAGCCCTCCGGCGCTTACTTTCGAAAAGATGGCCACAATCTGACCCTGGCACGCTGGCTAGCTTAGTAGGGATATGCAAGGCGGTCGGACGCTAGCGGCGGCAGTACTCCCGCGTAGTTTCGTTATGGGGCTACGGAGGTGAATCCGGGATTAAAGGCGAGAAGACTTACCTCTCGCATTGATGAAATACGGCTAAGGGGCGACTTTAGGTCCAAGTCGTGTACGGTCGACAACTCGCCTCCGTGAAGGAGTCGAAGAATCTCTGCGACACAAAATGCTGCGGCGGTCATGCCCACGAAAGGTGCACCAACGGCCTTGCCCGCGAGCAACGTGATGCCACACTGTTCGACGCCGCGTGCCTTGAGGTTTCTATAGGCTGGCGCCTCAGTCTCAATGATCTTGTCGATGCTGGATCCCCATAGCTCGCGCGGATCCATGGCGCCGGGGAAGGAATGGATTCGCATCGCACGGAAGTTCTTAGCTCCACTGCCAAGCCCGGCCTCAACGACGAACTTGAACCCGGCGTCGCAAAGCGATCTCCTGGCGAGCGCGTTGTCCACGCCGCATAGTGCGATCTGCGGGTCGTCCGACTGCACGCGGAACGTCTCGTCAAACCTGCGCTCAATGAGCATAGTCCTGAAACCCCTTGCCTCCATAACCGGCGCAATCGCGCGCGTCTTCTTTTTGTCGATCATTGCCTTTTCTGACAAGATCGATGTGCTGAGCGTAGAGGTTGTGACAATGTCGATGTCCTGAAGCACAAGTTCGACCTCCTTCGGTCGCACATACGGAAGTATTGATAGCGCCCAAAGGTAAGCCTGCCCGAGGTGTCCGAGGCCGATAAGCCAGAGCTTACTAGGCAGATAGACGAGCCGCGGACCATCATTCTCAGCCTTCCACCAGTCGTCCACGGCGCCCGGTTTCCAGAGCGACACGCCGATCTCGCGAAGCCCTGCTTCGGGCGTGTCCTGCCGCAGGAATAGGAACGCCTCATTAACAGCAAGAGCCGCGGCTAACGCCCCACTCAAGGGAAGCTCGGCTTCAAAATCGAACGGCACGGCTGTGTCGGTTGGGATCACGCCTGCGCGCCAGCCACTGAACACGGTGCGAATTGCGAATCCTGCGGAGTGCGGTACCGTCGCCGTGCCTATGCACACGGCTGGCACATGTGGCTCCAGATGCTTCACCCGCTTCGCACCCGAGCTGGCGATCACCCCCTCAATATTCGGATTTCCCGGCAGCAGGTTCGGGATCACCATGTCAGCGGGAATGACGACATCTACGCCGCCAAGGAACACCCTGCTCGCCAGAAGGACAAAGGTGAGCAAGGCAGCTTGGTGCGAACTTGACCACTGTATCTCGGGACCCACAGCGACGCCGATGCGGTAGCCGGCGAAGATGCGCTGCGCATGCTCTACGGATTCTGCCTCGCCAGTATCTATGGCGAGCTTCACGAGGCGGTGTAGCTCATCGGGCATTATCGTGTTCATTGCATTTTCTCATCGACTTGAATATCGAGCACGTTCGCAGCACGGCGACCGCGGTACGCCGACCAGCAGTGACGGCCGCGGTACACGTAGACGCCCACATCCGATGCGGAGATGAAGCCTTCCGCGTAATTCGGCACGATGAGGGCGATGTGACCTGGAATCGAAATCATGGGGTGCGTCTTGTCCAGATGGCTCTGTCCAGGCCCATATGGATGGGTATGCACGTCGGCGACAACGCTGAGCGACTCCTGCGCGCAGATCTCCCACAGTCTGCTGTAGTAATGGCCATCGAATTGCACGTACCCGTCGCTTAGACAGCTTGGATCGAGGTCGTCGTAGCATATGATGCGACTCGCGGTGCGCTGGGCGCCGCCCCCTCTGCCGAGAAGGAACGCGCCGCTTTCGCGCTCACCGCCGCCGCGCTCACGCAGTTTCTGTATGAGCACCTTCCACAGCGCCGCGTCAATTCGCAGGCTAGGCCGCGGCGCGCTCAACGTAGTCTCGTGATTGAAGAAGCTCATGAACGATTTCCACATACTGGATGATCCCCTTTGAAGGGTTCCAAATCTTCGACGGATGCTCGTTGCGCCAGTTATCGTGGCCCTCGATCGCTGTTCTATCGCAGGGCAGATACAGCGCGACGCCCGATTTCCATCCCGGGTTGAAGACGGCGGCGATTCGGCCGGCGCCCTTGGGCCAGAGAGACACGTCGAGCGGCGCATTCTTTGCGGCATCCCACAGTCGGGCGGTAGGCGGGTTCTGCGGATGGCCCGTGCAATCGAACCGCAGCACGAACTCTTCGCCGTCGCGCGCGGTGACGCTGATCTGCACGCCAGGCCAGTCCACCGACACAAGTCGCCAGCGCTTCCTCGCCTCGCCGGCGAGAAAGCGCCCGGACTCGAGTTCCGCCCGTAGCGCCTTCTCGTCGGGCGCCATCACGCGGCACCCTGGATGCGCGGGTTCGGCACGAGGTCGAACGCGATGGCGCACGCGGGACACGCAGCCAGCGTGCCGATGTGTACGTCGACGTCGGGCTGTTCGTGTGTGCCGATAATTTGCAGGATCAACTCGGCCGTGTCTTCCTTCCGAATGCCCAACTCCTTCGCCGCCCATCTTTTTACAGCGCCCACGGTCCGGCCTGGGCCAAAGACGTGCTCGACCACTCGACCGGAGTAGGTGACCTTAACCCCGACCCGGGTGCAGCGGTGCAGGTGCAGCCGAACGCCGTGCTTGCCGGCGAGCGACTCTACCGTCACCGCGTCGGCGAGAGGTTCGTCCTGGTCCTCCAAGAACACGGCAGTCTCTGCGTTCGACTGGACCCCATGCGAAGCGCAGGCGCGCTTCACGTCGACGGCCGTGCTCTGCGGCTCCAGCTGGAGCCGCACGACATCCTTTATTCCCTCGCCTTGCAGAAAAACGTTGATTTTCGACATTTTCGATCTCCTTACGATCACCGCGGCGGAAAACGCTGCGTTCATACCTATGTAATCGCGTGGAAATCGGGAAACCGGTAAGCACTCCCCTACGGAAGTTGGACCACTCCCTCGGGCAGGGACGGGCAGTAGAAGAAATGCGGGCAGCGCGGGCAACTGAAGGGGTCGAGCTCTGGGGGGAACTGGCCGGCGCGGATGCTTGCCACCGCGTCACCAGCTTTTTCCATGCGGTTCTTCATCTTCTTCGCGCTTGGGAAAATGCGAGTCCGCGTGTTACCAGTGAGGTGCACGGCCTCGACTTCATACCGTCCGGGTCCATAGCGTTCTGCAGCGGCGTGGTATAGGGTATAGATCCACTCGTCTTCCTCGTCCTTGGACAGTTTTCCAGTCCGAATTCTGCGCAGCAGCATTGTGCCGTCGGCGCGCTTGGCCATTTGATCAGGATTGACCTCAACCTTTCCATGCAGGAGGTCAACGGCGACGGCCTCCACCTTTTGGATGTCGAGCCCGGCGCACGCCGTTTGGAAGTTGGCGATCGTCTGCTCCGCAATTCGCCGGTAGTCTGTTTCGTACGGATGGCCGTGTGGACCATGTTCCTTCCACGACGACTCGAGCCGTCGTAGCAGCCAGTCCTTCTCACCGGCCTTGTTGTGCTCCCTTGCAGCCCGGATCGTTTCGTAGACGCAATCGTGCGCCTTGACGAAAGGCGTTTCGCGCTGGCGACCGGCCAGTCCCAAGAGGTACGTGTAGAGGAATCGCCGCGGACAGCGGTCGAAGCGGCTCAAATCGTCCGCGGCGATGATGCCTGACGTGCCGGCCGCCATGGGCACGATCCAACTCTGCGCCCCGCCAGCGGGCATCACGGACAAGGAAAAAGTTTTCACCGCGACAAGCTTAGGATCTAACTTGCCGATGAAATCGGATGGCCTCGCCGCAATTCCGTAGTGGCGCAGGTACGTCCGCGCCCGCGACATAGCGACGAAGTATAGACACTCTTCTTCTGCAACGTGGATCGCTTTGTGATAGTCCTTTCCGCTCATTGCGCCGGCTTCCTGCACCATTCGGTCGGGTGGCGCGCAGCGCACGCCACGATACTGAAGCGGAACTTGGGCCCGCGTCATGCCGGGAACATGCACAGCCTCGAACTCCAGGCCCTTGCTACCGTGGATGGTGAGCATTCGGACCGCGTCGGCATTGCGCGCAGCGCTCGGGATCTGCCTCAGATCCCGCTCGTCGCCGAGTACCACGAGATGGCGGATGCGCTCGAGCAAACTGTAGATCGGCGGACCCTTAGCGCGAGCATGGGGCTCACGGACGAAATTTAGGAACTGCCAGATCGCGACACACTTCATCTGATCGCGAACGTCCCGGCTTTGCACGAGCGGCTTCAGTAAGCTCGATCGCTCGAAAAGGTATTTGCAGAGCATGTCCCACGGCGACGAGCTTAGGCTGAAGCCCTCCAGGTGCCTAGCGAGAATGGCGAATCCTTCCCGCGCCGCCGGGGAGAGCCCTTCAATCTTGGTGGCTGCCTTCAGCGCATCCAGCGCGCGAGTACGCGTGTCCTTGGAATAGGCAAGAAGCAACGACACGTCCGCAAGTGGAACTCGGTATGGGTCGAGCGTTGCAAGACGCACGAGCGCGCCGCCCATCGGATCGGCTACGAAAGACAAAAGCGACAGAAGATTTCGAATCTCGTCTCGCTCGAAGAGGCTTCCAAGGTGGAGCACGGCGACGCCGCGCGCTTCAAGCGCCGCGGCGTACTCGCTAAGGCGCGAGTTAGAGCGGAAGAGCATTGCCTGCTCGCGGAGCGCCACGCCCGCCCCCTGCAATTCCCGCACGCTCGCCGCGGCGGCCTCGTGCGCAGACTCGTTATCTGCTATTTGCCGAAGGTCGGGTTTGATCCCGCTTTTTCCCCGTTCGGCCTCAAGTTTGAGCGTGAGCATTCCAGAAGAAGCAGTCATCGAACGGGAGAATCCGCAGAAAACGTCCACGATCTCCTGTGTCGAGCGGTAATTCTTGCCGAGGCTGAGCCGCTTTGCGCGAGGGAAATCGGCGTCGAACTTCGCCATGTTTGCCGAAGACGCCCCGCGGAAACGGTATATGGACTGCCTTGCATCGCCGACGACCCAAAGCCGTTCGCCGTCTCCGGCCAGCGCCTTAAGTAGCCTAGCGCTAGCGCGATTCACGTCTTGGTACTCGTCCACGAGGACGTGTCGATACTTTATCCGGAGGGCGTTCCGCAAAGACTCATCCTCTTCGAGAAGAAGGGTCGGCTTCATGATGAGATCGCCGAAATCGAGAAGCCTGTGTTCGGCTAGGAGCTGTTCGTAGCGCTCATAGACCGCAGCAACTTCCAACGCTTTTTCTGCCGTCTCGCGAGACTCGTTGTCTCGCGCTGCATCCAGCATTCGCTGACCAAGCTGCCTGTATTCCGATGGGGAAACCAATTCATCCTTCGCGCGCGAGATCGCGGCGAGGATATCCTTGAGATTGATTAGCGGGTCCCATAGGTTCTTGTAGTGATTGAGCGGCAGTAGCGGAAGCACTTCCTCCAGAAAAGCGACCGCGTCGCTCTTGTCGATCACCGAGACGTCCGGCGGCAAGTCGAGCTTCGGATGGTCATAATACTTGCGCAGGAGCTCCAACCCGAAAGCATGGAACGTTCCCGTCCATATGTTCGCCGCGGCTTCCGGGAGCACGGTGCTGACGCGTTCGGAAAGCTCTTGCGCCGCCTTGTTGGAGAACGTCAATGCCACGATGGAGGCGGGATCTGCGCTCTGCGCGATGAGATGCACGACTCTGGCGACCAAGGTGCGCGTTTTGCCCGTCCCTGGGCCGGCCTCTAGGAGGAGAGGGGCACCCGAGAACTCGGCTGCCTCGGCTTGGAAGGAATCGAGCGGTGGGTCCTCAACCGATTTTTCCGGATCGGGGGCTGCGTAAGTCGGGATGAGCAGCGCATCGATGAGCTGCTGCCGGACGACGGCGAGAGGAACGCCGATGTCTTTCGCGATGCTTTCCGGCATCTTGGCGCTATCAAGGTGCAACGCACGAGCTTCGGGCTGCGGCAACAAAAGCTCGCGGGCGAACACGTTCGCTTGAAGCTCGCGCCGCTCCTTCGCGCCGTAACCTGCCACCCGGTCTGCGCCGATTGGCGAGGCTTCGCTTGGCGCCGACACGTCAACGTCTTCGCTCGAGCAGTTGGCCGCGGTCTCAGCGACGTGTAGGTGAAAGTGGCCCAACTCGTGGGCAATCAGAACGGCCAGATCTTCCTCGCACACGTTGTTGACATGGTAGATCGCGCCATCCCCACGGGCGAGAACCGCGAGCGCTCCATTCAGCAGCGCGTCCGCAGGATCGAGTGGATAGGGCTCGAGGTCCGCACTAGCAGCTAAGGCCTTGACTAGGTTGATCGCCTTGGACCCGGCCGGAAGCTTTCCCAGCGCTTCCTTGTTCTTCTCGCGGGCCAGTTCTCTGACCTTGTCGAACGCGTCCATCTCTAGCCCTTGAGTAGCGCTTGCTTCTGGTTCTCGTCAAGAGACGAGCCGCGTACCGCTTCCTCGAAGCGCTCCTTTTTCCCGCTTACCGATGGCTTTCCTTCGGCCTTGAAATCGGCGGCGGCGTTGGCCATCGCCGGAAGCCGCAAGTAGCCGAGGAACCCCTCCACCGTCCGCTCCAGCAGGCGGGCGAACGGCTCGAGAAAGGTACTCGGGACGCTGTCCGGATCAATCAGCCTGTTCTGAAACTTTGCTAACAACGGCATGTTGATACCGAGCTGAGTACAGATGGCACGCTTGCGAGGAAGCGGCAACTCCTGGAAGGGATTGCTCGCTGATTGCCCCGACGGCCGGGCCGCAGCCTCTCTTCCCGTTTCCCTCTCGCGAATTCGGGCGTACAAGCGGCTGATAGCCCGCGAAACGATAGGACTGGATGCGTTCGTAGAAACGTTGTTCGCCGGCTCCGCCATCGCCATCGCCTCGTCGACCAACCACTCCAACGCATAATCGGTTAGCTCGCGCGCAAACTTTGGGTAGCGCCTGCAATAGGTCTCCAGGATTGCAGGGTTCGGCACGCCCGCTTCAATGCGAAAGTCTAGCAGTACGGATTCCAGGTTCGTCTTCGTCATTTCCTTTGCTTTCATTTTTCATCTCTCTCAGTTCAGCGAAGACCTTCTCGGCGCGCTTGATCCAGATACGGATCGTCTTTTCGCTCTTGTTGAAGTGCTTCACTAGCGTATGTTCGTTAGGATCCTCGGATTCGATCTGTCTTCCGAGGGCGTGGTAGGCCAGGAAGGCGTTGAGGACATTCGCCGGCAGCTTAGCCTTCTTCACCACTTCAGCGATCCGGTGGAGCTCGTCGGGCGAAAACTGCACCTGTTCGATGAAGGACGGCAGGTTCGCCCTCTCTCGCGCCTCCTTTAACGCATACGATGCCTCAGGCGTGTTTTCGTGGCTCGCATCGGTCGATTCGTCCTCGGCCACGATCTGGGCCTCGCCGTCCCGGAGGTCTTCCACCGAGTCGCCGAGCCGCTCCGTACGAGCCGCCTTTCTCTCGTACTTCCGGACGGCGTCTACCCGGTTGTGCGCGAGCCAGTCGTTGAAGTTGACCTCGGCGTAATCGGCCTTGTCCCCGTCCTCGTAGATTTCATCCACGACGCGATTGGTCACATCCCCAGCGATCTCCTCGCGGGCTAGGTCGTCGTAGCGCCAGAGTCTGCGCTTGAGTATCTTCTCGCAGCGCGCGATCAGCATTGCGGCGAGGGCGTCGACCGCTCCGAGCGTCGGACCGTCGGGGCGTGCCAGCCGTACCTCTCGCCTTAGGGTGTGCACCAGCGCCTCGGAGGATACCGACGGTTTCCCTATTTGTTCGCCCGCCCGAGCGTGGGCGACGATGTCCGGGAGTGCAAGGGTCTCGAGCTCCTGCAACTCCTTCTCTATCGCGGGCCGGCGCTCGTACGGCTTCCCGTCCTTCCCCCGTTTTCGTAGTGGTTCCACCATTTGTTCACCTCATGTAATCGGACATCGCCATGTTGCCCTCCCCCTGTGCCGCTATCGTAGATTTGGACCACGAAGCCCTACTTCCACTTGGTTAATCGCGGCCGCCCGCTATTTCCGGTAATCCAAACAAGAGAAGCCAGAAAGTCTCGCCAGCACAGTATGTTACGCCGTGTCGACCAAGCGGGAAGTTGTTCAGAACAAAAGACGTCAGCTCAGAGGCAATTCATTCTGGAGGGGGCAAAAGTGAGGCAAAGGGCAGGGTGAGCTGATCCGATTGGACTACTATGAAACGCTGTCTACGCCTGCACGGCTCATGAATAGCTGCGCAAGCGCAGCGAGAATTCCTCCAAGGCCCGGATTCCGCTCGTCTCCGCCCGTCGGCACCAGCCCCTGGAGTTGTGCCACGACTTGCTCGCGCGTTGCGGTTGAACGCCCCACAGGGTTGCCAGTTCGCGGCGCATGACTATCATGGTCTGCAGGGCGCGCGACCGCGGCAGTATTTCGGCGAGGCGTTCGCGCTTGGGTTGGTGCAGCATTTTCTCGTTGCAATTCAGCCACGGCTCCACGCTGCGCAATCGTTGCGCGTCTTCGCGTGAAGCCTGTTTCAGCTTGCCGAGTTCCTCGGCATAGGTGCGCTTGAGGTATCCGGCGTATTTCGCCAGGACGTCGTAACGGCAGGCAATGGCCGCAGGCTCGAGCTGATTGATCGTGTTGCGCCGGCCTGGGGTTCGGCGTCGGATTTCCGGCTTATGCGGCCCGTTTGATTTTTACCTGGGGGGCCAGTCCCGCGACTGCCGCCATATCGACTAGGGCATCCAGAGAAAAAAGTTCGACTTTACCTCGCGTCAAATCGGAGACGCGCGGCTGGGTCACGCCGAAGAGCTTGGCAGCCTCAGCCTGGGTCATTCCGCGCTTCTTGATAACCTCGGTCAGTTGAATGACAAGTTCGGAGCGCGCGCGCATGCTGGCCGCTTGTTGCGGCGTGTCTTCGACGGCGTCCCACACGCTTTGAAATCTTTGTTTGTTCACGATCTGATACCCCGCCGCCCTGCGCGCACTCTGCGGAAATCTCCGCAGATCGTCCAGCGCCTTGCCCCGAAACTCGACCGGTTTCATGATCACGCCGATTATACAATATTTTGTATATGACCTACTTGCCCTTATTCGGATTGATCAGGTACTTCGCCCCCGTCGGCTATGCACAGCCTGTTGAGCATCTGGCCCAGCTTGGACGCCGCCGCGGTGTGCACCAAAGCCTCGTGGTCTTCGAGCCGCATGGTTTCCACCATGCCCTGCGAAGTGAGCGGGTTGACGAAGCAGGAGGCGCCTTCGGCCGCGCGGGCATAACCGTGTTGCAAGTTGTCCAGGTTTCATCCATCATTGCATTACATATGCAATGCACGAGGTTCCCATGAAAACTGCCGCCATTCCCGCGGTGCGCGTTTCGCCTGAACTGCGTCAGGCTGCCGAGGCGGTGCTCGAGACCGGCGAAACCCTGTCCGGATTTGTCGAGGACGCGGTGCGCCGTAATGTCGAGTTCCGCCATGCCCAGAAGGCGTTCGTCGAGCGCGGACTGGCTTCGGGCGCAGCCGCCAGGAAGTCGGGCAAATATGTCGCGGCGGCGACGGTGCTCGGCAAGCTTGGGCGCCGCTTGGACAAGGCGCGTAAGGGTCGCACCACGGCGGCATGAGCAGGGATGCGACCGGCCGCGATTGCCGCCGGACGCCGACAGTGGCGTTGTCGATGTCGTGATGTCCTTACGGAGGCGGCGCCATGAAACAATTCAAGGTCCGCTTCACCGCTGAAGCCGAGGCGGACCTGCTGCGCCTGTTCGATTTCCTGCTCGAACAGGACTACGCGGCAGCCGAAACAGCGCGCGCGACGCTCGCCAAGGCTGTCGAACTGCTCGAACTATTCCCGTTTTCCTGCCGCAAGGCCTTGGGTGGCGACGGCAAGCCGTTCCTGCGCGAACTTATTATTCCCTTCGGTTCCTCCGGCTACGTCGTGCTGTTCGAGATCGAGAACCGGGACACGGTCACGCTCCTGGCGGTGCGCCACCAGAGGGAAGAGGACTATCACTGACTGACGCATTTCCCGCGCAAAGGCCAGCTGCCGGTGGTGGAAGACGGGCGCATCGCCGGCGCCGTCACCCGGGCGGTCGCGCTGAGTCGATCAGTCGGCACGCGATGGCTATCGAGTTGCGCACGGAGCTCAAGTCGCCCACATAGCCGGCCAGCGCTTGCTCCGCCCGTTTGCGCAGCGAGACCGAGTCGATGAGGCCCTCCCTGGCAAGCAGCAGAATGTCTTCTCTATCCTGATCCGCAAACCGGGACAGCTTCGATACCGCCAGGTCGATCGGAGAGAGCACTCTCACGTCGATAAGCTTCTTGTCGATGCCCGGAAACGCGACGGGTTGCGCATTCTTATGCGCATCTTCATGCAGGAGGCCCAGGGTGTCGTTGTAATTTCGATCGAGGTACAAAAGGCGCGCGCGGCCGTCGGGATCCCGATAGGAAACCTCGATCTCTTCACTGAACAGCACACGCTTCGAAAAAACCGCGTCCACGTCCTCCGACACACGCGCTCCCGTGAGCAGATGCAGCGCGGCGCCTCCGGCGACGACCATCCGTATGGGGAACGCATCAGACCCCGAACCCTTCAGCGCCTGCTGGATGCGCGACAAGACCTCGGTAAAGGCCTTCAGGTAGGCATCCTGAGCTTTGATCTTCGGTGTCATACGGGACGCCTCATACGAAACCGCGGCGCCTTCTTGCCATCGGAAGGAATCGTGCCGCGCGCAGCGGCGATCGCTTCAGCCACAGGGCAAAGACTTCCGGAGTGGAAATTCCCGGATGAAGCGCCTCGGCGAGTCTTAGATAGCGCTCCCGGTCGAACCCCCGGGCGCTTGCGAGCAAGACGGCCAAGCCCCCCATGAAGAAGCTGGGTCCACGCGTTCGCCAAACATCCGGGTCGACGTTGCCCGAGGCGCAAAGATCGAGGAGGTCATTCTCATACTCCCGGCCGAATGCGTTTGGCAGGTGCTCGCCGCCTTGGGCGGTCGCAGGCACGGCAACCAGCGTGTAGCCCGCGGTTCGAGCCAGCGCCGCCAGTGTTTGCAGATCGCACGTAGGATTGCGCCTCAGCCTTGATAGCGTTTCCTTGGGCAGGCCGCTGGCTTTCGCCCAGCTCGAGTCCGTCGAAAATAGTCCCTTCGCGGCCTTGGACATCTGATCCAGCAGCTTGGCGGGGCGCAGCGGGGTTGATGTATCCATCTACTCATGCTAACCGCAATTGACGTGTAGATCAATATCCGTCCAGATGCTTGTGGCGACGTGGTTTGAGCAGGCAATTGGAAACGGCCCCGAAGGGCCGTTTCATCCTTAGCCGAGGTCAATGCGGCTTGGCGTTATTTCCTGGCCGCTTTCGCCGCCATGTAGACCAGTGTGCCGACGCCGACGAACGGGAGGGCGATGATGTAGGCCAGCCCGACGAACGGTGCTGCGAAGAACAGTGCGACGTTCTTCGCGTAGCGCGCGACGCGGGCCCAACGGGCTGCAATCAATTTCGCGCCGTAGTACGCGGTCAGCGTGACGCTGACGACCGGCAGTGCGAGGACGAACGCCAGGCCAAGGAGCGGTACGGCGACGAGCATGAGTACTGTCTTCGTCGCGAGGGTCAGATGCTCAGTGGCGGTGTTGAACTTTTCGGCGGCGGCTTCCAGTGCCGCGAGTGCCAATTCGGGGGTGTTCATTGTCAGTGTGGTGGTGCTCATGATTTTCTCCGGTTATTTCGTTTCGCTCTTGCTTACCCTATCCTGAGCATAGGCCGTGCCAGATGCGAAGATTGGCTTGGCATTTCTCCGAAAGCCCCATGTAATTGGTAGCTTGCACGCTACCAGCGGCAAGGGTGCACGCGGGTGCCGGCACCGGCCTTAGCGCCCGAAGTACGAAATTTCAATGCGGGGCGACTCGCCCCACCGAAAGTTTCCCAATGGAATCAGCGAAAACCGCTGAAGGCACGATGCGTGCTTTTTATATGCGCCTGCCGTAGAAAATCTAGCGCAAGGCCCTGAAAAAGGTGCGCACGTCACCGACGAAGGGTTCGGGCTGCTCGAATGCGGCGAAGTGCCCGCCCTTGGTCATCTCGCTCCAGTGGCGTATATCGGTGAAGTCGCTTTCCATCCAGCGCCGCACCGGTGGGACGATCTCCTTGGGGAACACGGCCAC
>Ga0307377_10005898_pt1 | contig 12987 bp, 8 predicted proteins | sample TR3MG_FD_202535 | JGI IMG/M metagenome (GOLD analysis project Ga0307377, IMG submission 202535) | Soil microbial communities from Risofladan, Vaasa, Finland - TR-3 | ecosystem: Environmental > Terrestrial > Soil > Coastal area > Acid sulfate soil | place: Finland: Risofladan, Vaasa | collected... | reverse complement strand
GAATGGTGGAATTTTCAACACTAGTTTGGAAGACGACGCGCTTAAGGTAGCAAGTCGATCAACCGAGGTATCAAAGGCGATAGAAGAATTCAGGAGGTCATATCCAGAAGCTGCGAGAAGGGCTCTTTCCGGGATCAAGGAATCGATAAGGCTCTTCAACAAACAGGGCAAAGTCGACGAATTCATCGAGGCGTGTGCAACCTATTTCGACGATCCAGACGGGATTGCCGGCGTTCCACTGCACATGATCGTCTCGGCCCAGATGGAAGGAATCATTTGGGCGGAATGGGCCGATTTGTCGTTGGATTTCTCCAAGGGCAGTAACTCGACGACGACAAGGGTGTCAGACGTTCTGAAAAAGCTTGGCTCCATCATAGAGCCAAGAATATACAACATATGCGTGATGATAGAGGAGTTGTTCAATGACGACGAGGAGTCTCCCAGGGATGTAGCAAAGATACATCCGATCATGATCAAAGGATGCAACAATCCGTTGTACAGGAAGGAAAAGGTCGATGTCTTTCTTGATCCTGGATATACCACCCATCTGGAGTCATGGGACATATCGTATTGCCGGAACATGTCCAAGTTGCTCGCCAATCTGACGAATCCAAAATTTGCTTCCAGGCGAGGGGAGATCATCAACAGGCTTGGTCGACTCGTGGCGCTTGATCCAGAGGGGTACAAGAAACTAGGCGCCGAAGACGCCTTGCTTGCTTGTCGTAAGGTTTGCACCGAGGACGTCATAGCGTTGCAGTTGGACCCATTCGAGGCTCTCGTTCGCCTCATTGACTCAGATGACGACGAATACGTCAAACTGTTCGATTCCGGATCAATGCCAACGTCATGGAAGGCACATGTCGCAACGCTCGCCATAAGCAAGGACAAGAAGGGCTTCATCGATGCCAAGCCAAACGCGTGGTTTAATTACAACCCATGGCCGAACAATGCCTACATCTCCAGGGAGTTCTTCCTGAATTCAGGCAAGAAGGCGCATCCGGACTCAGTGCGTAGCGCAACGATGACGTTGTGGCCTTCGCTGCAACTTTCTGGATTTGTAGGAAACACGGATGCGCTCAGGGATGCCGTGGCGTTTGAGACCGTATTGGCCAGCAAGGACACGAAACTGGTGGAAACCATTCTTTCCATGGCCAAGTCAACCATGAAGAATTCTTTTGCCCCATGGCCGAACGCCCTCTCCGCAGCCATTAGCGTCGCCCTTGACCTTCCCGAAGACGCAGACGGCATAGCCGGAGTCGAGGAAGAATTGGACGGCGTGGCGAGAACCCTTAATGGCGGGAAAGGGTTCGACGAGAACACTTGGTCTGTCGTGATGGAGAAAGCCGATAAGATTCGGGCCAAGTCCGATACTTGCATGCTATACGAGTGCATTATGGACCGGCTCTCCAAAAAGAGCGAGGATTATTCTGTCGCTTTCTGTCGGCAAGCGGCGTTGCTCGTTGGGGACAAAAACCGACAGGGCGAGAGCTCGTTTTCCAGGACGTTCGGCATAACGCCAGAGGGATACTCGCAAGAGGAAGCCGAGAAACTGCTTGACGAGGTTGTTTCAAAGCAAGTAAACGCGGACTCCGTCATCGCCGCCGCAAGGATGGCGATGCAGTTTGGGGGACCAGTCGGGCAGAAAGTGGCGGACGCCTTCATTGGCATGTCAAGGAATATCCCTCCGATAGACAAGATGAACGAGATGTTTTCCCTGGTCGTGAAATGCGTGGGCCAGGACAAGGCTAACGATTTGGCAGGGCAGATCGGGTATGAAGTGTCGGGAGACGGCAGGCTATCCAAGCCCGATTGGGTAGGGCAAATCATGCAGGGAACCCTGCCGGATGACAAAGCAGAAGGATTGGCGCAATCCAACCCGAGCCTGATGGCCTCGTACATCTCGATGTTGTGGCGAACGAAGCCGAGCGAGGCCAAGAGGATTCTATCGCTGTTGTCGACTTCCGCAAAGGAACTGATAAGGCCCTTGGTCCCATGGATGCCTGACGCCCTGTTCAAGCGCCAGCCAGTCAAGAAGTTGATTGATGTCGAAGCCGGAAAGAAGGTAATCATCGTGGTCGGAAGCAGGGAAGACCAATTCATATGCAAGAAGAAAGGATATGAAAACAGCTATTCCGGGAATACAGTGAAGCATTGGATTAAGAATCCGCTCCCAAACGAAAATGGGATCATGAGGCAATTCGTTCTATCGTCAGACGTGGACATGAGTCCGGATCGTTCCAAAAGGATAATCGAGCTTATTAAATCGGCTCAATACCTCCCAATGCTGAAATCCCTAAAAACAGAAATGAACGAAGACTTGGCGAACGACTTGTCGTCTGCCGCTTCGGGCTTCATCAATCGATCCTCGTCCAATGACATAGCCGAGCTGTTATGTTGCGTAGTCCATGGAGCATTTCGCGCAGCCAGAACCTCTAAAACGAGGGCGTATTCCGAAGACGAGAAGAAGGCACTCAAGGCATTCGGTACGCATTTTTACCCAATCATCAGGTCCATACGAGACGAGGTCAACTCATATTTCAGGGAACAAGGACAAAAAGACGCCATTGAAGAGCACAACGTGCCACCATCCTTGTTCCATAATGCCGGTTCACTGGTGAAGGGTTTGGTTCAATCAGCAGCCGGAAGCGACGAACCTCTGAGTCATGGCCAAATCGAGACAGCGGTTGACATCAAGGCGCTTTGTGCAACCCTCAGAAGCTATGAACAGGACGCCGCGGAAAAGGCAGCTCTGAGGCTTGCGAGATTGATTGCGATTCTTCCAGACGAGCCCGCTCGCCTGGGAGTACAGGACTCAAATCTGATGTTGAACCCTGGCTTGTGGAATCTCGTCATGGCGTCCAGGGCGAACGACGACGAGTTCATGAAGTTCTGGGAGAAGATGCCGGTTTATCTGATGCCGCACATGGCCACGCTGGCGGTGACGCAAGGAAGACCCATCATCAAGAGTCTGCCATGGTTTTACGAGGAACCTCAAACGGGGCATCAGTACGTTTCGAGGGAACTGTTCCTTAAATCCAATTTGTCTACCCCGGAGAGCATGGCGGGGATAAAGGCGATCTTCCGAAACCCGGGCATGATGGAAGACGGTTTTCATTCTGACCTATGGAGCTTGCCGTTCGGGTACGAATACGAATATGTCAAGTATGCCCTGGAGAAAACTGTAAACCAGTCATTGGCTAGGGAGATGCTGACAAACGAATCGACCTCGCCAGAAGCGTTCGCATGGCTTTGTGAGAATGGCGACTCGGACGACTTCAGGCTCTTGGCCGACTTCGTCGAAATGAGCAAGGACAAGGATACCGGAGAACCCAAGCCGTTAGATCCTTCTAAGAAGTACATGTGGGCCGCAATACTTGCCAACGCCGACCGGATCAAGGGAACGCCGTTGCACGAGGCCATATTGGCGAGGGGCGACACGGAACAATGGAATTGTCATTCCGAAGTGGCTAATGGATTTGGCATGCTCTCGTATAACAAGCAAGTACATTCTAGGGCTCAACTAAAGATAGACTATTATGGCCGAAACCGAAAGGTCATCTTCGAGTCCGTTAATAAAAACATCGAGAAAGGGGACGCGGACGGCATAAGATTTGACATATTGTGCTTGCCAGAAATGCATGGAGAGAAGGAGGTTCTGCGTGTCCTTGAAATGGTTTTGAAATCTTGGCCGGAAAAGAATTCGTCTTCATATTCTCGGGTCGTAGAGAAGATCACCAACGGGTTATCCAGAGAGTCAATTGGCGAAGCTCGTGCGATCTTGTTGATGCATGGATTCTCGCTGGACGACCGTAATGGGTTGACCAAGTCTAAAACCCCGCAGGATTACATAAAAGAGGGCCGGATGCCGGATGAAATGGCCCTGAAGCTGGCGGAGAATAACCCATTGCTCTTGGCCACGTACATCTCCAGGCTAAACAAAAACGACAGGGAAGAGGCGTGGAGGCTGGTAGACCTGATCCCGCAAGACATCAGGCCAAACGTGATGCGGTTCGTCGCCGGATGGGTCGACAAGCCATCCAAGAAGCTTGACACCGAGGCTTCTCGAGTTCGAACTGTCAAGGTCGCAGCCGATCCTCCTGTTGTTTCTGGAGACGTATACGAGATGGAATGGGCCAGGGAAATGGCCTCAAAAGCGGGCCTGAGCATCATCAACACACCAGAGCGGGAGTACCTCTTTTCCATTTTGGAAGGACATCCGTTCCCGCACGAGGATGGCGTCTCGAAGACGATCTACCACAAGGACGGGCTCAACGGAGACGAAATCCTGAATATTCTCAAGAAGACCGGCGACGAGAGGATTAAGAAGATATATGACTCGATGAAGTCGGCGGCCGAGAAGGTCTCGTTAAGACTGCTCAAGGACAAAGGGGCTTCAGACGATTTCGTATCCATGTGCCTTAAGCGGCCTAGCATGTTGCCTTGGTTCCTGGAAGGCAAGATCAATGGACCCATGGGGATGCTCCTCGCCAGGGCGTTCGGGGCGTCGGACCCGGTGAAGAGCGTGATCGGGGAGATGGCTGGGCTCGCTAGCGAGGCCATATCCGAGATTAAGGACGTCGCCAAGGAAAACGGCCTAGAGGTCATGCACGGCATGGACTGGCCGTCCCCGGGCGGGATCAAGATGAACAACGTGCCTGACGCCGTGGAATGGAGGACTTGGTCGGACGCCCCGCATGCGTTGTCGAGATACACGTACCATGCTAGTCGTCACTTGCCTAGCATACGGAATGCGATGGCCAACCTGAACCCCCGCACGGCCGAATACGACATGCGGGAGCTATTGCGTGGAGCCTCGGCGACGCTTGCGTTCTTCCCTGACTATTACGAGCGTTTTGGGCTCACTGAGGAGGAAATCGGAGTTTATCGGTCAAACTACCCCAAGATTCGGGACGAACTGGAGTTCCTGCTGAAGTTGAAGAGGGCCATCAGGTCCGACGACGCCTACTTGATGGAGTTGTGGGCCGACGAGAAGCTTCCATATCGCAGGAAGTGCATCGCTGACTTGGCCGCCGTGCAGAAGCGGATGGCGGTCATCATGGGAAATCCTACGATGTGGAACTGCCCTGCTGCTGACGTTGGGTATGGATCATATGGGGATCAAGTCTCTCAGGCTTTCTTCGAGTTGACAGACATGAAGAACCCCAAAAACATCGAGGCCGTGGTCAAGCTGTCAGGGAATCACAAGGAAGATTGGCTGGGCGGGCTAGAGTTCTCCAAGGTTCTTTACTCGGCCCTAATCAGGAGCGGAAGCGTTGACATCGCCAAGTCTCTGACCAACGAGAAAGGAAGGTCTAGGTTCCAAGCGATCAACAATAGCCTAGAGGGCCTTGCTGCATGCCTGGCTATTGACTCTCAATCCGAAGACGATGAACTGCACGGGGAATGCATCGAACGCCTGTCGGGGAAAGATCTGTTGGAAAACCGTGGTCAAGTTGTGACCGACGTCTTGGTGTTCATGCCTCCGACAAAGAACGCCGAGCACATACTGAATCAGGTCTCGTCGAGTCGGAAAAAGCTCTGGTCAGGAGATGTCTCCAACTCGTTCATGAAGGCGGGCCGGCAGCAGTTTTCGAGGTTCTGCAAGGTAACCGGGTTCTCGTCTCTCGGACATCCATTGGAAGACATATTCAACAAGGGGTTCGTATCCGCATGGGACGTTGCCATGCTAATGGAAGACTTGGTCTCGATAGGTAACCATAGCGGCGTGTTGCGGATGCTAGACAAAGAAGCTAGCAAGAGCCTGAGCGAACCCAGTTGCACGTCTCGTCCTCGCCCGGACGTGGTAAAGACCATGATGGACGCCTGCGAGAGGCTCGGCGTCACGGGCAAGGCCATCGCCATTATGTCCAAGAAGAGGTTGGCATTCCATGACGGGCAACTCATCGACCTTTCCAAGTCCGACTCCCCGCCCGGGTACGTAGACAGGATGCCGACAGAAGATGTACTCTCTCTCGTCCTTTTGAAGTTCCGAAATGACAAGGAGTCTGCGTCTCGGCTCTTGCGGGATTACCCGCTTGAGAGGAGGCCAGACATCCTTCGGTTCCTGCCCTTGGAGGTCAGGCGTGCGCCTGAAATGCCGTATTGGGTGAGAGGATTCTCGGAGCAGAAGCCGACCGACGTAGAAGCCAAGACCGACCGGGACGGAAAGGTAATCCGATCCTAGGATCAGAACTATACCTAATGGAATAGGAGGCATGACATGCAGATTCAACGAGCGACCCGCATCAGCGGGAACTTCGCCGATCAGATCGAGAAGCTGGCGGCCAAGGAGGAACTCCCCCTTCCGGCTACGGAGATGAGGATGGAAGAAAACCGCAAGCCGGAGAACGTCGGCACGTACGAGTACCTTCTTGACGAGCATCACAAGAAGGAGGACTTGCCGTTGCCGGAGGCCAGGCTGGAGGGATATTCGGCCAAGGGATCGCCAAACCAAGGAACGCCAGGGTTGACGGAGAAGCGACTCGACAAGGCGTCCAAGGAGACGTATCCCCATAGGAACCCTCAGGCTTGGGAACGAACTGGTGACCAGCGCCCAATCAACGCTCTTCCCGAAGAATTGCCTGGCTCCAGCGACAAGGAGAAGAAGGAGCGCTGGGAAAAGTCCTACAACAAGGCCAAGACAACGAAGCGAGTCCTTGACGAGGACGTTGGCAAGCAGAAGACGAGAGAGGCTTCCAAGCTTCATAACTACCTGAGCTACCGGGAAGACCCAGAGGATGCCAAGCGCCGGTACTCGATCGTCGTAGAGCTTGACCAGAAGCTTTCCGGGATCATGGCGAAGGCGTCGGCAGAGTCCAGGTTCCTTGACAAGGACGAGGCCGAGCAGATCATACGCATCAAGGCGGAGAAGTCCAGGGTTCTGGGAATCGCATGAGCTTCAACCTGTCGAAGGCCAAGAAGCCGATCCATCAGCTCAGGAGCCTCAGGGACGATTTCTCGTCGCTGCGCCCGTCCGACTTGGACGGGTTGCCGGATGACGAGGTCGCCAAGCTCGTCGGACATTTCAAGCGCAAGGCTACGGCGTCCATAGGAGGCCAGCCGACCACGTTCAAGGGACGGGAAGCAGACCCGGTGGAGACCAGGCTGAACGTTGACCCGAGGATCAAGGGCCTTTTGTACTGGATGGGCGGAGGACATCGGTACGACTGGCCGGGGACATCCGATAATACCACGAAGTGGGAGAACCCTGACGAGCAACTAAAGGGCGATCCATATGGGAGAGATGACTATAATCCCACTATTGAAAGGGCGAAGTTGGAGGAGGTTGTGCCAGAGCGCAAACCTCGGCCCGGTCCCAAGGGCCCCAAGTCGCCAAGGAACAAGAAAAGGAGAAAGCCATGGTCCTTGAAAGCCTGATCCAGGATGACCGCAAGCTCTCGCTAGACTGCTGCCACGCCACGATAACGAAGAAGATGACCGTCGAGATACCGGACGAGATGTATGGCGTTCAAGAAGTGCAGGCCGCCATCAAGCTTGGGTTCGTCAAGGTCGTCGGCGAGCCGCCAGCCAAGAAGATTTCCCCGGAGGCCGTCGTCATCCCGGAGAAGAAGCTCAAGAACGTGACGCAGTCGAAGATTTCGCTGGACTGCGTCAAGGGCTTGGTCATGCCTGGATGCTACATCAGCATCCCCGTGAACAAGATCGACGTCTACGAGGTGCAAAACGCCATCCAGTCTGGTTGGCTCGTCGACGAGGAGAACCCGTTGCCCCAGCGCCCGGTCCCCTCGTCTAGGTCCGTGATTCCGCTCGAGGAGCTGACCTCGGCCGACGTCAACGACGGACCGTCGGAACTTCATGTCCCAGGATCGACGACGGTCAAGAAGCTTAACCGGTCGGCGTCATCGGATGACGATTTCTTCAAGCCGTCACAGATATATCAAGCGGCGAAGAAGAAAGGACTCAAGGGAGCGAAGGCTCCAGCCCCGGACCAGCCGAGCAAGATTCAGATTGTCCCGAAGGGCCCGATGGCCCAGCCGACAAAGCCCAAGGCTATTTCCGAGGAACTGGTTGACTTCCTTGCGACACCTGCGGAGGCGACCCCTGAAGCCGACGTGGCTCCTATGGCCGATCCGCAACAACAATCAAAGGAGGCGGAGAAGCCCTCGGAGGCTGATGATCCGTTGGGCTTCCTGTTGAGCTGATGATAGCTGTCCGAATTTCGAATGGCGACCGATGGACCTACATGCCCCTCGAAGAATCGGGGGGCAGTTCGTCAGGTCATCCAGGCTTGGTCACGGCAGGCATGGAAGGCGTCAACCTGACTTCGGAGCAGGGCAAGGTCATCTGGAGGCAGATCGACGAGGACATCGCCAAGCCAAAGGCATTCCCCGAAGACATGCTTTCTTGCGTTGGGCCGGGATGGATCAACGTCTTCCCTGGCGAACGGGTTTCGTTCGGCAAGGAGGAGGGCTCAAAGCACAACGACATATTCGACTTCTCGTTGTCTAAGGCAGAGATCAACGAGGGCTTCGTTCTGGCCCCGTCAAGGGTTGAGGACGGGGACATCGTACTCTCCGCTTGGAGCAATGGGATCGACATGCAGCCAGCCAAGTTCCGCCAGCAGGGGGCAAGGTTTTGGCTTGAATTAGTCGAACAACATAAGGTAGGGGAACGGTGCTTCGTCATTGACGAGACGGGTCGTCGACTCGTCTCGGCGAGCATGGCGTCAGATGGGAACGACAGCGTCAGGCTGGTTCCTCCGAGGTCGTTCGTCTCATGGCTCTGGGCCATCGATTCAGTGGCGGCAAAGGCCCGTTCCGACAGGTTTGAGGTCGAGGGGAAGGGAGACTTCTTCTCGGTTCATGATCTGGTGACCAGGAAGAAGTACGTCGGCAGGTATAAGACTCCTGACCGGTACGCCGAGACCGAGGACATTTACTGGGCGCTGACGAGCGATGGGATGGGCGGGCTCGTGCTGGACTACGTGCTCAGGAAAGCTTAAGAGGATTCGAGATGAGCCAGGGAATATCCCTCCATTGCGACATAGACATCGAGATGGCCGAGACGACCGAAGTCCTCAAGAAGATAGTGGACGAGGTTTTCAAGGACAAGGGCTTGTCCATTTCGCTCAAGCAACGCAAGTATCACGCCAAGGCTTACATTCGAGACGCACAGGGCAACCCGTCTCCTGGATACCAGGAAAATTTCGGGTATGGGATAACAATCGATGTCCCCAGGGAACTGGCGAGCAAGAAGGGAATCATTTTCTGTCCCGGATCGATCGAAAATCCCGGAAATGTCAGCATTTGCGTAGGCAAGGAGATCAGCAAAGAGGAATACATGGACCCGAAATTCGAGGGCAAGGTCGCCTCGTCTGAGGAGTTCCAGAAGCGCCCCAGCGCCATGATCATGGACAACCACCGGTGGGACATAACTCATCCAGACGGCGTGGGTGCAAATCCTGCCCTTGGCAAGGAACGAGACTCGTTTAGGGACAAGGTGCAAGAATGCGTCGGCTTGGCCGGAGCAGTTGGCACGGCGCTAAAGGGGATCAAGAAGATGGCGGAGGGAGGCAAGGTCCCGGAGGGTGGCGTAGAGGCCGTCAAGGAGGCTTTGACGCAAAAGGTTCTGGACGCCATCAGGGACGGCTCCTTTGTGATCAGCATTCAACCCAAGTTCCCCAAGACGGAGCAAACTACGCAGAAGAAATCTCCCGGATTGTTGGGGCCTCAGCCCGAGCCTCAGCAGAAGCCGCAACCAGCTAAGCCTCTGGGATTGACGCACTAGGAGGATGACAAAATGAGTCAGGGTCAAATTCGTGGTTGTCAGATGGACGCCCTACAAGGACAGGTCAAGGAGATATTCAAGAAGCTCGTTGACGAGGTGTGCCTAGAAGAGGATTGGAAGGTCAACACCAAGATGGGGGTTCATGAGGTAGACGTGGTGTACGGAGGAGACAAGATCGTCTATGGGGCATCCATCGAGTTGCCTACGCAACTGGCCGAGAATAAGTACGGGCTAAACTACGGTCCGCAATCTTCTGATCGACAAAAAAGGCTAGTCCCATTCGGGAAGTCAATCACGAAAGAAGAAGCAGCGAAGATCAGAGCCGGGGACATGACAATCCTTGACTCCGAGGAATTCAAGAACAGACCGGCTGCGATTGGAATCGACGTTCATGATTTCAGAGACCCAAAGATGAACGCTGAGATGGAGTCCAGGAGGAAGCGCCTGGAGGACAAGCTATCCGACCTTGGAGGGATTGCGACGGCGATTGACAGCACGATTCGAGGTTCGAAGGTCATAGAAGCAGCGGGTAGGTTGCCTGGAGGAGTAGACGCAATTCGTGACTCGTTGGTGCAGCGGGCCATAGACGCGGTCAAGTCAGGTTCCGCAGTCATCCAGCACAAGGTCAGTCTCTTGCCCCCGAAGAAGTCACCAGGACTCCTAGGAGTGCAACCAACGCCAACAAAGCCCCAAGGCCAGCTTGGATTGATGCGATAAGGAGATCAATGATGAGCAAGCTCTTCGTGAACAAGTCAGTATTTTGGTCGGCAAATGGATCGAAGCTGGCAGGCAAGGTCAAGTCCATCATGTCCGATCACGTACTCGTCGTTACTCCAGACGGAACCCAACACATCGTCTCGAGCAGCATCCTGAGCACAAAGCCATTGGACAAGCTGGCCCTCTTGTCCATGGGGATGACCAAGGAGGCTGCGGAAAAGAAATACTCCGAGGAGGAGCTTCAGAACTTCTTGGAGGGATTGAACATCACGATCATCAGGGGGAAAAACGTTACCCTGAAGGTGGACGCCATCGATGCACCCGGCGCCCCATCCGATCAGCACTCGACTCTATTGACGGAAGCCTTGGAGGCGATATCCGGCGGCAAGGGACAAATTCGTCTAACGGATGCAGCATTGGATAGGAAAGATGAAGAACAATCCAAGGCGGTTACGCAAAAACCAGTTCAACTTGACGTAATCAAGCCAACCACACCAGTTCAGACCAAGAAGGAAGCTCCGCTCGTTCCTCCTACTCCTCCGAAGGCATCCCCCAAAGCCAGGCCGCAGCAACTTGGTCCGATGGGGGGCTAGATGAGGATTGAAGTTACCTTCGAAGACGAAGAGTCGACGATGAAGTTCGTCGCTGGCCCAGACGGGATTACCCTTTACAGGCCGAGCAACGGGTTGACTCCGACTTTGGATGCCGTAGCCGAGGAGATTGCCAAGTCAGCCTCGAACGAGGAGGGCCGGGTAAACCTCCTTATGCATGTTCGCCAAGCCAGTGACATGGTGGTCCTCTTTGGCAAGGACATGTGCGGCTAATGGGGACAACGTCATGCCAAGAGTTCTTCTCGTCGTTCGATCCGACAGCCAGGGTAGCGAAGCATACCACGTCATCCGTCTCCTGAAGGAGAGCGGATATTCCATAGACACGTGCTCCTCGACCATAGACCCATCGAAGTCTGACCTCATAAAGACTGACTTCGTGCTCGACGAATCAATGTCAACGAAGCAGTACGAGGGAGTCATATTCCTGGACGACGGAGGAGACGATAAGGAGTCAGTCCGCTTGGCTAAGGAAGCGGACGATCAAGGGATAGCCATCGGCGGATGTGGCCCTGGTGCGCTGATTCTGGAGGAGGCCGGGCTGCTGAAGGACAAGCAAGTTAGCTCCATGCTTCCGTTCAAGCCCAAAAGTTCAGAATCCGTAGAGGCGCCATCGGTCAGGTGCGAAAACGTCGTCACGTCGTCTGGTGATTGCGTGGACGGGTTCATAGTCGTCTTTGTCGACGCCCTGGGCGGAGAGATAAAGAAGATCGTCAAGGGTGGAGACGAGCCGGTTCCAGCGTTGACCGCGATGGTCGTCAGCAAGCTCCACAGGTGGCCAGAGTACTGGAGGCTTGCCTCTAGGCTCTCGTCCAAGGGGATTGGACTCGTCATCGCCGACTGGCAGGATGTTGACCTCAAGTCCAAGAAGCTGACCAAGGCCCTGATCCTTCGTTGTCCGAGCATGCCCCGGTTGGTGTCCGACCTTCCCTTGCCTTCGTCGTCTTGGTTCAAGCAAACGTCCATGGGAACGAACGAGTCCATCTCGGCCGTCGAGCAGCTCGAAGCCGCAGGCGTCTCCAACGTGAACTCGTCGATGGCGCTGAGGATGACTTCCAACAAGGTCGCAACCTCAGAGGCAATATCTTCCGTGACAAGCCAAGGCGGAATCCTGAGATTTTCACCAAAGAACTCCAACGAGGCGGCCGACCTCCTGCTCTCCAAGGGAGTCCGATGGACTAAGCCCGTAGATGGGAGCCTCGGCGAAAAGATCCTGAGGGTCATCGGGCACGACGGAGAATACTCGATCGTATCGAGCAGGCCAGTTGAAGAGCCTAAGCACTCGATATTGGCCAAGGAGAAACTAGCAAAGCTCATCTCCGAGCAATACAAGGACGATTTCATCGTGCAAGAGGATATTGGGGAGATAAGGGTAGGAACTCATACCGCGGAGCTCCGGTTCGTCATGCGTCGCAGGTCTTCCGGTTGGACGTGCTCGTGCGAGACCGCCAGGTTCGGCATGCTGCTTTCAAATCCTTACTCGCAAGGTCAGATCAAGGAATCTACCGCGGCTCAAGCATGCTCAATGGCCTTCGGGGACGAGTGGCATGACAGGCTCGAATCCGCGAGGGAGCTTGCGCACAAGTGCTGCGTCGCCTTCCAGTCATCCCTTCCCAACCCGACGGACGCCTCCGAGCTGGCCGTTGACATCACGTTCTCCGGAGACGAGCCACGAGTCATCGAAATCAACGGCGTTCCTGACCTGACAGGAACAGACGAGGCATTCAGGGCAAGGGACAAGGTGTCGAGGTTTGCCAGGAGGATGGGATGCATGCCGATCGTCTATATCCCCATGAGCGATCTTGAGCTCGAGCGTTCTAGGGCGGACATGGACGAGCCCCTCGCCGAGAGGATAGACGACGAGACCTACTTCAGGAACCTTCGTGCGGAGCTCTCGAGGCTACAGGTACACTTC
>Ga0307377_10005895_pt1 | contig 12993 bp, 6 predicted proteins | sample TR3MG_FD_202535 | JGI IMG/M metagenome (GOLD analysis project Ga0307377, IMG submission 202535) | Soil microbial communities from Risofladan, Vaasa, Finland - TR-3 | ecosystem: Environmental > Terrestrial > Soil > Coastal area > Acid sulfate soil | place: Finland: Risofladan, Vaasa | collected... | reverse complement strand
GTGCCCTTGGCGGCCTTGTACGCGCGCAAGCCCTCGAATACCCCCATGCCGTAGTGGAGGGTATGGGTCAGCACGTGGGTGGTGGCATCGCGCCACGGCACCAGCTTGCCGTCGTACCAGATAAAACCGTCGCGGTCGGACATCGACATAATAGGGGTCCCTTTAAAATAGAGGTGGTTTTCGAAGCGCGCATTTTAGCCTTTTCCAGCGGACTTATGAAGTCGCGGAAATAAAATTTCGGCATCACGGACTTGATTTATTGGCGGTCAATTCGGTTATGATTACAGCATATTCTGAAATATGGCCAATGGTTCAATATTTGGATACCTTTTTTAAGTCATAACAAAAATGCAAATTACCCCCCCAGTCGGCGAAGCCAAGCCCTATGAGCAAGAGGAGAAATTGCACCGGGATTTGCTGATCTTTGCCGCTGCCTTCATGAATCTTGCCGTGGTGTTGTGGCTGGCGATCTATTGGGTGATGGGCATAGATTTTTCGGCCAACGTCCCCCTCGCTTACCAGTTGATTTCGGTCGGTTCACTGGTGCACTTTTCAAGATACAAGAATTTCGAGGTATTTCGTTTTATCCAGCTGAGCCTGTTTCTGTTTGTTCCGTTCATCATGCAATGGAGCATCGGCAGCTCGGTTACCGCCAGCGGTGTGATGCTCTGGGCGCTGCTCGCCCCGATTGGTGCGCTGGTGGTCAAAGGCTGGCGGGATTCGGTTCCCTGGTTTGTCGCCTACATGGTGATGACGGTGATATCGGGCGGCTTTGATTTTTATCTCGGCAGCGGCAATACCAATGGAGTGGCGATGAGAACCATCGGTTTCTTCTTCGCGCTGAATTTTGCCGCCATGTCTTCGATCATCTATTTTCTGGTACGCCATTTCGTTGTGGCGATGGACAAGATCAAGGACCAGCTGGACCAGCAGCACCAGTTGCTGGCCGAAGAACAGAAGAAATCGGAACGTGTGCTGCTTAATGTGCTGCCGAGCAGCATTGCTACCCGGCTCAAGAACGATCATGAGGGCCTGATCGCGGATGGACATGCGGATGTGACGGTGATGTTTGCCGATCTGGTGAATTTTACCCAGCTCACCGAGTCCCTTTCTCCCGAACAGATGGTCGGTTTGCTGAATACGATATTCTCGGGTTTTGACCAGTTGTGTGAAAAGTACGGCCTGGAGAAAATCAAGACGATCGGCGATGCCTATATGGCGGTGGGCGGCTTGAACCAAGTCAACTCAAATTACACCAACGACATTGCCAATCTGGCTTTGGAAATGCGCGACTATGTGATCAAGCATCCCTCCCTGTCCCCTTTCAAGCTGAATATACACAGCGGCATCGCCACCGGACCGGTGGTCGCCGGGGTGATCGGCACCAAACGTTTCATCTATGATTTGTGGGGAGATACGGTGAACGTGGCCAGCAGGCTTACCGATGAGGCGGTTGAAGGGGTGATACAGGTTGACAAGACCACCTACAACCGCATCCGCTATGACTATGACTTCGATCCACCAGCCACCATAACCGTCAAGGGCAAGGGCGAAATGGTCATGTATCGGCTCGCCGGACGAAAGAACGGCGAGGCCTCGGGCCGCTATATCGCTTCAGGCAGGTTCAGTGCCGCTGTCATTGGGAGTGTCGCCAAGCAACCGGCCCCATAAAATCCCGCAAGCGCGGGTATCAATCCTGTCCCGTTCGATACGGCACGGCGAAATGCTGTTAAGCCGCATGCGATGCTGTATCTGGCGCAATTCGCGGTATAACTGGCGGACCTGTTCGGCCAGTTCATTCGGGATCAGCCCGAGTTCCCCGGCGAGTTTGAGCAATGCCAGGTTGCCGACATTGGCGGACAGTTGCGGGTGTTCATGGGCATAGGCCAGCACCAGATATTGCACCATGAATTCGATGTCCACCATGCCGCCGCTGTCATGCTTGATGTCGAACAGGCCGCTGCGGTTGGGATGGCCGTCGTGCATTTTCCGGCGCATCGCGAGGATGTCCTGCCGCAGCGCCGCCGGGTCGCGCGGCTGGCACAGCACCTGTTTGCGTATCCGCTCGAATGCTTTGCCGATTCCTGCATCACCGGCACTGAAGCGGGCACGCGTCAGAGCCTGATGTTCCCATACCCAGGCATGTTTCTGCTGGTATTCGGCAAAAGCCCCGATCGAGCTCACCAGCAAGCCGCTGGCGCCGTCCGGGCGCAGGCGCAGATCGGTTTCGTACAGGCGTCCCGATGACGTGTAGCTGCTCAACATGGTATTGATGCGTTGTGCCAGCCGTGCATAGTTTTGCTGGGCATCGGGATGATCGTCGTCATACAGGAAGATCAGGTCCAGATCGGAGGCATACCCTAGTTCTCTGCCACCCAGCTTGCCGTACGCGATGATCGCGAATGCGGGTTCGTCGCGATGCCGCTTGCGCAGTGTAGCCCAGCTCAGCTTCAGCACATGGCGCAAAATCAGGTCAGCCAGATCGCTCAGGTGGTCGCTGAGCGTCTCCAGCGGCAGCAATCCCTGCAGGTCCATCGCCAGCAGGTGAAAGGTCTGTTCCTGCTGGGTGTGACGCAGCACGTCCAGCTGCCGCTCGGCATCGTCCGCGCAGTCTTCCAGCCCGGTTTGCAGTTCCTGGTCGATCTGCTGCCACTGCGGCGGCCGGTATATTTCGCGCGCATCCAGCAATTCATCCAGCAATGCCGGGTGCATGGTCAGATAGGTGCTGGCCCAGCTGCTTGCGGCGATGAGCCGGGTCAGGCGCTGCAGGGCCTGCGGATATTCGGCCAGAAACGCGAGATACGAGGCGCGGCCGCTGATGCCTTCGAGAAAGGCCAGCAATCTGGACAGGGTCGCATCGGGGTCGCTGTGCCGCGCGCTCAGGATGATGAATTGCGGGATCAGCCGGTCCAGCCTCTGTCTGCTCAATTCGGGCAGATGCTGGTAGCGCGCGCTGCGGCGCAATTGCAGCAGGCGCTGCGCGCTGTTTATTATGTCGAGATAGCCCAGTGTCTCCAGGGCTGAGTTCAACTCTTCAGCAGTGATTCCCTCATGCCACAGTTGCACGTCGCCCGGCAATCCGGGCACACCCTGCAAACCGGCCGGTGCTGATTGCTCATCTGCCTGATTGGCGCCCGGCTCTGCCAAATGTGTTCCGGATTGCGCCTGCTGCGGCGTACCGAAAATCAACTCGAACTGCCGGCTGACCACTGTGCGATGAATATTTAACGCTTCCAGCAGCGCGGCGTAATCCGCGCAACCCATCCCGTATGCGATGATTTCACGATCTTCGGAAGTTTCGGGCAATTCCTGGGTTTGCCGGTCATCCAGATATTGCAGGCGGTGTTCCAGATTACGCAGGAATACATAGGCTGCATCCAGTGCGGCCACCTCCTGTGAGGACAACTGGGCATTTGTACCGAGCTGTTGCAGCACACTGCGGGTGGGTTGAATGCGCAGCCTGGCATCGTTCCCGCCGCGTATCAGCTGGAACACCTGCGCGGTGAATTCGATCTCGCGTATGCCTCCCGGCCCGAGCTTGATGTTGTTGAGCCGGTTGCGGCGCTGAACTTCCTGGCGGATCTGTGCATGCAACTTGCGCATTGAATCGATTGCGCCGAAGTCCAGATATTTGCGGTATACGAACGGCCTGATCAATCCGGCCAATTCGGTTGCCTGGGGAGTCGGCTGCCGCGGGTTTTCGGCCGGTGAAATGACGCGTGCCTTGATCCATGCGTATCTTTCCCATTCGCGGCCCTGGCTGAGCAGGTACTCCTCCAGGGCGGCAAAGCTCGTCACCAGCGGCCCGCTCTCGCCATACGGCCGCAAGCGCATATCGACCCTGAACACATAGCCGTCGGCATTGTGTTCGCTGATCATGCTGATCAGCCGTCGACCCATCCGGGTAAAGAACTCATGGTTGCTGAGTTTGTGCGTGCCATCGGTTTCGCCGTCTTCCGGATAGACAAAAATCAGGTCAATGTCGGATGAAACATTCAGCTCGCCGCCGCCGAGTTTGCCCATCGCAATAACCAGCAAATCCTGCCCCGCAACCCCGGCCTGATCCGTCGGCGCGCCGAACTGCGCGCGCATAGTATTCGTCAGGCAGGCGTGCGCGCGTTGCACACACACTTCCGCCAGCGCGGTCATCGATTGCATGATTTCGTTCAGGTCCGCCAAACCGTTGAGATCGCGCAATATCAGTTTGACCATCACCTGCCTGCGCAGCCTGCGCATGGCGCGCGATAACCCGGTTTCATCATCCAGGTTTGACCCGGATCGTTGCAGCAATTCCCGCATTTCCGCGCGGCTGCACGGCGAGCTGTATTTTTCCTGCAACCATTCCAGCAGGGACGGGTCTGCCTCGATTGTCCGTTTGGCATAGCGGCTGCAGCGCAAGGTTTTTTGCAGCAAGTCCGGGAATGCCAAAATGGTTGAGTTCACGATATTCATGGGCTCATTAAGTTAGAATACGAATTGTCGTCCAATTATAGGTTTTAGCCACTCATTCCGGCGCTTCGCCCGTTGGGTTATTCAATGTTGAACTCTCTTCCTGTCCGCTTGATTTGGCACAGCTTTAACTGGTTGTCGCGGCTCATCGTGGTTGCGTTGGCCGTTTCAGCGGTATTGCTCGCATTTTCGATCATGGCGCTGCGTTATTGGTTGTTGCCGAATATAGAGAACTATCACGACAATATCACGTCTTCGTTGTCGGCCGCGATGGGAAGTCCGGTCACCATCGGCAAAATTCAGGGTGAGTGGCGTGGATTTATGCCGCGACTCAAGCTGACCGATGTGCGCATTCTGGATGACCGGCGGCATACTGCATTGGCGCTGAAAAGTATCGATGGCAGCCTGTCCTGGATGTCGCTGTTCACCGCCGAAATACGGCTGGCCAGCCTGGAGGTCGACAGCCCCGAGCTGCTGATACGCCGGGATGCAAGCGGAAAGCTGTATATCGGCAACCTGGCGCTTTCCAAGCCGGGCGAGAATAACGATATATCCGACTGGCTGCTGCACCAGTCCAACCTGGTCGTGCGTAATGCCCTGATTGTCTGGATGGATGCACAGCGTGCCGCCCCACCGCTGGTGCTGCAACAGGTCAACCTGCGCGTCAGCAGCTGGTTCAACCAACATCGTTTTGCGCTGCAGGCGATACCACCGGAAGATTTGGCAACCCCGCTTGATTTGCGCGGAGAGTTCTACGGGGCAAGTTTTGACAATCCGGCCAAGTGGCACGGCATATTGTATACACGGCTGGATTACACCAACGTGACAGCCTGGCGGCCCTGGCTGGATTTGCCCGGTGAATTCAGCCGGGGCCGGGGGGCGTTGCGCGGCTGGCTGGGTATCGATGCCGGCAAAATAAACCAGGTCACAGTTGATATGGATTTGCGTGATGTGATTACCAAACTGGGTGCGGATGTGCCAGAAATGCGAGTGAGCAAATTGCGCGGCCGCGCTTCATGGCAAGCGCTGGCAGGCGGCTTTCAAATCTCAACAAAAAATTTGGCGATGCAACTGCAGGATGGGCTCGACTTTCAGCCTACGAATTTCTATTTTCGAACGGTAACTGCGGAAAATCATAAGGCGGTCGGCGGCCAAACTTCAAGCGTAGAGATTCGAGCCAACCTGCTCAGGCTGAAGAATCTAAACGCGCTGGCAAAATACCTGCCGATGCAAGCTTCCCTGCGCGCGCAACTGGATGCGTATGCGCCCAAGGGGGTGGTGAGCAATCTGGATGCGCAATGGCAGGGGGCGTCCGAAAACCCCGACAACTATAAACTCAAAGGGCATTTCGAGAACCTCGGGCTAAATCAGGTCGGCAAAATACCCGGTTTTTCCGGTTTGACCGGGGACGTCGATGGCAGCGAGGCGAGCGGCAGGGTGAGTATCGACGCGCGCGGGATGACCGTGGATGCGCCGGACGTGATGCGCGAGCCGCTGTCGTTTGCCACCCTGATCGGCCAGGCATCCTGGCAACGCAAGAATGGTGAGTTGTCGATCAATGTCGACAACATTGCCGTCTCCAACGATGATTTGGCAGGCAATTTGTACGGCAGTTACCGGACACAGGCAGGCACGCTGGGTGTGCTGGATTTGACCGGCAGGTTGACGCGTGGCGATATCAGTCGCGCTGCCCGTTATACCCCGCTGATCGCGTTGGGCAGGGCTGGCAACGACTGGCTGAACGGCGCACTGCTGGCGGGTCACACCGAAGACTTCCGTATCCGCATCAAGGGTAATCTGAGCAATTTCCCGCCGGGCGGTACGACACGGTGCGCGAATGCATCCGCTGCCGGAGTGCCGGCCTCCAGCGTCCTCCCGCAGCGGGAGGGTGGCAGCGAAGCTGCCGGGAACCCGCCGGCGTACTCCTCGCGGGTGCAAACCGCCGGCTGTGCCGGCAACGTGTCGGAGGCGGACGGTCGCAACGATGTGCTGCTCGAAATCGGCGGGCATGCACAGGATGCGGTGCTGGAATTCGACAAAAGTTGGCCGCGTATCGAAAATATTTCCGGCGAGTTATTGATACGCGACAACAAGCTGGTTGTGGAGTCACCGTCAGCGACCATACTTGATACGCACCTGCATAACGTCACCATCACGATACCGGACATGATGAGCAAGGATCAGTTGCTGCAGATAAAGGGTGAGGCGACAGGCGCAAGCAATTCATTCCTGGAATTCGTCCAGAAAAGCCCGGTGCGCAGCTATATCGATGGCTTCACCGACGGTATCCGTGCCAGCGGCAACGGGCAACTGGATTTGTCCGCCAGTATCCCCTTGTCGGGAAACAAGCCGGTGCAGGTGTCCGGCACGATCAAGGTACAGGGTAACGATATTGATTTGGGCAAGGACGTGCCTATGCTGCACAAAACCCGGGGGACGCTGGCGTTTACCCAGGCCGGCATGCACGCCAGCAATGTGTCGGCGGAAATACTCGGGGGGCCGGCCAGCATCAATGTCCAGAGCAGCGAGAATGGTGCGGTGCATGCCACGGTCAGGGGGCGCAGCAATGTCGATGTGTTGCGCAAGCTTGAGCCTTATCCTGTGCTGGATTATTTGCACGGCAGTACGGACTGGGATGCCGATATCAACGTGATCAAAAAATCCGCGCAGATTGTACTCACGTCCAGATTGCAGGGGCTGAGTTCGGCTCTGCCGCAACCTTTTACCAAAACCGCCGGTGAGTCCATGCCGTTGCGTGCGGAACTGACTCCGTTGATGAATGAAGCCAAACCGGTCAAACCCTGTGTTGGCCCTTGTCTCCAAGCTGAAAGTGCCGGCCAGGAGGGTGATGTGATTACGGCCCGGCTGGGAAACCTGTTCAGCGCGAGGCTGGAGCGCCAGAAAGAAGGCGGGGCGATGGTAATCAAGCGCGGACTGGTCAGATTTGGCCGGCCGGACCAGCTGGTTCCGGCAAAACCGGCGCACAGCTTGTCGCGCGGCAGGCGCGACAAGCGGGATGGCGTGTGGTTGGTCGGCAATCTGCCCGAATTGTCGGTGGAGGGATGGGGCGGTTTGGCAGGCGCAGCGGGGGAACCCGCCACCAACAAGGGCTCCGGTGTTCCCGTAAAGCAATCCGGGAAGGCGCCGAAATCCGCAGGGCAAATTGCGGGATATGGACCCAAATCGATTATTGCCGGGGCGAATCTGCATATCGAAAAATTAACCGGGTTTGGGCAGAGTATCAGCGCTGTTCATGTCACTGCCACCAGGCGCGGCGATGGTTTGGCAGCAAGGCTATCCGGTGTCGGGCTGAACGGGGAAATGGTATGGGAGCCCCACGGATATGAAGCGGGCAGCATGTTCCGCGCCCATTTAAGTCGTTTGCTATTGGAGGGCACCAAACAATTGCAACTTTCCCCGCCTTCTGCCGAACCGGTCAAACCCATCCTGCCCGTCAAATCGAAACAGGAGGACAAATCATATCCGGGCAATGTTCCGGCACTGGATATTTCGATCGAGAACTTGCAGCTTAAAGGAAAGCACGTCGGCCGCTTTGAGTTGATTGGACATCCGGAAGGCAAGGACTGGCGGATGCGTCGTCTGAATATCACCAACCCGGACGGCAGCCTGGTCGGGAGCGGGGTCTGGAGTGATGCGCAGGGACAGCAGGAAACCCGGCTGAAATTGCTGCTGGATATCAGGGACGCCGGGAAGATACTCGACCGTTCCGGCTACCCCAGTACCGTCAAGGGAGGCAACGGCAGGCTGGCGGCGGATATTTCATGGGCCGGGTCGCCGGACAAATTCAGCTATGCCACGCTGAATGGCTCGCTGAAACTGGATACCGGCAAGGGCCGGTTCCTGAAAATGGATCCGGGGGCCGGCAAACTGCTCAGCGTACTCAGCCTTCAGGATTTGCCCAGGCATATCGCGCTGGGTTTTACCGACGTGTTCAGCGAGGGCTTCCAGTTCGACAACATCAACGGCAACGCGGATATCAAGAATGGCGTGATAGACACACAGGATTTTCATATCGACGGGTCGTCTGCCAAGGTGACGCTGAAGGGCAGCGTGAATCTGAACCGGGAAACCCAGAATCTGCAGGTCAGGGTCATGCCGACGATAGGCAACAGTATGGCGGTGATAGGCGCATTCGCGATCAGCCCGGTGGTGGGTATCGGATCGCTCATCGTCAACAAGGTTTTGGGCAATCCGCTCGATAAGTTGGCGTCATTTGAATACAATGTCAGCGGATTATGGAGCGACCCCGACGTGGTAAGGGTCGGCGATTTCGCCAAAGAAGCAAAACAAGGCAACCCGGATAAATAGGAAACCAGTCAATTATGTCAGCAGGTGATTCCACACAACAACGCATCGCGGCGCAGGTCAACGCATTCAAGGTGGCGGCGATCCAGATGGCTTCGGGTCCGAATGTCGAGGGCAATCTGAGCGAAGCGCGCCGCCTGATCGCCAACGCAGCACAGCAGGGTGCGCGTTTGGTGGTGTTGCCGGAGTTTTTCGCCATCATGGGGATGACCGAACAGGACAAGGTCAAGGTCCGCGAGCAACCGGGTCTGGGGAATATTCAGTCGTTCCTTGGCGATACTGCCCGCCAGTACAAGATATGGCTGGTTGGCGGCTCAATTCCGCTGGCGGCGAGTACCCCCGACAAGGTCAGGAATACCTGCCTGGTGTTCGATGAGCGCGGCGAACAGGTAGCGCGCTATGACAAGATCCATTTGTTCAATCTGGAGCTGGGCAACGAAAATTACCACGAAGCCAAAACGATCGAACCAGGCGATCGGGTGGTGGTGATAGACAGTCCGTTCGGGCGGATCGGTCTGGCGATTTGCTATGATCTGCGCTTCCCCGAGCTGTTCCGCTCCATGCGGAATGTGGACATCATTGTGCTGCCGTCCGCGTTCACCGAGACCACCGGCAAAATGCACTGGGAAGTGCTGGTGCGGGCGCGGGCCATCGAAAATCTTTCTTACGTGATCGCCGCCGCGCAAGGGGGGTATCATGTCAATGGGCGCGAGACGCACGGCAACAGCATGATCGTCGATCCGTGGGGCAGGATACTGGATCGTTTGCCGCGCGGCTCGGGTGTCGTGGTCGCGGACGTCAATCCATCCTATCAGGCCAGTCTGCGGGCAAGTCTGCCCGCGCTGGCGCATCGAAAATTATTCAATTGTGATTGACAAGGAGAATGCCGGAATGGGTACTACGCTGCAGAATTCTCCGTTTGATACGCTGTTTGCCACCGCCCAGCAATCGCTGCTGGTGCCGTACTCCATCGAAGCAGGCCATATCGAACAAGTTTTCGCCAGCATGATGGCGCACCAGCTTGATTACGCCGATTTGTATTTCCAGTACAGCCGCGCCGAAAGCTGGTCGCTGGAAGAGGGCATCGTCAAGTCCGGCAGTTTCAACATCGATCAGGGTGTCGGGGTGCGCGCGGTGAGCGGCGAGAAGACCGCCTTCGCCTATTCCGACGATATCAGCCTGAATGCCCTGGAAAGCGCGGCGCAGGCCACGCGTGCGATTGCACGGCAGGGCGGCACGCAATCCGTTGCCATCGTTCCTCTTGGGCTGCACCACGGATCGCGCCGCGAAATCTATCTGCCGGATGACCCGATCGCCAGCCTCAAGGACGCGGAAAAAGTCGCGTTGCTGGAACGTGTCGAAGGCTATGCGCGCGCGCTCGATCCGCGCGTGGTGCAGGTAATGGCGGGTCTGGCCGGCGAATATGAAGTGGTGATGGTGGCGCGCAGCGACGGCCTGATGAATGCCGACATACGCCCGCTGGTGCGCCTGTCGGTGACGGTCATTGTCGAGAGCAACGGCAAGCGGGAACAGGGCTCGGCAGGCGGGGGCGGGCGCTTTGATTACGCCTATTTCGACGATGCGATGCTGCACAAGTATGCAGCGCAGGCGGTGCACCAGGCGGTGACCAATCTGGATGCGACGCCCGCCCCGGCCGGCAATATGACCGTGGTGCTGGGCAACGGCTGGCCGGGTATCCTGTTGCACGAGGCCATCGGACACGGCCTGGAAGGCGACTTCAACCGCAAGGGCAGCTCGGCGTTTTCCGGGCGTGTCGGGGAACGCGTCGCGGCGGAAGGTGTGACCGTGGTGGATGACGGCACGCTGGCCAGGCAGCGCGGCTCGCTGCAAATGGACGACGAAGGCAATCCTTCACAATGCACCACGCTGATCGAGAACGGTATCCTCAGGGGATATCTGCAGGATACGCTCAACGCGCGGCTGATGGGCGTGCCGGTAACCGGCAATGCGCGCCGTGAATCCTTCGCGCATCTGCCGATGCCGCGCATGACCAATACCTACATGCTCAATGGCGACAAGGATCCGAAGGAAATCATCGCGTCGGTGAAACACGGCCTGTACGCGGTGAACTTCGGCGGGGGGCAGGTGGATATCACCAGCGGAAAATTCGTGTTTTCCACCGCGGAGGCCTACATGATCGAGGATGGCAAGATTACCCATCCGGTCAAAGGCGCAACGCTGATCGGCAACGGTCCGGATGTGCTCACGCGCATTTCGATGATCGGCAATGACATGGCGCTCGATCCCGGCGTTGGCACCTGCGGCAAGGAAGGGCAAAGCGTGCCGGTTGGAGTCGGGCAGCCTACCGTGAAGATAGAGGGGCTGACGGTGGGCGGAACAGCCTGATCTGAACCTCCCGAAATCCAGGTTTGCGAGCCGCCGCTTTGCGGCTTGCCTGCTTAACCCACTTCATCCTGGCTGGTGCAACTGCTAGCCATTCGACCAGGCTGTCAAATGGCGACAGCCAAATCGCTGGTCATGCGGTGTTGCGAAAAAATCGCCTGCTGACGCTTCCGCACGGTCTGTTTTTGCCCGTACCGGATCGGCGTCCCCTTTGGGATATGTCGGCGAACGCCGGATTCCTGAAGACTCCATTGCGTGGCCGGGAACGCCTTTGCCCTGCCATTACGGCAGCCCCGATATTGCAATTATGAATGGTGCAATGCGCTACGATCATTGCACCCTACTGTATAATTCCCCGGCTATGCAGATTCTTCGCGGACTTTCTTCCCCAGACCAGCAGCCTGTTGCCCTCACCATCGGAAATTTTGACGGGGTGCATCTGGGCCATCAGGCATTGCTGAACGCATTGTGCGCAGCCGCAAAAACACGCGGCCTGCAAACAGCGGTGATGATTTTCGAGCCGCACCCGCGCGAATATTTCGCGCCGCAGCAGGCACCGGCCAGATTGACCAGCCTGCGCGAAAAGCTGGAATTATTTTCGATGGCGGGAATCGACCGGGTTCATGTCTGCCGTTTCAACACCCATTTTGCGCAGTTGAGTGCGGAAGATTTTGTCGATGGCCTGCACCACAAGCTGCATGCCGGTTATGTATTGATCGGCGACGATTTTCGCTTCGGCAGCGGGCGTGCCGGCGATTTTGCGCTGATGGCAAAGATCGGTTCCCGGCATGGCTTCAACGTGAATGCGGTTGATACCGTGTCGAGCGGCGGGGTGCGAATTTCCAGCACGGCGGTGCGCACCGCTTTGCGGGCCGGACAGTTGAGCGAGGCGAGGACATATCTGGGCCGGCATTACAGCATCAGCGGCAGGGTGGTACACGGCGACGGGATGGGGAAAAAAATCGGGTTCCCAACCGCGAATATCCAGTTGAAACACAATCTCCCGCCGTTGTCGGGAATCTTTGTGGTACAGGTGCATGCCGAGGATCTGGGCGTATTGCAAGGCGTCGCAAGTCTGGGTGTGCGTCCAACCCTGAAGCAGGATGCCAAGCCGGTTCTGGAAGTGCACCTGTTCGAGTTTGGGCAGCAGATTTATGGCAAGCATTTGCGCGTGGAGTTTATGCAAAAATTGCGCGATGAAGAAAAATATCCCGATGTCGATACTTTGATCCGGCACATTGCGCTGGATGTCGAGCATGCAAAAAAATGGTTCGAACAACATGACTGATTACAAAATATGACCGATTACAAAGCCACTTTAAATTTGGCCGACACGCCCTTTCCGATGCGCGGCGACCTGGCCCGCCGCGAGCCGCAGATGCTGGCGCGCTGGCAGGCACAGCAACGCTATCAGAAGATTCGTGCGGCGAAGCGGGGCAAGCCCGTGTTCATCCTGCACGACGGCCCGCCGTATGCGAACGGCGACATCCACATCGGCCATGCGGTGAACAAGATACTCAAGGACATCATCGTCAAGAGCAAGACGCTGGCCGGTTTTGACGCACCCTATGTGCCGGGCTGGGATTGTCACGGGCTGCCGATCGAGTTGCAGGTGGAGAAGAAACACGGCAAGGCGATCCCGCCCGCCCAATTCCGCGCGCTATGCCGGGCCTACGCCACGGAACAGGTCGAGCGGCAGAAGAAGGATTTCATCCGCCTCGGCGTGCTGGGCGATTGGGATCATCCCTATCTGACCATGGACTACAAGACCGAGGCCGACATCATGCGTGCCATCGGCACCATCCATGAACGCGGCTATCTGTATCAGGGCTACAAGCCGGTGAACTGGTGCCT
>Ga0307377_10005892_pt1 | contig 12999 bp, 15 predicted proteins | sample TR3MG_FD_202535 | JGI IMG/M metagenome (GOLD analysis project Ga0307377, IMG submission 202535) | Soil microbial communities from Risofladan, Vaasa, Finland - TR-3 | ecosystem: Environmental > Terrestrial > Soil > Coastal area > Acid sulfate soil | place: Finland: Risofladan, Vaasa | collected... | reverse complement strand
TCTAATCTTAATTCTTTACAAATCATATCACTATCCATGCAAATAAAATTAACAACCTGTTCCGCTACAGCTTCTGGTCTAAGAAACGTATTAAAATCCTGATCAAGAGAGATTTTAGACATTTCCGATTTCATAGAACCGGGAGAAACACACATAACTTGAACATTATATTCCTTAAGCTCCTCGCACAAGGCTCTTGACAAACCCAAAACAGCGTGTTTTGTCATGCAATAAAGGCTTCCGCCTTTAAAACCAACATATGAAGACGATGACCCTATATTAACTATTTTTCCCCATTTTCTTTTTTTCATTCCATTAGAAAAATGCCTACAAAGTTTATATATGGAAATGACATTTAATTGAATATACTCTTCTATATCAACATCCGAAACTTTTTCAATATCTTTAATCATAAATAATCCAGCAGAATTAATAAGAATATCTATATCAAAAACTGTTTCCGTGTATTTTATTAAATCCATAGTTGATAATGAACATATTAAATCGGTTGGGATGCAATATACTTTCGAAAACCCATCTAGTTCTTTTTTCAAACTACAAAGTTTATTTGAATCACGACCTGTTAAAAGCAAATTACACCCCCTATTGGACAACTGATGAGCTAATGATGAACCCAATGCCCCCGTTGCTCCTGTAATCAAACAATTTTTACCTTTTAAGTCAATCATTCAAAACCTCTTTCCAAAATAAGTCAACATTTGTATTATACCATTCTTTAACAAATTCTTCAATTTCAATCTCATAATGTTTTATATTTATATCTGTTAATTTATTGAAAATTAGCCCTCTCTTAAGCATATCTCTTGTGGCAGGATTTAATTCGTTTATATTATGTATTGTATCAAAAGGCATATATACTGGACAACGACATAAGGCAACTTCATAATGACATATGCCCGAAATGTCTGCTAATAACAATAAGTCAGAAGCATATAGTCCGTCCCATATCGTTCCCGGAAAACCATCTGAACCATTCATCTCCATATCTACTAAATGAGCTATTTCGCAATATCTTGAAATATCAGGAGCATTAGTGGAATTATAATAATCCATATCATGTTGTCCCATACGCCTCCTGCTTATAATATAGTAACCATCATCTTTTAAACGCTCTATTTCTCGTTTAGTAGTAGACATGAAGGAATTAGCATCCCTATGTATAGAAAACTCTTTTTGAGCCATTCTAAAGCTCACAAAGGCTATCTTAGAATCAAGGGGGACATTTAACCTTTGACGTATTTGTATCTTGGTTTCTTTTTTGAGAAACTCATAATATAAACCTAAAATATCAATTCCTTTAAATCTATCTCTATACTTGTCTAACATTATATAGCCATTAGATCCCATCATAAAGTTGCCACAAGACTTATCTAACCATTTGTCTGAAGTCATGATAACTTTCATGTTTTTATAATGGGGCAAAACATCTATTAATCTATTAAAATAGCATCTGTTGAGGCTCAAAGCTATATTTCTTTTGGATATCTCTTTAAATATAAAAAACTCTCTACCCCTAGACATACAAACTTCGCAATTTGCCATATAATCTTTCAGGATAGACCACTTTTTACAAATAACAACGCCATCTATTTCATTTACCAAAGATTGTGTTTCATCGTCACTTATACATTGCTGTAGGCTTTTAACTTTATTCCACCCGTATTCATCTTTGGCTGTAAAATTAGTTACAATTATAGTAAGGGGTACGGGAGATATTTTCTTAATCAATTTGACTAAGGATATGTCTCTTGACTGATTTAACAAATATATTGCGTCATTAGCCATTAATAATATCTAATTCTCTAATTAAATTCTTAAACTGCCTTAATGTTTCAGGAGTAAAAGAACATAAATGGGCCTTTTCAGTAATATTTTGTGAATAGAGGTCTAGAGTAAAATGCTTCTCTAAAACCAAAGCACCATTAAAATAAGATTTCAACGCTCCAGATATTCCTATGGTATGATCGCTGTATCCATAATAATTTATAGTATCACGGCCATATTTTTTACTAAAATAAGGCATTCCCCTTAATTTAGGGTGGTGTAAAAAAGTAGGATATTCAGATACACAAAATAAATAATAAATATGAGGCTCCTGCCAAGGAAAATCTCCAATATTATGCAATCCTGTAGATATCAATGTTGGTTTACATCTAGATATAATCTCCTTGCATAAAGCAGGATCATTCTTAGAAGTACAACTAGCAATCTTATACGTTCCTACTTCAAGTTCATCTATCCATTCAAGTTTTTCCTCATCAAAAACAGTAGCCATAATTTCAATATCCAACCCCCTACAATAATCAAAAATATCTTTAGTTTGGTCTTTAGTTAACTCTAATTCTTTTCTAGAATCATCTCCCCATATTCTCTGACTATTAAGTAATTGTAGTTTTACGACATCTGCTCCAGCTAAATGAGCAGAAAGAGCCATACGTTTAAGTTCTTTAATGTCCCCTGAATGCTGATTAAAAAGATCTACTATGATTTTCATTAATTTTCTCCCTTAGGTTTTATTCCATCATAAAAATATAATTTAAGAGATTTTTGAGTAATCCCGGTATCAATTATGTTATTGTCATACTTTGTATAATCTTCACAAGAAATATAATATTCAGAGTTATAATTGCAATAATCACTGTGGTCATAAATTTCATACATCAATGCATACTTACATACCCTTAAAAAGTTATTTATAAATCTTGTCTTATCTATTCCTTTTTTCATATGCATTAAGAAACCCATTGTGATACCTAAATCAAAATAATTATCCTCATAACTGTTAAAATCATATCCTGTCAAATTTTTAACTTCGAATTTACCCTTATCTCTAAAATATTCTTTGCACTCTATTATTACTTCTTCGCTAATATCATACCCTACAACTTCACACTCTCTGTATCTATCAGATGCTATTCTTAAATTTCTACCAAAATTACATCCAGGCTCTAATACCTTTAAAATAGGAATTGTATGGTTATTGTCAAAATAATCCAGCATATTTTCCGTTCTTCTTATTTTTTCCTTATTATCTAAATAATCTTTTTTAACCTGACTAATCCCTTTTTTATTACACAATTCTTTCCAATGATTTATTCCCATAACACCTCATCCATTTTTTCTACTTTTTCCATTTCTTCTTTTGTATGTATATCTTTAAGGTCGCAAACAACAACTCCACAATTAGTACTCAAATCTTGCTGAAAAACATAACTCCATCGCATTATCCTAAAAGCAGCGTTTTGCATTAAATTACTATCAACGCTAAAAATCTCATCCTTACCCTCTCTAATCAAAGTGTCAATCCCAAAATCCAAATGATAACACTTTATCTGAGGCGAATTGGGCTGGAGAGAGATTACTATATCGGGATAGCTAACTCCACTGTCCTCGCATCTCAATCCAATTTCTTTTGCAGCACTTCTAATAACAGCCTGCTTAAAAACATTGTCTCCACAAACTTCTGTCTTCCTTTCAATAGGACTAGCCCCATATTGCTCTGCTATATCTAATACATCCTTACTATCTGAACTAACAAAAATGTCCATAGGATATTTGGAGCCTCTACAAGCTTCAATAGCCCAAGCTAACATAGGTTTCCCATTAAACATGGTTATGTTTTTATTTGGAAATCTATTTGAATTACCTTTAGCGGGAATAATTGTTACAATATTCATTTTTTCCTTAATACATAATAAATATAAGAATTATTAATCTCCTTAATAAAGCTAAAATTATCGTTATCTTCTTTCATAAATTTATCAACCGCACTACTATCGAACTTGCAACAATCAGATTCACTTATCTCATTGGCCCCTCTGTCAAATCCAACTATAATCAATCCATTAGGTTTAACTACATTAAGCCATTTATTAAATGTATCCGAAGCATCTAAAGCATGGTCTAAACTGTTTGAAAAAAGTATATCCCACTTATTAATCCAATCTTCGGGTAAACAATTGAAATCCATGATAAAATCTGCTCCTGATAAAGGGGCAATATCTAAAGAAAAGACTCTAACGTTTTTAGGCCCCATACTTTTTCTCCAAACATCTCTTTCGTGATTATTTCGAGTGCCTATACAAATCATTTCAGAATTTTCATTTACCAAATCAATGATGCCATCTGCACATTGAACATAATGAAGTTCTTTTCTTTTTTTATACAATTTAGCTCCGTGTCTTTTAACTTGAGCATTATAGTAGTCTTCATATTCAAAATTGGCATCATAAAACTTATTTATTACTATGTCCATTATTAACTCCTCATAATACCGCCGCTAAAATCTTACCTGCAATGTTACCGGGATGGAACAAAAATTTATCTCTAGCATTATAAAAGTCGCCGCTAAGATCTGATGCGAGCAACCTATCCACAACACCTTTAAACTTGTCGAATCCCACTTCCATATCAAGTTGAGTGGCATACCTATCATTATACATGAATTCAAACCGTTTGATTGGTTTAATGCTAAAATTAATTAGTGGCTTACTCATCATTATACACTCTTTTATACTAGTAGAATCAAAATTAATAACAATATCAGCAACCTTAATTAACTCCTGAGTCGTATGGGGATACCAACTAAAATCTTCAAAATATTTATCGCCTTTATATATATCTGTGGGCTTATCCTTACCTCTCGTTTTAACAACAAGTGTATATCCCATATTTCTCAAATAACTGTAAACCTTTAATAACTGAACATACCTTAAACTATCCATGTAGGCAAGTCTTGGAAAGATAATTAACGCAACTTTTTTATTTTCAATCTCGTATTTATACCTAATAGTAGAACTATCCAAAACTACATCATACTTAGGAGTACCAAAATATAGATTTTTTTCTGAAACAAAACCATAATGTTTGGCAAAAAATTCACTGCATAAAATTACCCTGTCTACGTTATCTATATAATTAACATAACTGACTGTAAAATCCCTCATTGCTGTTAGAACTATTTTCATTCCTCCATGCCTAATCTCAGGCAATCCACAGCCCTCAACCATAAATGTTGTGTCTGAATATTCATTTGAACTTTCAATACCCATGAAAGAAAACCCATACCTAATGGAATATTCTTTTAATAATGGTAAATAATTACTAGGATTGTTATACTTAGTGTTCTTGCCCCAAAAGACACTAGATAAAACTCCCCTTTTATTTCCCTCTATAATTAATGGCATAAAATACCTTAAATGGGTCATTTCTGTTAAAAGAAAATTCATATTTTCACTCCTGACACCAAAACATACATTTGTAAATACGGGCTCACTATAGTTAAAATATTATATTTAACTTCTTTAAAATACTTATCTATGTGGTAAGTATCTAAAATTGACGGAACCTCTAGATAAATTGCATCTTTTAATGAAGAATATCCATACTTTTCAATTTCTTTTTCAAACCTAATACATTCTTTATCTTTAAGGAAATCATCATTCCATACCATAGACCACAAAAAATTAGTTCGGGAATACGCATATTCCTGTTCACCATTCTTATTCCATCCAACCTTAAACTTAGTAAACCGCCAATGGTCTCCAATTCCCCAATCAACATATAGTCGACCATTATCATTTAAGCTATTATGGCATCTCTCTATAAAATTATAAGGTTTTTGAGCAAAATAAGCACACCTAGTGCAAATTATGGTGTCATATTTTTTAGGTAACATCCATTCTGAATTTATTTCCCAGTTACCCAAGCTCAAATCATATAGGTCTCCATCAAACATATCATTATTAGAACTGCCCAACAATGCAATATCTCCCTTAATATCTATCATATGTTTTTTATAAAAAGGGACAACTATAGCATTACTAACTCCCATTTTTACTCCTATCAACAAATACATCTCACCATTTGAACCATTTATATTAAAGTTATCAAATTAAACAGCAATAACATCCTTAAAAAGCATTTTTATACGCTCTAAGTATTGTTCTAGAGTAAAATCTATTCTTTTTACTGTCTATGCCGTGTTCAAGAGCAAGAACCTCTAATTTACCATTTATTTTATCCTGTAGTCTATCTAAAGTATAATAAGCACTCTTAGCAATTCGTTCTTTTAGCAATTTATAAAATGTCATCTCATCATACCAATTGTTTGTTTTTCCACATGCAATAGCTTCTTCTATAAAAACATCGGGCATAATAATCAAATCTTGACCATAACACAAATTAAATGTTCCAATTTTTGTTTCATATGCGATATGACTAGTATATTTTCCAACTTGTGAATATTGGAACCCCTGAATTGAAAAAGTAACAGATTCACTAACCTCTAAACAATTATTGACTGTCTTTAGAATATATTCTTCAGGGCTTAAGTCAATGGAAGCATATCCTATTAATATATTATCCCACGTTTTATTTAGCTTATTCACGTTACATGCTTCTTCTTGGATAAATTGTGGCGCACCATTCATATAAATAGTACTATTAGGATAATATTTGGAGTAATCCATTTTCCTTTGATCTTCTTCTTTTACATCACAAACGTCCATTAAAGCAATACACTTAACTCTATCATTATAGGGGCTTATATAGTCTTCATCTCCATATCCTATTAACAACAATCTATCTCCTTTTGGACAAATAGCTCGTTCAACAAAGGCGTTAACCATTCTAGTCGGTCGACTTGGTAACTTTACTTTAAGAATTGTATCATTTTCTTCAATAATATTTGTAAATCTGACCGTCATATACCACGGATCAAAAGACAAATTATATGTTTTATTATCTATTTTATCTATTTTTAACTTTTTCATTGATTGACAACTTTATCTTTTATTATACAGTTTTACATATCTCTTAAAAAAACACATTCTACACCATCATTATCTATAAGAAAAGTCCCTAACTCATTTGACATCTCTTTAGAAATATAACTCTTATCCCACTCACAAGCATGATATACAATTTCCAAACTGTCTTTTAACTTTAAAGGTTTAAAGGGAGGATTACAATCATAGTATATAACTTTATTAAAACTCTCGTCAGCCCCATCATAACTCTTCTTGTGTATACTATCTGAAGATAATGCAAGCACCTCTATACCCATATCTCCACAAGCCTTAATTGAAGAAGGTGACATATAAAATGCAGGCGGGCGAAGTATGGGACTAAATAAATCAAATATGCCAACTTCTTTAGCCATTAAAAACATATTATCTAAAATATCACATGCTTCACTATAACCAAGATATCTAAATTCATCGTTGTTAGACTTATTCAATATGCCATGATAATACCCATGCCACCCTAATTCAAAAACATCCGAAGATAATTTCTTCAATTCATCACAAAACCACTCGAATTTGTTAAGCGGATACGACACATCCTGAAACCTAGTATAAGCCATAGGAACAAATAAAGTAAATTTAATATGAGGAAAAATATCTACCAACTCATAACACCTATCTAAAACCTTAATAGATGATTGAGGGTGAGGAGATATGTCATCTATACTTATATTAATTCTCATACGCTCATCATAAAATCATAATATTGTTGACCTATATCTTCTAAACATGAGACATTTATATTTTCAGAATAAATATCTAAATTGTCAGAAACCTTATTTATTTTCTCAATAACATCTTCTTTACCTTTAAAAATTTCACCTGAATTCCCACTATTCATAATGATTTCGGGACATCCTCCGCTATCTAACACTACGGCAGGACAACCACAAGCAAGTCCCTCTATTAATGAATTAGAACAAGCATCATCCTCTGTAGCTGTAACAAAAATGTCAGATGAATTTAAAACAACAGCCAATTCCTCTGAATTCAGTACCCCAACCAATTTTATATTCTTAAATAAAATCGGAGACCTACCAGCAAAAGAATATTCATATTTATCAAAATCTAAATTATTATCCAAATATTCGTATACCTCAAATCCCTTCTTAATATTATTCGACCAACTTGAAGTAACCAATTTTATTTTGCCACTCCTATTTTTGTCTTTCCTTACAAAATATCTATTATCGGCACAATTATATATAATTGCATTATTAGGATGAACCGACATACCATTTTTTTCGCTTTCTATTTTACTCCAATTTGACTGAAAGATAACTCCATCTGCATATTCTCTCGCAAAATCATAAACATTATTGTCGTTATATCTTTCGTGCTTTCCTCTATAAAGACTAAATATGCCATCAATCCTATGAACAATTTTGTTTTTAGCAATCCCCTTAACCATGGAAGCTTCAACCAAACAGTCTTTACTATTAACTAACACAACATCTGCTTTATATGGATCTTCTACATAAAAACCTTGGGATATTAGATAACGGCGCAATGCCCTCAAAAACTGATTTCCACCACCCCCAACAGCATTAAATTTCCACAATATATTAACTTTTATCATTATTGGCTATCCATTCTTCAACCCTATTGCGCCATTTAATAACGATAGGATCTTTAAGGAAATCCCTTATCGAGGAGCGTCCAACGTGAGTTAAAATGGGAACACCATTTAATTGATATTCTTCTCCCCTCATGTTTTCGATAATAAATTTAGGAACATATTTAGATTCAACATCGCCATTTTTATTTTTAGTTCTAACTAATGGCAAAACTATTCCATCATAATTACTCGTTTTTAGTTTATAACACAACTCCCATCCAACATCTAACATAATTCTATCTCCTACTATCCTGCTATATATTTGGCTATTATTTTCATCAATAACTATGAAATCAGCAGAAACAAGAGACACTTTTAAGTCTTTCAATATTTGAGTTTTAAAAAGACAACCTACAATGTTAGGGAAATTCATATATTTTTGACCATCATATTCTGAACCAACAATAACAGTTTTACCGATAAGAAGATCTAATAAAATATTATCCCAACCTTTTTCTAAAAATGCACAGTCACAATCAACGAACATACCATATTTTGAGTCCATATTCTGTAAAATAACATCTAATGTTCTGCCATGACATTCTGAACATGAAACAAGATTAACTTCATCTAACGCATCAACAACCCTTATACTAAAACCCCCATTACATAAAACCATAGAAGAAATATTAACTTCTTTCCTATTAACACCTAAAATAATTTGAATGTCATTATCTCCGCTAATTGTCTTGCGAACAGAATCAATTAAAAAATTCACATAATGTTCACAATTATATCCGCAAGCTATTCCAATTTGTATTTTATTTCTCACAGAACCTTTCTAAATGAAACATTCATTCTTAATAGATTGATCCATACCATTAATTAGATTATTCACTTCGCCATAAATACAATATGCACATTTAGAAACATCTATTTTGATGTTTTTATTAGATATAATATCTTTAATATCCCTAACATGCCCAAGAGACAATTTTTCTCTAAACAAATTAACGCAACATGGATAAACTTTTCCATCGCAATCAATAACAGGCTTATAATAAAAAATACCACATGTTTTAGGAACACCCTTGGGGCGATTGGAATGATCTATAACTGGGATGTTTTCAGACTTTAGTGTAGTAGAACTAATCTTAAAATCATCCAAAACATCTACTGAAAACCTAAAATAATCTAGCGAGAATTTTTGCAATTCATCTAATAAATCCTGACTGTCTTTAATGTCTGAAGAATCACAAAATATATGAGAAACTCCTTTATTGGGAATATCTATTTTTTCAATATATTCTAATCCATCCATTACATCGTCAAAACAATCTACTCCATGAACCTTAACATAATTATCTCTGCCAGCATTAATTGAAACCCTTATCCAATCCATCTGTTTTAAAATATCGATAGGGATATTCTTTAAAGTTACACCATTAGTCACTAATGATGGTTTAATACCGAGACTTACAGTATATTTAATTATATCATCAAAGTTAGGATGCAATGTCGGTTCTCCTCCACCCGTAAATTCTATACCTTTTACTCCAAGGTCGCTAAGGTCTGTAATTGTTTTTAAAACATCTTGTTTACTCATTGTTTTCTTACACCACTCATAATTCTTTTTAGTATTATTTATACAAAATATACATCTCAAATTACAAACATTAGTAAGAACAAACTGAGCACTAATTGGAGTTCTTTCCCTGTTGACAAACTGCTTATGTCTCAACAACTTTAAAATGCTACCGGACATAATTTCTATACCTAAACTATCTTTCATGACAACCTACCTTTTATTTCTAATTACTGCTATTCCTCCACTACCATTGTTACGAACGCATTTTACTAAAACAGAATCATTTTCAAAATTATCTTCTATATAAAGATCTTTGCTAATCAACTCACCCAAAATATACAACTCCCAATCCGTATATACCGAAAAGTTAGTAAAATTATTACTTTGTTTTTTGGCCCTTTCAAAAACTGATTGGTCTATATCGTGACATATAAAATCTATCTTTCTATTTAAACATTCTTGAACTAAAGCCTTAGTCATCTTATAAGGATGAGCATCTAAAAAGATAAGATCAGGATTATAAGTATCCAAAACAAATTTCTCTTTTCCAGTTACATCTTTTATATGCAAGCAGAAATCTCTCTTGCTTACACATTTTGCCTTAACTTGATCTACAATATCAAATGAATGCAAATCTATCTTATAACCAAACCACTTTCCTATTTCAATAAAGACCCTTGAACTACAGCCATATTGAACTCCAAATTCCAATATAATCTTAGGTTTATGTTCACTCACATATTGAAATATCTCCTTGCAATCTTCTTTAACTAATGATCTAGCTTGTTTCAACACAAAAGGTAAATCACTCTCATCAAAAAGTTTTTCAAAATCCATTATTTTCTCCTAATTCTCCTTTTGGATAAAGAGACTAATTTGACAGACTAACTAATAATAAATCTATTTTACTTATTAATACACTTCTCGAAAAAACCATCAAGTCTATCTACGATTAATGAACGTCCGAAATTAATCATAACATTATTTTTATTCTCTTTGGTTCTGTCTATATTATTTTCAAACTTGTTCACAAAACCATCAACATCTTTACATATACAATCAGGATGCAAAACCTCTGAAGCAATACCCACATTAGTAGAAAGAATCTTGATATTCCTATATGAAGCTTCTAAGATAGCTTGAGGCCCTCCCTCTATCCGAGAGGTTACAAAATACCAATCCAACCTATCATATAAAGAATTTAAATCATCGGCATTCTCATGATACTCAAAAAGAATTCCTAATTTATTTAGCCCTTCTATCATATATCTTCTATTATACCCAGTTAATATTACTTTGAGAGAATATTTGTCTTTAATCTTTGACAATACTTCCAAAAATATATCAGGGCCTTTAGATAATTTAGGCTTATTAGTATTTCCTTCACTGTCTTTTTGAAATGAACCTATGAGCGTTAAACCCACATCTTCATTTGGATCGGGCGTACAACGAGGCGCAGTAATATCAGAGATAAGCCAATAAGGAAACCTATAAACAGGAACAGCTACGATTTTCTTTAACATCACTTCTGTATGCTTATTCGGGACAATACACCCCGTAGCATATTTATCTATAACATCAAAACGCCATTGAGATATTTTTTCCTCGTCTATATGATGTACATGGATAAACGCAGGACATTTCAGGGAAGTAGCATAATTAGCAAATCCCCATGGATTTAAGAACCAACAGACATCAGGATTATCGTTAATGCCAACGACTTGATGCCTTGTCGTCTTTACATAATCTGCATGAATCCTATCAAAGATCCATCCACTATTTTCTCTGTTTACAAAAATCTTCACAAACCCTCACAAATCTTTCAGCATATTTCTCTTGAGTATATTCTTTATTCAATTCAATGCCCTTTTTAATAAGTTCATTTCTTTTGTCATCATCATTAACATAATCTATAATCTGTTTTACAATAGTCTCATCCGAATCTTTGGGGTTTAACACAAGCATAAACTTCCTAAAGAAATCTTGATCCTCATTGGGTAAATCAGCCGCCAACAAAGATCCGGACATAGGGATCTCAACATACTTACCTAACCTATATTTATATACACTACTACAAGTTAATGTTATTTTTGCTTGATTTAATTCTTTTGCATAATCTTCTAATATAAGACCATGTGTTTTTCTTAAATCTCCACCAGGATGTTCTAAAATTTTACATCTAGCTTTTCCATTTAAATATTTTATCATTATATTCTTCAATCTTGATCTAAAAGGATAATGACTAGATATAGCTCCTGTTAAAAGAACATCAATAGTTTTAGGTAAATCATAATCTTTGTAAATACTTTGTTCTGCACAATGAGATATATTAACGAATTTAACATCAGGAATATTGTTAACATATTTAGCAATATCATTTAAATGATGACAAATAACTAATTGAGAACCACTATTAATGATTTCATTTGTTGTGAAATTAATATCCCACATCTCATTATATCTCATGCATTTAGGAGATTTGACGTTATAAAAGTCTATAAGAGATAATGGTTTATATGCAACTACTATATCCGGTTGAACTGATCTATAAATTCTATCAATATTTTTTTGAACAGAGTCATTATTATTGTAATTGTCCCATCCTCTCCCCGACCAAACAACACCAGCTATTTTAGAAATAGCTTCCATACTTTGAAATCTAACTCTAGACATTTTAGTATCATATTGATTTTTATCACACAAATATAATATTTTCATAAATTAATATTTAATCCAAAAAATATTTCAAACATTTTATCAAAATCTTCTATTCTCTTATCCCATGTCCATCCATCTAATATTGTTATATTATAATTCTTTTTATATGTATTTAAGACGTTTGGCTCCTGAACCATCAATAATGCCCTTTCCAAGTCTATTTCGTTTCTATCAATTAGAATTCCGTTACTTTCATTTATTATCTGTTCAGCAGCCCCACAACGAGTAGAAATTATAGCACAGCCACACGCCCCTGATTCTAAACTAGAATTGTTTAAGCCTTCTGTATCAGAAAAACAAACATATAC
>Ga0307377_10005887_pt1 | contig 13004 bp, 21 predicted proteins | sample TR3MG_FD_202535 | JGI IMG/M metagenome (GOLD analysis project Ga0307377, IMG submission 202535) | Soil microbial communities from Risofladan, Vaasa, Finland - TR-3 | ecosystem: Environmental > Terrestrial > Soil > Coastal area > Acid sulfate soil | place: Finland: Risofladan, Vaasa | collected... | reverse complement strand
ACCCTTCTCGATTTCATCTATCATCAATACGCATGGCGCAACTGCTTCGATTAGAGATATTACGCTTCGAATGTTTTCTTCCGATGATCCAACTGTTTTAGAAAATACCTTTCCAACGTCAAATCTTAAAAGTGGCATTCCGAGAACACTAGCAATCGCCTTTGCCATCTGAGACTTCCCGCAGCCCTGAATCCCAACCAGCATTACGCCTTTGGGTGGTTCGATATGGAACTCTCGTGCCTTGTCCGTAAAGGCCTTCTTTCTTTTTCTCACCCATTCCTTAAGGCAGTCCATTCCACCTATGTCGTCCATATTTTCTTTAACATCATAATACTCAAGCATCCCATTTCTTATGATGGCCTGCTTTTTCTGCTCCATAAGAAATTCTGGAACTATCTCTCCGTGTTTGATCTGAGAGACCGATATGATGTTTTTTATCTCCGGTATAGATAGACCAGAAAGCGACTTGTGGATTTCAGAGATCTCTTCGCTGGTATAGGATTCTTTATGGTCGAAAGACTTATCCCTTGTCCATTCTTGCTTTTTGTCAACAATTTCTATGTTTCCAAGGGATTTTATATAATCGACAATTTCCTTCTTATCCGGGAGACCCCAATCAATAACATTGACCATATTCTGGAATTCTACCGGAATAACCCTAATTGAAGATAAGATAACAAAACATCTGCGAACTTCGACGTCAGACTCGTCGTTCATAAGAGCTATCTCTTTCAGCTTGCGGATAACTTTTTCATTTTTTAAATACGGATGAAAATCCTTAAGAACTACGACTTCGCAGCGATAGCCTCCCTCAATTTCGGATTGAAGTCTTTTCTCGAACTGAGTCAGGGCAAATAGTGGGTCCAGCCTTTTCGTGGCCATCATTGGGTCTGACGGTCCGGAGACTTTTTTGGGAGGCGGAAATACGAAATCTTTATTTTCCATAGATCCATTTATGTAGTTTTTATACTGGTCTTTTTTCTTTAACAGAACCGTGCTTGGAATACCATGCAATGTTCCAGACGAGCAAGACCATTCATAAAGCCCAAATGTTCGACTTGTGGACTGGGAGCCGAACTCTGAATTTAGAGACATAATAGATCTGCGTATATCCAAGAGGGCCCCCTCCTCGTCGCTTGACAAAATATAGAGGATTGGGATGCCTGCATTTAGCTGGTCAATAAAGTCTTTAGATGGGCTACTTTTCATTGTCGGCTCGAAGTTAGAAGTTCACAGGTATTCAGTGGTTTCTCCGGATATATCTTTTCGTAAGCATACTGCAAGTCACCCGGTTTTTCAAGTATAAAAATATCTTTTTGATCATATGCACATTGTTTTATCTCGCCATACGGAGAGACGTATATAAATTGATGTTTGGCACAAATGCCTCCAGTCAGGCCCATCTCTCGTCTTATGCACGAATCTATGAAAAGCTTATCTTCTAGGGTGTTGATTATCCGGACGTCCAAGGCTCTTATCATTTCATATACTTCTGAAATTGGGATGTATAAAGGCTTAGAGGTTAACAAATATATAGTATTTGAAGACTCCAGAATTTCTTCAAATAGACCATTATTTAATTGCTTGATCATGTTTTTAGATATTAATATATTACAATTAACTTCTACAGATTTGGATTTCATAAACGACAAAATCTCTAGGCACTCTTTCTTCTTCTCTGGAGTGCTGGTAACGAAGTCATTTAATGAAATACTCACTATATTAAGATCGTTGAAATCCGCCACATCTTTATATTTACTAATAAAATCATAGTTGCATGTTACTGAGAGCTTTAACCCCTCTTCTCTAGTGGTCTTCCTGATAAGATTATAAAACTTTAAATTCTTATCAACTGAGGCGTCTTCGACATAGTTGAATGTTGCCGCTATCTCCTCTAGGCCAACTCTTTTAGCTACCCGTATTAGCTCTTCAAAAAAGGCGCTATCTTTCTCTTTGCGCCCAGAACTATCGTTAGCTTTTAGATAGCAATTGAAGCAAGCATAATCGCATTGAGACGTTGGGTGAATTGATAGTATTTTTGGTTTAACATCCATAGTCCTTTATTATACTGGCTTTTTTGTTTTTATCAACAATACAAAAGGCCCCGAAGGTTTCTTCGGGGCCTTTTGTTCCTACTTTTTTCATCGACTTAGAAGTCGTACATATCCTCTGAGAATTCCACATCTCCGTTGCCTGAGCTCATCATCTCTTCAAAGTCTTTAGCTGCCTGGTCGTTCTCTCTAACGGTTCTATTTACATATCCATTATATACGTCGCATAGTTTTAGATAACCCCAGTCCGACAGGTTTTCCTCATCAAACTGTCCTTTATATTCAGCCGGCACCGAACCTTGGTATCTATCAATAATATGATATATCCTTTCACTCTTTTCTCCCTTAAGCTCTTCTAGGAATGCCTGCTCAGATCTCATATTAAGATTTGTATCAACAAAATGCCTTAAGAGCTCATCTACTTCCATGCGATCTCTATTCTCGATTATGGTATTATAACCCAAATCCTCTTCAACTTCGACTTTCGCTGGTGTCGCTGGCGGTGGAGCTGCTGCTGGGGCTGGGGCTGCTGCTGGGGCTGCTGCTGGAGCCGGAGCTGGTGCTGGTGGAGCTACAGATTCTTCCGTCGGCTTCCTAGCTAGTGGCATCGCCGTAACTACTCTCCCCTTGGCTGATCCTTTTTTTGGAGGGAACTTAGCGTCAAGAATAGCATTAATTTCAACATTAATGCTATTCTTGACAAATTCGTCTATAGCTGCATCGTCAAGACTATTCGGCTGTAGGCCTAGCAGCGGCGAAACCTGCTGATACGTTAGGCCTTTTCCGGCCAGGTCTGAAAGGGATTTTTTTAGGCCATTCATATATACTTGAACAGACGCTTCGGCTGAAGAAATTTCCCTATCGTCTTTTTGGAGTAATTTATATTGTTCATCCCCCATTCGCTTGGAATATGAACTGACGACAATATTTCCTAGGAATGTTTTTGCGGTTACAGCGCCAAGGCCTGGAGGTTCTTTTCCCTCGGGCGCATTGGCGTAACCGCCGGGGCCATTCCATTTTCTATCAAAAAATACGGTGGAGAATTCCTTAATAGCCTGATCTTGCTCGTCTCGAGCTTGCGCCGCTACCTCTGAGTCTTTTGGTTTAGTTATATTTATTTTTTTATTGAAAAGCCAGCCATTAACGCCCTTTTTAACAAATTTATCCACCTGTTGCTGGGTCCATTTTTCCTTGGACAAAGTAGTAAATGCGGCCATATTTTGCTCTTCATCGGTCTCGTCCGCCCCGGGACTATCAGACTCAACGCCAAGTCTTCTTTTTATCTGGTCGTTAAACAAGCCCTCCGAGTTGGCCTCTCGGGCTATGAACTCTGCAATATTTTCCGTTGCCATAACAGGAACTATTTTAGCTCTACCTCGAGGGCCAAAATCCGTAGATCCATAGTTTTGCAACATGTATGCCTTAATCTGATCTACGGCAGTGGACGCTGCTGGCGTGTCGATCGCCTGGAAGAGCTCGTCAAGGACCATGATGATCTGATCTGGATTGGATTCAACCAATATTCCAAGTGCATTTAAAGGCTTGCCACCTTGATTTACATAGGCCGAGGCGCCCCCGCCGAAATTCTCTGCTAATGTGTGATATATTCTCTGTTCGGTAATTCTGTTTTGCCTAAGGTTGTCTTTCGTGAACGCCATCTGTTGGTGGTCTTGCCACCATAGATATTTTGCGTGCAAAGCAAGGCCTGCCGCAAGCAGAGAGTAATATGCTTCAAATATATAAGACTTACCACCGCCAGGTGCGCCAGTTAAAAATGTTCCAGCTTTTGCCGTGGACGATAGCGCATCTGTTGTTTTCTCAAGGTTGTCCTTAAGTAGAGGAGGGCATATAGCCGCAAGCTCTGCCATTGGGGGATATTTATCAAACCTCGCTCTTAATTTTTCAGACTGCTCCATTGTTCTATCGGTAAACCCGAAAGTTGACCTAATGTAATTCTCGTCGATGGGCTCATTTCTGCCACCAGCACCGCCAGCACCAGAGCCCTCCATTTGCTTTTGAGTTTGAGGAAGGTCGCCCCATATTCTAGGGCTAAACTTAAGGTTTTCTAACTTGCGTATTGTCAAAGAGCTTCTGAACTCGTCCTCTTCCTCTGCGGTGACTGACCCTTTTAATCTTTTTTCGATAGAAGCGCCGTCCATCGTAGATGTCTTACCCATAGCAGCAGCGTTGCGCTCTTTTCTATATTGATTCCATCCAATAATTAGGCCAGCTTGGGTTTGACCAGACTTTATCATGGCAAAGAATTGTTTGGATATTTTGTCGTACTCACGCCTTTTAGTATAGTCCGACATCGACGCAACGATTTCTCTGACTGCGGCTCTGGTAAGTTTTTTTGACATTCTTTTCTCCTTGATTACCTTTGGGGTTTTGGATTTAACTGCGGCGACGGGGAAACATTTCTCCTGCTTAACCAGTCAGTGTATTGTTTTAAAGTTTTATCGTGAATTTCAAGACCCAGCTCTTTTCTTACAAACGATGCTGTGTATATATCATCCTGGGGTCGGCGTTGAGTTAGGTATGGAATTACCTGATCTTTATCTACAGTCTTGGCCATATCAAAATTAGCATTTATCTTCTTTAGAGCTTCGCCATTCTCAGGAGTGTCATCTATCTTAAAGCTCCTCATTCTCATGTATTCATCCATCCTACTTAGGGGAAGAACTTTAGTAGTATACTGGCCATCCTCTATGAAGCTAACGAAGTCTGGCTCTATTTTTATTTTGCCTATGAGTAGATTTTGGCCGGTTGGCTCGTTTTTAACATACAGCTCCACAAGATCTCCCATAGGCTTCAAAATAGTTTCTTTGAAGTTAAAGGCTATCTTGACTAGATTGGCTATAAGCTGTTTGTAGGCGAATTTTCTCATATTTTGTAGGATTTACTTTATTAATTTTTTATAAAAAAACCAACTTTTTCTAATTAAAAAATAACCACAAATATGAGGGCTGCTACGACTAGGTCTGTCATAATCCTGGAATCTTCTGATAAATAGATGTCAAAATCGGGTTTTCCATCGTCAAACTCAATTCCGGAGATTGTCTTTAATTCAGATAAAATACCTCCAGGAAACGGGATAAATCTCGGAATCTGTCCAGAAAATACCTTTTGCACCATATATCTGAAATTAAACAAAAGATTAAGAAGGCAAAGGCCTGAGCCTAAATAGAGGGCCTGTAAAACGATCGACGAAGATAGGTCAATCGTAAGGGCCACAAGGGCGAGCTCTAGCAGTATAAATACCCTATGAATGCTCGTAAAAGGCATCATCCAAAGCAGAGGATTTGCCCTGGAGGTGAGGAGTGGCAGAGCCGTAAATCCGGCGATATTGAATACTACTAAGAATGTAAGAATGTGTGTCATGATAGCCTCCATCTATAGGCTATCATATGCATCAATTTTTGTCAACTAGTCCTCTGAGATCCTATCTAACTCGCTCTTAAGCTTACTGCGCTCCTCTTCGCTTCTAGCTCTCTCAATTTCTATAGCTAAATTAGCTCTTTCAAGGCCCAACCATCTCTCTAGCATCTCTCCTAATTCAAACAACCCTATAAACGCCAAAACTCCTATGCTCATAACCGCAAGATATGGTATTGTTACTAGTATCATCCCTACACCTACGGCAATCTTTGCGCCCGTATTGAAATAGTCTAGACATTTAGCTATCCAATACTTTATTAAATGCTTTTTTTTCACGATTAATACCTGTTAGAGCCGCTATACAAAACTCTCCAGCTTCTCACTTGATAGTATCCATATTGATGGACACCCTGCGGCTCAATAATAAATCCCTGTTTTCTATACGGCAATACGTTTGTAGCATAATCCGCCTTCTCGTTTAGAGAATAGTTTCGATTTATAATCATGTCCCTAAGAGGAATAGTCGCCTTAAAGCCTCTTGAAATATTATTAGCGCTCATGCAGTCCCTCGTATAGCCCATCTGTCTCAACCGAATATCTTAGGGCATGCCTTTTTTCGAAATCTCTGATTACTGTAAACCTACTATTGAATTCATCGCCCTCTATCGACTCTATGACCATGATCGGATTGTGCACACCTGGTATCTTTTTGTAGTAATAAGTTACAATACATCTCTCGTAATCTTCATCATGGGTCTGCATTTCATCCATGCGATAGAAATCATAACCGTCCTTAGCGTTAGCATCTCTCTCTATAACCACTTGGTATTTCTTATCGACTCGGGTGTTTTGATCTTCCATGACTGGCCTATTTTCTTCTCAAGGTCATTGCGTCTGGATTGTTCCAATATTTACACTTGTCATTCTTATTAATTGATTGATTGACTCGGGGGAACGTACACCATTTCTCTTCTCCGTCTGAATACAGACAGCTAGCACAGTTTGCCCCAATCATTTCTGGCGGAAGGGTTTTCATTCTTACAGAGGCCGCCCTTTGTATATGCGCTGGATCCTTGTAGACAATCGCCCCACGCTCATTGATCTCGGTGCCTGCGACGCTTGGAGGTCTATCCATAAAGTCTTTTTGTAGGATAACCTTAATGTTGTCCCATTTTGATATAGTTCCGTCGGCTGCCCAGACCCCACAAACCTGCCTATCAGTGACAAACACGCTAACTTCGGCCTTCTGACAATACCCTATTTCTGGATCCGAGGTTTCCTTCCAGTAATGACAGTTCCTGCAGTTGGCTCCAGCTTTATATGCCGTAGGCAGCTGGACTAAATTAGCAGACTTCGCCCTTATTGTATATTGAGCAATTGTAGCAATGATTTTTCTGTATGTAGTTTTTATCGAGTTCATATATAATTAAAACTTTATAAAAGCTGGACAATAAAAAACCAGAGGCTTTTTGCCTCTGGTTTCTTGTATTTCTTTGTTTTTATTGGCTAATTAAGCTACTTTAAGTCCAAGTTTTGCAGCCCTAACCTGAGTGTCTGAAATTGGCTTGGCCACCTCTGCGGAAACCTGGCCTCCGTTGATCCTTTCCATAACCTCTCTGATTGTAAGGCCTTTAAGCGCCTCGTCTGTCTTTTCGATATTGAGTTCAAAGTTTTTCATGGCTTCCTCCTAGTCTTGAGTTAATTAAAGCTTATCATTTAGACTAGTTTCTGTCAAATAGCGATTTCGTCAGTAAAATCATGCTCTATTTCGCCTACTTTTCTGCCCTCTTCGATATTCTCAGTTTTTAGTATAAATCTAGGATTTTCCCCTAACTCCCCACGGCGCTTACGCCTTCTTAACTCTATTATAAGATCATTCCAGAGGTCTTCTCCGTCATGCTCAAATAGGGATCTTCCGCCAGCCTCGGCCCTTGTTTTATTGGCTGCATGGTCGTATGTAACCGTTACTATATTCTGACCAGTCAAGGCTGCTCTTTTAACGATTAAATTGGTTTGTTTTGAAATTCTAACTACCGCCTGGGCGACAGTCTCGGTCAATGCCGTTGCTATTATTGCTTTATAGTTTTTTTTCATGGAATCTCCTCTTTGATTTATATATTAAAATATTATAAAATTATTTGTAATACTTTAATATTAAAATACGTATCTTTTTGGAGATTAAATAGATTAATTTAAAAATAAATGGGAGTTTTTGGTGAATTTTCCACAGAAATGATAGGCCTTTTTTGCTTGATACGACCCTTGCCACTGCATCCGGGCCAGTATAGACCTCGATATTTTTTCCTGATACTTCCACAAAATGAACACTTTTCCCAACCTTTGATTTTGTGAGCTTTTTGGATATTTTCAACAGTCTGGATTTTTGATTGTTTGGAATAAGTGTTAGAGATTCTACCTGAATAAAGTGCTTTAGAAAAAAGGCTACGTTTATGCAGAACGGGCAACTTACATCATAAATTAAATACTTTTTTCCCATGCCTTTAAACGGGTATCTTTTTTCCATTTTTTATATCTACTGAAAGACTACAGGCGCCAACTAAGTCTCTAGCTTTCTCAAAAAAAGTGGCGCTGTCTCGAACTCTCTTCAGGTTAACAACGTGGCTGTCTACGTCTACGTCCTCAATGATATAATCCCAGCCAACCATATCTTTCCAAGTCTGCGACTTCTTAATCTTTTGACCACCACAATAAAACATATTCGGGTTTCTCTTCTGAGAACCGCCCTGCTTGCTCTCGGCTGACTTCATCCATGTTACCATCTCTTCTGCTGTTTTAAATCTAATCATTATGTCTCCCATATTGGTTATAAGATAGTATACTCATAAGTGAAATTATTTCAACTCCTCAAAATACTCTGAGAACTTATTCTTTTCCATGCTTATCATGACTTTATAGCTTTCTATCGATATGTATACTTTCTCATCGTCTGTACTGGATACTTTAAACGTATCACCTTCCAGCCATAGTACCTGAATCCCATCGCTGGTAGAGGAAAATATGGATTTTTTCAAAGTATATCTCTTACCTTTTTCCATGGCCAAATAAATCTAGCTGGTTCAGATCGGGAGTTACATCCGTATCCAGCGGCTCGGCTGTGATAGATTTAAGACCAAAACTCCTATCTTTGCCATGCAATAAATACTGTTCGACCGTTCCTTTTACTTTTTTGGGATCGGTGTGATCGTTAAACTCTATATCTGCAACTATTCTAAATTTCTTCATCAGTCGCTTATCCTATTGATATCATCAATTATTTCCTGGTCAACAACCTTATAGTAACGCTGTTGGTTTGCCCTCTTGTTGAGCCAGCCTTTTTTAATTCCGAGCTTCTTCTCAATAAAGTCTATAGTAGCTCGAAAATCCTTATTACCCTTTCGATTATGTATTTTCAAAACGCTCACAAGAAGCTCGTTGTTGTTTTCAGCTTTTATTTTGTTTTTAAGGCCACTCTCGTTTCTTTTCTTCAGAAACTGAGGTTCGTGTTCATGCCCGCAAGACGTGCAGGCATATAAATATTTTCTGAAATTTATGGCCACCCCAAATTCTTTATGGGCTTCAATTCTAAAACTAAGATCACCGTCCTTATGACACCTCGGGCACTTGCACTTCTTTTTCCACGAACCAGAATTTACTACCTGATAATAAGTGCAGCTTTTTGCGGAAGTTCTAAATGCTTTAATGCCTGTGCTTTTATAGATATAGTCCATAATGTTCCTTTGATTAGTATTATACTCATGCTAAATACTAACAAAATTCTTAGATTCTGTCAACTACTTAATGAATATTATACTTAAACTAAAGGGCTTTTCAAGTACAAAAGCCACGGCAGACGCCGTGGCTTGGAGAGGCTTATGGGGTAGTATGAATTTATATATATCTCGCCAGGATCAGCTTCATTTCATCCCATCTACTACCGTGGAACCCGGCCATATACAATTCATTGCACTCCCTTACGAATGATTTGAATTTAGCGTCGTCCATTCCTCTGATTGCAGCTGCTTCCTTTTGAATAAATGCAAACGCCTCGCCGTGTTCATCTGTTGTTTTTACCAGATGAGCATATTTATCCTCTGAAATCTTATCTTTAAGGATTTGTCTAAATGAAAGGACTATTCTCATAATGTATTAAATATTTATAAAATCTACTCATTCATTATTTTAATTATCTCATCTTCTGATATTGGCGTATAATTTATATGCTCAACTGAGACATTTATTGATTTGCCGGTCCTAAACGGGGCCGAATTATGAACATGCCCATGGATCAGCCAGTTGCCATCGTCGGCCAGAGCTCGATTTATGAATTTCTGGTCAAATTTACCAGTATTTTCTTTATATGGATAATGCTTTAAATGGACAAGCTTTCCATCTATCTCTATTTGCTTATAAGTAACAATCTCGTCAAAATGGCCGATACATTGAGTCTCTTTATCGTGATTGCCCATAATTAGTATTATATGGCCATTTAGCCTATGGGCATACTTAGATGGCGGGCGACCAAAATCCCCCATGCAAAAAACTGTATCATCGTGTCCTACCACCGAGTTCCAGTTTTCGACCAGAGCCTCGTTCATCTCCTCGACATCTTTAAATGGTCGAGAACAGAACTTTATTATATTAGAGTGCCCAAAATGTGGGTCTGATATATAGTAATTCATGACACGCTTCCTTTTCTTTTATTCATTCCACGGAACCATCTCTGGCCAATGTCTTTTCGACGTAAAATCATACCCGTTATTGTATATATACTGATCTCTCTTAAATCTATTAGATTCAGGATCTACAAGCTCCGGCCGATTCGTGTCCAGCTCAACAGGGACAAGCATGGTCGTTATATCTCTATCGCCACCGTGCCTTGTAAGCATCACCATTAAAATCCCAGAATCCATACTCGTTTTCCACCGCATTGGGAATATAAAATTACCCAAACTGTATGCAGTTACGCTTTTTTCACCATTCCCCAAAATCGTGTGACTTACCTTTTGCAAGACGTGAGGGTGCGCTCCTATCACGAGATCTACTCCGGACTCAACAAGGGCTCTGTTTGTGAACTCTTGATTCTTATCAACTCCTCCGTACTCTGTTCCCCAGTGAGGCATTGCCACAATAAAGTCTGGATTGTGGTCGTTTATTAATTTCTTTACCTGCGCCTTAATCATTTTAGATAAACCAACATTTACGCCTGGTTTTTTATTCGTCGGAGCAAATCCCCACGGACAAGCATTGCAGTATCCTAAAAATGCTACCTTGAATCCTTTGATGTTTACAATGGTTGGTTCGTATGGTTTTATGTTATTCTCTCTGACGCCAGTATATAAAATTCCCCTCTTAGCCAGCTCAGACTTAGTTTGCTCTAAAACTTCCGGTCCATAATCTAAGGCATGATTGTTTGCAAGCGAGACAAGATTAAATCCGCCGTATGTCAAGGCGTCTAGATGCTGTGGGTTCGCTCGGAACAATACTCTTTTGTCTGGGAATTCCGTTCCGCCAACACCTGCCGGACTCTCTAGATTGGCAACCCTGTAATCTGCCTCTGCGAGAACATCTTTAACCTTTTCGAAGGGCCAAGTCGTGCCATATTTATCTATGGCAGTGCCTATTCTTCCAGTGAAGTTTACGTCGCCAACAAATGCAATTGTTGCCGTCTCGGCCGAAATGAAGCTGGGCAATAAAGACAGCATAAGAAGATACTTTTTCATAATTCTACAAGCTCCAATCCGTCGGGGGAAATAAATGGCATACGCTCCTGCCACTTTTCGTTTTCCATCATCTCTTTGACTACGCTAAATCCGGCAGAGTGCGATACGCCTTCTTGCATGACTAAATCCATCATCGATTTTCTTTCTTTATAATCAATGATAATATATTTTTTAATAGCAGACGCCGGAATTGCACTAAGGCAGCAATAATTCTTATATTCTTTTCCATGAATTAAATGCTTATGAGCTTTTGCTAAATTGACCATAGACTCTTCGCTGATCAACTCTTTCCAAACATTGGGGCTGTAATGCATTAGATCAGTATGCTTTGCTGTAATTACTCGTGGGTCTGGATACAGTAAAGAATCGTCTATATCTAATTCAAAAACAACGCCCTTTCCCGATAAGTACGATGCGTTTGCTGCATACTGAAAAGGAACATCCGTTACATACGTCAGCGTTTCAGTTAGCTCATATTCAAAAGACTTCCAGTTGCACTTGCCAGAATCTCTGGCTGGCAATAGTCCAGTCTTAAGTACTGAATCGAGATTCTCAAAGGCTGTTCCGTGATATACGATCATAGTAGTTTTAAATCCTTAGTTATGGGGTCAATCTCCTCAGAGTCATTAGGGCCGATTGCGCAGCACGTATACGTTGGAACGCCATCAAACTCAGTTAGGCCGGCATCTTGTATTAGGGCGCAATTTAAACCAGCATCTTTGGCTTTAGTATGTATATCCAATAACTCTTGCTCCGAGTCAACAGATACGCATATCTTAGTAAATTTACCATCAACCCATTCCAACTCTTCTGCTGTGAGCTGTAGGATTCTTGCGTCTACAGCCTTTGTATCATGCATAACAAGCTTGCCGGGCCGGATCATTTTATCGAAGAAGACCTTCATAGATGCGTGGGCTCCCTGGGCAATCATTTTGCCTTTTCGCATATTTAAATCCTTGCGCATCACAATAATTTGTTTAATCATTTAAATATTCCTTGAAGCCAACCCTTTGCCCTTTTAGCTACCGGAGCTTCCCTCTTCGCCTTTTCTTTTTCATCCGCCATCACTTCCTGTTGTATAATCTCAGACCCAATGAGTTGGATATTTTCTTCTGTGATATCCCAGTTTTCATCGCCGTTTAAAGCTCGATAGCAATCAGTCCATCCTCGTAGATATTTACCTTTGAGGATAAACTTTCTATCTCCATAGTTTTCTACGTAATATCTACTCGACGAATCGTCTGTCACTAGATAGTATGTCTTTTTAATCAGCTTTGATGCCATTAGTTGTCTCCATCATAGTAGGATCCATCAGGGTAAACATGAGAGTCCTCTGCTTTTTCTCGCCTTTCAACTTCTTCTTTATCCTTTTCTTGCCAGTATTTTTTTAGGGCTATGTCTGAACAGCGTTTTGTGAACTGGGCTCCGGTTTCGCCCGATCCGGCCTCTATAACTGTCTCGATATAGTCGCCATCGTGTCCAGAAAGCACTCTTTCTGCAATTCCACGACGACAACCCTCGTCTAGAGCTTGGAATTCAAGCGATATGTCCAAGCGTCCAGGGCGACTTGAGACCCCGTCTTTATTAAACTCTCCGATTGAGCTATCAATCTTTGCGACGTCGTTAGCTGTAACCATAACAATCACGCCATCGGCTGGATTGATGCCAGACATACAATTTAGAAGAGCGTCCAGCGTGAGCGGTGATTTAAGCATATTGTCAGAAACGAGATTTTTATCCCCATCAAAGATACGATCTAGATCTTCAAAAAGTATAATAACTGGAGCCATATCCATAGCTTCCGCCCATGCTGCCGTCAGCTCTTCGTTGCTCATCGAAGTTAAGTCCATTACAG
>Ga0307377_10005884_pt1 | contig 13006 bp, 16 predicted proteins | sample TR3MG_FD_202535 | JGI IMG/M metagenome (GOLD analysis project Ga0307377, IMG submission 202535) | Soil microbial communities from Risofladan, Vaasa, Finland - TR-3 | ecosystem: Environmental > Terrestrial > Soil > Coastal area > Acid sulfate soil | place: Finland: Risofladan, Vaasa | collected... | reverse complement strand
ACAGGCACTCGCCCACGGCCTACCTGGGTCGCTCGAGCAACTTGGCGCAGCCCTTGGCCTGCCAGACGACCAGACGAAATTGAAAGAAGGCAAGAAACTCATTCAACTGTTCTGCAAGCCACGACCGTCGAACGTCAAGCTGCGCCGTGCAACGCGCGAAACACACCCTGCCGAATGGCAGCGATTCATCGAGTACGCGAAGCAGGATATTGAAGCCATGCGCGAGTGCCACAAGCGGATGCCGGACTGGAACTACAGAGGTAAGGAGCTGGCCATGTGGCACCTCGATCAGAAGATCAACGACCGTGGCTTCGCAGTAGATATGGACTTGGTACGAGCAGGAGCTGCCGCCGCCGCATTGGAAAAGGACGTGCTCGCCAAGCGGTTCGCGGAATTGACAGGCGGCTACTGCGCCCCCTCGCAACGTGCGAAGTTGCAGGAGTACATCAACGCACGCTTCGGCCTCGCGCTCGAATCCACAGCCAAGCATGTGCTCGACCCGATTGCGGATGATGAATCCGCAGACTCCGCATTGCGTGAGATAGCCGAGATTGTCCTATCTGCCAACAGGAGCAGCACGGCGAAGTTTGCCAAGCTGGCGAACCTTGTGTCATCTGACGGACGGATGCGCGGTGGCTTGCAATTCGATGGTGCGAGCAGGACGCGGAGATGGGCAGGACGCGGCTTCCAACCACAGAATCTACCATCCAGAGGCTTGCCCAAGGCGCACGACACCGAGATGTTCATCACCTCGCTCAAGTCCGGCGTACACGATCTTATTTTTGACCAACTGATGTTGCGGGGTGCTGCTGCACTACGCGGCGTCGTGATAGCGGGAGATTGATATGAAGCAGATCATATTTTACAAGCGACATGCAGATATCGCAGGGCAGGAAGGGCTGCGCATACTCCCGACGCATACCCCTGTTGACCGCGGATTGATACTAGATGCCTTCGAGCAGTCAAAAAACCTCGACGAGAAGTTACTGGTGCCTATCGGGTTGACTAGTTGGCGGACGACGCTGTATGCCGATGAGGTAGACATGCGGTTCATAGGGGGCGTATTCCGAGAAGAAGAACTAGCACAGGCGTACAACCGCGCCACGCCGACTATCTTGCGGGAGGCAGCCAAGTGCGAATCGTAGCCAGCGACTTGTCAAACATCGAAGGCCGAGTACTGGCGTGGCTGGCTGGCGAAGAATGGAAGTTGCAAGCCTTCCGCGACTACGACGCAGGACACGGTGCCGACCTGTACAACCTCACGGCAGTATCGATCCTTGGTGGTGACCCGTTCAAAGTGCCGAAGAAGGTGCGCAACGCATTTGGCAAAGTCCCCGAGTTGGCGCTTGGTTTCGGCGGAGGGCCGAGTGGTTTGCAAACTTTTGCAAAAGCCTACGGAGTGAGTTTCGCAGAACACATGAGCACCATCCAGCAATCCGTCAGCCGCGACACCGTGGACTACGCTACGCAGGCATACCACGAACGGGGCAAGGACTCCGGCATGGATGCCCTTGAGTGGGTTGCATCGGAGGTGGTCAAACTGGCGTGGCGCGCGAAGAACCAGAAGATCAAGGCACTCTGGGGCGCTTGCGGGGAGGCTGCACGAGCAGCAATCCTGCAACCCGGAAAGTGGATCGACGCAGGCCCAAGACTAGCGTACCGAGGCGTGCGCAAGAACGATGTCGTGTGGCTGCTTTGCCGATTGCCGAGTGGTCGGTTCCTGACATATTTCGATGCGCAGATTGTCAACAACCATATCACCTACATGGGCTACGGCGATGAAGACGGGGGTGGCGGTGCGAAGGTGTGGACGCGACTGAGAACGTACCCCGGCAAGCTCGTCGCCAACGCAACCCAATCAACCGCGCGCGATGTGCTGGCGGATAGTATGCCGGTAGCGGAAGCTGCGGGCTATGAGATTGTCCTGAGTGTGCACGACGAACTCGTGACGCAATCAGAACATAGTGCAGACGGGCTGGCGACGATCATGTCTGCGGGCCACGACTGGACGGAGGGGCTGCCGCTCGCGGCGGCGGGATTTGAAGCGATTCGATACAAGAAAGAGGATTAATATGAGCGACCCAACCAAACTAGCCGATGCGCAGCGCGAAATCATACGGCTCAAGAAAGAACTCAAGGACGCGAAGGCCCGCGCTGGCGAACTTGAACACGCAGTGGACAAGCTGACCACAGAAAAGCAAGAGTGGAAAAGCATGGCACACACCTTGCTCTTGAAGTTGGAACTGGACAAGTCGGAGAAATCGAAATGAACGAAGAACGCGCTGACGTTATCGGCCAGAACGGTAACGATGGGTTGCACTATGGTGCGCAAGATGTGCAGGCGACACTGACCGAACGCGGTAATCGCTACGGCCCATTCACCGGACACGCGAAGATCACACAAGAGCTGAAACAGGTGATGCTCACCCACCCCGGATGGGTCAAGCTCGCCTACGATCAAAAAGAGGCACTGGACATGATCGCCCACAAGATCGGACGCATCCTAAATGGCGACCCCGACTACGCAGATTCGTGGCACGACATTGCCGGGTATGCATCTCTGGTCGATAAGCGGCTGTGCGGAGAAATCGAAATGAGGGAATCTGAAATCGAAGCGTACCTCGTCCGGCGCGTAGAAGCGGTCGGCGGCACGGCGGAGAAGTTCACGTCGCCTGCACGTCGCTCCGTCCCCGACAGGCTCGTGTCGTTCCCTGCACGCCAGGGCACCAACTTGCGAATGTCAAAACCATACCGTGCGGTGTTCGTTGAACTCAAAGCACCGGGCAAGCAGCCCACCACCCCCCAGTGGCGCGACCACGAGCGCCGCAGGGCATTGGGCGCGGACGTGTGGGTGATCGACTGCAAGGAGATGGTTGATGCATTCATCGACGCCTACTGGCCTGCGTAGGTCATTCACCCCCCGCGAGTGGCAAGCGCCGATGATCGACCACGCCATGCATCGCCAGCGGTGGGGCTTGTGGGCCTCGATGGGGTCTGGCAAGACAAGCGCGGTGCTGATGGTACTAGAGCGCCAGCGGATGCTGGACGTGGACATGCCCGCGTTGATCGTCGCACCGAAGCGTGTAGCACGAGATACGTGGCCGGATGAAGTCGAGAAGTGGGTTGAACTGTCCGACATGAAGATCGAGCGCATCATCGGCACTCCGGAGCAGCGACTGGCTGCGGTGCGCTCTGCCCTGCGCCACAAGTCGGACGTGTACACGGTCAACTACGAGAACCTGCCGTGGCTGGTCGAGCAACTGGGGGCGAAGTGGCCGTTTAAGACAGTTATCTCGGACGAGTCCACCAAGCTCAAGGGCTTCCGGCTGCGGCAAGGCTCGTCACGCGCCAAGGCACTCGCCAAAGTGTCGTGGACACTGGTGAACCGCTTTGGCGAGTTGACAGGCACGCCAGCGCCGAACGGCCTCAAGGACTTGTGGGGGCAGGCTTGGTTCCTCGACAAAGGCGCGGCCCTGTGCAGCACGTACACGGCCTTCATCGGACGATGGTTCAACAAGTCTTATGACGGGCACTCAATCGATCCCCAGGAAGGCGCAGACAAGCACATCTACAACGCACTGGGCGACTTGTATCTGACCATCGACTTGAAGGACTACGTGGACTTGCGAGAGCCAATCGAGAACACGATACAAGTCACGTTGCCAGATAGCGCGATGGCATACTACCGCCGCATGGAAAAGGAAATGTTCCTTGAAATCGACGACACGGAAGTGGAAGCGTTCAACGCCGCCAGCATGACAGTGAAGTGCTTGCAGATATCCAATGGCGCACTGTATACCGACGCAGCCGGTACGTGGTCACACGTACACGATGCCAAGCTCGAAGCACTGGATGAAGTGATCGAGGAAGCGAACGGCGCTCCGGTACTTGTGGCGTACCAGTTCAAATCTGACTTGGAACGGCTGCGCAAGGCGTACCCACATGGCAAATTGCTGTCTGACGCGAAGGACATGCAAGCCTTCAAGACAGGCAAGTACCCGGTTGCGTTCGGGCACCCGGCGAGTATGGGCCACGGAGTTGACGGTTTGCAGTATGCTTGCAACATCGTCGTGTTCTTCGGCCACTGGTGGAATCTTGAAGAACGGATGCAGATGATTGAGCGGGTTGGCCCCGCGCGGCAGATGCAGGCTGGACTTGACCGACCGACATACATCTACAATATTGTCGCAACAGACACGCTGGACGAGGACGTACTGGAGCGGCACGCAGGCAAGCTGTCTGTGCAAGACGCACTTCTCAATGCAAAGAAAAAGAGGGGATTGAAATGAGCAATGAACAAGTTGAATTGATCGGGCGCAAGATTGCTGTGCCGCACGGCGTGATCGAGATACGCGGGCGCGACGGCACCGTGATCGGGTATGCAGTGGACGAGCGAGCGCACACGGGGGTTATGACCCCACGCCGCATGACCGCCATCCTCAAAGAAGCGATGGAGCACGATCATGGTTGAGCGCAATCGCAAGTACCTCACAGCCAGCGACTACATGCCCTTGGTAGCTGACCGGGCAGGTGTCACGAGGCTTGTAGCGCAACAAGTCTTGAACGCGTGGCGGCATGTACTCACCCTGGAGCTATCGAACGGCCATGCAGTCCACTGGTTCGGTATTGGCAAGTTCTACCCGCACGTCGAATACAACGTGGGGGATTGGGGTGTTGGTGCGGCTGATAATCGCCGGTACAAGATCGCCGCCGCGCGGCTAAAGACAAGCCGCTCATTGCGGCGTGCGCTGCTCCCACTGGCCGACCAGAACATCACGGCGGGCATGATGAAGTTCGGGCGTGTAGTAACCCCAGGTGCGGTCAAAGGCCGCTTGCACAACCGAATAAACCACGCAGCTCACCAGCTTGAACGGCTAAAGCGTGTTGTCGGGGACGACGAGCGAGGGGCCGAGTTGGAAGCTCGCCTTGCCGGTGTGGTGCGGGCGAGCAAGAAATTGGCGAAAAAGAAAGGTGTGGGTTAGGACTTTTTCTTTTTGCGAGCGCGGCGCTGCACGTCCAGTGCAATGGCGACCGCTTGCTTTTGGGGCTTGCCCGCTTTCATTTCAGTCTTGATATTCTGGCCGACCGCTTTCTTACTGGTTGATTTTTTGAGTGGCATTTTGCGCCTCCACAATCTTCTGTTTACCCCGATGCCATGCAGCAATCCCGACGGCAGCGCCCGGAACGGCCAAGATAGTTGCCACGCTGGTGGCTAGGGTTGGAACCATCGAGATTGCATTGGGGTCATGCAGCGCCGTTCCGATGTAGAACAAGTACCCGGCATACAGCACACTCGCCAACGAGCCGATTGCAACGGCAAAACCGTTCGCAGGTCGCCATGCCTTCTGATACCAAGCCTCGGTTCCAGAGTTGGTGTACTCCGCGCGCATGGTCGCATTCACGGAGCCAATGTCCGTGCTGTCGGCCTGCCGCATCGATACCTCATAGTCCAATTGCAGCTTCAACATCGTTTCTTGGTGCGCCAATTCGAACTGCTTGGCCTTCTGCATTGCATCCGCAGATGCGGTTAGCGTGTTGAAGATAGCCTGCGGGTCTGCATTGCCAGAACCGATAGCCGATGCGAGCGCCGCGCCGATAGCTGCACCGCCGGGGATCGGCAAGACCGCGCCGAGCAGTGGCAAACCGACTTTTGCAATTTCTGTGCCAAGTTCCTGCCAGTTCATAATTTCTCAACCTCTTGCACGACCGCAGCTTTCGCTTCGTTGACTACGCGGTTCTCAGTGGCGGCCAACTGAGCGGCATAACCCTCCGCGCGAGCCTTCTCCTTGATTAACTCCCCACGAGAAGCGGCCAGCGCACTCCGCAGATTCTCTACCAATTGGTGCCCGATCATCAAGCCGATGCCGAATCCGACCACAAGACCCCCAACTATCGCTACCAAGACCAGCCCCACGTTCATACTGCTTCTCCCATTAAAACCATTTGCTGTAATCGCTGGGCACGTTCACCAACCTGCCCCCACCACGTACTATCCTGCATCTCCGCAGCCGCTGTTTTCCAGTCGCCAACTTGCATTGCCGCAAGGAACTTCTTGAAGCCTTGGAATTTCTCAAGGCCGAGATTGAAGCACATATTCACCATGACGCGCTGCCGGACTTCGTCCAGCCCCGACCACCACGGCGTTGCAGTGTCGAGTTCAGACACCGCCGCGTTTATATCCCATTCGAGAAGTTGCTGCGTGAAGTTTGGAGGCAAGTTGCCCCCCACTCTCTCATCAATGCAATGGCCTACCCCGATTGTCAAGTAACCGAGCGAGTCTGGGTACGCATACGGCACGTCATCCTCATCTCTAGTGAGTTCGCTTTGCATCAAGCCCATATCCATCAGCCCACTCTCCCGATCAGTTTAGTCACCAGTATCTGCAACCCTGATGTGCCCAAGCTCGCCAGCAACGCGGCGATAGCGAACTCGGCAGTCTGCGGGAGCTGGGGGAACCAGATCAGTATCACAGGAGCGGTTGCCGCCAACCCAGCGGACACCATCGCCCTGCCCAGCACAACCCGCCACGTCAACACTTCCTGCGCATTCAGCAACTGTCCAAGCCCGATTAACGCGCCCATGACACCAGCCGCCGAGAAGAAAGTCCAGTCGATTTCATTTTTCATGTTTCCTCTCTATTACCCGCCGACCCAAGCAGTTCCGTTAAAGATTACAGGGCAGAAAGTGGCACCCCCACCCGTCACCCCGGAATTAAATGTGCAGGTAGTGGCATCTGTAACCGCTGTGCGATCCCCTTGTGTTCCTCCAGGCAGTGTAGCTACAGTATATACTGCTGTCCCCAGCACATTTCCAGACGCTATTTTACCGGTCGAGTTAATTAAGGCGGCGGTAACAGTGAGCGTCCCTTGCCCAGGTGTAGCACTTCCCCCTGCTGCCAACAAACGAACATCTTCATCACTTCCAGTCCCCGAACTGTGAAAATCAATATATGGAGTACTCGGAGAAGCTAAGCTTCCGTACTCAATTTGCGTTCCAGTATCTAAAAATGCCCCGCTCAGATTTAGAGCATTAAATGACCCCGCAGCGCCCGTGCTGGCATTAATATTTCCCGTTCCTTGATCTAATACATTCGTGGCATTTCCATTAAATACATTGGGCTGGATATTCACACCAGTTGAACCAGCTTGCAACCAGATCGCTGTAGTTTGCCCATAGAATGAATTTGACCCTATGATACCCTGGGGTAAAGCCCCAGGGGCGCCTATAACAATGCCACTGGTGTTGCTTGTTGCCCCAGCAGGATTGAAGGTATTCCCAGAGAGGCTAAAAAGACTTGCCGACTGTAAATTAATCCCATTTGCGCTGCTCGGAGTAAGGAAAAAATTCCCTACCGCCATAGTATTTAGTACAAAAGTATCCTCTCGGATCCCATCAGACGCACAGTTAAATTGGCTTCCCCCAACATACAGCTGATCTAAACCTGTTTCTGACCCCGGAGCAAATATGCCTATCTGTGACCCTGTAAAATTGGAGTTTGATACAGCCACTCCTTGGACATAGTCGCCATAATAAATCCCCGCCGCCAGATATTGCAGTGTGTTATTTACAAAATTGAACTGAACAGGGATGTATGATGATGTGCCCTGCAAAACGATGCCATTACCAGATGTTGCTGTGGCGTATCCCCCTACTTGTGCACCACCATACGCGGACACATTAACGAAATTAATATTACTCGCGCCGGAATCATAAAAAGCATTAGTCCAATAGTAAGATGCCCCATAACCATCCGACCCACGGAAGGTTACTCCTGTAATATCGGATTGAGCAGCCAGCGCAGGATTTGGTACGCCACCTGCCTGAGTCTGATAGACACCAAACCCTGAACCAACATTCACTGACCCCGTTTGGTATGACATGTCGGCTAGGTGGAATGAATTAAATTGGCTGATCAGGGTGAATTCCATCCCATTGCCTGCGGGCCAATCTAGGATTGTCGCATCAGATCCAGCGCCCCTCAGCGTGACAGACTCATTTGTGCCGATATAGGTGTATGCAACCGCCGAGTTGAAAGTGAACTTACCGGCAGGAATATTGATCGTTCCGCCTGTAGCTGGGAGGCTATTGAGGGCGGCAACAAAGCATGATGTTGAATCAGTCGCGCCGGTCTTATCGCACCCTGGGAAATCCATCACGTTTACAACATCGCTGAACTTGCTCTCGTAAGTTCTAGAAGCTGCACCAGTCAGTGGGGATAAGTAATCAATGGTTGGATTTGGTTGCGCTACATCTAAAGAGTCTACTTTAAACAACCCTGCAAAGGCCATTGGTGTGCCGACAAATACTGCCACCAAAACAAACGAAATAAATTTTTTCATACTGCAACTCCGGCTGCGTTAACCCATGTGACAGGGGAAAGGGACGAACACCAGATAGGTTGTCCGATGGTTGTATCAAAAGCTGTCTGCCCTACTCGGGTGGGCACCGGTCTGGTAAGTGTTGTGCACTCATTATAAGTATTGTCATTGACATCCTGCGCCCAAGCAGACGGTATCGCGGTAACGTACGGGATGAATTGGGTGCTCGCCATTACTTCTTACCTTTCTTGCAACTGCCCATTGTAGGATATTTCTTACAGACGGCTTTCTTGACGGTTTTCTTTTCAGCCGGAGAGCCGTGCTGCGATACCCGAGCCAGTGCGTTCGCACCATGCGCTCGGTCTTGAATCGGGTACGCGCGCTTGCCCGGTACGGCGAAGGACTTGGTTGCGATCTTCTTGCGGGAAGCGGTAGTGAGCTTAGCCATAATTGAACTCCGTTGCGTACCCGAGCTTGTGCAGTTTGGGTAGTTGCTTTTCAAGCCGCTTGCCAATGTCGTTACGGTACATTGGGCTGTTCGGCACCTCTAAAGTATCCAGCACATTGTATGCAGCCTTGGCGGATGCGTCTACCGTTTCACCATCGCCAGTGGCGATCAGCACGTAGTCGCCTGCGGTCACCAACATGCTCTGCTCGACCACCTTGTCGTCAACCATCGCAGGCGCTTGCCCGAGCTTCATTTCGGCGGGGTGGATGTTCCAGCGGCACTTGTCGGTGATGCCGTACACCGGAATGCCGGACACGTCTTTGTTGGTATAGCTGCCGTAGGGGTAGTCCGGTATCGACAGGACAACGCCGGTAGCGACCGCAGCGGACGGCTCCATCGCAGTGCCGTGCGTGATGCTGTCCAGCATCCACTGCGCCATGTCGAACTCATGGTGCAGGGCTTGCTGAATCTGGAACAGCGGCCAGCCAGGGCGAGTCGTGAACTCCAGCGGCCACGGCGTACCTTCCTCGTCGATGATGCAATTCACATCGATGTAGCCGGTGTATTTCAATTCGGCCAGTTGATCTTCGACAGGGGCAAGCACCTTGTCGGCCAACTTGGACTGCGCCACGTACTTGATGACCGTGCCCTGCTCCCCAGTAGCCACCCCCAAGTCACCCGGCATGAGCTTCTTGAACTCGAAGTTCTCAAGCCAAGGCGATGTACGCTTGCCGTTTGCATAGAACGCGCCGGCGGCCATCTCAACACCGGGGGTGAACGTCTGGAGGATGAACTCCCCCTTGAGCTTGCCTGTTTTCTTCCAGCGTTCGAGCATGTACACCATATCGGCAGGCGACTTGCTGACGTAGCTGAGTGCCTTATCCGCATCGCCGTTCGGCTTGGACACATACCGCTTGCCAGTGGACTTCACGAACTCGATGGCCTTGTCGTAGCTGGTGAACGATGTGCCATCGAGAATCTTCACGCCAGCCTTGCGCAACACTTCCTGCCCTTTCGCACGGTCGAGTTCCCACTGCGCGGCTTCTTCACACGGGCCGAACACAGGGAAGCCATTCTGAATGAGCACGTCCACTTGCTTGGATAGCCAAGAGTTGTCCGTGCAGAAAATCAAATCCGCCCACTTCGCGTGTGCGAACGGCTTGTCCACAATCTCGACAATACCTTCGCCAACGGTACGCGGCTGACCGCCCTTGAGGTGATACGCAACTTTGACCTTATGGCCGTAGTACATCGCGCGCATGGCGAAGTCCAAGCTGCTCGCGTCCTTGTCGATAATGAGGATGTTCATGCGTTACCGAGTCATGTTGGAGAGGAAATTGAATTGGATACGGTGTAGGGCATAGCCGACGAAACCGACACCTACGGCGGCTTTCAGTGTACGGCGCAACATTTGTACGTCCTTGGTATGTGCGAACACCGCATCCGCAGACTGGATGCGCTTGATTACGTCTTGGTACTCGGCAGTGGGCAGTGTGCCGTCCTTGACCGCCGAGTTTGCCCATGACATGGCTGCGTTTACCGCCTTGTCTGGCTCCGCAGATTGGATAACCATCCGCGTACCTTTGAAACTCTGTGCAGCCTTGCGCGCAGCAGCACTCTGCGCTGCGAGCGAGCCGGTCTTTGCAGATTCCTCTTTGCCGAGTTCTTTGGCGAGATTATCAGCGAGCGTTTCCCGATCTTTCGCCCAACCCTCGATCTTCTGCAACTTGTCCGCGTATTTCGAGAACGGCGAGTAGGTATCCGTTGCCTGCATCACTTCGCGATTCTTGGTCAAGTAGTCCCGAATCTGCGTGGATGACTTGCCAGCCAACTGATCTGTGAAGTGTGTGCGCGCGTAGGTGTTCACCATCTCTTTCGCAGCGGCCTTTTCTTCTGGCGTGTGGCCGAGCGCATCGACTAGATGACTCACAGACTCTTTGGACGAGAATGCGCGCGATGGGATGTACTTGGCCTCCGTTGAGTGAATGTCAGTGCCGTAGGGGGATACCGTTTTCGTCGCCGCAACACCGGGCTTTGCCTCGAAAGCGTCCAATGGGCGACTATTGTTGGCATAGTTCTTGCGTGCAGTATTGTATTCGGGCGTGTGCTTCGACAGTACGCTGTCGATTTCGTCCACCAAGTCCTTCGCCCTCGCAGACCAGCGCGCACTGTACCCTTCTGCCCGAGGGTCAATCTGGTCTGCCATCTGCCGCCGCAACGAGTAGAGTTGATCTACCGTCATAGGTGTCTTGGACGGTATATCCGCTGACAATCCTTGATCCAGCGCAGCTTGCTCCTGTTCACCCATCGGGATAGTGCGCCCCGACAATTGCATACGGACGTTCTGGAGCTTCGCAGCCATCGGGTCGCCAGATGCGAGTGATTGCTGCTCGTTCTTCAACTTCGCCCGCAAATTCTGGAACTCGGGAACCTTACCAAGCGTGTGCCCCGTGGCTTCTCGTTCAGTAGCTGCTTGCTTCGCAGTCGCTTGGTCTGACTGCCACTGCGCCGCACGGGCGTCCTCGATGGTCTGCTTACGAGCGAGCAATGCCTCCCGCATGTTCTGGCCGAGCTCTTCGGTCGACGCGCCGCGTTGCAACGCAGCCTTCTGCACACCAGCGGCGGTACGAGCTTCGACCTCCGGTGCAATCTTGGAGATACGCGCCACTCGATTCGCAGACTCCTTGGCGAAGTTATCCGCAGTAGTGGTTGCCGTTTGTTCAAGAGAGGCCAGCCGGTTGGCTGCGTCCACTTGTACTTTCTGCGCGGCCTGTGCCGCAGCGACTTGCTCGGGCTTGGATAGGAACCTTGCGGCTTCCACCACGTTGCCCGCGTGCCCAGCCAGCGACTTCGCCGCTTGCACGGCCTTGGCGCCGATCAAGGGGGCTGCGGGCGCGAGTGCAACGCCCATGCCGAGAACATGCCCTGCGGTCGTTGCGCCCGACGCTGCGTACTTGTTCACCCAAGCATTGTCAAAGACCTTGCCCAATGTTTCAGATGTCGGGAACAGAGTGCCCTCCGGCGCATGGCCGGTGAGTTTGTCCACTGCGCCGGTTGCCATGTGCTCTACGTCGCCCAGACTGCCAAGAATATCAGCACCTGCGGTACTGACTTCCTTCGCCGCAGTGGCAACGTCCGTTTTCCAGATTGGTGGTTGCTCCTGTACCCCGGCCATAGGCGGCTTACGTGCGAGATTCTCCGCTGTTGGCACGTCTTGGGGTGCAGCCGGTGCTGTCGCGGCCTTGGGCTGCTTTGTTGGCATGGAAATTGCAGGTGCAGCGGTTTTGGTCTTTGCGGCTGGCTGGATGCCGAGTACATCGAAGATAGACGGCTGCGCCCCGTTTGCACCCTGGGTACTGGCGCCTGCGGTACTAGCGCCTGCGGTACTGGCGCCTGCGGTAGCGGCGCTAGGAGAAGCGACCGCAAGGTTGGGCGCCCCTCCGGCGGGCTGGATGCCGAGTACCGCAAAAATCGATGGTTGTCCGGCACCCATACTCACCTCTCAACTCCGATACCTTGTGATCTAAGCAAATCCGTAATTTCCTTTGGTGTTTTACCTTGCGCTCGGTATGACGCAAACGCTGCGTCAATAGAGTTCGGGCCGGATTGCGGGTATTGATATTTCGGATTTGCAGGCTGATACGCGCCGTATGCGGCGGGCGCGTATTGCACTGCTTCCTGCCGCTGGTCGAGGTTCTGCAACTCGGACGATGCGGCGTGTTCTTGGTTGGCAACTTCGGCCTTCATGGTGTTGATGACCCCGTTCAACTGCCCGACAGTCAAGCCACTCTTGATCGCGTCTTGCGCTTCTTTTAATGCGGTTACGGATGCGCCCGCAGCGCCCGTGGAGTTGGCGATGACCTTCGCATACTCGTTCGTCAAGGCCGTGAGCGCCTGCCGGTACTGGGCCGCCTGCTCCGAACCTTTCGCTTGGGCCAAGTTCTGCATGAATGCGTTCACTGGCGTGGCTGAGTCGCGCGGGTTTTGATTTGCAATCGACAGCAACAAGTCTGCATTCGAGTTCAATGTCTGGCCGCTGGCGTTTAACACTGTCTGCTTCGCCATGAGGATGCCGCGCGACTTGTTGATGCTCTGCGTCTGGTTGGACACATCCGCCATGTGCGCCGCCGCCGTCGGCCCCATGTGGTTGATCGCCTTGGCAACGAGATTCGCGTTGCGTGACACCCCAGAGAACGTGCCGCGTGACATGGCCTCCCCCGCGATAGATGGCACTGCGGTA